>Ga0326597_10013934_pt1 | contig 10545 bp, 10 predicted proteins | sample RVTome_12_FD_203789 | JGI IMG/M metagenome (GOLD analysis project Ga0326597, IMG submission 203789) | Soil microbial communities from uranium-contaminated site in the Upper Colorado River Basin, Wyoming, United States - RVT100D185 | ecosystem: Environmental > Terrestrial > Soil > Contaminated >... | reverse complement strand
ATTCGGCGCGCCGAAAAACTCAAACAACAGGGATTGCATTTTGTTGACGCCGGCACCAGCGGCGGCATCTGGGGTCTCAAGGTCGGCTACTGCATGATGATCGGCGGCGAGAAAGAAATCGTCGCCCGTCTCGAACCGATTTTCAAAACTCTTGGCCCGGCCGACGGCTTTCTCCACGTCGGGCCGAGCGGCGCCGGTCATTTTGTCAAGATGATTCACAATGGCATCGAGTACGGCATGCTCCAGGCCTACGGCGAGGGATTCGAGCTGCTGAAAGCCTCCCGGTTCGATCTTGATCTCGGCGCGATTTCCCACCTCTGGAACCAAGGTAGCGTTGTGCGTTCCTGGCTGCTGGAACTCTGCGAAACCGCGTTCCAAAAAGACCCGCAGCTTGCCTCTATCAAGGGCTACGTCGAAGATTCCGGCGAGGGGCGCTGGACGGTGCAGGAAGCGATCGAACGAAATGTGCCCGCGCCGGTGCTCATGCTCTCCCTGTTCGCCCGCTTCGCCTCGCGCCAGGAGGATTCCTTCGCCGCGAAGGTCATTGCCGCGCTGCGCAACGAGTTCGGCGGACATGCGGTGAAAAAGGAGTAGCCAAAGTATAAGGAATGGAAAGCAGGAAAAAACTCGAAATTCGAAATCCGAAATTCGAAACAAATTCAAATGATCAAAAAGCACAAACTTCCAAACCAGCCCGTTTCGGATTTCAAGTTCTGCAATTTGGATTTGGATTTTTGTTTCGGTCCGCGGGGCTTCTTTCGATATTCGGATTTCGGATTTTGTTTCGCTGATGTCTTGGCGCGAGAAACTTTGTCGAAGTCGTTCTGTCGATTATTTAAAAGCTGAGGATATTACCTACTATGTACGGCGATCCTTTCACCCATGCCGCCGCTACCGGTTCAGGACAGGGCAAACGGCCTCACGCGTGCGTCGTGACTATCTTCGGCGCCTCCGGTGATCTCACCAAGCGCAAACTCATCCCGGCGCTTTATAATCTCGCGTTGGAAAATCGCTTGCCGGAACAGTTCGCCGTGGTGGGCTACGCGCGCAGCGACTTGAGCCACGAGTCGTTTCGCGCCAAGCTGAGAGAGGCGGTCAGAGAATTTTCGCGCACGGGCTTAAAGGATGAAGCGATTTGGGAGAAGTTCGCGGCGACGCTCTACTATGTGCGGGGCGGTTATGACGAGCCGGAGGGCTACCAACGGCTCAAAGAGTCCGTCGACGCCTTCGACCGCGGCAGCCGGGCTCTCCCCGCCCGAATTTTATATTTGGCGACGCCGCCGGAGCTATACGGCGCCGTCATCGAGCGAATCTCGGCGGCCGGTTTGACGCCCAGGGAAATCGACGGTGAGCCGCGCACCCGGGTGATCATCGAGAAACCTTTCGGCACCGATCTGCAAACCGCTCAGGATCTCAATCACCGCGTACACGAGACCTTGGATGAGAAGCAGGTCTACCGGATCGATCATTATCTCGGCAAGGATACCGTGCAGAACATCATGGTCTTCCGCTTCGCCAACGCGGTGTTCGAGCCGATTTGGAACCGCCGCTACGTCGATCACGTGCAGATCACCGCCGCCGAAAGCGTCGGCGTGGAGAACCGCGGCGGCTATTATGAAGAAGCGGGCGTGGTACGCGATATGTTTCAGAACCACTTGCTCCAACTGCTCTGTCTGACGGCGATGGAGCCGCCGGTGGCCTTGAGCGCCGCCGCGGTACGCGACGAAAAAGGCAAACTGCTACAATCGGTCCGTCCCGTGGCGCCGGAGGAAGTGGCTGCGGCTGCGGTTCGGGGACAGTACGCCGTCGGCGAGATCGACGGCAATGAAGTCGCCGGCTACCGCCAGGAACCCGGTGTCGCCAAGGGATCGACCACGGTGACTTACGCGGCGATCAAGCTCGCCATCGACAATTGGCGATGGGAAGGCGTACCGTTTTATTTGCGCTCGGGCAAGCGCATGGCGAAGCGCATCACCGAGGTCGCCATTCAATTCAAGCGGCCGCCGCTGCTGTTGTTCAAGTCCCACGCCGTCGAAGCGGTGAACCCCAACGTGCTGGTGATGCGCATCCAGCCGGACGAAGGCGTGTCCCTGACCTTCGAAGTCAAGCCGCCCGGACCCGACATGGTGATCAAACCGCTCAGCCTCGATTTCAATTACCAGGAGGCGTTTGGCAGCAGCTCCCCCGAAGCCTATGAAACGCTCTTGGAAGACTGCATCGAGGGAGATTCGACGCTGTTTACGAGGCACGACTGGGTCGAGTCCGCTTGGGCACTCATGGATCCGATCATTCAGGTCTGGAAGCTCAGCAAACCGAAAAATTTTCCCAACTACGATGCCGGCAGTTGGGGACCGAAGGAGGCTGATGAATTCATCCAGCGGGACAGTCGGCGCTGGCGCCAGCCGTGAAGACGTTTAACCGCAAAGAACGCAAAGTAGAGAATTGAAAAAAGTCGGAGTGACTCGCGCCAAGACGCCAAGTTCGGAAACTTTCAGTTTTTGCCTTTGCGTCTTTGCACGAGATATTCCGACATTCGGTTGCGACTTTTCCGCTCTGCGATCTTCGTGATGAGAAATGAATTATGGCACGTAGAGAATTAGTTCTGGCGGGCGACGTGGGCGGTACGAAGACTAACGTCGCGCTGTTCTCCATCGATGGTGAAAAGCTCCGCTCGGAGACATTTCAGAGCTTTCCGAGCAAGCGATACTCCGGCCTCGTGCCCGTGCTGCTCGAATTTCTCGCCGGTAGTGCGCACGCCATCGACGCCGCCTGCTTCGGCATCGCCGGGCCGGTGGTCGACGGCAAAGTCAAAACTCCCAATCTCCCCTGGCTGGTGGATGACGCCGAGTTGCGCCGCGCCCTGCGCTTTGATGCCGTCGCCCTGCTCAACGATCTGGAAGCCACGGCGTACGGAATACTTACGCTCGCCGACGATGAGTTTTATACCCTCAACCAGGGCGTGATGCGCCGCTCAGGCAACAAGGCGCTGATCGCGGCCGGGACCGGATTAGGGGAAGCGATTCTACACGACGATGGCCGCCATTTTCATCCCCTGGCCTCGGAGGGAGGGCATGCCGACTTCGCGCCGCGCGATGATTTGGAGATCGAACTGCTACGCTATTTGATGGGCCGCTTCGGCCATGTGAGTTACGAAAGAGTTTTGTCCGGCCCGGGGCTGTTCAATATCTACAGCTACTTAAAAACGCAGCGCGGCTTCGAAGAGCCGAGCTGGCTTGCCGACCGGCTCGCGGCGGAAAACGATCCAAGCGCGGTGGTGTCGATGGCCGCCTTGGCGAACGAAGCGGAGATTTGCGTCAAAGCGTTGGATCTCTTCGTTTCGATATACGGCGCGGAGGCGGGCAATCTGGCGCTGCGCGCGAAAGCGCTGCGCGGCCTCTACGTCGGCGGCGGCATCGCACCGAAAATTCTCGATAAGATCAAAGACGGCGCATTCATGCGCGCTTTCACCGACAAAGGGCGCTACGCGGACTTACTCGCTGCCGTCCCAGTTCAAGTTGTGCTCAACGACCAGGCCGCGCTGCGCGGTGCCGCCTACTACGCGGCATTCTTAATTGGTGAGTAATCCCGAGATTATTGTCTGCCCTGACGCTGGCGAGCTGAGTCAAAAGGCGGCGGATCGGTTCGTCGCTCTCGCCAATGAAGCGAGCACAATTTTCGGGCGTTTTGCCGTCGCGCTTTCGGGCGGCTCGACACCCAAGACGCTATATTCGCTGCTCGCCTTGCCGGGTTTTGCCGATCGCATTCCCTGGTCAAAGGTCCACCTCTTTTGGGGTGACGAGCGCTGCGTGCCGCCGGATCATCCAGACAGCAATTATCGGATGGTGCGCGAATCGTTGCTGTCCAAAATCAACCTCACGCCGGAGAACGTCCACCGGATGGCGGGAGAGAAAGAGCCAAAGCTGGCCGCCGCGGAATACGAAGAACAGTTGATAAGATTCTTCCGACTCACCAACGACGCTCTACCCCGATTCGATTTGACCCTGCTCGGACTCGGTGAAGACGGGCATACGGCATCCTTGTTTCCTGGCAGTGAGGCGCTGACAGAGACCCAAAGGCTCGTGGCCGCGAATTTCGTGGAGAAATTAAACGCTCATCGTTTGAGCCTGACGTTCCCCGTCCTGAACGAGAGCGCTCAAATCTATTTCCTCGTCGCCGGGAAGAATAAGGCGACCACCGTGAAGGAATTATTGGGAACTCACCCGACAATCGCACAGTTTCCCGCTCAAAGAATTCAGCCCGTCGATGGTGCCCTCACCTGGTTCATAACTCGTGATGCGGCCGCAGAGCTGGCGACGCGTTGAACGATTCGGTTGACTCGGGCGCACTGTTATGTAGAGTGGCGTCACGCTCCGCGAAGGAGGCTACCATGATTCTGCCAGGAAGATTTTTAGCGTTATCGGTTTTGATCACATTGCTCGTGGGCATACGAGCCGAGGCCCAGGTGCGCGCCGCGCCTGAAAAGTTGCGGATTGCATACAGCGCCATCGGCAGCTCTCAAAGCCCACTGTGGATCGCCCACGAAGCTGGAATCTTCAAGAAACATGGGCTCGACGTCGAGATGGTTTACCTCGGCGGTGGATCGCGCGCCGCTCAGGTCGTGGTTTCCGGCGAGGTGCCGATCGCCATGTTCACCGGCGCTTCGGTGATCAGCGCCAATCTGGCGGGCGGTGATTTGGTCAACGTCGCCAGCGGCATGAACGTGATGCCGTTCTTTCTCGTCGTCACGCCCGCGGTGCGCCAGATCGAAGATCTCAAAGGGAAGAAAGTCGCGGTGACCCGTTTTGCATCGGCAACCGACTATGCGCTGCGCTATGCGGCCGAGAGGTGGCCGGTCAAGCCCGACCGCGATTTTACCGTGCTGCAGATCGGCGGCCAGCCGGAGATGATCGGGGGGCTGAAGAGCGGCGCGATTCAGGGCGCGATGCTTAATGCCGAGTTCACCGTGATCGCGCGGCGTGAGGGCTTCCGTGATCTCGCCGACGTGAGCGCTTTGGGCATCCCGTTTCCCACCTCGGCCCTCAACACCAGCCGGGCTTTCATTCGCAACCGGCGCGACACGGCGCTGCGCGTCGTGCGCGCCTACGCCGACAGCATTCACTACGGCAAGACGCAAAAGAAATTCACCGTCGGCGTGCTCGGAAAATACCTCAAGAATCAGGACGTGCCGTTTCTCGAAGCGGTTTACGATCTTTACCTCGGCCAATACGTTCCGAAGATTCCCTATCCGTCGGCCGAAGCCATGAAAGTGGCGCTCGATCAAATCGGCGAGAGAGATCCCCGGGCGCGGAGCATGCGCGCCGAGCAATTCATCGACGCCAGCCTGATGCAGGACCTGGACAAAGAAGGGTTTATCAAACAGTTGTGGAAATAGTGCCTAGCTCGGCTGAACCTTCGCCCTGACCAGAGCAAGGAGTTCGTCTCCGGACATGTTGGAAACTAAAATGCAGATAACCTTCCCTTCCCGGTGCAACACCGCACTAAATCCATCTTTGGAAAAGCTATAAAATTTCATTTTCTTATCCGGATCAATGAAGATCGAGGCGATCTTTGGCGCGTCCTCCTCTGTTCCGAGAAACGTGAAGCATGTGAAGGATAGCCCCTTGCCGGCATAGACGGTCACCAGCATTTTTCGACCGTTTACCTCCTGGACCACCCCGCCCACGGGCTGGACGTTCATTGAGGACAAATCATAAGCCACCGGCGCAAACTCGCCGTTCACGGCACGAATCTGCCATTTCCTAAGTTCATCTAGATTGCTCGTCTTTCGGACTGACATCTCACCACCGATAATCTTCTTTTGGATTTCTAGAGCCGCAAGTGAAATCGGTTCGCTTGGTGTCCGCATTAGATGGAATAGGGGCAGGATGATCAAGACGCCGAGGGCGAGGACCAGAGCTGGGCGAAGAAACGGCCAGGCGGGCAAGATACGCTCCGTCCAGGATCCGGATGATCGCTCCGGGCGGGGGAAAATGCGCCGATCGGATAGAATTTTGCTCCTAAGTTCGGGGGAGGCGCTCAGTCGAAATCCAGCCGCGCGAATCTCTCTCTTTAAAGCCTGCTCTTCTTCATAAACAAATCGGCACCTAAGACAATCTTTGAGGTGACCTTCGATAGAGAATCGCTCCGCTTCAGAGAGTTCCTCATCAACTAAGGCAGTGATAAGTTCTCGCGCGTCTTCGCATTTCATTGTTTTGCTCGTTTCTTTTCTTCGGTGGCCACGTACTCCTTAAGTTGGTTGAACAGTAACCTCCGACCTCTGGAAAGCCGGGAACGGACTGTACCTATGGGGCAGGAGAGTATTTCCGCCGCTTCCGCGTAAGAAAAATCCCCCATGTCTACTAGAGTAATCGGCAATCGGAACTCCTCGGGAATTTTCCTTAGGGCATCGCTAATTTTGGTGCTCAGCTCTTTCAGCAGAAGGTGGCTTTCCGGTCCAGGATTTTCCGCCGGAACTTTTTCCCAATAATCCGGCTCGTTTTTCTCCGCGGAGCTATCGTCGACCGAAACCCACCGTCTCTTTATGTGGTAATTATCAAAGAAAAAATTATAGAGAATCCTTGTCAACCAGGCTTTCAAATTGCTCCCAGGAGCAAACTGTTCGTAGGAGCCAAGTGCACGCGCATAAGTTTCTTGAACCAAATCGTCGGCCTCTTGCAGTTCCTTCACTAAGTGGACCGCGACTCGATGTAGATGGTCAAGATGGGCCATGGCTTCACGAGAAAAAGCGTTCCTGGTCAGCGCCCTGGTCATTCTCTCCTCCGCCACATGGCCATTGTATACGGAGAGAATGATTGAAGTTCAATTGTTCACTCAGAGGTAAAACAGATTTCCCGGGCTGGGAGTTCCCGGAGAACGGGCGATAAAGGCAAGGGTCAGCTGACGGGGATCACCTCTTCAAAGATGACATAGGTGCTGCCGCCGGACTCTTTTCGGGCTTTTTCAACCAGCCTTCTGCCGTCTCTGCTCAGGTTCTCGCCTTTCAGATAAGCGGGATAGAAGTGAACGTGGTAAAAATGATCGGGCTGCACCTCGACCCAGGCTCGAATTTTTCTCGCACGGGCAGTTGGGGGCCACTTAAAGAGGGCTTGGAACTTTTCTCCTGGTGAAATCCGCGTATCGAAATACTCTTTCCACTCGCCTGCTTCGAAACGAACATCCCAACCAATAATGCGTTCTTGCTGCGTGCCGCGTAGTATCCGATCCCTGTCATCAAGCAAAGCTGCACGGACGAAGACTTTTGGTGTGATATACGTCGGAAACTTATGACCCACCGCGGCGTTGGTTACCTCTGCCAAGAGTTCCATCGAGCTATCGGCAGGTGGCGCCGCCTTTTTTAGACGTGCTTCGATGCGAACTCCCTCGTTGACCATTTCACGGTCGTGGATACCCCTCCAAAGATGTCGTCGACCCGGCATGTGACAGTCCTGACAGGCGGCTTCACCTTGGTCCCAGATGCTAGTTTTCCATTCTCGGTAGGTAACATGTAATGGCTTTCCGTTGACCAGGACGCTGTTCTCCGGGTCGAACTGGTGGCAATCCCGGCAGAACTCCGCCCGCTCGAAGTGGGAGGTTCTCTGGACCCCGCCATGATTGGGGGTGCCGGGTGGGTAGGATGCCCTCATGGTTGATTCAGCCTTGGGAGGGCCAAAGCGTTCGTTATTTCGGACGTGACACGCCGCACAAACGATTCCCTGCGATTGGAGTTTCGGATCAAAGTGAGGATTTTTCTCCTGCGCGGTGTCAGCACTATGGCTACACGCCGCTATTACTGGAAACACTCGTCGATGTCACGGGGTTCAACGGAACTTGCTATCGCGCCGCCAACTGGATTGCTTTGGGAGAAACGCCGGCAGAGGAAGAATGGATCGTCACCACAAAGCGCTTGGGACGCTAAAACGGATATTTGTCCCTCCGCTGCACCGACGCGTCCAACAGCGACACTGTGCCACCGTTCCCCCGAATGTCTTACTCACGAATGCCGACTAATCTAACGCGGTAAACAAGTGCAAAAGTGCAAATAAACCAGCTCCTCAAAGTATGGCCGTCCGGCGCGGTGGGGGTGTTGCCCTGGCTCGAAAAACAGGGTGTCTATCAGCAGCTCGTTCATGAATATGAAAAAACCTCCTGGGTGCGTGCAGTAGGCCGCGGCGGCTATGCCAGGGCAGGCGATAAGGTCGAATGGACTGGCGGTCTCTATGCCGTCCAGGAGCAAATGGGGCTTGCCGTACATGCGGGTGGAAAAACGGCGCTTCAATAGTAGATTTCGGAAAGGGGAAGCGCATGCTCGTCAGGGAAGGGCGGTTTGATCCCAAATACAACATCACCGTCCCGCATACGGAAACTGCTCAGAGCGCTTCTCGATGACACACTTGAAAGATAGCCGGTATTTCAAGCTGGCCGAATTGATGCTCAGGGCGATACCCCACGTGGCTGCGGAAAGCTGTTTCGCATTGAAAGGCGGGACGGCGATCAAGCTGTTTGTATGGGAACCCTCTTAGAATATGCCTCGCTCATTAACTCTTGGATCCTGCTGGGCAGCGGTACTTTGGATCCCCCGCAGCCCACAAATATGCAGGCACAGCGCATGAATCCCAACGCAGAACGACTGTCAATTCTATAGCGGGTCCTGGCTATTCACCGATGCCGACTTTATCCAACGCATAGTAAACCGGACAAAATCCAGTGAAGGCGCTCCGCACAAGCGTCGCGCCAATGATACCAGGCACCCATAACCATAACGGATTGATATAATAACCGAGAGCTACGCCAAGGGTTATGATGGTTCCAGCGATCCCGTCATGAACGCGTCTTTTGGTATTCATTCGATAACCTCTAATTTCAAAAGTTCAAATCCAATTCTCACGGTTTAGCGCCTGAAGCACAAATGACCGCAGCCTGATCGCTACAACGGTGACTCGTTCGTCGTTAAGCTCGATTACCGGGGGAAAAGTTTTTTAAAAAAACCTTCACGTTCTAATTCCTGTATAATACTGCCGTCGATAAACTGTTCGGGACCAAGTTTACCAACTTCGGGTCGCGTGCGCGCGCGGTCTTGTATGACAACTTTTATTCCTTCCGGGTCGGGATGGGGAACTCGCTCCAGTGTGTCGTTCGCGTACTGCCACGTAGCTTCTAACGTCTCGCGGTCACCGAAACCCACATAGGGACGCAGCAGCTTTTTGGCGCTCTCTTTATCTCGCAAAACTAATGCGACCCCTTCAGCATAGGCTTGGAGAAATTTTTTGACTGCGTTCCGACCACTGGCTATAAAGGCTTTCCGTGCAACAACGCCAACGTGGGGGAAACGCAGGCCGATACTTCGCGGCGAGACTAAGACCCTTGCGCCGGATTTCTCCATTTTGACCATGGCCGGAGGTCCCGTAGTGGCGCCAAAGATGCGACCGCTTTCGATCGCTGCGGCTAATTCAATTTGTCCTCCCAACTGAAGTATGGGGACGTCCTTGTCGGGTTCGAGGCCGGATTTTCGCAGCAGGTAGCGCATAGCAAAATCGCTGGAGGCGCCATAGCGAGTGACTCCGACCGGATGCCCTCGCAAATCCTGAAGCGATTTGATCTCCGGGCGAACCACCAGGTAGAAAGCTGCAATATTGACCATGCCGGCTACCGTGACCAGATCCCCTCCGCTCAGCCCTGCATCGACCGCAGCGCTCGGTGCGGCGGCCGCGATTTGCACGTCACCGCCGAGCATCGATTGAATTACGCGAGAACCGCCGGCGATGTAAACCAATCTTGTGTCCAAACCGTATTTTCGAAATAAGCCAGCCTCCTGGGCAACCCAAAGACCGGCCTGGGTGCCACTCACCGCGACATAGGCAACATTGAGTGACTTGGTTGACGGCTGGGCAGATAAGGAACTTTGGTACAGCATGAGCCAGAGAAAGATCAACAGTGCTGAAGTTCTAGCAACTTTCATTTACCCCCCTTGCTGTTAGTCCTTGCTCATCAGGATGATGGGAGCGAAATTCGATCATCGTCAGTGAGATTTAGAGCCGCGACCAGAGCCACTGTGGCGTTAGCCGTATTGCGTATTGGTTGAGAATCGTCATGTAGCCCGTTACCAGCAGGATTCCGGCGATTACCAGCAGCGCTCCGGCGCCGACGTGGACAATGTGAAGACCTCTCCGAAAACAGCGGAGCAAGAACGAGAACCGTTGAATGGCAAAAGACGCGAGGAAACAGGGGCGCGCGAGCCCGAGCGAGTAGGTCGACAACAATAGAATTCCCGTAGTGACTTATTTCATGTCCGATCATTTTAGGGATTTGAGGATGCTTAACCCCGCAGGACTATCCCAATCACGCGGCCCCACCGCTTGTGCCTTTACGTAATGCTTGGAATCTAGAAGGTAGACGGTTGGAGTGGCGTAGACGCCGTATGCCCGCGTAACCTTGCCATCGCTATCCAAGAGAACGGGGAGAGTATAGCCTCTTTCCTTAACCGCTGCGTCGACTGTTGAATGTGATTCTTGGAAATCGATGAGCAAAACTGTTAGCCCGGTCTGTGCA
>Ga0326597_10013933_pt1 | contig 10546 bp, 7 predicted proteins | sample RVTome_12_FD_203789 | JGI IMG/M metagenome (GOLD analysis project Ga0326597, IMG submission 203789) | Soil microbial communities from uranium-contaminated site in the Upper Colorado River Basin, Wyoming, United States - RVT100D185 | ecosystem: Environmental > Terrestrial > Soil > Contaminated >... | reverse complement strand
TACCTCTGGACGATCCCGAAGTCCTGAAGAGGTCCTGAGGTCCTGAGGTCCTGGGGTCCTGAGGTCCTGAGGTCCTGGGGTCCTGGGGTCCTGGGGTCCTGGGGTCCTGGGGTCCTGGGGTCCTGGGGTCCTGAGGTCCTGGGGTCCGGGGGTCCTGAGGTCCTGGGGTCCGGGGGTCCTGGGGTCCTGGGGTCCGGGGGTCCGGGGGTCCGGGGGTCCTGGGGTCCTGGGGTCCTGAGGTCCGGAGGTCCGGAGCGCCGACGCACGCCACGTCCACATTTCCGTCACTTCCGCCATTTCCGTCACTTCCGCCATTTCCGTCACTTCCGTCACTTCCGCCATTTCCCACCGCCCCAATCCCTCAATCCTCAATTCCCCTGTTGCCTGCCAACATGAACTCGTGTAGTCTACCAACATGAATGAACGCACTGACGTGCTGCACGGCACGCTGGCGCTCATGGTGCTCAGGACGCTCCAGACCATGGGACCGCAACATGGATACGGCATGGCGCGCCGAATCGAACAGGTCAGCGGAGGCCGACTGCAGCTCAATCAGGGCACGCTGTATCCGGCGCTGGTCAGACTCGAGCAGCAGGGCTGGATCAGGGCGAAATGGGGCACGTCAGAAAACAACCGGCGGGCCCGGTTCTACAGCCTGACGGCACGCGGCCAGCGCCAACTCGCCGCCGAGGCCGCGAACTGGTCCCGCGTGACATCACTGGTCGGCCGGTTTCTTGAAGACCCGGCGGGGGACGCGTGATGGATGCTCCGCGCCGATGGTGGGTGCGCCTGAAGGAATGGCGCCGCCCCGAAACAGTCGAATCCGACCTGACCGCCGAAGTTCAGAGTCACCTTGAATTCCTCGTCGAGGACCACATCCATCGCGGCCTCTCTCCGGACGCAGCCCGGCGAGCGGCATTGATGGATCTGGGCGGCGTCGAACAGGCGCGGGCGCAACTTCGTGACGCGCGTGGTTTTCGGGTGCTTGATGCCCTCAACACGGACGTGCGCCTTGCCATCCGGCACCTGCGGCATGCGCCCGGTTTCACGCTGGCGGCTCTACTCACGCTCGCCCTGGGCATTGGCGCGAACACGGCGATTTTCAGTCTGGTCGATGCCGTCATGCTTCGGCCCCTGCCCTATGCCGACCCGGGGCGGCTGGTCGCGTTGTGGGAAAACGTCCAGGACCCATCCGCCCTGCCTGGCGCGGCTGCCCAAACGCAGGCGGCCGAACGTGTGGCGGTCGCGCCGGCCAATCTCCCGGATTACGCGCGACTTTCGGCATTGTCGTCCGTAGCTGCCTACGCCTCGGTTGGGCGCAACCTCACGGGCGCCGGTGTGCCTGAGCGCGCGACCGGCGAAGAGGTGACCTCCAACTACTTCACGACCCTTGGGGTCGCCCCGGCATTGGGACGGGCATTCAGCGCGGACGACAACGCCGGCGGCAGCCCCGTGGTGATCATCAGCCACGCCATGTGGCAGCGCCTGTTCGGCGGGCCGCCGAACCTTCTGAACCGGACAGTGCGGCTCAACGGAGTGACCCATGACGTGATCGGCGTGATGCCGCCGGAGTTTGTGTCGCTCAGCCAGGCAGGCCAGACCGAACGGGTGAGCGTGTGGCTGCCGATGGTCTTCGACGAAGAAGGATTGACGAATCGGACGGCGCACCTGGTCCAGGCGGTGGCCCGGCTCGCGCCGGGGGTGTCCGTCGAATCCGCGCGGGCAGAATTGTCCGCGTTGTCCGAGGCCCTCGCGCGACAATTTCCGGAGGCCGGCCGCACCCGCGCGGCGCTGGCGCCGTTGCGCGCCGATCAGGTCAGCGATGTTCGCACGACGCTGATTGTGCTGCTGGTTGCGGTAGGACTCGTGCTCCTTGTGGCATGCGTCAACGTGGCCGGCCTCCTGATCGTCCGCGAACTTGGCCGCCGCCGTGAGATGGCCGTACGGTTCGCCCTTGGCGCAAGCCGGGCGCGCGTGGTGTTCGAGCAAGTCGTCCAGAGCCTGGTGCTGGCCATTGCCGGCGGGGCCGCGGGGCTCCTGCTGGGTTGGATCACCACCAGGACACTGGTCGCCCTGGCTCCCTCGTCTATGCCCTACGTACAGGCGGCCGGCCTTGACGCCCGTGTGCTTGTATTTGCGATGGTGGTGGTTGGCCTGACGGCGCTGGCGTTTGGCACATGGCCCGCTTTCCACGCCGCCCGCGTCGATCCGGTACATGCGCTGAAGGACGGCGCACGGTCGGTCGGCGCCGGATGGGTCCTGCGCCGGCGAAGCGGCCTTCTCATCGCGGAGGTGGCCGTGGCTGCTGTGCTCCTGACCGGTGCGATCCTGATGAGCCGCAGCCTGATGGCGCTCGATCGTGTTGACCTGGGATTCAATCCGGCGAACGTGCTGGCGGCCAGCGTCGCGTTGCCGCCCGATCGCTACCCCGATCACGAAGCCAGGCTGGCGTTCTTCCAGACTCTTGAGTTGCGGCTCACCCAAACGCCGGGAGTGATCGCGACCGCGTTCGGCAACCGACTGCCCTTGCGCGGTAACTGGACCAGCGGAATGGTGGTGGACGCGGATCCGGAGTTCCGTCAGGCTGGCTTCCAGGCCGTCAGTACGACGTACTTCAGAACGTTTGGCATCCCGGTCCTGCGAGGCCGGGCCCTCAACGACACAGATCGGCTTGGCAGTCCAGGCGTTGCGCTGGTCAACGAGGCATTCAGCCGTGGACTGCTGGGGGGCGCCGATCCGATCGGACACGTCGTCCGCCGCGGCCCGGCAATGCCCGCCATCACCATCGTTGGTGTCGTCGGCGATGTCCGTCGAACCGGCCGGACCGACGACACCGGCACGCGCGCCGCCGAGGTGATTCCGCAGGTGTACCTGCCGGCCGCGCAAACGATGCTGTATCCGCTGCCACTGCGCGAGATCGCGGTTCGAACAACCGGCGGCGCCTCGGGCATCGCCGAGGCCATTCGGACCGCTGTCGCCTCGCTCGACCCGGACCAGCCCATTACGACGGTGCGAACGCTCGAAGAATCGCTGGCGCTGCGATCCGCGCAGAAACGGTTTCAGACTTCGCTCTTCGTCTTGTTCGCGCTGGTGGCGTTCGGCCTGGCCCTGGTCGGCGTCTACGGGGTCGTCGCGTACGGCGTCTCCCAGCGGTCGGCGGAGATCGGGCTGCGGCTGGCCCTGGGCGCCACGAAGTTCAGGATTGTCCGCGACATCATGGGTCGGACGGCGCACCTGGTTGCGGCCGGCATTGTTGTGGGCCTCATCGCAGCGCTGCTGTCGGCGCGGTTCCTGACCAGCCTGCTGTTCGAAATTGCCCCATCCGATCCCGTGACGTATGTGGCAACGGCCACCGGGTTGCTCATTGCCGGCATCGGCGCGGGTGGACTCGCCAGCCTGCGCGCCACACGCGTGGAGCCGAACGAGGTCCTGAAGTCCTGAGGTCCTGGGGTCCCGGGGTCCCGGGGTCCTGGGGTCCTGGGGTCCTGGAGTCCTGGGGTCCTGAGGTCCTGAGGTCCTGCGCACGCCACTTCCGCCACTTCCGTCACTTCCGTCACTTCCGTCATTTCCGTCATTTCCGTCATTTCCGTCATTTCCGTCATTTCCGTCACTTCCGTCACTTCCGCCACTTCCGTCACTTCCGCCACTTCCGCCACTTCCGTCATTTCCGCCATTCCCGCCATTCCCGTCATCTCCCATCTCCCCATCTTCAACGCCATACAATGAATGAGTCATGTCCATCCGACCGGTCTCACGAATTGTGTCGGCGCAGCCGACCCTCGAAGGCGCCGGAGTCAAACTGCATCGCGGCTTTGGCTTCGGCACAACATCGGAGTTCGATCCATTCCTGCTGTTTGACGATTTCCGTGGTGAGCGGCCTGCCGATTACATCGCCGGTTTTCCGTGGCACCCGCATCGGGGCATTGAAACCATCACCTACGTACTTGCGGGCACCGTCGCGCATGGCGACAGTCTCGGTAACCAGGGCGCGCTTACGGCAGGCGACGTGCAGTGGATGACGGCGGGCAGCGGCATCATCCACCAGGAGATGCCGACCGGCGACGCACAGGGCCGTATGCACGGGTTTCAACTGTGGGCCAACCTCCCATCATCTCTGAAGATGACCGCGCCGCGATATCAAGAGGTCACCGCGGCCGACATCGCCACCGTGATTGACGATGACGGAACAGTAGTGAAGGTCGTGTGCGGCAGTTTTTGGGGAAAACGCGGCCCGGTTGATGGTATCGCGGCAGATCCCGTGTACCTGGATGTCTCGGTGCCGCCGGGTGTTCGCAGGACATTGCCGGTGGAGACCACTCGCCATGCCTTTGCCTACGTCTTTGCGGGATCGGGATCCTTTCGCGACGCGTCAGCCCCGCAGGGAGTGCTGACGGACACCACCGGCGAGATCGACGAGAAACCGGTGCTTGAACTGACTGGGAACCGGTCGCTGATCCTGTTCGATCGCGGAGACGAAGTGACCGTACAGGCGGGGCCGGAGGGAATCCGGTTTCTGCTCGTGTCAGGCAAGCCGCTCGGGGAACCGGTCGCCTGGCACGGTCCCATTGTGATGAACACGCAGGACGAAATCCGCGAGGCGCTTTCCGATCTGCGTCACGGCACGTTTATCCGCAAATGAGTGCGAAGCCGATTGCTCGGCAATCGGCTACGAGCTGATTTGCGGTCGGAACCGCAACAGGTCGGTTGACGGGGGCGTTGCGCCAACCAGGCGGAGCTGGCCGGCCACCTGGCCACGGTGGTACGTGGAGTGATTGGCCACATGCTGCAGCAGGAATCCCAGCCGCGCGGTGGCTGTTTCACCGTTGAGCCTGGTGAAGGAGATCTCACGGTCGAGATCGGCGTCCGTCAATGAGGCAATGAATTCGTTGCGGGCCGCGTGGATCCGGCGCCATTCCTCACGGATTTCTTCGCACGGTCCAAGCGTCCAGGTGGGCCACCCGCGCGGGCTCTCACCCGTCCAGCGGCAGAGCCACACCCAGTCGGCTGCGGCACTGTGGGCCAGCGTCTCGCGAATGGACGGAAAGCTGCCCCCGACAGGCCGTGTCATCTGTTCGGGAACGAGTGCGGCCGCGGCGTCGAAGATCAGTTCGTTGGCCCACTCGGTGTAGTTGAAGAGGAACCGGATGTCGGCAACCGTCATGCCAAGAGCCTAACAAATCTGCCATCAGCTCGCAGCCGATTGCGCGGTAATCGGCTACGAGTTGATGTCAGATTTGTGCGTCAGCCAGTAAGCCAGAGCCAGCACATACAACCCGCCGGCAGCAGCCAGGACGTATACGCCGCCGGGCAGGACGTCGAAAATCTGCTCAGCGAGGTACGCCTGCGCGTAGCACAGCGGCGCCATCCCGATGAAGGTGCCAAGCGCCACCCGCCAGATCGACACACCCGCGGCGCCGGCCATGTACGACACGACATCAGACGATGTGAGCGGGTTAATGCGGAGGAGCAGTACCACCCACAGCCCGCGCTCGCGGATGGCTTCCCGATACGCGGCCGCTTTCGTGCCTTCGAGCCGCCTCCGCAGCGCGCCTTCTCCAATCGCGCTGCCCACCCCGCACGCAATGGCGGCTCCCAGAGTATTCCCGGCAAGAGAAAGAGTTCCGCCAAGAAGGCCGCCAAACAACGCGCCGGCGGGAGCGTACAGCAACGTCCCCGGAATGGGAGCCACCAGTACCTCGATTACGACTGCAGCCACATACACAGCGGGCGCCAGCCGTCCCCAGCGTTCCAGCGCAGCACGCAGGGCGTTCAGCGCGTCTCGTGAATCGCCAGCAGCGCCAGAGCCGTCCACCAGCAGACGCACGGTGCCGCCCGCGACGTAGGACCAGGCAGCCGCCGCAACGGCCAGCCCAAAGGCGGACAGGACGATTAGGCGACGGCTACGTAAGGTCACAGAGGCCCTAAGTCCTGGGTCCTCAGTTCCGTCAGTTCCTCAGTTCCGCCATTTCCTCATCTTCTCATTTACTTGCCGCTTCCGATCTCCCCGTACAGTATCGCCGCTGAGACGATGCCGCCGTGGAAGTTGCCCAGGTCCAGCTTTTCGTTCGGCGCGTGGGCGTTCTCGTCGGGGAGGCCGACACCGAAGAGGACTGAAGGAATACCGAGTTCCTCCTGGAACGTGGAGACGACTGGAATGGAACCGCCCTCGCGGCAGAACACGGGTGTCTTGCCGAAGCCCTGTTCGATTGCCCGGCCCGCCGCCCGCACATAGATATTGTCGAAGTCGGCCATCCACGGCTTGCCGCCGTGCATGCGCCTCACCTTCAGCTCCACCGTCTTGGGCGCCACCTTGCGCACGTATTCCTCGAACAATGCGGCGATCTTGTCCGGATGCTGATCGGGCACCAACCGCATGCTGACCTTGGCCATCGCCGTCGCAGGCAGCACGGTCTTCGCACCCTCGCCCGTAAACCCGCTGAGGAGTCCGTTCACTTCAAATGTCGGACGTCCCCACCGGCGCTCGTTCGTTGTGTACCCGGACTCACCGAAGAGTTTCGGTGCACCCAGTTCCTTCCGGTATCGCGTGTCGCTGAAGGGCAGTTTCCTCCATTCGGCTCGCTCCTCAGGTGTCAACTCGCGCACATCGTCATAAAACCCGGGAATCCTGATGCGCCCTCCCCGGTCTCGCATCTGGGCCAGCATTTGCGCCAGCACCATCGCAGGATTGGCCACGGTTCCGCCGAACACACCCGAGTGAAGGTCGCTGTTCGAGCCGCGCAGGTCGATCTGAAAATACGTCAAGCCACGAAGACCGTAACAAATCGACGGGATGCCACGGTCGAACATCGCCGAATCGGAAATGACGGCGACGTCGGCGTTCAGTTCTGACTTATGACCGCGAATGAAATCGTCCAGGTTTTCTGAACCCACTTCCTCCTCGCCTTCGATGATCACCTTGAGGTTCACCGGCAGGCGGCCGTGCTGCTTTGTATGCGCCTCAATGGCCTTGAAGTGCATGAACACCTGGCCCTTGTCGTCGGCGGCGCCCCGTGCGTAGATCTCACCATCGCGCACGGTCGCCTCGAACGGTGGCGACTCCCACAGATTCAGCGGGTCCACCGGCTGGACGTCGTAGTGCCCGTAGAGCAGGATTGTGGGCGCGCCCTCGGCGTGCAGCCAGTCGCCGTAGACGACCGGGTTGCCAGGCGTCTCGACCAGGCGGACGCTTTCGAGCCCGACGCGAGTCATTTCGGCGGCCGTCCAGTCGGCGCAACGTCTCAAGTCAGCCTGGTGCTCAGGCAGGGCGCTAATGGACGGAATGGCGAGGTAGTCCTTCAGCTCAGTGACATAGCGATCGCGGTTGGTGTGGATGAAATCAATGACCTTAAGCATTATCGTGGCTGGCCCCCGGGCGCCCAGGCGGGCGTAAATGTGGCATTGGCGAGCCACCGAACCGGCTCGAGCATGGATCGTACTGCATCGAGCATGTGCGCGAAATCCACCTTGTCGATTTCGTCGCTGGCCTGATGGTAGTCCGTGTGCAGATTGAAACTCGACACGGTGTGCGACACCACGCCCTTGCGCGCAAACTTGATGTTGTCGGACCTGGTGAAGAAACTCTGCTCCGGCCGCGGATCCTGGACGAGCGGCGCTCCCTGCTTTGCCATTTCCGAGCCCAGGTCCGATCGCTCATAGCCGGTCAGCCACAGCGTGTGCTCCGGCACCATTGGGTCCGGCCGCGCCAGCATTTCGAACTGCAACTGGGCCACCAGCCGATCGAGGGGCACCACCGGCAGCTCCACGAAATACGATGACCCGGACACCGCGCCGCCGCCCTCCTCGCTGCCGAACAGGGCGAACACCAGCGTCCGCTTCGGTCGCGGCCCCGCGGCCAGCGCCTGGGCCAGCGCCGTCACGGCCACCGTGCCGGACGCATCGTCATCGGCACCATTGAAGATCTTGTCGTCGCCCGGAGCGTTCGGCCGCATGCCTACGTGGTCGAGATGCGCGCCGAGAACGATCACCTGGTCCTTCATTGCCGGATCGCTGCCGGTGAGCCGGCCGACGGCGTTCCAGGTGTGCGCCCTGGTTGAACTCAACTCGGCATCGAGCGAGACCGATGTCCCCTCGGCAAGCGCGGCGAGCGCATCGTAGGCTGCCTTGTTGACGGACACGCGGGCCGCCCGTGTGGAAGGCGCCGGCGTGACAGTCGCGAACCGTGAGCCCGCACTGACAGGTCGAGCGGCCGAGGTCGCCCACTGTTCGGCACTCTGGTCGGGCGCGAGCGAAATCACGAGTGCAGCTCCCGTGGTGGCCTGGGTTGCTCCGCCTCGCCCGCGGCCGCGTCCCCCGACACGCCCACCGGCGCGGCCCGCGCCACCGGCCACCGGTGGTGCAGGCGGTGGCATCAGGACCACCGATCCAGCCGGCACCTCTGCTGCGCCCTCAGCCAGCTTCACCAGCGGACCGGCGACATGCGCGCCAGTCAGGCCGTTCACCAGCATGTCCGCCCCATGAGTGAATCGCGCCGTGCCGGCCGTGAGCACGGCGGGCGACGCCATGGATTCGCGCAGAATCTCCGCGGCCTGCACGTATCCTCCATCGTCGCCCATCGGCTCCAGGTTCCACCGCCTGAACTGGGCGGCGATGTACGTGGCCGCAATCCACTCATCGCGCGTATTGCTGCCACGCCCGTTCAGGGCATCGCTGGCCAGGAACTCCAGGTGGGCCCGAAGATCTGCCTCGGTGATGGTCTCGGCAGTACCCGGGCGCGGCGCCTGCGCCAGCGGACGAGACGATGAGGTGACCGCGTATGCGGCAACAAGCCCCACACACAGCAGGGCACCGAGGAATCGGCGAGAGAGAGCAACAGTCATGCACCGCGTAGAATACGCCAATGCGACGAGCATTGCGTGTCTTGGGCTGGGTGCTGATCGTGGTGCTCCTGGCGGTTCTCGGGACGGCCGGCTGGGCCTGGGTGCAACTGGGCCGGAGCCTGCCCCAGCTCGAGGGCGTCCAGAGCGTGGCCGGGCTCTCCGCGCCAGTCACCGTGGATCGGGACGCACTGGGTGTTCCGACCGTCAAGGGCGCCACCCGGCTCGACGTCGCTCGCGCGCTGGGATTTCTCCACGCACAGGACCGTTTTTTCCAGATGGACCTGGCGCGGCGGCGCGCGGCCGGCGAGCTCTCGGAGCTGCTGGGCCAGGCCGCACTCGCAACAGACCGAAGCGCGCGTCTGCACCGATTCCGCCACCGGGCAGCCGCGGCCGTTGCTTCCGCCAGCGCCGATGAGCGTGCCCTCCTCGCCGCGTACGCCGAGGGCGTCAATGCAGGCGTGCAAGCCCTGGCCGCCGTTCCTTTTGAGTACCGGATCCTCGGCAACAATCCGGCGCCGTGGATCAGCGAGGATTCACTGCTCGTCGGAGCGTCGATGTTTTTCACTCTTCAGGACGAGGTGGCAATTGGCGAAGCGCGAACGGCTCTTCTCCACGAAGTCTTCCCCGCCCGCCTGGCGGAATTCCTGAACAGCGCCAGCAGCGCGTGGGACACGCCCGTGCTCGGCGACGTCCTCCCTCCGGCTGTACCCCCCGACGCCAGTGTGTTCGACCTGCGAACGGCCCCGGCTCCAACTCCCGTTCTTGCGGAACGCGACGTGGCTTCGTCCGAAAAGGTCGATCCATTCGCTGAAGCCCTGGGACTGACGCCACCGGAAGGAGCCCGCGGCAGCAACAACTGGGTGGTGGCCGGCACCCGGACTGCAGACGGGCGCGCGCTACTCAGCAACGATATGCACCTGGGCCTCAGTGTGCCCAACATCTGGTACCGAGCGTCGCTCCGCTGGACGGACACTCAGGGACCACATCAGGTGACCGGCGTCACGCTCCCGGGTACGCCGTTCATTGTGGTCGGCAGCAACGGACACATCGCCTGGGGTTTCACGAACACCGCGGCTGACTGGAGTGACCGGGTGCTCCTCGACCTGGTCGATGGCGACCCGACGCGATACCTCACCCCGAACGGCCCCCGCGAGTTTGACCTCACTCGCGAGCGCATTGTTATCGACGATGAAGAAGATCAGTGGCTGGACGTGCGCGAAACGATCTGGGGCCCGGTTATCGGACCCGACTATGCAGGCCGGCTGTTTGCCATTGCCTGGGTCGCGCACGATGCCGACGGCCTGAACCTCAGCCTTTCGCGGATGGAATATGCCGAGACGCTTGAGGCAGGCATGGACGCTGCCAATCGGGCGAGCATCCCAGGGCAGAATTGCGTTCTCGCCGATGACCGCGGCCAGATTGCCTGGACCGTGGCCGGGCGGATCCCCAGACGAGTCGGCTTCAGCGGCCAGGTGCCGGTGTCCTGGGCAGACGGCACGCGTCGATGGGCCGGCTGGTACGAACCTGCAGACTACCCGCGTCTCGTCAATCCGCCCGACGAAGTCATCGTCACCGCCAACAACCGCATTGTGTCGGGCGCGTACCTGGAGATGCTCGGCGACGGCAGCTATGACCCCGGCGCGCGGGCGCGTCAAATCCTCGACGGTGTGCGGGTGGTGAAGGGCGCGACTGCGGCGGATATGCTGGCC
>Ga0326597_10013932_pt1 | contig 10546 bp, 11 predicted proteins | sample RVTome_12_FD_203789 | JGI IMG/M metagenome (GOLD analysis project Ga0326597, IMG submission 203789) | Soil microbial communities from uranium-contaminated site in the Upper Colorado River Basin, Wyoming, United States - RVT100D185 | ecosystem: Environmental > Terrestrial > Soil > Contaminated >... | reverse complement strand
ATCGGCTTCTCGGGTGGCGACGGCGGCGACGACGCCAAAGCGGTCGCCCCTGGGCGTGAGATCGACGAGTACTTCATCCCGACCGCGACGCCGTACACCCGGTCCGACGCCACGCCCCGCCCGATCGGCGTGGGCGGCTCGCCGCCTGTGGCCGCGACGCCGACGCTGAGCCCCGAAGAGATCAACCGCGAAGACTGCGACGCGATCGCGGGGACGCCGTACCAGAGCGAGGAAGAGCAGCTGTGGTACATCGATAACTGCGACCAAGAGAACGATGACGGCGACGGCACGGGGAACCCGCCGTCCAACCCTCCGACGAATCCGCCATCGCAGCCGCCGACGAACCCACCACCGGCGCCGACGACGCCCCCACAGCAAGGGCTGACGGCGAGCCAGGCGGTCTCGCTGGGGGCGCAGTTCCTCTCCGCGAACGAGCCGAAGTACTCGGTGAGCGCGGGCAACTGCTCCGCGACGAACTCGGGCTCGTTCTGGACGGTGAGTTGTAACGCGAGCCTGCTCGGCTGCACGGGTGGGATCTGCCAGACGACGCTGCGCGCGTGCGTGTTCGAGCAGCCGCTGCTCGTGGACTACTGCTAGGAAGCAGTCAGCCCTTAGCTTTCAGCCTTCAGCCTTCAGCTCTCTCAGGTATTGCGTCTGCGGCATGAATGCCGCGGCTTCGCACGATCAGCGTCTACGACTCACAGGCGGAGAGGGTGACGTCCTTCGCGGCGAAGGCCGAATGGCGGTTGTCGATCTCGAAGCGGTAGTCGCCGCGCACCTCAGCGACGAACTGAAACGAGGCCTCGTGCGTGCGCCCCTGCGTGCGGTAGACGGCGCGGTTGACGGGCGAGTAGACGCGCAGGCCGACGTCCTCGTCGGCGCTGCCGATCACGGCGACGGTGCCGGACACGCTGACGTCCTCGGGGGCGTCGAGGTACCAGACGCCATTGGTGCGCGATTCGATGTCGAAGCGCGCGATGAGGCAGCGCGAGCCGTCGGGCTGGTTCACCCACGCCGCGCCGGCTGCGAGCGCGACGGTCTTGGTCTCCATCAGGCGGTAGATGACGTAGGACGCGCCGATGCCGCCGGCGAGGACGAGCAGCAGCACGAGCATGGCAACGACGCGCATGACGGCCTCTAGTTCCCCAGGTAGTCGAGCGGGTTGACGCGCGCGCCGTCCCGGATCACTTCAAAGTGGACGTGGGTGCCGGTGCTGAGGCCCGTGCTGCCGACGATGCCGAGCGCCTGGCCCTGGCGCACCGTCTCGCCGACGGAGACGGCGATGCGGCTGAAGTGGGCGTAGAGCGTCTGGAGGCCGGACGGCGAGACGAGGATGACGTAGTAGCCGTAGGAGCAGCACGGGTCGCCGCCGGCGAAGAGGACGATGCCGTCGTGGGCAGCGAGGACGGGCGCGCCGACGCGCATCGTCTGGTCGATGTCAATGCCGCGGTGGTTCGGGCCGTAGTAGGTGGAGATGGGGCCGACGGCGGGCCAGGTCAGCGCGCCGTTCGCGGAAGCCGGCAGCGTATAGGCGGCGGCGTACGAGAGCACGTTGGCGACGTAGCCCCAGTCGTGGTTGTAGGCGTAGATGGCGTTCGGGATGTCGTCGGGCGCGCCGGCCGCGAGGAGGTAGCGCGCCATGGCGGGAATGACATCGTTGTAGTCGTAGGGGTCGCCGCCGTTGCCGAAGACGGCCCACATCTCGGGCAGGAACTGACCGTAGCCGATCGCGCCGGCGTAGCTGGTCGACATGTTCGCGCCGAAGCCGCTCTCGACCTTGGCGATGCCCGCGAGGATCTGCCACGGGATGCCCGTCATGGCGCCGACCCGCTGCATGGCGACGAGCTGATCGGGCGGGATCTCGATGCCGCCGGCGCCCACGGGGGCGGCGCCGGGACGGATGCTGGGCACCTCGTGCCAGACGCGCGGCCCGGGCGAGAGGTCGCCGCGGCCGGACGGACGCGAGACGGGCGCGGCGTCGATGGGGGCGGCGTAGTTGATCTCGAACTCCGGCGTCGGCGTGCCACCGGCGCGCGTCGCGGGGACGAGGCCGTCCTGGAGCACGGAGCGCTCCCAGACGATCTTGATCGCCTCCTGGATGAAGGGGGCCGTCGCTTCGTCGCCGAGCTCGGCCCAGAGCGAGGACCCGGGCCCGACGACACGCGTCGCCTCCGGCTGCTCCCCCGCAGGCGTATCGACCGGCTCCTGCGCCTGCGTCTTCGCGGCGTACACCGATACGGCCATCAGCGCGAGGCTGAGGGCGACGGTGAGCACGCCGAGGACACGGGCAACGAATGTCATGGTGAGACGTCGCCTCCCTTGTTGAGCAACGAACTGATCTCGTGGGCCTCCTTCAGCAGCTCATCGGCGGCGTGTTCCTCCAGGCCTTCGGTGAGGCCCTTGAGATCGGCGTTGGCGCCGGTGGCGCGGAACATGGAGAGCGCATCGTCCTCCTTGCCGGCGGCGACGGTCTTCACCTCGAGCGGCGCGGCGGGCTGCTCCTCGCCCTCGGCGGCCTCGGGCGCCTCGCCGGCCTCGGCGGCGTCCTCCTCCGCGCCCTCCCCTTCGGGGGCGTCCGCCGCCTCTTCGGCCGCGGGCGCGTCGCCGTCTTCGGAGGCGCTCGCGACGGGCTGCTCGCGCCCCGGGGGCTGGGGCAGGAGGTCGGGAGGCTCGACGGCCTCTTCCAGCGCCACGTCGTCGCCGGACGGCTCCTCATGAGCCGGCGGCGCAGCGGGCGGCTCCGCGCGCAGCGCGACGGAGGCCGGGCGCTGCGTGGCGCCGGGCATGAAGAGGCCCATCTCCTCGTCAGCGTCGATCGGGTCGTCGAGCTGATCGAGCGGGTCGGGCTGCTTGCCACCACCGAACACGCGCGAAAGGATCGACATGAGCTTCCTCCTAGAACCCTACGGTTGGAATGGGTGTCGGGCCGGGCGAGACGGTCGGCACGCCGGCCGGCGTCGCGACGGACGTATCGACGACGCTCTTGAAGAGCGCGTCGACCATGGACGGCACGACGATCATCATGAGACCGGTGATCACCATCATCACGGCGAGGTAGAGGCAGAGCTTGAGCCGGTGGCCGCCGGCAGCGGCGTACGGCGCGAACGAGTTCGCGGCGGTGAGCATGATGGCGACGGTGCCGACGAACACGGGGATGAAGCCCAGCGCGGGCGCCTGGAAGAGCAGCGCGTCGCCGACGCCGGCTTCCGCCGCAACGCCGCCTTCGAGGCTCTGCGACTGCACCTGCGTGAGCTGCTCGCCGAAGATCTGGACGACCTGCGTGACGAAGAGCAGGATCCCGATCAGGACGCCGTGCAGCGGGATGGCGACGAACGAGAACGTCGTCGACACGAGCTTGCGGTCCGCGCGCAGCAGGTAGATCTTGAGGGCGAACTCGGACGAGAGCGTGGCGACCTTCTCGGTGTCGCCGCCCACGCGCACGCCGTCCCAGAAGACGCGCACGGAGCGCGTCACTAGCTCGCTGCCGCTCTCGGCGGCGAGGCGCAGCCACGAGAGGTCGGGCGAGATGGAGTTGCGAAGCCGGACGTACAGCCGCTGCACGAGCGGCTCGAGGGAGCCGAGCGAGCGGCGGTTGAGGCGGCTGAGGCCGTCGAGGGCAGTGAGGCCGGACGAGCCCATCACGCCGCCCATGGCGCGCACGAACGTCGCGATGTCGCGGTCGCGGGCGTCGATGCGCCAGTCGTCCATGAAGGCGACGACGCCGATGGGCGCGATGATCACGCCGGCGATGGCCATCGCCGGGCCGAGGCCGAGCAGCCAGCCGGCGCCGAAGCCGGCGATGGCGGCGAGCGGGAGCAAGATCGTCGAGAGCTTCCTGAGCCGGAGCTGCTCCGGCGACTTATGTCTTAAGGAGTGCGTCTTCACCTCGATCGGGGCGACGGTGAAGATCAGCCAGCCGCCCACGAAGGTAACGCAGACCATGAGCACGGCGAGGCCGACGATGCTGATGGGGCTGAACGGGTAGATCATCATCGAGACGAGGGAGATGACCACGACCAGCGTCGCGGAGACCATGAGCGCGACGTAGGCGTCCGACCACTTCTGGAGCGACTCGACCTTGCGCTCGTAGCCCTTGCCGTAGGTCTCGCGCTGGAGGGCGGCCTCGCGTTCGAGGAAGTGCTCCTCCTTCTCGCCGGAGGAGAGGGACGTCGCGAAGTGGAGGAGGAGGTTGCGGACGGCGTCCTCCTTCACGGTGTCGGCGACGAGCTCGCAGGCGCGCGAGTAGTCGAAGTTCAGCCGCTGGGCGACGAGGTGCACCTGGCGGAAGAACTTGGACGTGCTGTACGAGAGGCCGGCCGTGCCCTCGAACAGCTTGGCGCGCTCCATGCCGGACGTGGCGACGGCCGACATGTGCGTGAGCTGCGAGAGCAGATCGAACTCGAGCGCCTCGCGCCGGAGCATCGAGTCGACGTCGAGGCGGCCGAAGAGCTTCAGCCCGCCTTCGGTGTCGCTGTCGGTGCTAGAGGAGGCCTTCTCGTTGCGCTTTTGAGAAGACGCCGTAGAGGGCATAGAAATCGTTCACTCCTTGCTCTGCCAGCTTCTCGAGCAGCGCGGCGCGCCGCGACAGCTCGTCGTAGATGGCGCGTTTGTTCTGCGCGGAAAGGCCGCGGGCGGCGGCGATCTTGTTCTCCAGGAGGTAGCTGTTCATGTTGCCCGTGAACTCGAACTCGTCCTTCGACGAGTTCCAGCGGAACACCTCGACGAAGGCGAAGGAGTCCGACACGGGGTCGTAGCCGACCAGCTCGTTGATGCTGAGGATGCGGCGGCCCACCTTGCCGCTGGGCAGGCGGACGGCGCTGGCGATGACGGCGACGTTGAGGTTGTCGACGTACGCCTTCGGGACGTTGATGGGGTTACCCGTCATACGTTGGATCAGCTTCTCGACGCTGGAGGCGTGGAAGGTGGCCATGACGGCGTGGCCGGTCTGCATGGCCTGGAAGGCGACGGCGCCCTCCTCACCTCGGATCTCACCGACGACGATGAGGTTGGGCCGCTGGCGGAGGGCGGCCTTGAGCAGGCTGAACATGGTCACGGACGAGTCCTGGTCGGAGAGGGAGCCGCGCACGACCTCCCGAATCCAGTTGGGGTGGGGCACCTGCAGCTCGGGCGTGTCCTCAATGCTGACGATCTTGGCATCCGACGTCACGAAGAGCGTGAGGGCGTTGAGCAGCGTCGTCTTGCCGGAGGCCGTCTCGCCAGAGACGAAGACGTTCATGCCTTCCCCCACGATGAGCGAGAGGTAGGCGGCCATGGTGTAATCCACACCACCCGACTGGATGATGTCGATGATGCTGAGCGGGGTGACGGCGAACTTTCGGATGGTGAAGTTGCTGCCGGTCTTGGAGACGTCGGAGCCGTAGACGATGTTGATACGCGAGCCGTCGGGTAGCGTCGCATCGACGATCGGGTTGCGGTAGGTGACGGGCTTCTTGATGCGCTCGGCCATGCGCAGGACGAAGTCGTCCAGCTCCTCGTGCGTCTCGAAGGTGATGTTGCTCTTGAGGGCCTTAAAGATCTTGTGCTCGATGAACAGGGAGCCGACGCCGCTGCAGCTAATGTCCTCGATGTGGCTGTCCTGGAGGAGCGGCTCGAGCGCGCCCATGCGCAGCTTGTCGCGGACCAGCAGGTAGTTGAGCGCGTGCAGCTGCTGCTGGGTGACCTTGATCTTGCCGCCCTCGCCGCCGCCCTTCTTCCCGAAGCCGAGCAGCCCTCCGCCTCCGCCGGCCTTCTTCTTGGCGGCCTTGCCGTCGTCGTCGCCGTTCTTGCCGACGGCGGGCTGGGCGACCTCCTTGCTCACGAGCTGCGTGTTCTCGTCGACGGCGCGGAGGAGGACCTCGGCCTTCTCTTCGTCCGTGTCGGCGGCCTGGAGGTCCTCGACATAGTCGAGCAGGCGGCGCTCCATCTGGTGGATGATGACCTGGAGGTCCTGGATCATCGCCGGCTCGATGGCGACGTAGTAGTCGCGGGCATCCTCCTTGTCCGGGAAGATGTGAACAAAGATCTCGTCGTTGACGCGGTAGATGAGGTTGGGGTTGTCGATGTCGCTGTGCTTGCGGTTGATGTCCTCGAAGTAGTCGGGGACGCCCAGGTCCTTCACGGGCACCAGGTGCAGGTACTCCATGAGGTGCGGGGCCTGCTCGGCCTGCTCGCGCAGGTCGTCGGGCAGGAGGCTGCGCAAGGAGCAGGAGCTGTCGTTCTTGCAGTCCTCGGCTTCGGCGTCGATGGCGAAGGGAACGCTCATGGGCTATGCCTTCGCCTTCGTGATGGGGACGATGCGCATCCCCAGGTTCGGCTCCACCTCGAAGCTGATGACGTTGCCCGTGCTCTTTTCGGCGCCGCGGATCTTCGCCACCTCGAGCGCCTTGACGAGCCGCTCGCCCACCTCCTCGACGCGGAGGCGCAGGTGGGCATCGCAGACGGAGCGCAGGCGGATCAGCATCTGCTCGCTCAGGGCGTAGGTGTGCATGGTGAAGATCACGGTCTTGTTCATGTCGCAGAACTCTTTGCAGCCCGTGAAGAACGTGAGCGTCTCCTGATCGGAGACGTGCGAGATGAACGTCGTGAGGGAATCGACGATGATGACATCGGCATCCTGCCCGTCGATGTGGTTGCGGAGGAGCTGGAAGATGGAGCGCGACTGCTCCTCGGTGAACGCCTGCGGCACCGGATAGATGGCGATGCGCCCGAGCAGGAAGTAGTCATCGATGCCGAGGCCGAGGTCCTGCATCTGCTTGAGGAGGCTGCGCGTGGTGTTCTCCGTGGTGTAGTAGAGGACGCGGAAGCCGTTGCGCAGGCTGCCCCAGGTGAGCTGCTGGACGAGCACGCTCTTGCCGGCGTCCGACTGGCCTTCGATGAGGGTGAGGGAGCCCGCGGGGATGCCCCCACCCATCTTCTTGTCGAACTCGATGTTGCCCGTGGTGATGAGCCTCTTCGTCGATTCCTGGTGATAGCGGTCCGCAACCATCGCCCTGCCCTACGTGGTGAAGAAGCTGGCGACCGAGATGCCGAGCTCGGTCGTGATCTGGACCCAGTGGCTGGAGGAGGCGTCCGGGGCCGGGTTGAGCTTGATACGAACAGTCATGCTCTCGCCCTGGTTGAGGACGCCCGGGTCGACGACGTCGTTGGTGACGAGGATGACGCGCCAGGTGTTGTCCGGCTGCGGAGCGCCCTCGGTGGTGAAGGAGATGTAGCGGATGTTGTTCTGGCTGCCGCCCACGTACTGGAGGACGACGTCCATCTTGGAGAAGTCGACGATGTCGGTCGCGCCGGTGTTCTGGACCGTGACATCGACATCGCTGCCGCTGGCGGAGATGCTCGTGATTTCGATGTCGCTGCGGACGCGCTCGATGCTCTGTTCTTCGGCCTCGTGCCAGGAGTCGCCCAGGACCTGGAACGACGTGAAGCTGCTCCTGCCGATCAGGAGCGACGACAGCAGCAGGATGCCTGCGGCGAGGAAGGCCGGAAGGATGCTATCCATTCACTCCCCTCACAGCGTGAAGAACTTCGAATCCTCGACGCCGTTGGGCGCGACGATCTTGACGAAGTAGGTATTGCCCGTCGCGAGCTCATCGCCCGCCTCGAGGGCGATGGTGATGTGGAGCGTAGCGGTGGAGTTCCACTCCGTATCGTTCTCGATCTCGTAGTCCCAGCAGGGCGCGGTGCAGCCGGGGCCGCCGTACGGGATGCGCTGGAAGTTCTCCTCGGGCCCGAAGAAGACGTCGACGCGGTCGAGGGCGACGACCTTGTTCACGCCGGTGTTCTTCACCCAGGCCTGGGCGACGAGCGCACCGTCCTGGCCGGTGGCGTGGATGATCTCGATGCGGCTGTTCAGCCGGTCGTCGGCGACATCGGCGGAGGTCACGAGGGCCTGCCCCGCGCGGTTGATGGCGGGCATGATCGAGTTGATCACCGCGGCGATCGCGACGACCGCGGCAACGGTGAGCAAGACGGTGGCAATCCCCTTCTCGATGGCGCGACCTCCCTATCGTGCGTGCGCTACGCCACCCGGTTCAGGCGCCCCTCCCGGCGCCTGGGCAGGTGCATTCCGTGCTCTCCGTGCAGGATCGCTTCGAGCTGGTGGAGCACGACCACGCAATCGATGACGCTGGCGTGCTCCTCGCTCGGTTCCTTCTTGGGGGCCAGCTCGGCCACGCGCACGAGGACATCGCGGGCGCCGGGCGGCAGCAGCTGCGCATAGGCGGCCAGCTCAACCACCACGCGCAGGCGCTCCGTACCGAGCGTGGCGACGGCGTCCTCGGCCCAGAGCATGAGTCCGGCGACGGTGAGCAGGCTCCATTCGGCGCCGGCCGGTGCAGGCGGCGCAGGAGCAGGCTCGACGGCCGCGGGCGCGGGCTCTTGTGGCCGGAGCGGCACCGGCGCGGGAGCGGCGGGCTCCTGCGGGGCCGGCGTCTCGGCTTCGGGTGTCGCGGGAACGGAGAAGTAGGGACCGGCAGCCTCGGCGCCGCTGGGCACGGGCTCGGGCCGTTCCTGCGGGGGGGCCGCCTGGGACGAGACGTCCAGGGTGAAGGGATTGTCGTTGTTGAGGACGGCGGTGCGGATCTCCTTCAGCACCGTCTTGATCTCGCCCTTCAGGAGCTTCATCTCCTCCTGAAGTTCTGAGATGGTCTGGTTCAGTTCCACCTGACATCCCTGCCTTTCATGCGGGCGCCGGAGCGGTCCCTCAGCCCGGCGCCCGCGCGAGTTTCGGCTAGTGGAGCTGCATCACGGGGTCCAGCGCCACCGGGAGCTGCCGTGTGATGTCAAGCACGGCGCCCACAGGCGTCTGGACCTCGAGCGTGAACCGGATGTTGGCGACCAACGCGGGCGCCGGCGTGATGCCCGTTGCCGGGACGATCGTGATCACCGAGAGCTCGCCGTTCTCCAGCAGGGTGTCGGCGTCGCCGGAGATGGGCGTAACGGTGTAGGTCACGTCGTTGTCCACGACGGCGTTATCGCGGTAGGCGATAACGGTCCGGTTGTTGGTCGCCACCGGGTCGAGGGGGATCGGGTCCCCGCCGGCCGCGGTCGCGACCGCGAAGCTGATGGAGTCGACGGTGCCAGCTGTCGACGTAGCGACGATGCCACCGCGCACTTCCATCGTGCCCCGCGCTTTGCTGAGTCCTGCGTACACGGTCTCCTTCCCGCGCTCGGAGCTAAAGACGCCGGTGGTGAGCACCACGAAGGCGAACACCGTAGCCACCACCACGAAGGCAATCAGGATGATGGCCGTCTCTAGTCCCGTAATTCCTTCTTCTCCTCGGGCGCGCCCGAAGAACCGCTTTAGAGCCCTCATGTTCCGCTCCTCCCTCTGGGGTATTCCCGTAGGGAGGTATCGGTAGGGCGAGTCCCTTACATGAGTGTGCGCCTCGGGAGCTTCCCGGGGCGGCCTGCGATTCCTATCGAGCGCTTGGCGGAGGGGGCGGCGGCCCTCACGTTGGGCCGCTGCCCCCTCCTGGATTCGTTTCGACTAGTGCAGCTGCATGACCGCGGCCAGCTCGGCCGGGAGCTGGCGGGTGATGTCCAGCACCGCGCCAACGGGCGTCTGCACCTCGACCGTGAACCGGTCGTTGGCGGCGAGCGTCGGGGCCGGCGAAATGCCGGTCGCCACATCGACCGTGACCACCTTCAGCTCACCCGATTCGAGCAGGGTGTCGCCGTCGCCGACGACGTCGGCTTCCGTGAAGGTCACGTCGTTGTCCACCACCGTGTCGTCACGGTAGGCGAGGACCGTCCGGTTGTTGGTCGCGCTCGGGTCGAGCGGGACCGAGGCGCCGCCAGCGGCGGTCGCCACGGCGAACTGGATGTCGTTCACCGCGAGCGTGGTGCCGGCGGCCGTAACGACCACGCCACCACGGACTTCCATGCTGCCGCGCGCCTTGTCGAGGCCGGCAAACACGGTCTCCTTGCCTCGCTCCGAGCTAAAGACACCTGTGGTCAAGACCACGAAGGCGAAGATAGTGGCGACGACCACGAACGCGATGAGGATGATCGCCGTCTCCAGGCCTGTGATCCCTCGCTCGTCGCGAGTGCGCTTGAAGAACGCTACAAGCTTCTTCACTGCGAACCTCCTTCGATTAGCCGTCCCAGTCGACGCCGCCGGGTGATCCTTCGCTTAGGCTGCGACGCTGCTAGGCCGTCCTGAGTGTGTTGTCCCCTGCCAGGGACGGTTCTCCGCGCGGTTGTCCCTCCACCGACGGCATCCTTCCATCGGCATAAGGTTCTGTAGCTGTTTCGCCCCTTTGACAGACGTGACAGATTGGGGGCTCCCTGATAATCGAAGGGAGGTCTCCCTAGGGGATTCCCCGACGCGAGACGGCAGGTCTAGCGGCCGGTGGTGGTGAGGCGGAGCGCCTCGGGGACGAAGAGGTCGAGCGAGATGCGGCTGCCGTCCTCGTACGGCTCGACATCGAGCATGGCCCAGTGGGTCAAGAGCCCGAAGCTGTAGCGGGCCAGGCGGATGCGGTAGGCGGCGGCGCCGTCCTCCTCCTGGAGCATCAGCTCCCAGTCCTCGGTGTCGAGGAGGTGG
>Ga0326597_10013931_pt1 | contig 10547 bp, 8 predicted proteins | sample RVTome_12_FD_203789 | JGI IMG/M metagenome (GOLD analysis project Ga0326597, IMG submission 203789) | Soil microbial communities from uranium-contaminated site in the Upper Colorado River Basin, Wyoming, United States - RVT100D185 | ecosystem: Environmental > Terrestrial > Soil > Contaminated >... | reverse complement strand
CGGCCGCGGTCCGCCTCGGTGGCCGGGCGCACGAGGACGCCGATCGCCTCCCGTTTCCCCTTGCTGACCGTGGCCGGGCCCCAGCCGATGAAGGAGGTGACGCAGGTGTCGCTGATGAGCAGCGGCTTCGAGTAGCCGCGCTGTTCCATCTCCCACCTGAGCCAGCGCACGATCTCCTCGATCTCGTACGGATCGCCGAGCGCGTGGAAATTCACGACGTCGAAGAGGTCCGGCCGGTCCAGCACCGCCCGCATCGAATCGAGCCCGTGGTAGGCGATGCGAGGATCCATGGCGTCGAAGGCGGCGCGGTAGGCCCGCTCGCCGGCCGAGGGGTGATCGTTGAAGGCCGTCGTGGTGAGGAAGGCGGCGTGAGCGACGATCGCCTCCTTCGAGGCCTCTTTTGCCGCGCGATAGGCCCCCTCCAGCATGGAGAGGTACTCCTCGATCGGCTCCGGCTGGTAGGTGGAGAGCTCGGAGCCGATCTCGAAGTGGCGGATCGGGAAGCGGAGTCCCGGCATGTCGTCCCGGCCGTCCCCGTCGTAACGCTCGACCACGCCGCGGATGTAACTCTGGTATGCGTCCCAGTGCATAGGCTTCGGCGTTGAGTTGGTGGCCTTGAGCAGGCCGACGTCCTTCGAACCCCAGCGGCACTGCGACTTGAGCGCCAGCAGGATCTCGGTGAACCCGGCGGCCTGGTACTCGCGCACGAAGTCGTCGAGCCGGTCGAAGTCGAGCTTCGCGCCGGGCCGGCTCTGGAGGGCGTCCCAGCGGATGTCGTCCGGATACGGCTTCGCCGCCGGGAGCCCGGTGGCCGCGAAGGCGCGGGCCCACTCGGGCACGGCGCGCGGCGGCTTGAGCACCAGGTATTCGAGGCCGACGGCGAGGCCTGAGCCGGCGTGGCGCGGCGGCAGCGGTCTGGTCGTGACGGAGTCGGCGGGAGCCCTCGTCTGCGCGCAGGCCGCGCCGGGGCAGGCGGCGGCAAGAAGCAGGGCGGCGTGAACGGCCGCGTGGAGGCGGATGCGGTTCATGTCCGCAGGGTAGCACTTCTCGGCTCGATGGGATCCGGGGGTCATCGTCCCGCCGGCCGGAATCGGGTCATTTCCGGCGCGGTTGTCGCCGACAATCTTCTAGAGTCGTGCGTTCCAATTCAGCTGAACGCCACCTGGAGGACTCCCATGCGGACCGGAACGACAATCGGGCTCCTTCTGACGATCCCTGTGCTCACGCTCGGATGCTCTCAGCAGCGGGTCGATGACTTCATGACCAGCCCCCAGGTCAACAGCCGCAACACCACGTCCATCGGGCAGCGGCAGCAGGACCTGTTCCAGGGCACCCGGCCGGCCGTCGCCGTGATGGCGTTCGACAACAAGTCGGGCGTCTACAACTTCTACAACGGCAAGGCGGTCGGCGAGGGGATGAACGAGCAACTGGTGACCGCCTTCATGGAGACCGGCATGTTCGTGGTGGTCGAGCGGGCCATGCTCGGCGACGTGATGCAGGAGCAGGACCTGAACAACAGCGACCGCTTCCGGGCCGGCGGGGCCACGCCGATGGGGCAGCTCGAGGGGGCGGACTTCCTGGTCTACGGGGCGGTGACCGAGATCCTGGAGAGCCAGGCCGGAGCCGGGGCCGGGGTGCACAAGATGAAGGGGGACGCGATCAGCATCCTGGAGGGGGTCGGCGCGGCCTTCCAGCAGGATTACGTGGCGATCGACCTGCGGTTGGTGGACGCGCGCACCGGACAGGTCGTCTCGGCGACGACGGTGGAAGGGCGGGCCCGCGACCTGGGCGCCAATCTCGGGATCTCGGTCAGCCACGTGCTGATCGGGGCCAGCGGCAGCTACCGGACGCCGATGCAAAAAGCAGTTCGGGCCTGCATGATCCGCGCGGTCGACTGGACCGCTCTGCAGATCTCGGACGCGATCGTGGCGCGCGGTCCCCGGCAGGCGGACGTCGCCGCGGCCCAGGTTGCAGCACAAGCGGCGGACGATCGCCTGATGATTCCGGTGGCGGCGGCCAGCGCCCCGGTGCGGCTCAAGCCGGCCGATGACAGCCTGATCATCTCGACGCTGAACCAGGGCGCCGAGATCGAAGTGATCGATGAAGAAGGCGACTGGGTCCACGTGCGGCTGCAAAACGGCCGCGACGGCTGGGTTCCCAAGTCCGCCTTCAACAACTGAGGGCGCTCATTCGGGCAGGTCGGCCCGCTGCTCCACTTCCCGGCGCAGGCGCGCGATCAACTGATCGAGCGGCATGTCGCCGAGGTCGGTGCCGGAGCGCAGCCGGACCGCCACCTGGCGCTGCTCCTGCTCGCGGTCGCCCAGCACCAGCATGTAGGGAATCTTCTCGAGCTGGGCGTTGCGCACCTTCTTCTGCATCCGTTCCGAACCGAGATCGACGTCCACCCGCAGGCCGCCGGTGCCGGTCGGCACGTCGGCCTCGAACAGCGCCCGGCGGACCTCCTCGGCGTACGCTTCATGGCGGTCGGCGATCGGAATCACGCGCACCTGCACCGGCGCGAGCCAGGTCGGAAAGGCGCCCGCGTAATGTTCGATCAGGAAGGCCGTGAAGCGCTCGTGGCTGCCGAGCGGCGCGCGGTGGATCACGTAGACCGGATGTTCCTGATCGTCGGCGCCGCGGTAGGTCAGGCCGAAGCGCTCGGTGGCCAGGAAGTCGAGCTGGTTGGTGGAGATCGCGTACTCGGTGCCGACCACGCTCTTGATCATGAAGTCGACCTTGGGGCCGTAGAAGGCGGCCTCGCCCTCGCGTTCGACGAACGGATAGCCGGATTCCACCATCGCCTCGCGGATGATCGTCAGCGCGGCCAACCACTTGTCCGGCTCGTCGATGTACTTGTCCAGCTTGGTCAGGTCGGGCAGCGCCAGCACCATGTAGTAGTTCTCGATCTTCATCAGCTCGTAGTAGCGGGCATGCAGGTGCATGACCTTCACGAACTCCTGCTTGGCCTGGTCGAAGCGGCAATACAGGTGCGCGTCGTTCTGGCAGAACCCGCGCGTGCGCATCAGCCCGGAGAGGCTGCCCGATTTCTCGTAGCGGTAGACCTGCCCGTACTCGGAGAGCCGCAGCGGGAGCTGGCGGTAGGAACGGGGCTCGGCCAGGTAGATTTGATGATGGTGCGGGCAGTTCATCGGCCGGAGGTAGAACTTCTCCCCGTCGATGTCCATCGGCCGGTACATGTCCTCCTGGTAAAAGGGCAGGTGGCCCGAGCGGTAGTAGAGGTTCTCGCGGGTGATGTGCGGCGTGACGACGCGCTGATAGCCGTCCCGGCGTTCCTCCTGGAGCGCGAGGTGCGCCAGCTCGTCCTGCAGCACCACGCCGTTCGGCAACCAGAGCGGCAGGCCGGAACCGACGTCGTCTGAAAAGGCGAATAGATGGAGCGCCTTGCCGATCCTGCGGTGATCCCGCAGCCGAACCTGCTCGAGCCGCGCGAGTTCCGCGTCCAGCTCCTCCTGGGTGGCATAGCACAGCCCGTAGACGCGCTGCAGCTGGTCGTTCTGCTCCTGGCCACGCCAGTAGGCGCCCGCCAGGCGATGCAGCTTGAAGGCTCCGATCTGTCCGGCGTGCTCGACGTGCGGCCCCCGGCAGAGATCGATGAACTCGCCGGTCCGGTACATCGAGACGCGGTCGACGCCGGCCGGGCCGCCTGGGGCGGTCTCGTCCACCAGGCACTCATCGCCGGTCTCGCGGGCCACGCTGGTGGCGCCTTTTTCCTTCAGCAGGCCGAGCAGTTCGACCTTGTACGGCTGGTCCAGCTCGCGCATCCGCTGGATCGCCTCGTCGATCGCCAGGTCCTCGCGCTCGAAGCGCAGCCGCTGCTTGCGCATGCGCTTCTCGATCTCGGCGAGTTGCTCCTCGCCGATCGATTCGGGCAGCAGGACGTCGTAGTAGAAGCCGTTCTCGATGGCCGGTCCCACGCCGAACCGGGCCGCGGGCCAGAGCGACTGGATCGCGGCGGCCATCAAGTGCGACGCGGAATGGCGCATGGTCTCGAGGCTGATCTCTGTTTTCACGACATATAGCTCCAGAGGGCGTGATGTGCCGGAAGCACAGCGTAGGTTCAGGGCCTCCCGGGACCAAGCAGCAGTTTCAGCAGACACGCTCTTGCTGGACCGGATTGACGGCTCTTGGAAGCCGGTGTATGGTCGCCGCTCGCCAGGGATTGTCCGCCGCTGCCAACCAGCAAAGGAGAATACCATGCGAGTTCCGATTGTCGCGACCGCGCTCGGCGCGGTCATCTGGCTGGCCGGGCCGGCCGATCAGGCCGAAGGGGCGGCCTGCTGCAAGCTGGCGACCGGCTGCGTCCAGTCGGGTCTTCAGCAATGCCGGCTCGTGCACATGGGCACCTTCATGATCAACCATAACTGCGTCGGTGGGGTCTGTGTCAAGAAGCCCAGCGGCGGCGAAGGCTGAAGCTCGCAAGGAAGCTCGGCCCCGGTCGGGGCCCTACCCGCAACGGTCACCGTCAATTTCAATCCCGTTTCCTCCTGTGACATCCTGGCTCCCGAGAGTTCCTTCGGGGGCGCCTTCTTCGGCGGCGCGGAGACCACGGTTCCCTTGACCGGTTCGGTCGACATGCGTTTCGAACCAACCGGCACTCCGAACGTCGCCCGGGTCGCGATCACCAACCTGGACAATCTGGGCCACGCGCCGTTCACGCTCGGCGGTCACACGATCGCCATCCAGAGCATGAGCATGGACCATCAAGACATGCTCTGCGACCTCTCCCAGACGACCAACAATATGGCCGGGGAGTTTTCGACCGTCTACACGATCTCGATCAATGGAGGCAGCCCCGTGACCGTTCGCGAGTCTGGGGACATGCTGGCTTCGTTCAACCCCAATACGGGAGTGTGGTCGGAGATCCTCAGCTCCAGCACGTTCGGTCTGGGGGTGGTGCCTTCGCTGTCCCAGTGGGGTCTGGCCCTGCTGGTCCTGTTGCTGCTCGCGGCCGCGACCATCCTGATTCGCCAACGAGTGGAACTGCGGCCGTCGGCCTGATCGCGAATGCAGTCGAGGAGTCTTGACGCGGCGCGCGGGAACAAGCCTGCGCGCCGCTCCGCCTTGCCGCTCGGCCGGCACCTGCTGGGTTGCGTCCTGCTGCTGGCCGCGGCGGCGCTCTCGGCCGTGCTCGCCAGCCAGCGGCTGGGAGCGCTCGAACTGCCGGGCTGCGGGGTCGAGAGCGCCTGCGGCCGCGCCGCGCGGAGTGCCTGGGCGGTCCTGCCCGGAACGTCCTGGCCGCTCGCCTTCGTTGGACTGGCTTACTTCCTGGGCCTGTTCGCCCTGTTCGCCGGAGCCGCCCGCGGGGTTCCTTCGGTCATCTTGTTCGTGGTGCGAATCGGCGCGGCTGGGTCGGCCTGGCTGCTGATCGTGCTGCTGTCGACCTCGTTGCCGTGCGGCTACTGCATCGCCGTGCAGCTGCTGCATCTGTCTTTCTGGGTTTTGATCGAGCGCGCTCCGAGGAGCGCGCGGCTGCCTCGTGCCGCGGGGATCCTGGCCGGCCTGGTGGTGCTGGTCACGTCGCTGTTGCTGGGACTGCAACTGGTCGCACGGGAGCAGGTCCTGCTGCGGCGGGGCGAAATCGATCTCACCGAGTCGACGCAGGAGATCATGCGGGCCATGCTGGAACGTAACCGGGTCCCGGTCGGCTTTAGAGGCCGATACCTGCTCGGTCCCGAACGCGCCGCGGTCCGGATCGTGCTGTTTACCGACTACCAGTGCGAGGAGTGCCAGCGGATCGACCCGGAAGTGCAGGCGCTGGTCGAGCGCCACGAGAGCGTGTCACTTTCGATCAAGCACTTTCCGTTCTGCAGCGAGTGCAATCCGGCGGTGACCGGTCCAGCCCACCAGAATGCCTGCTGGGCGGCCCGCGCCGCCGAGACCGCCGGCCTGCTCTTTGGTCCGGCCGGGTTTTTCGCCATGCACGGCTGGTTGATGCGCACCGCCGGAGGCTTCGAGACCGAGTACGAACTCGAGGCCGGAATCGAGGGACTCGGCTTCGATCCGGAGGGATTCGTGGAGACCATGACTTCCGAGCGCACGCTGCAGCTCGTCGAGGCCGACGTCCAGGAAGCGCTGGATCATGGTCTCTACCAGACGCCGGCGATCTTCATCAACGGCGAGGAGCTGCTCGGCTGGCAGGTGGAAAACGGGATTTCCCGCGCGGTGGCGAGCTTGCTCTCGGGGCGCCTCGAACCGGGAACGCACCAGGCCGACCGGCCACCGGGAGCGCTCGAGAAATGTGTGCGGGACTGGGCGGATCCGGAGAATGCCCCGCGGGAGATTCCGGAAGACCGGCCCGACTGGGCGCTCGGGTCCGGGGGGGCGAGCGTCACCGTCACGCTGTTCGGCGATCTGCAGGAACCAGTGACTGCGGAGGCGGACGGGATCATTCGCTCGTGGCTCGCGGGAAGTGACGACGGGCGGTACGTCTTCCGGCACTTCCCGCTCGATGCGAACTGCAATCCGTACACGCAGTTGACCCTCACGCCGAACTCCTGCTCTGCGGCGGCATGCGTCGAGTCGGCCGTCCGGCTGTTCGGCTCGGCCGCCGCCTGGAGAATGCAGGGTTGGATGCTGCAGCACCCGGATCGGTTGTCGAATGAAGGGCTGCGCGCCGCGGCGCAAGCGCTCGAAATGGACGTGGAGCGGCTGATCGACGAACGCGATCACCCGGACGTGACGGCCGCGCTGCGCCTCGACCTCGAGGCCGCCCGACAGGCGGGCGTGGACGAGATCCCGTCGCTGTTCATCAACGGCAAGCGGGTCCTGCGCTGGCGCTGGGAGGGGCTGGACGTCGGCGCCGAAATCCTGGGGGGAATCCTGGACGCCGCGGCGCTCAGAGATTGACCTTGAGCACGCCCTTCATGGCGAAGCCGAACAGCAGTCCGACCACGCAGAAGATGATCAGCCAGGGGAACATGTCGCCGTCCATGCCCAGCATGGCCGCGCGCGCGTGGCGGAGGCTGACGGCATCCAGCGGGGCATCCTTCGCGAACGGAGGTTCGGCCGGATACATGAGCGCGTCGAGGGTCCGCTCCGACGAGTAGCGGCCCGGCGAGATGTTGGCCAGGCCGGCCCGCGCGTCGACGCGCTTCGTGTACGTCTCGCCGCCCACGTGGATCTGGGCCAGATATTCACCGGGCTGCTCGACCCTCAGCCGGTAGAGCAGCTCGCGGGTGCTGTGCGCCCGCACCGGCCCGGCCTCGAGCGAGAGGCCCTCCGGCAGTTCGAGCCGCACGTCCGCCGTGACCGGGTCCAGCCCCTCGCCGAGCGTCACGTCGAGGACCACGCTCTGGCCGGCCTTCAGGGGCTCGAACCCGTAGCGGGAGTCGAGCTGGAACAGGATCGGCGCCATCACCAGCAGCATCGGCAGGAGCGCGAGCGAGCAGCAGCCCAGGTAGAGCGCGTTTTCCTTGAACAGGCGCACGATCGCGCGCGAGATCACCCCCAGGTCATCCTGAAACAGCCGGATCTCGTGGAGGTTGCCCCACAGGCGATCCTTGGTCTTCTTGATCGTCTCCTGCGGCGAGGTGTACTTGAACAACAGCAGCAGCAGCACGCCCGCCGCCAATGAAATCACGACCAGGCCGATGACCGGATTCAGCTTCTGGAAGGGGAAGCAGATCAGGTCGAACAGACCGTTCATGATCGCATTGAAAGTGCTCACGCGGTGACCTCGTTCAGGTGAAAGCGGCGTCAGGAGATGTAGCCCAGACCCCGCAACTTCTTCTTGATGTCCTCCTCCGAGTCCGCCTCCTCCAGGATGGCGATCTCCTTCTCCAGCGCGTGGTGGACGAATTCCTCCGGAGAGGAGTAGCCGGCGATGGCGGCGTACTTCTTGATCTTCTCCAGCAGGTCCTTGTCGATCTTGATCTTGGGGTCTCCGAACATCGGGTCCGAGTCCTTTCTATGACGGAGTTTCAGGAGCCGGGAGCGGCGCCCCACAGGGGCCGGCCGACCATGTCCGGCGGGATTTCGATGCCGTACTCGAAGAGGATCGTCGGCGTGAGATCGTAGAGCTTCGGATCCTCGAGCTCGATCCTGCGGTTGGAGAAGACGACTCCCGGCACTTCCTCGGCCGCCATCAGGTGGCAGCCGCTCCAGGCGTTCAGATTGTCCTGGATCACGTCCGGCAGGAACTTGCCCAGCGCCGACTCGTTGGAGTTCCTGAACTTGCGGCGGAAGCCGACCACGATCTCGGGCGCGGTCGCGAGCGCCTCGCCGCTGTAGACGTCGCGGGTCTTGTACATGGTCAGGAAGATCGGCTCGCCCGTTTTCGGGTCCTTCTCCTTCATCAGCCGCATGCAGATCTCGTCCACGAGTTCGTCGACGTCCCCCGGTTCGACGACTCCCATCGGGTTGTCGCGTTGGCCGCGGACGTTCAGGTAGATGCAGGCGAAGCCGATGTTGTAGGCGCGGGTCTTCGACCAATCGACCAGCGTGAGGCCGCCCGGATCGCTCTCGCGGTCGGCCTCGGGTTTCAGGTGGATGTAGCCGTTGTCGAGCAGCCAGGTGTTCAGGTTGAAGGATCGGTAGTACGGGGCGAAGCCGTGGTCCGACATCACGATCAAGGTGTCGTCCTCGCCGAGCTCCGCCCGCACCCGGCCGACCACTTGATCGATGTCGCGATAGAGGTAGCGGATGAAATCGCGGCTGGCTTCCGAGGTGTTCGGGTCGTGGCCGGGATGCTGCTCGTCCATGCAGCGCCAGAACATGTGCGAGTTCAGGTCGATGCTGCTGAAGTAGTGGAACAGCAGGCCGCTGTCGTGGCGCCCGAGCAGATCGAACAGGATCTTCTTGCGCTGCTCATAGATCAGCAGCGAATGCTCGCGCATCTCATCATCGGACAACACGCCCTCCTCGAGCGCCTTGGTGTTCTCCGGCATGCCCTTGGTGAGGAACGGGCCGTTGCGTTCGGCCAGTTCGGCGGCCCACTCGGGCGGCGTGCTGATGTCGAAGGCCGGCTTTCTGGGGCTGACGTTGATCGGATCGACGAACAGCTTGAAGACCGGCCGCACCTGCTGCAGGTAGAAGCGCACCTGGCCGGTCACTCCGGTGACGTGCGGAATGATGTCGAAGTCGGCCTCCAGGAAGTCGCTCCACTCGCCTTCTTTCAGCACCACCTGGCGGTTGTCGGACGCTTCGCCGACCATGATCCGCGCCAGCGGTAGGGTGGGGTCGAGGTCGACGCGCAGCGGCACCGTGGTCCTCGGCGCATGCTGGCCGCTCTCCACCGCCACCAGCGTGTTGTCGGGGCCGTAGAGGTAGTCGCGCACCACGTTGTCATAGATCGAAACCGTGATCACCTGGCCGGACTGGACCCGGTCGGAGACCGCGAACTCATCGTCCGTGTACACGTAGTAGGTGCCGTAGCCGCCCTGCACGTCCGGAGTGCCCATGCCGCTGATCGTCTGCTGATCGGTGGGCGTCGGCGGGAAGTTGCCCGGGATCTTGAAGATCGTCGCCGGAACGTCGTGATCCTCGAGCAGTTCCCAGAACGCCGTGCCCTTGCGCTTGTTGATCGGCTGGCCGGGCGAAAGCGGCAGGCGGTAGCCCATCACCGGCAGCACCCAGGAGTCCTCGGTGACGCCCGCCAGGGAATCGATCGGCATGAAGGTATAGGTGGCCTCCCCGTTCGCCTGCTTCTCCGTGAGCCAGGAGCCGTGCAGGAAGTCGAAAATGCCATGGCCGCCCGGATTGCGCCCGGTGATGAAGTTCGACCAGGCCACCGGACTCTCCGGCGGAATGCTGGTGCCGAGCGCGCTGAAGCCGCCCTCTTTCGCCAGCGCGGCCAGGTTGGGCAGTTCACCCGCCTCGAGCATCGCCACGGTCATCGCGTGATCCATGCCGTCGATGCCGAGGATGACGACCTTGTGCTTCGGCTCGTCGGCGCAGGCCGGCAAGAGCAGCGCCAGCGCCACCAGCGCCAGGACCGGCAGGGAGAGCGGCTTGCTCATGAGGGGACGACCTCCTGGGATGGTTCGTGTTCGGACTGCTCCGAGGCCCGGACCGGGCGCTGGAACGGGCTGCCCTCGAACAGGCTGACTCCATCCATGTGCGCCGGAGTCTCCACGCCGAACAGATTCAGGATCGTCGGAGCCAGGTCCATGATCCGGGGCCGGTCGGTCGCGATCGCGCAGTTGGAGAAGAACACGCCCGGCACCTGATCGGGATGGATGCAGTGGTCGCCGCTCCAGCTCTTGGTGTTGTCTTCCAGCACCGTGTCGTTCACCTTTCCGATCGCGCAGTCCCAGGAGGCGCGATAGCCGATCACGTAGCCGATCAGCAGGTCCGGACAGTTGGTGACGAACGGTCCCTTCATCACCTGCCTAGAATCGAAGACGTCCTTCATCACCAGTTTCTGATCCTGCTCGTCGTAGAGCTCCATCAACTTGGCCTTGATCTCGGTCTTGAGCTCCGCCTCTTCCGCGCCCGGCTGGACGATCCCCTGGGCTTCCCGCCCCTTCAGATTCAGGTACATGCCGGTCAACCCGAGGGCGAAGGCCCGCGTGCGCGTCCAATCGACG
>Ga0326597_10013930_pt1 | contig 10548 bp, 12 predicted proteins | sample RVTome_12_FD_203789 | JGI IMG/M metagenome (GOLD analysis project Ga0326597, IMG submission 203789) | Soil microbial communities from uranium-contaminated site in the Upper Colorado River Basin, Wyoming, United States - RVT100D185 | ecosystem: Environmental > Terrestrial > Soil > Contaminated >... | reverse complement strand
CGGAGGCCGGAATGGACGTGCAAAATTTTGTTTCCGACTCCGGACCGGAGGATTCTCAATCGGGCTCGGCTACGCGGCGTCGTAACGGACCATGGAGAACACGTTGTGGGGCTTGAGCTTCTCCCGGCCGTTAAGGGGGCTGAGCTCGATCAAGAAGGCGAATTCCACGACCTCGCCGGAGAGCTTGGATACCAGGGCCGCGGCGGCTGCCGCGGTGCCCCCGGTGGCGATGAGATCGTCTACGATGAGGACCCGCGACCCCGGCGTGATGCCGTCCCGGTGGATCTCCAGGGAGTCCGTGCCGTATTCCAGCTCGTAACTGGCGCTGTGGGTCTCATAGGGCAGCTTGCCGGGCTTGCGCGCGACACAGAAGCCCGACCCCAGGGCATAGGCGAGGGCAGAACCGAAGATGAACCCTCGGGATTCAATGCCGAGGACCATGTCAACGTTCAGGGCCCGGTAGCGTTTCGCCAGGAGGTCGATGGTCCGTTTGAACAGGCGACCGTCGTTCAAAAGGGGGGTAATGTCCTTAAAGACGATCCCCGGCTTTGGAAAGTCGGGAATATCGCGGATGGCGCTCTGAATTTCACTCGTGAGGTCTTCCATGGTGCTTGAGCTATCATAACTCGGGTAAATAATAAAGCGGATCGGTCGCGACGTTGTTCTTACGTATCTCGAAGTGCAGGTGGGGTCCCGTGACACGTCCCGTGCTGCCCACCTCCGCGATGATCTCTCCCCGGGTTACCCGTTGTCCTTGAGCGGCGCGATTCTTCCGGTTGTGGGCGTAGACGGAGACCAACCGCTCGGCGTGTTGGACGATGATGATGTTCCCGTAGCCGCGCAGTCGGTCGCTGTAGATGACCTTGCCTCCTTGAACAGCGTGCACGGGAGTGCCCGTGCGGGCCGTGATGTCGATCCCGTCGTGGAAGGTTTGTCCCCGCGGGCCGAACTTAGACGTGATCGTTCCCTTGACGGGCCAGAAAAACGCGTCTTCACCCCGACCCCGGGGAGGCGGGGGAGTGGGGCGTCTAAGGGATATTTTCGCCGGCGTTATGATTTCCACGGGGAGCTGCCGCGTCGCGCCCGGGATGTAGATCCTCTGGCCGACACGGATCTGGTTCGCGTGACGAATGCGATTGATCCGCGCGAGGACCCGGTAGTCGACATCGTAGGCCTTGCCAATGCGAAAGAGGTTCTCCCGCGGTTGGACGCGATGGTAGATGCCCTGAAGCCTGCGCTGGGGCGGGACCCGCTCCTGGGGGGCGCAGGCGTCTAAGAAAAGCAAAAACAGGAGGAGAAAACAGAGACAGTCGCCCCGCCTTCTAATCGGGCCAACCGTATCTCCCCAGCAGCTTAACAAAACGACAGTCCCCTAAGCCTTCTTCTTGCAGCCCGGACAGCCTGCGCCGAAAGCGTTTGAGCGTTTGCGCGTCCTCGGTTCCGACCGGTAGGACCAGCCGCCCGCGCAATGACAATTGCTCCACCAGGGGCCGAGGTATATCGGGTGAGGCGGCCGTGACGATGATGGCGTCGTAGGGGGCGTGATCGGGCCAACCCAGGGTCCCGTCTCCCACGTGGAGGGCGACGTTGTAGTAGTTGAGCTCGTCCAGGATGACCCTTGCTTTTACGGCCAGGGAACAGAGCTTCTCCACGGAGAAGACGTTTAGGCAAAGCTCGGCAAGAACCGCTGTCTGATAGGCTGATCCCGTTCCGATCTCCAGGACCCTCTCGCCGCCGGTGAGTTCCAGGGCCTGGCTCATCAAAGCCACCATGAAGGGTTGGGAGATGGTTTGCCTTTCGCCTATGGGCAAGGGCTCGTCGTCGTACGCCCGGTTGGCGAAAGCGCTTTCCACGAAAAGATGTCTGGGAATCTTGGCCATTGCCCCCAATACGCGCCGGTCCGTGATCCCCCGCTCCATGAGGTGCTCGCGGACCATTCTTTCCCGCGCCTTGTGGGCCGTCTGAGCAAACGGATCGATTTATTTCACCCCTGTTTGGAAGCGAGAGAGGGATCACTCCCTGAGAAATCAGTGCCTCAACCTGCGCGCTTCTTTCATCCGGGTAGAAAAATGGTCGGGGCGACTGGATTTGAACCAGCGACCTCACGCACCCCAAGCGTGTGCGCTACCAGGCTGCGCTACGCCCCGACGATCGTGAACACCACGATTTATGTAACATTCCTTATCCCTTGCGTCAATTGACCCGGGTTGGGGGGGGGGGAAGGCGCCTTGCTCGCCGGCGAGCGGCGAGTGACTCATTGTACCGGCGCATTGGGAGGTATCTGCGGATTGCCAAGTTGGAATCCGGCTGATATGGCATGAGTGGGCTCACGTTTTTTGCGGGCGGGTTACGAGCGAACACAAAACCACATTTTGCCTATGCCCCGGTAGGGGGAAAAAGTTGCTGGATAACAGTGTTGTCATCGTTACAGGCGCAACTCGCGGCATCGGCAGGGCCGCGGCGCGGGCCTTCGCACGGGAGGGCGCGCGGGTGGTCGTGACGGGACGGGACAACGGTCGCCTCCGCGTGGTTTCGGATGAGCTCGCGGCCATGGGCCGGGACGTGCTTCCTGTGAGGGCGGACGTTCGCAATGAGACGGACGTGAAAGGAACGGTCGATGAGGTGATGGCCCGCTGGGGTCGAATCGATATCCTGGTCAACAATGCCGCGGTGGTGACCCATTTTAGATGGGCCCCCAGGTGGTCCTCCATCCGGGACATGCAACGGACTTTCTGGGACGGGGTCATGGACACCAACCTGGGCGGTACATTCCTCTGCACCAAGTATGTTTTGCCTCACATGCAGGCCTGCCGTTCCGGCCACATCGTAAACCTCCACGGCGGCGGCAACGTGCGGACCGTCGGAACCTGTGCCTACGCGGTGTCCAAAGAAGCCATCCGAACCTTTACACGCTATGTGGCGGAGGAAGAAAGGCCTTGGAACGTGTGTGTGGTCGCCCTGTCACCCGGCGGTATCATTGCGACGGAAGATACGCCGGAGGACATGCGCTCACACCTGCGCGGAGCCGAAGCCATGGAAAGCTGGTTTATCCTTGCCGCGGGGGCCGGGATGGAACTCAGTGGACAGCTCGTGCACGTCAAAGACGGGCGTCTCGTTGTTCGGGCCTGAGCAGACGGCTCAGGTGAGCTTCTTGTGCAGCGACTGGAGATCCTTTTTGATCTTAAGGAGGGTGTTCTTGTATCCGGTTTCAGACAGCGGGAGGTGGAGCTGGCGGCGGTCTTCCTTCTTGCTTTCCCTCAGTTTTTTTCTCGCCCCTTCGATAGTGTAACCCTCGGCGTAGAGGAGCTTCTTGATCTCCAGAAGAAGCTCGACGTCTCTTTTCTTGTAGAGGCGATGGCGGGAGGGGGCTTTACCAGGCTTGAGAACCTCAAACTCGGTTTCCCAGTAGCGCAGCACGTAGGGTTTGACACCCACCAGGCTGCTGACCTCTCCGATCTTGAAGTAAAGCTTGTCGGGAAGACGCGGGGGCATGGGAATCAGGGAGCGGTAGCGCCGTTGATGCTCTTTTTCATGATTTGGCTGGGTTTAAAGGTAAGGACCTTGCGCCCCTTGATGGTTATCTCGTCGCCCGTTTGTGGGTTCCTTCCTTTGCGCGGGTTTTTGGTATTCACGTCAAAGTTGCCGAATCCTGAAATCTTCACTTTTTCGCCCTTTTCCAGCCTTGACTTGATGATTTCAAATGTCGCTTCGACAACGTCCGTTGCTTCCTTTTTGGAAAACCCCACTTTCTCGTAGATCCTTGTGATAATATCGGCCTTGGTCATGGCAGACTCCCTTAGTGATTTTCCATCCTTACCATCTCAAGCTCTCAAGGTGGTTCCAAACCGCTGACACATCCCGTCCGTCAATTCTTGATGAATCTTATTGACTTCATCGTCAGTTAGCGTTCGGTCCTGGGCGCGATACGAAACCGAATAAGCCAGGCTCTTCTTGCCTTGAGGAATTGGAGCGCCGCTGTATTGGTCAAAGATTCGCACGTCTTCAATCAACGGGTTACCAAAGCCATTGATCCAACTTATGATCTGCTGAGCTGGAAACCCCTCATCAACGACTACGGCCAAGTCCCGCTCAACAGGTGGAAATCTGGGGAGGGTATGGACCGCAAAATCAAAGGGAGCATACTGAACTAACCCCGCGAAGTCAAGCTCAAAAATGAGAAATTGGGGGACTGCAAGGGTCGCGCAGAGGTCCGGGTGGATTTCTCCCAGGTAGCCTTTTTTCAACCCCTTGTGCTGGAAGGCGGCGGCCTTTCCCGGGTGGAGAAAAGGCGGAGGGTCGTCGCTGCTCCAGGTCATCCCCCGGTCCATCCCTGTAATCTCGGCAATCCCTTCAACCAGGCCTTTTACTTCAAGAAATGTAAGCTTTATCGGGCTTGAGCGCAGGCCTCTGTGTTCCCTGGGGCCGAACAGGAGGGCCGCCAGGTGGGTTGACTCCACGCACAAGCCGCGGGGGTCCAGGCAGAAGGCCTTTCCCAGTTCAAAGGCCCGGAAACCCTGAACTCTTCGCTCTGTATGGGCGACGAGATTCTCCACGAGCCCGGGAACCAGGCTGAGCCGCATCTGGGAGTTTTCCTGTTTGATGGGGTTGAGAATAGACACGGCCCCGGGCTCGCCGGTCCATAACCCCGTGAACTGCCGGTTCATTTCCGTAGAAGTAAAGGGAACGTTGACGGCTTCGACAAGCCCTTCGCCCGCCAGGTACGAGCGCAGCCGGCGGCTCCAGCGGAGATAGGGGTCTGCAAACCCGCGGCCGGGGCTGACTCTGGGCAGAGTTGCCGGTATTTTATCGTAGCCATGGAGGCGCACCAGTTCCTCGATCAGATCGGCTTCCCGGCCGAGGTCCGAGCGGTAGGAAGGGCTGAGGACCTTGAGGCTCTGCTTGGAGCGAGACTGGATTTTGATTCCCAGGGATTTGAGGTGCTTCTCGATGGAACCGCGGCTCAGTTCAAGCCCGAGGATTTTTCTGACCCTCTCGTCTCGAAGAATGACGGCCGCAGGCTTAAACCGTCGTGGGTGCTTGTCCAGGGCCTTCCCGGCGGCGTTGCCGCCGCCTATTTCTTGCAGCAGATAGACCGCTCGGTTTAGGGCATCCATGGTCCCTTCCGGGTCTACCCGCCGTTCAAAGCGATGGGAGGCCTCCGAGTGCAGGCCCAGGCGCTTGGCCGTGCGGCGGATGGTAAGCGGGTCGAAATGGGCGCTTTCCAGAAGGACGGACCGGGTCTGCGGGCCGACCTCCGAATTGGCTCCCCCCATGATTCCCGCCAGCGCAACGGGCACCTCTCCGTCGCAGATCAAAAGGTCACCGGGGACGAGTTCCCGTTCAACGGAATCGAGGCTCTTGAATTTCATCGGCGCGTCGGCTGGCCGAACTACGATACTGCCCGAATGCAAGCGCTCCAGATCGAAGGCGTGCAGGGGCTGGCCTGTTTCAAGCATGACGTAATTGGTCACGTCCACAATGCTGTTGATGGACCGGATGCCGCAGGCCTCGAGCCTCAGACGCATCCATGCCGGAGACGGAGCGAGGGTCAGGTCGGTCACCACCCGGGCCGAATAACGGGGACAGAGCTTGGCATCCTGTATGCGAATTTGCATCCGGCGGCCAACCCCGGCGGCCCTGGCGGGCGACGAGGCAGGGGGGAGCTTCAGTTTGCCTCGCGTGAGGGCTCCCAGCTCCCGGGCGATGCCGCGGATACCGAGACAGTCGCCCCGGTTTGGTGTCACGCCGACCTCAAAGACCCAGTCCTCCAACCCGAGATAGGAAAAGACCTGCTGGCCGACGCGGGCGTTGTCGGGGAGAATCATAATCCCTTCGTGGTCCCGGGACAGTCCGAGTTCCTGCTCCGAGCAGAGCATCCCCTGGGAAAGCTCCCCCCGGATGGCCGCGGCCTTGAGCTCGATTCCCGAAGGGAGGACCGTTCCGGCCTTGGCCAATGGCGCCTTGATGCCCGCGCGTACGTTGGGGGCGCCGCAAACCACCTGGAGCTGCTCCCCGCCGCAATCGACCTTGCAGAGGGAAAGGTGGTCGGAGCGGGGATGGGGCCGAACCTCTTTCACCAGGGCCACCAAGACCTTGGAGTCTTGCCCGCAGGGCTTCAAAGAGTCGACCTCAAGACCTGCCATGGTCAAGGCATGGGCGAGGCCATGGGGGCCCTCCTCCGCTTTGGGCTTGAAGGCGGCCGGCAGATCAATGAAATCCTGTAGCCAACGATAGGTAAACTTCACGGACCGCTCTTCTCCAAAGGGGCTAGCGAAACTGGCGCAGAAAACGGAGGTCGTTCTGATAAAACATCCGTATGTCGTCAATGCCGAACTTCAACATGGCGATGCGCTCGATGCCCATGCCAAAAGCAAAACCGGAAACCTTCTCGGGATTATATTTGACGAAGCGAAAGACCTCGGGATCAATCATGCCCGCGCCCAGGATTTCCAGCCACCCCGTTCCCTTGCAAACCCTACAGCCGTCGCCGCCTGCGGATTTCCCCCTGCCGCCGCAGATCAGGCAGCCGATGTCCACCTCGGCGCTGGGCTCGGTGAAGGGAAAGAAGCTCGGGCGGAACCGCACGGGAGTTTCGGGGCGAAAAATCTCGCGGAGAAAATGTTCCAGGACGCCCTTCAGATCACCGAAGGTAATGTGGTCATCCACCATGAAACCCTCCACCTGGTGGAAGATGGGCGAATGGGTGGCGTCGTCATCGTGCCGGTATACGGCCCCCGGGACAATAACCTGCAGGGGCGGTTGGCGCGTCTCCATGACCCGGATCTGGACCGGTGACGTGTGGGTTCGTAGAAGTAACCCTGCGGAGACGAAGAAGGTATCCTGCATGTCCCGGGCCGGATGGTCCCTGGGAATATTAAGGGCCTCGAAGTTGTGATAGTCGTCCTCGATATCGGGACCGCGGGCGATTTCAAAGCCCATGGCAGAGAAGACGTCCACAATTTCATCCATTACCCGGGTGATGGGATGGATGTGCCCCGGTTCCGGACGGCTTCCGGGAAGGGTGATGTCAGTAAGTTCTTCTTTAAGGACTCGCTCCTTTTCCCGCTGCCGGGAAGTGTGAATCCACGCCTCGAGGCGCTCTTCCAGCTCTCGCCTGAGCTGGTTCAGTTCCTCCCCCACCCGGGGCCGCTCCTCGGCCGGCAGGTCTTTGAGGGAACGCAACTGGAGGGTGAGCTTTCCCTTCCGCCCCAGGTAGTCCAAACGGACCTGTTCGATTTCGTGTTCCGTAGCCGAGCGACCGATGCGCTCCATCATTTCCACGCGGATGGCTTCCACGGAATCGTTCATGGATGGAACGGGTGCGGCATCACGCCGCGAGGTGGTTTTTGGCGAGTTCGGCTATTTGGGTAAAGGCGGGCATGTCCTGAACAGCCAGGTCGGCGAGGATCTTTCTGTCCAATTCGACCCCGGCCTTCTTCAGGCCCTTCATGAGCTGGCTATAGGACAGCCCGGCGAGCCGGGCTCCGGCGTTAATGCGGGTGACCCACAGGCCGCGAAACTTCCGTTTTTTAACCCGGCGATCCCTATACGCAAACACCAGTCCCCGTTCCACCGTCTCCCGGGCGGTGCGGTACAGGGTGCCCCGCGCACCCACGTAACCTTTGGCCAGCTTGAGGACTTTCTTCCTTCGCTTCCGGGCTTTTGTTCCTCTTTTCACTCGTGGCATATCTTGCTCACTCTCAACGCGTAAATTTTAACCGTAGGGCAACAGCCGGCGCAGGCTCTTCATGTCGCTGGGCGACACGGTGGCGGAATGGCGCAGCCGTCGCTTGCGCTTTCTGCCTTTGCTCGAAAGCAGATGGCTCTTGAAGCTCCGGGCCCTTTTGGCTTTCCCGGTGGCCGTCATCTTGAAACGCTTGGCGGCGGCTCTGTTAGTCTTGATCTTGGGCACAATTTTTCTCCGTTCCGATTGCTATTTTGGCGTTAGGAGCATCGCCATGCTCCGTCCTTCCATCCTCGGGGTGATATCCGGTTTAGCGATATCCTCCACCTGAAGCAAGATGCCTTTGAGCATCTCCCGGCCCAGATCCGGGTGGGTGATCTCCCGGCCCCGGAAAAAGATGGAAACCCTTACCCTTTGGCCCCGCTCGATAAAGCGGCGGATATTGCGCACCTTGTAAACCAGGTCGTGGGGGTCCGTATGGGCTCTCATCTTGACCTCCTTGACGGTTACGAAGGTCTGCTTTTTTTTGCTCCCGTGGGCCTTCTTCTTCTGCAGGTAACGGAAGCGCCCGTAGTCCATAACCCGGCAAACCGGGGGTTTGGCTTCCGGCGCAACCTCCACGAGATCCAGTCCCTGACGCTCCACCAACTCCAGAGCGTCTCGCAAGGTCAGAACCCCCAACTGATTCCCCTCCGAACCAATGACTCGGACCTCGGAGGCACGAATCTGATGGTTAATTCTCGCTTCCTTTTGCGCTATGAGCGTTCTCCTTTCGTTTGGACGGCCCCGTTAACCTCTTCCCGCATGTGGTCCATGAATTCCTTGACGGTCATGGCGCTGAGGGTCTGGCCGCCGCGGGAACGGGGCGACACGGTCTGGTCCGATTTCTCCCTATCTCCGATTACCACTACGTAGGGAATCTTTGCAACCTGGGCCTCGCGGACCTTGTAGCCCAGTTTTTCGTTCCGATCATCAAGTTCAGCCCTCCAACCGTCGGACTTGAGGCTATCAAAAACGCCCCTGGCATAGTCCTTCTGGGCGTCCGTTACGGTTACGATCCTCGCCTGTACCGGCGCCAGCCACAGGGGAAAGGCTCCCCCGGTGTGCTCGATCAAGATCCCCATGAATCGCTCGATGGATCCCAGAATGGCCCGGTGGATCATGACGGGCCTGGCCTCGGCGCCGCTGGGGGTGACGTAGCTGAGATCAAAGCGCTCCGGCATGGAGAAGTCAAGCTGGATGGTGGCGAGCTGCCAGCCGCGGCGCATCGCGTCCAGCACGACAAAGTCAATTTTGGGGCCGTAAAACGCGCCGTCCCCTGCGTTGACTTGGTACTCGATCCCCCGGTTTCGGAGAGAATCGGCGAGGGACTTCTCCGCTCGGTCCCAGGTCTCCGGGCTTCCCAAGAAAGCCTCGGGACGGGTAGACAGTTTAACCTGGATCTGATCGAAGTGGAAGACCCGGAAAACGACGTGGATCATTTCCAGAAGGGCCGTGATCTCCTCTTCGATCTGATCGGGGGCGCAGAAAATATGGGCGTCGTCCTGGGAGAAGGAGCGCACGCGGGTCAGGCCGGCCGTCACCCCGGACTTCTCGTAGCGGTGCAGGCGCCCGAAATCCGCGAGGCGCAGGGGAAGCTCGCGGTAAGAGCGCTTTTTCGAGGCATAAATAAAGGTGTGCGCCGGACAGTTCATGGGCTTGATGGCGAACTCCCGTTCGTCGATCCGGGTGAAGTACATGTTCTGGCTGAAGTGGTCGTAGTGTCCGGAGCGGCGCCAAAGCTCCACGTCGAAAATCTGCGGCGTGATCACCTCCTCATATCCGTAGGTCCGGTAGAGCCCGCGGATAAAGGCGACCAGCTCGTTGTAGACAATGGCCCCCTTGGGATGGAAAAAGGGACTGGCCGGGGCGATGGGCTGGAAGCTAAAGAGATCCAGCTCTCGTCCCAAGCGGCGGTGATCTCTTTTCTTGGCTTCCTCCAGGAGCCGCAAGTGCTCCTTGAGAAGCTTTTCCGTAGGAAACGAGGTGCCGTAGATGCGCTGCAGCATCTCGTTCTTTTCGTCCCCGCGCCAGTAGGCCCCCGCGACACTGGTGAGTTTAAAGGCCCGGATCGCTCCCGTGGAGGGAACGTGGGGGCCTCGGCAGAGGTCCACCCAGTCACCCTGGCGATAAAGGGAAACCCCATCGTCGGGGATATCCTCCAGGATGACGACCTTGTATTTCTCCCCCATCTTCTCGAACAACTGGACGGCGTTTTTCTTGGGGGTCTCTTCGCGCTGGATTGTAAGATTCGCCTTCGCGATCTCGCGCATGCGAGCCTCGATCTTTTCGAGCTCCTCGGCGGTAAAGGGCTTGTCGCGCTTGAAATCGTAGTAGAAGCCGTCCTCGATGGTCGGTCCGATGGTGACCTGGGTTCCGGGGAAAAGGCTCTGAACGGCTTGAGCCATGAGGTGGGCCGTGGAATGACGCAGGATGTCGAGGCCCTCGGGGCTTTCCATGGAGATCCACTCCACGGCGCAGTCCTTGGTCAGGGGACGGTCCAGGTCCATGGCCACGCCGTCGACCTTAGCGGCGATGATGTCACCGCTCTTCTTCACAGTGTCGAGGAGTTCCCGGATCTTGGTTCTTGGGGCCACCTCCACGGTTTTGTCCCCGGCCAGTTGCACGTGAATGGAGTTCATTGATAGTGAGACAGTCTAAATCATGCCGTTGGATTAGAGTGTAATCATCATACCGTCAAATGGTAGGCACGGGCGGGATTGAACCGCCGACCTCTTCCGTGTCAAGGAAGCGCTCTCCCACTGAGCTACGTGCCTAGAATCTTGCTCAAAAAGGCCCGAATCCGGTGCGCGTCATCATGATTC
>Ga0326597_10013929_pt1 | contig 10549 bp, 7 predicted proteins | sample RVTome_12_FD_203789 | JGI IMG/M metagenome (GOLD analysis project Ga0326597, IMG submission 203789) | Soil microbial communities from uranium-contaminated site in the Upper Colorado River Basin, Wyoming, United States - RVT100D185 | ecosystem: Environmental > Terrestrial > Soil > Contaminated >... | reverse complement strand
CGGACCGGAAAGAGCTGTCGCTCATCCGCGATCGACTGGGCAAGAAGCCACTGTACGTGTACAGCGAGCCCGGCTTGATCACGTTTGGATCGGAGCTCAAAGCCCTTTTCGCCGGCCCGTCTTTCGATCGATCCATCGACTGCGGTGCGCTCGCGTCGTACCTGCGATACCTCTGTGTGCCGGCACCGAAGAGCATCTTTCGACACGCCGTCAAGGTGCGTCCGGCGCACATCCTGACGGTATCCGACGCGAAGCGCTCGCTGCCCGCATCACGGCCGTACTGGTCGTTGCGCCGTGTCGCGCTCGAGGGTCTGGCCAGCCCGTTCCGCGGCTCCGAACAAGACGCCGTCGACGCGCTCGACGCATTGCTCGTGGACGCCGTCCGGCGACGCATGTATGCCGACGTGCCGCTGGGCGCGCTCCTCTCCGGAGGGATCGACTCCTCTACGGTCCTCGCCTTGATGCAGGAGGCCACCAGCCGACCCGTCAAGAGCTACACCATCGGCTTCGCCGATGAAGCCTTCAACGAGGCCCCGTACGCGGCGCGCGTGGCGCACCACCTCGGCACGGACCATACCGAACTGATGGTCACAGGCAACGACGCGCACCTGCACGTTCCGCGACTTGCGGAAATCTTCGATGAGCCGTTCGCGAATCCCTCCGAGTTGCCAACGTTGCTGGTCTGCCAGCTCGCGCGGCGGAGCATCACGGTGGCGTTGTGCGGCGACGGGGGCGACGAGTTGTTCGGCGGCTACAACCGCTACGTGTACGGCACGCGCATCCTGCCGCGCGTCCGGCGCGTGCCATGGGCGGTCCGCCGCCCGGTGGCGGCGGCGATCGGCAGCGTGCCGTCGGCGACGTGGGATCGGCTGTCCCGGGTGACGGCGGCGTTGATGCCGGGCGTCCCACATGCGCGTATGGGCGAGCGCATCCACAAGCTGGGCGAGGTCATGAGCGCCTCGTCCGTGGAAGACATGTATCGCTCGCTGCTCTCGGCCTGGCAGCATCCTGATGACGTCGTGCCGGCGTATCGGACCATTGACGATCTTGACGTGCCGAGCCTGGAGGGAAGCGAGCCCCCGCAGTTGCTCGATCGGATGATGCTCTACGACCAGTTGGCATACCTGCCGGACGACGAGCTGGCGAAGATCGACCGGGCGAGCATGGCTGTGAGCTTGGAGGTGCGAGCGCCGATTCTCGATCATCGCGTCGTGGAATTCTCCTGGCGGCTGCCGCGCACCTTCAAGCTGCGTGGCAACGTCGGCAAGTGGATTCTCCGTCAGGTGGGGTATCGCCGCGTGCCGAGGGAGATGCTCGAACGTCCCAAAATGGGCTTCTCGGTGCCGATCGATCAATGGCTCCGGGGACCGCTCCGCCCTTGGGCGGAGGATCTCTTGTCGGTCGACGAGCTCCAAAAGAGCGGCTTGTTCAATCCGACCGCCATCGTCCGCGCTTGGGAGGATCTTCACGAGGGCCGGCGCCAGGCAGGAGCCGGGCTGTGGGCCGTCATCATGTTTCAGGCGTGGAGGGCGCGGTGGGCATCCTGACGATGCGGCCCCCAATGTCCACCAGGGTTTTTCTCCTCCCGATATCAAGATTTGTCCCGATTGAGGATGGCGAGCGCCTGCGTCAGGCTGATTGTGCCTGACGGTCCAACTGGAAGGCCTCGGTCATCAAAAGGATGGCTCGCCCAACGATGCGCCCACGGCTGCTCTTTCTCTGCCACACGCTACCCTACCCGCCGGACGGCGGGCCGTGGATCAGGACGTACCACATACTGCGTCTGCTGTCCCGCGCGTTCGACATCACCGCGCTCTGCTTCGAGCGGGCCGGCGCGCGCAGTCAATTCGATGCCGGCGGGATCTCATCGAATCGCGAGACGCTGAGCCGTCTTGCTGACGTCGAGGTGTTCGCAATTCCACAGAAGCACAGCCGCGTCAGATACATATGGGACCACCTGAGGAGCACCACCTCTGGCCGGGTCTATACCAGGTATCTGTATGACTCGACCGCCTTTCGACAGCGACTGAACGGTCTCCTCTCGTCTGCGGCGTTCGATCTCGTTCACATCGACAGCCTCGATCTCGCGGGGTATCTCCCCGCATGTCGTGCTTTGCCGGTTGTCTGCGTGCACCACGATGTCGAATCAGTGCTGCTCCGGCGCCGGGCGGTCATCGACCGGAACCCGTGGCGTCGCGCGTACCTGCGCTACCAGGCACGCCTCATGCGACGCGTCGAGCGTCGCTGGTGTGGTCGCGTCGTATTGAACGTCGTCTGCTCGGAGCACGATCGCGCGCTACTGAAGCGGATCGCACCGGCATCGCGCGTGGTCGTCGTGCCCAACGGCGTTGACGTGGACGAGTTTCGGCCGAGCTCGGGCGCCGGACAGGGAGTGGCGTTCGTCGGCGGGACGAGTCCGTTCCCAAACGAGGATGCGCTCGACTTCTTTTGCGAACAGATTCTGCCCCATATCCGGGCCGCAGCCGGTGACGTCCCGATGCACTGGATCGGGAGGGCCTCGGCCGAGCAACGGCAACACTATCGCGCGCGTTATGGCGTGGAGCTGACCGGCTACGTCGAAGATGCGCGACCGTTCATGCACGAGGCCCGGTGCCACGTCGTGCCACTGAGAGTGGGCGGCGGAACGCGCCTGAAGATTCTCAACGCATGGGCCATGGGCAAGGCGGTCGTCAGCACGTCGGTCGGCTGCGAAGGCCTCGCGGCGATCGACGGGGACAACATCTCGATCCGAAACGACCCGAAGGACTTCGCAGACGCCGTTCTGGCCGTCCTCGAAGACGGGACCCTGCGACGACGGCTCGGCGAGCGCGGCCGGGTCACGGTGGAACGCAGCTACAGCTGGGAGGTGATCGGCCGGGCCATGGTCGACACCTACCTGCACGTCGCCGGTTCTCACAGTACGCGCCACCAGGGCACCGCCAGCACGCGCCGGGTGAGCGGAAACGTTTCGGTGCCCGTGTAGTGACGACGGGTGTGACCCGCATGGCTGCCTGGAGCGCCTGGGCGGCGGCTCTGGGAAGGATGGCTGGCCGTGGCTGAATTTCCATGCACGTATGATAATCATACGTTAGCGGTATCGAAAGGATCCACGCGGGTCGATGCTGCCGAGACGCTACCTCAGCCCGGACGACTGGTGAGGCACGCCGCCCAGCGCGAGTACCGCGGCCTGCTGGACGCTGCGGCAAGCCCGGATCGTGTTGCCGATCTGAAATGGGATCTGCTCCTCATCTGCGTCGCCGGCTACATCCTCGTTGCGGTCGGTCGCATTCACCAGCTCTTTCCGGCGCTCGGCCCCCTTCGCCCCGCAATCCTGACTGGATCGCTGGCGCTGTTGCTGTACCTATGCGACGGCCGCGAGATTCGCCGCCTGCGCCAGGTGTCCCTTCCAACGACGGGGTTTGTCCTGTTGTTGCTCGTATGGATGGCCTTGTCGACATCGGGCGCTATTCGGCTTGGCAATAGCTTCGAGCTGCTGTTCGATAACTTCATCAAGACCGTCCTGATGTACCTCGTCATTGCGGCCGGCGTGCGGGGCGTTCGCGACGTGGAGCGTCTCGCGGTGACCTTTTTGATATCGGCGACCGTGTATGCAGCAGTGGTGCTGTCGCGTTTCGACCTGGGGGACGGCGACGCCTGGCGCCTCGGGCACCTTTATTACTACGACGCGAACGATTTCGGAACCTTCGCCGTCAGTGCCATGCCGCTGAGTCTGTATGTGCTTCACAGCGCGCGCACCGCTTTCCGCCGAGTGCTCGGAGTGCTCGCGCTCGTGGTGCTCGCGCTGGCGTTTGTGTACACGGGATCGCGAGGCGGTTTCATTGCCCTTGTGGCCGTTGTCGCGTTCATCGTCCTGGGTTATCGCGCCATCGCTCTGCGATGGCGGTTGTGTGGCGCTGCGCTGGTCGGGCTGGTCGTGCTGGGGGCAGCCAGCGACCAGTACTGGAGGCAAATGACCACGATACTGTCCGACGCCGACTACAACCGGACTGAGGAGAGCGGTCGGTTGCAGATCTGGCGACGGGGCGTGGGATACATGCTGCGATATCCGGTATTCGGTGTCGGGCCCGGGAACTTCCAGGCCGCAGAAGGCACCCTGTCGCCATTCGCAGAGCGCCAACAGTTTGGGGTGGGCGTCCGCTGGAACGCCGCGCATAACAGCTTTGTCCAGATTGGAGCGGAGCTTGGTGTCCCCGGCCTGCTTCTCTTCACCGCCATCATCGCCAGCGCGTTCCGCGCCCTTCATCGGTCGAGTCGAAGGGGCGTGGGATCCCACGAACGCCTGCCGGAACTGACGCAGGCGCTGACGGCGTCGCTGCTTGGTTTTGTCGTGGGCGCCTTCTTTCTCTCGCTGCCGTATACCGAAATGCTGTTCACGCTCGTGGCGCTCGCCGTCGCTCTCCGGAAGGTGAGCGAGACCAGATGAGTGCCTTGCGGATCGCACATCTGATCGAGTCGGATGGCCCGGGAGGCGCGGAACGCGTGGTGGCGCAGCTCGCGTGGGCGCTGCAGGCGTCCGGGGTGTGGAACGTGGTCTTCCTCCCTGCCGGCGGTGAAGGGTGGCTGGCGCGCGAGTTGGACGGTTCGGGCGTGCTCATCGAGCACTTCCGAATCGAGCGCCCCATTTCCACGGCGTGTACACGCACGCTGGAGGGGGCGTTCCGCCGGCACCGGATTGACGTGGCACACAGTCATGAATTCTCGATGGCCGTCTATGGCGCCTGGGTCTCGTGGCGCGTCGGAATTCCGCACGTCATCACGATGCATGGCGGGCGCTACTACGCGGCTCGCCTTCGCCGGCGCCTGGCACTCCGGACGGCGATCGCGCTCAGCGCGCAGACCGTCGCGGTCTCGCAGGATCTCGCCAACCATCTGAGTCAGGACCTCTGGATAGAGCGGTCGCGGATCGTGACGATTTCCAACGGTGTGCAGGCTGTGCAACCGGAACGAATCACCCTGCGCCATGAGCTGAGACTGCCGGCGGACGATCGGCTCCTGGTCTCGATCGGCAATCTCTATCCGGTCAAGGGTCACCAGTATCTCGTCGATGCCCTTGCACTCCTCGCCACCCGCTATCCGACACTCCACCTGGCGATCGGCGGACGCGGACCGCTGGCGGATGCGCTCTCGGCACGCGCCCGCAGTCACGGACTCGCACATCGGGTGCACTTGCTCGGGCTTCGTTCAGACGTTTCGGCCATTCTCGCGGCAGCCGACGTCTTCGCGCTCCCCTCGCTGTCCGAGGGCCTGCCGCTGGCACTGCTCGAGGCCATGATTGCCGGCTGCCCCATCGTCGCCACCGATGTCGGCGACGTGCGCGTCGCGTTGGCGCATGGCGAGGCGGGCATGCTGGTCGAGCCCGGCAACGCCGTCGCGCTGGCTGCCGCACTCGACGACCTGCTGTGCAACCCAGCTCGGGCGCAAGCGCTCGGCGCGCGCGGTGCCTGTCGCGCGGCTGCCGAGTATGACGTCTCGCAGATGGTTCGCCGATACGTCAACACCTATCACGCAGTACTTGGGACAGAACGCAACCGGGGCGCCGCTGTTTCGGGGATCACGTCAGTCGAGGCCTTGCCGACAGGTATCGGCGAAGCCAACTCGAACCGCCATTTGAACGTGTCATAAACCGTGCAGCACTCCATCCAGCAGGGTTGGCCGGTCTTCATCAGGGCCTGCGTCCTTGCAATGCTCGTGGGGGTGGTGGCCGTCGCCGGGGCGTGCGAGGCCAACCCCGTAGGACCGACTCAGAAGGAACCAGCCGACACGAGCAACCAGCTCGACCCGCAGAGGTTCGTCCTGTTCAATGAGCAGCCGTGGAACGCGCTGACCGCCATGGGCTGGAGCTATCTTCGACGAACCAGTTCCAAGGACGCGGACATCGTCACGGACGCCACCGCACCCGCTTCACCGCCGCACGTCTTGCGAATCACCTTCACACCGGGCATGAGCCGCGACACCGAACCCGGCGTCCACTGGATCAGACTCCCCGGACCACGAGAGATCCATGCGTTCTGGTGGGTGAAACTCTCGACGAACTGGACACCGAGCCCGGCCGGAGCCGCAAAGATGACATTCCTGCATCCCGGGCCGGACGGCCAGGGCCAGGTCTACACCGCCCTGGGGGGTTCGAGCGCGCCCCACTCGATGATCGTGAATACGGAGTGGGCGCCCTACGGACAGAAGTTCTGGGAGCCGAACGTGACGCCAAGCCCGATCACCTACGACCACTGGTACCGCGTTGAGTGGTACGTGAAGTGGGAGTCGATGCCGAGGGCGGGCAACGGGATTCTGCGGTGGTGGGTTGACGGCGTGCTGAACGGCGAGTATGGGAACGTCAGCTTTCCTGTCGGTGGCACCGGCTTTCAGCAGTTCGAGTTCGCCCCCACCATCCAGAAGCCGCCGCCAGCCGAACAGTACATGTACATCGACCACACCTCGATCAGGACGGGTGCCTCGTCCGCTTACAGTGATGCCATGGCGCTGCCCCCATGGCGTTCCGCACAGGAGCGAACCCGGTGATGAGCACGCGAACTCACGCGCGTTGCGCTCGATTTGTTCGAGCTGCCATCTGGTTCCTGACGTTGGGCTGGGCATGGCTCGGACCTCCACCGGCGTCCGCGCAACTCAGCAGCTCGACAGTGGCAGTCCAGGAGACAAGTACCTCTGTCAGCTACTCGGGCGCATGGGTATATGAGGATACGCGGCGTTCCTGGAGCGGCGGCACCGCCGCCATGTCCACAACGGCCGCCGCCAGAGCCACATTCACCTTCACCGGCATCGGCGTGAGCTGGATTGGCTTCCGGGGACCCCAGGCAGGCATCGCGCGAGTCTTCCTCGACGGGGCATTGGCCGCAACGATCGACCTGTTCGCGCCTGCAGAGCAGGTCCAGGCTGTCGTATTTGCCGCCACCGACTTGACCGATGCCTCGCACACGCTCGCGGTTGAGGTGACGGGCGAGAAGGACGCTCTGTCCAGCGGCAATCTTGTCGTGGTGGACGCGTTCGAGATCACAGCCGGCGCCGCAGGTCTCGTCGACACAACGCCGCCGACGGTCACGATCACTTCGCCATACGCTGGTGCCGCCGTTCCGACCGGACTGATTCTCAGAGCGAGAGCGTCGGACGATTTCGCGGTAACCGGCGTCCGGTTTTTCGTGGACGGCGTGGCAATCGGGAACAAGCTGGTCATCGCTCCGTACTGGGTCGCGTGGGATACGAGCACCGTCGCTGAGGGGCCACACACCCTGACGGTCGTGGCCCACGACGCTGCGGGGAATACTGGATCCGCCGACATTCCCGTGGCGGTGGACAGGACGCCTCCGGCCGTGGCCGTGACTTCGCCTGCAAACGGCACGACGGTATCGGGCATGGTGACGATCTCCGCCGACGTGTCGGACAAGGTTGGTGTCGACCCCGTCTGGTTCAGCGCCAATGGTGTGTCGCTCGGCGAGGACGCAACGCCGCCGTACGAGATCGTCTGGGACACCACGCTCATCCCCGACGGGTCCTACACGTTGAAGGTCGCGGCACGAGACCAGGCCGGCGGTCTCAACAGCACGGAAGTCACCGTCACCGTGTGGAACGGTACGACGCGCATCCAAGAAACCGATCCGGCCATCACGTATTCCGGAACCTGGGCTCACGGCAACGAAGGGGTCCGCGCCTGGAGCGGCGGCACAGCCGCGATCGCCACACTGACGGCGTATCCCGCGCAAGCCACCTTGAGCTTCGATGGCACCGGCGTGAGTTGGATCGGTTTTCGAGGACCGCAGGCGGGCATCGCCAATGTCTACCTCGATGGCGTGCAGGTCGCGACCGTGGACCTGTTCGACCCCGTCGAGCACGTGCAGGCCGTGGTGTACCACGTCAGCGGATTGGCACCGGGACCGCACACGCTCATCGTTGAGGCGACCGGCACCTGGAATCCCTTGTCGACCGACCCGTTCGTCGTCGTGGACGCCTTCATCGTCTTCGAGCGCTGACAATCCACATCCATCGACAGGCTGCTGATCAATGCTGAAAGAACAACAACGTCTTCAACTCTCTGGGCGGCGACAGCGGTGCCCGCGCAAGGCTGTGCCTGCGAGTCTTCGGATGCTGGCCTTGGGTACTGCGGTCGTGGTTCTCGCGTATCAACCAGACGTGAGATCGCTCGGTCCCGATGTCTCGGAGCCGAATGACACCATTGAAGCAAGTGGCGCGCCGCCGCTCCCTGAGTCGCTGGCCTCGCGCAATCTCTTGCCGTTCACCGATCAGCCTTGGGATCGATTGATTGGAAACTACTGGAATTATCTCAAGAGGAGCAGTTCCAAGGACGCCGACATCGTTGTCGACGCCACCGCGCCGTTCTCACCGCCGAACGTCCTCCGAATCATCTTTACGCCGAATCTGGAAAACGATCGCCAGCCAACCGTGCACTGGATCGGCCTCCCGTTCGTCAGCGAGGTGTACGCAACCTGGTGGATCAAGCTTTCCGCGAACTGGACGCCGAATCCGGCCGGGGGAGGAAAGATGGCGTTCCTGTGGCCCCCCCAGGGCAACGGGGTGCTCTACAGCAACATCGGCGGGTCGAGCCTCCCCCATCACATCAACATGGTCACGACGTGGCCCGCGTACGGATACAAGTTCTGGGAGCCGAACATCGCCACAACGGACATCTACTACGACCGCTGGTATCGAATTCAGTGGTACGTCAAATGGGAGTCGAGTCCCGCGTCGGGCGACGGCATCATTCGCTGGTGGGTCAATGACACCCTCAATGGCGACTATGGCGACCTGCACTTTCCGGCCTGCTGCCTCCTGCAATTTGAGTTCGCGCCCACCATGCAGAACCCGCCGCCAGCAGACCAGTACATGTACATCGACCATACCTGGATCGCCACGCCGTGACATGCGGTGCTCAGAACGAGACCAGAATTCTCGTAAGACGCCGTATAGCGGTCCAACGAACCACCGACGCACGCCGAAGCACGGCTGTCATGCGAGGATTCGCGAGCTTTGCAATACTTCTGACTGGCGTTGCCGTCATCGTCGGCGCATGCAAGCAAGCGGCAAGCCAGAATGCAGGTGCCGATCTTCATGCCGCAGCAGCCGAGCCCAGAGCGACGCTTGAGCCGGCGACGAGTCCGTGGCCGAACGAGCCGAGCGGCTTTGTGCCCTTCAGCGACCAGCCGTGGGATCGGATCGTGCGGCCGGAAGCGTCGGGGCGCCTCGGCCGACTCGCAGTGCGGGCACGAGCACTCCTCTTTTCCGTGCCCGCGCGCGATAACGATTGGCGCTACCTGCGGCGGTCGAGTTCCAAGGACGACGAGATCGTAATCGACCCGGCAGCGCCCTCCTCGCCGCCGGACATCCTGCGGATCGTGTTCACACCTGACATGCAACGCGACCATGAGCCCAGCGTACATTGGATCGGTCTGCCAAGACCGACAGAGATCTACACGGGCTGGTGGATGAAGCTGTCGGCGAACTGGACCTGCAGTCCGGCCGGCTGCGGCAAGATCACGTTCCTGTTCCCCGACCATGCCAACGGCGTGGGCGTCACCTACAGCAACCTGGCCGGCGTGAACGGCTCCCATTACGTCAACGTGGCGACGACGTGGCCGTCGACCGGCTACAAGTTCTGGGATCCGAACGTGACGAAGACGCCGGTCGACGACGACCAGTGGTATCGGGTCGAATGGTACGTGAAGTGGGAATCGAGCCCCGGTTCGGGTGACGGAATCATTCGATGGTGGGTGAACGGCGTCCTGAACGGCGACTACCGCAACGTGCCGTTCCCTGCGATCAGAGGCTTCGTCGAGTTTCAGCACGCCCCAACCCGGCAGGATCCGCCGCCGGCGGAGCAGTACATGTACGTCGACCATACGTACATCAGCACGCCAGTCACGCAAATGAGGCAACCGTGAGAGTCTTATTTCTCTGCGAAGACGATGCCGAGTCGTGGACCTCCTGGTCCGGCATCTCGAAGAGTCTTGTCGACCAGCTCCGCCTGGATGGCCACACGGTCTTCACCGGACATATCGACCTGTTCGGCGCCGACCGGTGGCTGGCCGCACTCTCGACGTTTTCGCCAAGTCGGCGCCGCTGGGGCAGCCGCTTCCACCTCGGTGCGATGCCGTTTCGCCTTCGGTCGCGTAAGGCGAATCACTTCGCCGCCACCTACCGGAACCGCATTGACGTCATCCTGCAAATTGGAGCGACGTTTCAGGTGTCGAGCCGCTGGCGGATCCCGTACTGCCTCTGCTGCGACTCGAACATTCGCATGGCACACCGCGGCGCATCGACGGGATACAGCGACGGTTCGTCGATCTCCGACGCCGGCCTGGTGCGCATCGCGGCGCGCGAGCGTGCCGTCTATCACGGCGCTGCCGCGATCTTCCCGCTCAGCGAGCGCCTGCGGCGGTCGTTTATCGACGACTTCGGCATTGCGGCCGACCGCGTGCGAGCCGTGTATGCCGGACCGAATTTCGGTCCGGGATGGGCCACAGCGGACGCCTCGAGACGTCCAGACGATCACCCACCGACGGTG
>Ga0326597_10013928_pt1 | contig 10550 bp, 7 predicted proteins | sample RVTome_12_FD_203789 | JGI IMG/M metagenome (GOLD analysis project Ga0326597, IMG submission 203789) | Soil microbial communities from uranium-contaminated site in the Upper Colorado River Basin, Wyoming, United States - RVT100D185 | ecosystem: Environmental > Terrestrial > Soil > Contaminated >... | reverse complement strand
GTCCAGCTCGTTGACGTTGTCGCCGAGCCCGGTACCGTTGGTCTGGGTCGCGACCAGCGTGCCCGCGGCGAAGTCCTCGGGAATGTCGCGCCCGTCCACGCCGGTCGTGGGCGGCGCCGGCACCGGCATCACCGCCGCGTTGAGGATCGCCCAGCCGTAGGCGGGCAGACTCAGCGGATAGGCTGAGCGGTTGGCGGTGGTGAGGTCCGCGAGCTGCGCGCCACTCTGCACGTCGCGCACCACGGAGCGTCCGTCCGTGACGTCGAAGTTCGACAAATCGAGCGCGGTGTTGACCGCCGCACCCGAGAGGTTGATCGCGACCAGCAGCGTCTCCTGCCCCGCCGCGTGACGGGCAAAGGCCCACACCGCCGTACGGGTGTTGGGGATCTCGGCATAGCTGCCGCGGCGCAGCGCGACGTGATTCCGCCGCGTGAAGATCAGGCTGCGGTAGGTCTCGAGCAGCGAGCCCGCGACGCCCTGCTGCTCCTCGACCGAGCGCCCGTCGTTATTGCGCTCGACCCGGTTGTTATAGGCCTGCGAATTCAGCACGAAGTAGTTGGACATCGGCGGCCCCGCCACCGCCTTCCACTTGAAGGGCTCGCGGAACGGGATGTCGTTGGCGTCGCTGCCGTAGTTGGCCTTGGTGCCGCGCATGCCGAGCTCGTCGCCGAAGTAGAGAACCGGCGGGAAGGGCTGCGTCATCTGGATCGCCGCCGCCGCGCGGGCGCGGCCCCAGTTGTTGCCGATGTCCGACATCAGCCGGTTCACGTCGTGATCGCTCAGCGTGCACAGGTAGAGCCCGCCGGGCGGCAGCGAGGCGAGCGTCGAGCACATTTCGGAGTAGAGGCCGGCCGCCGACTCCGAGCCCAGGGCGGCGCGCGCGGCAAACTCGAACGGCTTGGTGAAGGCGGCGTCGTGCGCGGAGAGCAGGTCCTGCCCGTGCGAGCCCCAGTCGGCCTGCTCGGCGAAGGTGAAGGCGCTCGGGTTGACCTGCTGGAGCGCCGCCTTCCAGTCTTGCCACCAGTCGATGGTGTAGCCCCAGGTATCGTAGGCCAGCACGTGATCCAGCCGGTAGCCGTCGACGCCGTCGGCGGGATCGCCGTCGCCGTCGGGGTCGAGCCAGTGCCGTGACCATCCGGTGACGAGCTGCGTCGCGGGCGGATGGAGCAGGTTCCAGCGCACGAACCCCACGCTGCTGCCGTTCCAGCTCGTGTACGAGCTGCCGTCGTAGCTGGAATTCCCGGTGTGGGCGTCGTAGTAGGCGAGGTAGTCGGTGTAGGGCGACGCCGGGTTCAGGTAGGAGTCTTGGAAGTACACGCTGTTGGTCGAGACGCCGTAGCACACCAGGTCGATGAACACCTTGACGCTGTCGGCGTGGGCGGTGTTGACGAAGTCGAGAAACCCCGCCTCGGTGCCGAACCAGGGATTGATCTGGTCGGCGGGCATGTGCTGGTAGCCGTGGTAGGCGGGCGAGGTGAAGATCGGGGTCATCCACACCGCGGTGACGCCCAGGTCGCGCAGGTAGCCGAGCCCGTCCTTCATGCCCCCGAAATCGCCGAAGCGCTGCGGATCGCCGTTCGAATCCCTCCAGGCGATGGGCATGTACATGTAGAAGATGTCGTCGGCGGGATCGCGCCCATTCAGCGGGGCGGCGGCCGCGGGAACACACGGCAGCGCCAGGGCCAGGAGCAGCAGTGCGGCCGCGGTTCGCAGGGTCATGGGTGCCAGGGCGGGGAGCCGCGGAGCCCATTCTCCGCAGGCCGGACCACAGCGAAAGCCTACTCCGGGGGCTCCACGCCCGCAAATCCGCCGCGCGCGGCGCGGCATCCCGCGCGGGCCCCGGCCGGCCCGCGGGAGCGCCGCGCGCCGGGCCACGCGGCGGGACAGCGAAGCGCCCCGGCCGCATCGGCCGAGGCGCGCGCAACCGGCCCGCTTACGCGGCGCGCTGAATGACCGGCACCGTCATCCGCGACGGACCCAGGTACCGCGCGTCGCCGAAGGCGAGCAGCATCAGAAATACCGGACCGAGGAAAAGCAGCCCCAGGCCGAAGCTGACGCTCTTGCCGAACACCCGCGCGAGGTCGAAGCAGGTAACGATCGCGGGGACGAGGTTGACGACCGGGATGCAGAACAACACCAGCCACCACCACGGCCTTCCGACGATGCGCAGGTAGACCAGGGCGCCGTAGATCGGCACCAGCGACTTCCAGCCGGCCTCTCCGGCCTTGGTGAACACTCTCCACGCCGAGGCGATCACCAGGACGGCGACCGCCACCATCGCCAGCGTGGTCAGGGACGAGGACGACATCGGGAATCTCCCCCCGGAAGACCGGGTCAGCATCGGCGCCGCGGGGAGCGACCATGGAGTACGGCTGGTGAGCACGGATGGAGCGGCGGCCGGTTCGGTAGGTGATCGGCACGGATGCGCCCCGCCTTGAGCACGATGGCCGCCCGCGGGCAGCGCGTCGCGGGCAGCGCTTCCGTCGTGCTCCGTGCCCGGCGGGCCTCCGCGGGCGGGGACCTGCGCGCGGGCCGCTCGGCCTCGGGCTCCGTGCCCGGCGGGCCGCAGCGGGCGGGGACCTGCGCGCGGGCCGCTCGGTCCCGCTTTCCTGGCGGGACCTCGCTTATCCTCGGCGCGCCCGCCATCCCTGGCTCCTGCGCGCCTGCGGAGCCCGCGCTCCGGTCCCCGCCCGCTGCGGCCCGCTCTCGGACGTGGGGCGCGACGCCAGCCCCCACCCGCTGCGACTCGCTCACGTGCGCTGGCCCTCGGCGCGCCCGCCATCCCTGGCTCCTGCGCGCCTGCGGAGCCCGCGCTCCGGTCCCCGCCCGCTGCGGCCCGCTGACAAGCGTGGTGGCCCGCTCCGGCCACGCAACGCGGCCCACGGGCGTTTGCGGACGGAGCCGCTAGGCGCGGCCTGCGAGCTTCAGCGCCCCGAGCACGATCGCCGCGATCAACGCCGCGGCCGGCATGGTGAGGATCCAGGCCCAGACGATGCGGCCTGCCACCCCCCACTTCACCGCCGAGAGCCGGCGGATGGACCCCACGCCCACGATCGCGCCGGTAATGGTGTGCGTGGTGGAGACGGGGATCCCCGCCGCGGTGGCGCCGAAGAGGGTCATCGCGCCGGCGGCCTCGGCGCAGAAGCCACCCACCGGGCGCAGCTTGGTCACGCGCATGCCCATGGTGCGCACGATCCGCCAGCCGCCGGCGAGCGTGCCGAGCGCGATCGCGCCGTGGCTGACGAGCACCACCCAGAGCGGGACGTGGAACTCGCCGGTGAGGCTCCCGGTCGCGTAGAGCAGCGCGGTGATGATCCCCATGGTCTTCTGCGCGTCGTTGCCGCCATGGCCGAGGCTGTACGCGGCGGCCGAGAGCAGCTGGAGCCGGCGGAATGTGCCGTCCACCCGCGCGGGCCTCGCGCGACGGAAGATCCACGTCACCGCCAGCATGACGGTGAATCCCGCCGCCAGCCCGATCAGCGGCGCCAGCACGATGAACTGCGAGATCTTGATGAGCCCCTGGGTGACGATCGCGCCGGGGCCGCTCGACACCAGGGCCGCGCCGACGAACCCGCCGATCAGCGCGTGGGAGGACGAGGTGGGAAGTCCCGCCCACCAGGTGATGAGGTTCCAGATGATCGCGCCCAGCACCGCGGCGAGCACCACCATCGGCGTCACCGACGCGGGATCGACGACGCCCTTGCCGATGGTGCGAGCCACGTGCACCCCGAAGACCAGGAAGGCGACGAAGTTGAAGAACGCGGCCCACAGCACCGCGAGCTTGGGCGACAGCACGCGGGTGCTGACCACCGTGGCGATGGAGTTGGCCGCGTCGTGGAACCCGTTGGTGAAATCGAAGACCAGCGCGACCAGGATGATCGCCCAGACCTGCAGCGGCAGGGCCATGGGCTAGAGATTCTTGAGCACGATCCCCTCGATCGTGTTGGCGACGTCCTCGCACTTGTCCGCGGCGTTCTCGAGGCGGCCGTAGATCTCCTTCCAGATCATGATCTCGAGCACCTCGTGGCCGCCCGAGAACAACTCGGCCACCACCTTGCGGGAGAGGCTGTCCGCCTCGTTCTCGAGCCGGTTGATCTCGACCGTGAACGGCTGGAGCTTCTTGAGGTCCTTGAGATGACCCACCGCCTGTTCGATCTGGGCGCCGCTCTGGGCGAGGATCGAAGTGAGTCCGACCGCTTCGGGCGTGGTGCGCCGGATCTTGAAGAGCAGCATGCGGCTGCCGATCGCCTCGGCGCCGTCGAGCACGTCGTCGAGCTGGCTCGCGAGGTCGTGGATGTCCTCGCGATCGAATGGAGTGATGAAGCTGCGATTGAGGCGCTCGAACAGATCGTGGGTGACGACGTCCGCCTGATGCTCGATGTCCTTGAGCCGTTTGGATCGGTTCTCGAGATCGTCGAAGTGCATCATCATGTCGTGCAGCTGATCGCAACCCTGGCGAACGAGCCCCGCCTGGCGGCAAAACAAGGCGTAGAAGTCGTCCTCCCTCGGGAACAGCGAGAACATGTGGACCTCGAATGGCGGTGGCCGTTGCGCGCCTTCCGCGCTCGATGCGGGAAGCGCGCGAAGCGATACCACGCGAGCCCGATTCCGGCAACCGCCCCCGGCGCGCGGAGCGCGCGCCGGCCGGTCCGCGGCGTTCGTGCCCGGCCGGCGGTCGGCGCGGGCGGGGCGCCGCGCTTGGCAGGCCGGGGCGCGGTGCTATGGTTGCGCCGCGCCGTTGAGCTGACGCCTCGTCCCGACCCCGCGGAGGGAATGCCGATGAAGCCGTTGGTCGCGCCCGCCCGTGCCACGCCGGCCGCCGCCGCTCGCGTCGCCGGAGCGCGCCGTTGAGCCGGGGCGTCGCGCGATGAGCGCGCGCGCGGCCGATTCCCTGCGGCGGCTGCTGGGACTGCTGTTCCAGTCGCATCCCTGGCACGGCGTGTCGCCGGGGCCCGACGCCCCGGCCGTGGTCACCGTGTTCATCGAGCTGGTGTCCACCGACACCGTGAAGTACGAGATCGACAAGGAGAGCGGCCTGCTCAAGCTCGACCGCCCGCAGCGCTACTCCAGCCTCTCCCCCGAGCCCTACGGGTTCGTTCCGCGCACGCTGTGCGACCGCGAGGTCGCCGAGCGCGCGTCGGGCGCCAGCACGCCGAGCGGCCTGCGGGGCGACCAGGATCCCCTCGACGCGTGCGTGCTCACCGACCGACCGCTCAACCACGGCGGGGTGCTGGTGCGGGCCCGCCCGATCGGCGGGCTGCGCATGCTCGACGGCAACGACGTGGACGACAAGATCATCGCCGTGCTCGAGAGCGATCCCACCTACGAGACCTGGCAGGACCTCGGCGACTGCCCCGCGGTGCTGGTGGACCGCCTCAAGCACTACTTCCTCACCTACAAGGACATGCCCGGCACCGGATCGCGCCGCAGCGAGCTGCTCGGCACCTACGGAGCCGACGAGGCGCGGGCGGTGATCGAGGCCGCGCGCCGCGACTACCTCGCGCGCTTCGGGGATCTCGAGCGGCTCCTGCGGGACGCCGCCGCCCAACGGCCCGGTTCCTGATCCATGGACGAACTCGACCTGCTCGTGATCGGCGGCGGCATCACGGGCGCCGGCGTGGCGCGACTGGCGGCGCGCAACGGATTTCGGGTGGCGCTGCTCGATCGCGGCGATCTGATGTCGGGCACCAGCAGCGTGTCCAGCCACATGCTGCACGGTGGGCTGCGCTACCTCGAGCACCTGCGCCTGGGACTGGTCGGCGAATCCCTGGGCGAGCGCGCCGCGGTCTCGCGCATGGCCCCGGCGCTGGTCCAGCCCCGCCGCTTCCTGGTGCCGCTCTACCGCGGCGGGCGGTTGGCGCCGTGGAAGCTGCGACTCGGGCTTCAGCTCTACGACTGGCTCGCCGGGCGGCGCGGACTCGCCCCGCACGCCATGTTGCGCCCCCGCGAGGCCCTGGCGCTCGAGCCCGACCTCGCCCCCGAGGGGCTGCTCGGCGCCGGGCTCTACTCGGACGTGGTGATGGACGACGGTCGCATCGGGATCGCCGTCGCGCGCGACGCCGCGGACCACGGCGCCGCGATCCACACCTACACCGAGGTGACGGGGGCCCGGCCCGGCGGCGCGACGCTCGAGGTGCTCGCCCGCGACCGCCTCGGCGGCGGGGAGCGCAGCTTCCACACCCGCACCCTGGTCGTGGCGGCGGGGCCGTGGGCCGACGCGGTGCGGGCCATGCTGACGCGCTCCCTCACCCCCGGCGCCCCCGAGCCACCGGCGCTGCTGCGCCCATCGCGCGGCGTGCACCTGGTGTACCCGGCGCTCACCCGCAGTCACGCGCTGCTGCTCACCGCGCGCGCCGACGGACGGGTATTCTTCGTCGTCCCGTTCTCCGACCGCGCCCTGGTGGGGACCACCGAGGTCGAGGTGTCCTCGCCCCCGCCCGCGGACGCCTGGCGGGCGAGCCCCGAGGAAGTGCGCTACCTGCGCGCCGAGCTGCGGCGCGCGCTCCCCGGGGTGGCGGGCACCGCCCCGCTCGCGGTGTTCGCCGGAGTGCGGCCGCTGGTGGCCTCGCAGGCCGAGGTCGGGCGGGCTTCGCGCGAGCACCACGTCCTCGAGCAGCACCCGATCTACACCGTGATCGGCGGCAAGTACACGACGTTCCGGGTCATGGCCCGCGACGCGCTCGCGCCGATCGCACGCCGCCTGCGCCGCGGCGACGACCGGCTCGCCGACCCGGAGGCGCCCCTGCCGATGCCGCTCGGCGCCGGGCGGGCGCCCGACGCGATCGCGGAGCACGCGGTGGCGCGCGAGTTCGCCCGCCGGCTCGAGGACGTGCTGCGCCGGCGCTCGGCGCTGTGGCTGGCGCCCGACCGCGGACGCGTGGCGGCGACGGTGGTGGCGCGGGTGATGGGAGAGAAACTCGGCTGGAGCGAGGAGCGCCGGCGCGAGGAGATCCAGGCCTACGAGAGCGCGCTGTTCGAGGAGGACGCCCTGCTCGACCGCGCGCGGGAGGACGCATGAGCCAGCCGCTCGTTCTCGCCATCGACCAGGGCACCACCGGCTCCACCGCACTGCTGCTCGACGCCCGCGGCGTGGTGCGTGGCCGCGGCTACGCCGAGCTGCCCCAACACTTCCCGCGCCCGGGATGGGTCGAGCACGACGGCGAGGAGATCTGGGCCAGCGTGCGTGCGGCGCTGCGCGGCGCGCTGCGCGACGCCCGCGCGCCGGCGACGCGGATCGCCGCGATCGGCATCACCAACCAGCGCGAGACCACGCTGCTGTGGTCGCGGACGAGCGGGCGGCCGGTGGCGCGCGCCATCGTATGGCAGGACCGCCGCACCAGCGAGCGCTGCGCGGCGCTGCGCCGCGCGGGCGTGGAGCCCGCGATCCGCCGCGCGACCGGGCTGGTGCTCGACCCCTACTTCTCCGGCACCAAGCTCGAGTGGATGCTCCGCCACCATCGCGGGCTGCGCGCGCGGGCCCGCCGCGGAACGCTCGCGTTCGGCACCGTGGACAGCTGGCTGTTGTGGAAGCTCACCGCGGGACGGGCGCATGCCACCGACCACACCAACGCCTCACGCACGCTGCTCTACGACATCCGGCGGCGCGACTGGAGTGACGCGCTGCTCGAGCGCTTCGGCGTGCCGCGCGCCGTGCTGCCCGCCATCCGGCCCTCGAGCGGCGAGTTCGGCCGCACCCGGGGCGTCCTCGGCCTGCCCGATGGGATCCCGATCGCGGGCATCGCCGGCGACCAGCAGGCGGCGATGTTCGGCCAGGGCTGCGTCACCAGCGGGCAGTCCAAGAACACCTACGGCACCGGCTGCTTCCTGCTGCTCCACACCGGCACGCGGCGCGTGCCGTCGCACTCGGGGCTGATCACCACGGTGGCGTGCGGGCCGCGCGGGGAGCCGCAGTACGCGCTCGAGGGCAGCGTGTTCGTCGCCGGAGCGGCGATCCAGTGGCTGCGCGACGGGCTCGGTATCCTCGAGCGCGCCGCCGAGAGCGAACGCCTCGCGCGCTCGGTGCCCGACAGCGGGGGCGTGGTTCTGATCCCGGCGTTCGTCGGGCTCGGTGCGCCCTACTGGCGCGCGGACGTCCGCGGCGCCCTGCTCGGCCTCACCCGCGGCACCACGCGCGCCCACGTCGCGCGCGCGGCGCTCGAGTCGCTGGCGTTCCAGAGCCGCGACCTGGTGGAGGCGATGGCGCGCGACTCGGGCCGGCGCGCGCGCGTGCTCCGGGTGGACGGGGGTGCCGTCGCCAACGACTTCCTCATGCAGTACCAGGCCGACCTGCTGGGTATGCGGGTCGAGCGCCCACGGGTGGTGGAGACCACGGCGCTCGGCGCCGGCCTGCTCGCGGGGCTCGGCGTCGGCCTGTGGCGCTCGCACCGCGAGCTCGATCGCGCCCGGCGCGTGGAGCGGGTTTTCACGCCGCGGCGGACCAAGGCCTGGCGCGACGCCGAGTACGCGCGCTGGAAGCGCGCGGTCGCCACGCTGCTCGCCGGGGCCGACGCGCGCTGAGGCGGGCGACCGACGCGCCGGAACTGCCGCGCCGGGTGCCGCCGCGGCCTCGGGGATCCGCGGCGCCTGGACCGTGCTCCAGGACGCTTGGGGCTCGCCTGGTGGCCTGCGAGTGGTACAATCACTCGAGCAGGCCGTGGCGACCGGACGCCCCAAGCACCCGCCCGAGCTGGCCGACCGCCCTGCCGATGCGGGGGTCGACATGAAGACGCTGCTGCTTGCTGTCTGCGTGCTGCCGCTCGCCGCCCCGGCTACTCGTGCCGGGGGCATCAACCTCGCCTGGGGCACCCGCTGTTGGTTCGACAACCCGACCACCCTCAGTACATTCGCTTGCGACTCCAATGACGGCAGCGTCAGCTTCAGCGTTTCGTTCGCCACGGACTTCTCCCTTCCGAGTCTCGTCCTGTTCCAAGCGGAGTTCGATCTTCAGAGCGATTCCGCCGTCCTGCCCGATTGGTGGCAGCTCACGGATCCGGGCGGCTGCCGCGAGGGATCCCTGTCGGCCTCGGTGGATACCAGCGCGACCTGGCACGGATGCCCCAATCCGTGGGCAGGGGTGCAGCCCACGTACGAGTATCGTCGCTGGTACACAGCCGCATTCCCCGACGGTGTGACGGGTCTTCCAGCCAACCGGGCGAAGTTCTTTGCCGAGTACGGAATCTGGCCGCCCGTCGGCATATTCCCGGGTGGACGGGCGGGCCTGGAGCACTACCTCTTCACGCTGACGATCGACTTCGTCAGGACCCTGGGTTCCGGTGCGTGTGGAGGCTGTGGCACGCCGGTGACCATCGTGTTGAATCGGGTCTCTCTGTATGGCAACGGGACCATCAACCTCACGAACCCGATCTACAACCAGTGCCTGCGCTGGCAAACGGGAGGGGTGACGCCCTGCTCGGCCACCCCGACGCGCAGCGGCACGTGGGGCTCGATCAAGGCGCTTTACCGGTAATGGCCTATGTAATGGCCTATGTTATGTCTGAGACCCCGCGGGCAAGGCGTCGTGTTCGCGCGGCGAACGTAAGTCACGCCGGCATCGGCAGGCTCCCCGCGGTTCGGCGGTAGAAGGGTCTCCCGAAGCACGACAGTGCGACGCGCACCCGCTCCTCGAGCGGGGCATCCGGGATCGGCTCGCATCGCGCCGCCGCACGGCGCGCCTCGTCGGCGCGGAGCCCGAGCCGCCGCAGCCACGGGATCACCTCCGCCGCGGCCCGGGCACGCGTCGCCGCAGCGTCTCGCGCGGCCGCGGCGTTTCGATCAGCGAAATCTCGAATGGCCACGTCCCGTGCCGCGGAGTCTGGAGCGGCCGCGTTTCGCGCCGCCGCGTGTCGGGCACGCGCGGCCGCGGCCTCTCGCGCCGCGTCTCGCGCCGCGGCAATATGAGCCGCCGCCTCTCGTTTGTGGCTCATGAACCCAACTCCGAACGCGCACTCCGCCGCGTACTGGTTGTGGGCGCGGCAGCGCAGCCGGATCCTCGCGACCGTCGCCCGGCCGCCGCGCGCCACCGGGTCCAGGTGATCGAACTCGAGCCGGCTGCGCGCCGGGCAGCGCCGGCCGGCCTCACTGACGAACGTGCACCGGCCGCCGTCGCGCTCCCAGACCTGGCGCTTGACCTCCGCCGGGATGTGCCGCGGGTTGGCACTCGAGCGTCGCGGCCTCCGGCGTGGCCGACTGGTCGCCGCGAACTTGCGCCGCTCGAGCTGACCGATGAGCGCATCGAGCGCGCGATCCAGCACCTGCTCCAGATCCCCCGAGGGAAGCTGGTGAGCGAGCAGCGCCTGGGCGTAGCGCAGCTTGTCGTGGGTGCTCCGGCCGAGGGTGAGCTGGAGCGCGAAGCGCTGGGGCGCCAGAGGCGCAAGCCTTTGCGAGTCGCATGGCTCGGGCCGTCCCCGGCCCCGTTGCTGCTGGCCGAGCCCCGGTGCCTCAACTGGCCCCGTAACGATGAAGACGGGTTGCCCCCTGGCCGCGGTAGGGTCCGCGGCGGACCACGGGGTCATCCATGACGGATGCCCCAAGAAAGCGAGGGCAACCCAATG
>Ga0326597_10013926_pt1 | contig 10551 bp, 9 predicted proteins | sample RVTome_12_FD_203789 | JGI IMG/M metagenome (GOLD analysis project Ga0326597, IMG submission 203789) | Soil microbial communities from uranium-contaminated site in the Upper Colorado River Basin, Wyoming, United States - RVT100D185 | ecosystem: Environmental > Terrestrial > Soil > Contaminated >... | reverse complement strand
TTGGTGCCCTTGGGGTCCTTGAACCGCAGGATGCGGCCGAGCCCCGGGATCGAGTCGTTGGTGAGATCGTTGTCGATGCCCTCTTCCCGGAGCCGCCGGCCGATCGCGGCGAAGTCGGTATCGGGGACGACCTCGAACGACAGCCCGGTGCATTGCGCGTTCGAGCCCTCGTCCAGCCGCACCACCAACTGGCCGATCTTGGAGGCGAGGAAGGCGCGGCCGGGCTCGCGCTCGGCCAGCACCAGTCCGCAGACCTGGGTGTAGTAGTCGATCGCGCAGTCGAGATCGGCGGTCTCGAAGGTGGCGTGGCCGATGCGTCGTGCCTGGATCATGGCGATCCTCCCTGGGCCTGGCGGAAAGGTTGCAAAAGCAACTATTCCATTCAGGACCCGGGGGCGGCCGGCCACTTTGATCTGGATCAATTCGCCGGGCTGTCCGGCGGCAAATTGGCAGCGCGCGGCGGGCCGAACGCGGCGCTGGGCGGTCGGCGGCGCGACCGCGGCGCGGCGGCGCCCTGCTACGGCTGGCGGCAGGTTGGTGCGGTCGAGAGGACTCGAACCTCCACGGGTTGCCCCGCTAGCACCTCAAGCTAGTGCGTCTACCAATTCCGCCACGACCGCATGGGGAGTGACGCCGGCCAAGCGGTTCGGCGTCGAGGCTGCGGCGATGTAACAAATCGGCTCAGGGGGGACAAGGGCGGCGGGCGGCCCCGCCGCAACGTCGAAGCGCTACGACGCCTCCGGCGCGTCGGCGCCCAGTTCCTTGACCTCGACGGCGATGCGATTGCCCTGCACCACCACGGTGCCCCTGGCGACCGGGAAGTTGTTGGCCAATATCTTGACCTCGTCGTCCTCGGTCGAATCCAGCTCGATGATGGCGCCGCGGCCGAGCCGGAGCACCTGATGGATCGGCATGTCCGTGGTGCCGAGCACGACCGAAATTTCCAGGAAAACCTTGTCCAGACTGGCCATTCGAATCCCGCGTGTTGAAACGTTCTGAGGCCGGCCAAGGTCAACATGGTATGGTGAACGAGTGGTTAACACCCGCACGCTACCGCCCGGCGGCCCAACGCCCGGGCTTCTGCCCGCCGCCGGCGGCGCTCCGGTGGAATGGCGCGCGAGCGACCGGCTCGTGGCCTACGCGGACGCGCTCGCGGCGATGGACGCCCGCGTCGCCGCGATCGCGGCGGGCGAAGCGCCCGAGCAGGTCTGGCTGCTGGAGCACCCGCCGCTCTACACCGCAGGCACCAGCGCCAGGCCGGACGAATTGATCGAGGCGCGCTTTCCGGTGCACCAGGTCGGCCGCGGCGGGCAGTTCACCTACCACGGCCCGGGCCAGCGCGTGGCCTATGTCATGCTCGACCTCAACCGCCGCCGCCCCGACGTGCGCGCCTTCGTGATGGCGCTGGAGGAATGGCTCATCCGCACGCTTTCGTCGTTCAATGTGCGCGGCGAGCGGCGCGACGACCGCATCGGGGTCTGGGTGCGGCGGCCGGACAAGGGCCAGGGATGCGAGGACAAGATCGCCGCCATCGGCATCCGCGTGCGCAAATGGGTGACGCTGCACGGCATCGCGCTCAACGTCGAGCCGGAGCTGTCGCATTTCTCCGGCATCGTGCCGTGCGGCGTCGCCGACCGGCGCTACGGCGTCACCAGCCTGGCCGACCTCGGCATTCCGGTGTCGATGGCGGAGGTGGACATGGCGCTGCGGCGGGAGTTCGAGGCGCTGTTCGGGGCGACGGCGCCGGAGCGTCAGGCCGTCGGCAGCACCGCGAAGGCCATGCCGTGACCGCGCTGGGCAAGCTCCTCCGCCCGCCCCTCGCGTTGGTAGACCGCATCCACCCGCGCGCCGAGCGGGCCCTGGCGGCAGGCCGCTACCATGTCCACGACCGTGGCGGCGTCGGCTGCGAACAGCGCCTCGACGGTGCCGTCGCGGCGGTTGCGCACCCAGCCCCCGAGCCCGCGCCGGGTCGCCTCGTCCTCGACGAAGGCGCGGTAGCCGACGCCCTGCACCCGGCCGCGAAAGACGCAATGGCGAATGACGTCGTGGCGATCGGTTTGGCTCACCGGAACGCTCCGATCTTGCGGGCGTCGGTGCCGCGCGGCTGCGCCCGCATGAAGTCCTGCAAGGTCGCAACATAGTCCTGCGGCAACCGCCATTCGCGCGCCGCAGCGATCACAAGCGCCATGTAGCCCGGCTTCGGCCGGCCCGGCCGGCCCGGCCGCGCCACATAGACCAGCGCCGGCACGCGTCGCTGCGCCAATCGCACCGAAAGCGTCTCGGCGCGGTAGAGGCCGGCGGCGACGTTCTCCCAGGCGTCGAGGGCTGCGCGGTCGCGCGGCGTGATGCGCCAGACCACGCCGTGCACCGCCTGCGCCGCGGCCGGCTCGACCGAGGCGTAGCCGTCGGCGGTGATGACGAAGCGATGGCCGGACAACACGGCGGCGCCCAGCGCCCGCGCGCCGGGGGCGTATCTCTGCATCACCGCGCGGCTCATGTTGGCGCCGTATGCGAAATGCAGCGTCATGGCGGAGCGGTTGCACCCGGCCGCGTCGCGGTCCACAGCGAAAATCCCAGCGCGATGACGACCGGCAGCAGCATCAGCGCGACGAAGCCCATGATCCAGATTTGCAGCGCGCCGAGCGTCGGGTCGCCCGACAACAGCGCCAGCAGATAGAGAATGACGAACAGCTGCAATATGCCGGCCTCCCGGCCGGCGCCGCCGCCCGACGTCACCCCGGCGTCGAGCATCAGCCAGATTAAGATCGCGAGCAGCACCACTTCCAGCGCGTAGACCGCGGCGATGCCGACCGCGAGGCCGGCCGGGCGGCCGGCGTGATGCAGCCGCTGCGCGTGCAGCACGGTCCACAGCCAGATCAGCACCGCTTGCGTCAGCGCGAACGGAACGATGTTCAGGCGCGACGTCACCGGCGGCGACAGCAGCACCTGCGAGCCGAAGCTCAGCGCGTAGACCGCGACCGCCGCCAGCACGAACGGCAGCGGCGCGAGTCGGCCGGCGGGCGACAACAGCGAGGACAGACTCATGCGGCCATCGTGACACGCGGTCCGGCCGAACGCCATCGGCGCCGGCGATGCGCCGGTCAGACCGCCGGCGTGCGGCCTTGCAGGATTTCGGCGAACGGCGCCCTGTCGATGTTGCCGCCGGACAGCACCAGACCCACGCGCCGGCCGGCAAGGCTCGCCCGCTCCTTCAGCAGCGCCGCGAGCGGCGCGGCGCCGGCGCCCTCGGCCAGATTGTGGGTGTCGGTGTAAAGCGCGCGCACCGCTTCGGCGATTTCGTCCTCGGTGACGGCGACGACCCGCGCGGCGCCGCGGCGGACGATCTCCAGCGGCTCCGGCTGCGGCTCGCGGCAGGCCATGCCGTCGGCGAAGGTCAACGCGGACTGCGTCGGCACCGGATGGCCGGCCGCAAACGACAGCGCGAAGGCCGGCGCGTTCGCGGCGACGACGCCGACGATCTCGGTCTTAAGCCCGAGCAGGTCGCGCACCGTGATCAGCCCGCAGATGCCCGAGCCCATGCCGATCGGGACATAGACCGTGTCGAGGTCGGCGTGGCTTGCGAACAATTCGTGCGCGTAGGTGGCGACGCCCTTGACCAGTTCGCGGTGGAACGACGGCACGAAATGATAGCCGCGCTCGCGCTCCAGGCGCCCGGCCACCACGCGGCTGTCGTCGAAATCGCGGCCGGCGACCACAAGCTCGCCGCCGAACGCCGCCATCGCCGCGTTCTTCTCGGTCGAATTGCCCTCCGGCACGACGATCAGCGCGAGGAGGCCTGCGCGCGCCGCGGCGATGGCGACGGACTGGCCGTGATTGCCGCGCGTCGCGGTGACCAGCCCCCTGGGCAGCCTGCCGGCGCGGCGCAGGGATTCGACATAGACCAGCCCGCCGCGCGCCTTGAACGAGCCGGTCGGCGTGTGGTTCTCGTGCTTGACGACGACCTCGACGCCGGTCCGGCGCGCCAGCAGCGGCCAGGCATAAGCGGGCGTCGGCGGCACCAGGGTGCGCACGATCGCCGTGGCCGCATGAAGCTCGTCGAGGGTGAACAGGGGCATAGTCACTTGTCAGCCATCAGCTTTCGTGCCTCGACGGCACATCCTGCCGGATTGGCGACCCGACGCGCGGATGCAGCCGCCCGACGACGCGCTCATTCAGGCAAACTCCATGATCACGGCGTCGACCGCGAGGCTGTCGCCGGGCTTGACCTTGATCGCCTTGACGACGGCGTCGCGCTCGGCGCGCAGCACGTTCTCCATCTTCATCGCCTCGACCACCGCGAGCGTCTCGCCGGCCTTGACCTCCTGGCCCTCGGCGACCGCGATCGAGCGCACCAGGCCCGGCATCGGGCACAGCAGCAGCTTGCCGGTGTCGGGTGGCTTGTTCAGCGGCATCAGCCTGGCCGCCGCCGCCTCGCGCTCGGTGTAGACGTAGGCCGCGGTCTCCACGCCGCGATGCGAAAGCCGAAAGCCGTTGGCGAGCGGGCGCACCTGCACCGCCACCGGCCGGCCGTCGATTAAGCCCTGCCACACCGTGTCGCCCGGCTTCCAGGACGACGCCAGCACGCGCGCCGGGCCGGCCGAGCCGCTCGCGCCGACCGGCCGCACCGCGATGCCGGAGGCCTCGCGCGTCACGTCCAGCGCCAGCCAGCGCTCGCCCAGCCGCACCGCGCGGCGGCGCTCGCGGGTCACCGCGCGGCCGGTCATTTGTCCGGAGATGCGGCGCTTGCGCTCGCCATAGACGTGGTCGATGGCGGCTGCGACCGCGGCGATGGTGTCGCCGGCCTCGCCCTCGGGCGGGACCGGGTGGAAGCCGTCGGGATATTCCTCGGCGATGAAGCCGGTCGACAGCCTGCCCTCGCGCCAGCGCGGATGCTGCATCAGGGCGGCGAGGAACGCAATGTTGTGGCGGATGCCGTCGATGACGAAGGCGTCCAGCGCGTCGGATTGCGCGGCGATTGCGGCCTCGCGGGTCGGCGCGTGGATGACGAGCTTGGCGATCATCGGGTCGTAGTGGATGGCGATCTCGCCGCCCTCGACCACGCCGGTGTCGTTGCGCACGGTGACGCCGTCGCGGCTCTGCTGCTGCGGCGGCCGGTAGCGGGTAAGCCTTCCGGTGGACGGCAGGAAGTTGCGGGTCGGGTCCTCGGCGTAGACTCGGCTCTCCACCGCCCAGCCGGAGAGCCTGACGTCCTTCTGCGCAATGGCGAGCCGCTCGCCCGCCGCGATCCGGATCATCTGCTCCACCAGGTCGATGCCGGTGACGAGCTCGGTCACCGGGTGCTCGACCTGAAGCCGGGTGTTCATCTCCAGGAAAAAGAAGCTCTTGTCCTGGCCGGCGACGAACTCCACCGTGCCGGCGCTGTCGTAGCCGACGGCCTTGGCGAGCGCCACCGCCTGCGCGCCCATCGCCGCGCGGCTGGCGTCGTCGAGCAGCGGCGACGGCGCCTCCTCGATCACCTTCTGATTGCGGCGCTGGATCGAGCATTCGCGCTCGCCGAGATGGATGACGTTGCCGTGCTTGTCGCCCAGCACCTGGATCTCGACGTGACGCGGGTTGACGATGAACTTCTCGATGAACACCCGGTCGTCGCCGAACGAGGACTTGGCCTCGGAGCGAGCGCGGGCAAACCCCTCCATCACCTCGGACTTGGCAAACGCGATGCGCATGCCCTTGCCGCCGCCGCCGGCACTGGCCTTGATCATCACCGGGTAGCCGATCTCCTCGGCGATCCGCACCGCCTCGACCTCGTTCTCGATCACGCCGAGATGGCCGGGGACGGTGGAGACCTTGGCGCGGGCGGCGGCCTTCTTGGACTCGATCTTGTCGCCCATGGCGGCGATGGCGTCGGGGTTCGGACCGATGAAGACGATGCCGGCCGCGGCCAGCGCCCTGGGGAACGCCTCGCGCTCGGACAGAAAGCCGTAGCCCGGATGCACCGCCTCGGCGCCGGTGCGGCGGCAGGCGTCGACGATGCGCTCAACCAACAGATAGCTCTCGGCCGCCGGCGGCGGACCGATCGGCACCGCCAGGTCGGCCATCTCGACATGCAGCGCGTCGCGGTCGGCCTCGGAATAGACCGCGACCGTCTCGATGCCCATCCGGCGTGCGGTCTTGATGATCCGGCAGGCAATCTCGCCCCGGTTGGCGATGAGGATACGCTTGAACATCCGCGCAGGGTCCCTGGCCGGTCACCGTTGCGGCTCGGCGATGCAAAGTCAACGCCAAGTCAATGCCAAGTCCTATGCCCGGTCGGGGACGCCGGACGGCAGGGAGCGCCGTCACTGCGCCATGATGGCCAGCGCCGCCCAAAGCGCCGCGGCGCCGGCGGCCAGGCAGCCGAGGCTCATGGCCGCGACCTCGACCGCGAAGCGGCCGCGGCCGATGACCGCGCCGATGCCGGCCTTGACGATGGTGTTGCTGGCGGCGGCGCAAAGGATCGCGATCGTCGCGTCGCGCAGGCCGAGCGGCGCCGGCGCAAGACGCGCCACCGACACCGTCACCGAATCGACGTCGATCAGCCCGACCACGGTGGCGCCGGCGATGGCGCCGGCGGCGCCAAGCAAGTCGCCCACCGCCCGGCCCAGCACCATCACCACGCCGAGAAACACCGCAAATCCCACCACCGACCAGAACGCAAACGGATTGCGAAATTCCGGCTCCCCATGCCGCGGTTCGCCGGCGCCGCGCCAGTACACGGCGGCGAGCGCGTAACCGATGGCAACGACGGCCGCGGCCAGCAGCGGCGGCGCCAGCACGCCGATCAGATCGGCGTTGATCGCCAGCACGATCGCGCCGACGCGCACGAACATCACCGCGCTCGCCGCCGCCACGCCCGCGGCCAGCAATTGCGGCGCGCCCTCCTGCGCGGCGGCGCGGCGGGCGTTGGCGATGGTGACCGCGGTGGACGACGCCAGCCCCCCGGCGAGGCCGGCGATCAGCACGCCCTGCCTTGCGCCGAAATACTTCACCGCGGCGTAGCCTGCGAACGACACGCCGGCGAGCACGATGGCGATCAGCCAGACTTCGCGCGGATTGACGCCGCCGAACGGACCGATCGGATCGTCCGGCACGATCGGCAGCGCGACGAAGGTCATCGCCAGCAGCACCAGTGCCGAGCGCAGCTCCGGCCAGGTCAGCCGCTCGACCCAGCCGTGCAGCGGCTCGCGCATCGCCAGGATGATGGCGGCGCCGACCGAAAGCGCCGCCGCCGCGCGCATGTCGCCCATCACCGCGTAGATGCCGAGCGCCAGCGTCAGCATGGCGGCGACCCAGGTGGTGGCGGAGAAGGTGTTGTCCGCGCGGTTCTCCTCCAGGCAGAACATCGCCATCACCGCGCCGTAGCCGACGATGATAAGACCAACGGCGATGCCGCCGCCGGTGCCGCCGATCGCCAGCGCGATGGCGCCGGCGACGCCACCCAGCATGCCGGAGATGGCGAAGGTGCGGATGCCGGCGGTGCGATGGCCAGGCCGGTCCGCGCGCGTGCGCCAGCCGCGCTCGAGCCCGAACAGCAGGCCGATGCCGAGCGCCAGCGCCAGCCGTGACATCAGCTCCTGAAAATCCATGTATCCCTTCGCCCGCCGCGGTAATCCATTCTATCCGCGCGGTGCAACCGGGGATATCGTTCCAGGCGGCGCCGCAAGTTTGAAACAGGTCGGCCTTACAGCGCAAACGACGGCACCTATATTGGCCTGGTATGGCCTGCCGTTCGGCGGGCCATCGAAGTCTGCCGAATTGTCGCATAGGGCGCGCACCGGGCCGGTCGACGGCCGCGCTCGCTCGTATTGGAGGATAGTGATGGCTCTCTCGATCAACGACACCGCTCCCGACTTCGAAGCCGAAACCACCGAAGGCAAGATCCGGTTCCACGACTGGATCGGCAACAGCTGGACGGTGCTGTTCTCCCATCCCAAGGACTTCACGCCGGTATGCACCACCGAGCTTGGCTACATGGCCAAGATCAAGCCGGAGTTCGACAAGCGCGGCGTCAAGATCATCGGCCTGTCGGTCGATCCGGTCGACCGCCACGCCGGCTGGGCCGCCGACATCAAGGAGACGCAAGGCTTCGCCCCGAACTACCCGATGATCGGCGACGTCGACTTCAAGGTCTCCAAGCTCTACGGCATGCTGCCGGCCGCGGTGTCCGGCGACCCGCTCAAGCGCACGCCCGCCGACAACCAGACGGTGCGCAACGTCTTCGTCATCGGCCCGGACAAGAAGATCAAGCTGATCCTGGTCTACCCGATGAGCACCGGGCGCAACTTCGACGAGGTGCTGCGCGTCGTCGACTCGCTGCAGCTCACCGCCAAGCATGGCGTCGCCACGCCGGTGAACTGGAAGCAGGGCGAGGACGTCATCATCGGCGGCGGCATTTCCGACGAGGAGGCCAAGAAGAAGTTTCCGCAGGGCTGGAAGGCGCCCAAGCCCTACATCCGCATCGTGCCGCAGCCGCGCGGTTAGGTCGCCAATCGTCGACGGGCAAGTGCAAAGCCGGGGAGCGTCAGCTCCCCGGCTTTCTGTTGTGGGCCGGCGCGCGATCCTGCGCCTCGATCCTGCGCCGCGATCAGAACCGGTGATTGACGCCGATGGTGAACACGTGTGCGTCGAAGCTGTAAACCGCCGGTACGCCGCCGAACGGGACGAAATTGCAGGTCGCGTCATCCATCGACACATAGTGATAGACGCTGTCAATCGACCAGTTCGGCAGGATACGGTATTCGCCGCCGACGCCGACAACGTAGCCGCTGTGGTCGGCTTAAGGCGCACGGGTTGGCGCCGCCGATCGATCCGGGGCTCAGATCGACGCGGCTGCTGGAACAAGCTGAAGGCAGGAAAGTCGGTGACGAAGAAACGCACGCGCCTGAAATCTTGGTCGGCCTGCGCCAACCGGTCCGCAACGAAAAAGCATCGCTATCCAAGCCAGGCAAACAGCAGGCCTTCGGGAAACGGCACATGCAGGAAGTAAACAAACAGGCCGTAAAAGGTCGCCCAGGCGAGGAGCGTGAGAGCAATCGTAATGAGCCATCCCTCTTTCGCCAGCTTGAGATAGACAAATGTCGTTGCCGCCACGGCCGCGGAAAATCCAAACAGCCAGATGGCGATAAAGTAGCCCAGGATCCAGGCGGTGATCTTGACGGTCTCGCGCGTCAGGCGCGCGGACTCCGAGTCGCGTGCGATGATCGGGCCTCGGCCGGCCGTTTTGACGGCACCCGTTAGGTCGAAATTCACCTGCAGGAGCGCGAGCGGCAAAGCCAGGAACCCGACGACCCAGGGAAAAAGACCCGGACGGAATTGCCAGTCCCAAGAGTGCCACAGCGCCCACGCGAACAGGGCGACCACCGACAGGCTGAAGGCCGCCAACCAGATCGGATTGAGGCCGGCGTCCTTTTTGGCCTGGAGCGCCGCGGCCTCCGCCAATTGCTTGTACCGGGGCTTGCTCCTCTTTTCCCGCCATCTCTGAAACAGCGGGTAGAAAGTCCCCACCAGAATGAAAGCAAAGAGAATCAGGACGCTGGGGAAGCCGAGCCATTCCAGCCCGTAGTTGTCGACAGAAAGAAAGAGGTTGCTTTCCACCAGCCCTCCCAACACCAAGCCCAGGATCAGCGGAGGACGGGGCCAGTCCGTCTGAACCATGACCCAGCCCAGCACCCCGAAGACAAGCATCACGATGACGTCGCCAAAGGCGTTGTTTTCCGCAAAGGCGCCGAGGTAACACAGAAGCAGAATGAACGGGATCACCAGGGCGCTTCGGACCTGGGTGATCCTGGCGATTTGCGAAAGAAAGAGAAAACAGATCGCCGTCGTGATGATGTTGGACACGACGATGATCCAGACGAAGGAAAATGTCAGCGAGAGGTTGCCGCCCTGGGACGCAGGCGTCAGCATTGACGGCCCCGGAACCAAGCCTTGAATGAGGAAGGCGCCCAACAGGATCGCCGTGCTCACGCTGCCGGGAACGCCGAAGGCGACGGTCGGGACCATGGCGCCGCCGAGCGTGGAATGGTTTGCCGCGCCCGGACCCAACACTCCCTCCACCGCGCCTTTGCCGAAGCGTTCCTTGTCGGGCGAGCTTTGCACGGCATGGGCATAGGAAATCCACTGCGAAATGGCGCCGCCCATGCCGGGAATGATGCCGATGTAGGTGCCCAGAGCGCTGCAGCGCATCACCAGGCCCCAATGGCGGAAGGTATCCTTGACCCCTTGGAGGACTCCGCCGATTTTCCCCACATCCGACTTGGCGATGCTGGTCCTGGCGATCGCCATGTCGATGATCTCGGGGATCGCGAACAGGCCCAGCGTCGCGGGCACCAGACGGATTCCGTCCCAGAGATAGAGCGCCTCGAAGGTATATCTTTCGGTGCCGGAAATGGGATCGAGCCCCACCAAGGCAAACAACAGCCCGAGGCAGGCCGCGACGAGACCCTTGATTACAGAATCGCCGGCCAGGGAAGCCAGGAACGCCAAGCCCAGGATGGCGAGCATGAAGTACTGGGGCGAACCGACGGACAGAACCAAGGGCTTCACAATCGG
>Ga0326597_10013925_pt1 | contig 10551 bp, 10 predicted proteins | sample RVTome_12_FD_203789 | JGI IMG/M metagenome (GOLD analysis project Ga0326597, IMG submission 203789) | Soil microbial communities from uranium-contaminated site in the Upper Colorado River Basin, Wyoming, United States - RVT100D185 | ecosystem: Environmental > Terrestrial > Soil > Contaminated >... | reverse complement strand
GAACCCCCAGCCTCCAGGTTCGAAGCCTGGCGCTCTATCCAGTTGAGCTACGGGCGCACGTCGACATCATAGCGCGCGCGAATCGGCCGCGGTCGCGTGTGCCGGCCGGAGCCGAAGCGGCCGAGGCTGGCGCGAGGCTCGCTCGACCGCCGTGGCCGGGCGTGCCGAGGCGTAGACGGCCGCCGTGAAGGCCGTTGAGCAGTGCCCCAGCGAGCGGGACACGTAGCTCAAGGGGACACCTGCTTCCAGCAGGGTCGTCGCCCAGGTGTGGCGGAGCACGAGGGGGTTGACGATCGGGAGTCCCGCGCGCTCCGCGGCGCGCCTCACGGAGTGGTGCACGAGGCGGACGTTCACACAAGCGCCTCGCCGATCGCCCTCAAACACCGGGCCGTCGTCCCGGGATTCCGCCCGGAGCCGGGCGAGAGCGGCGACGAGGGGTCCAGGCAAGTCGATCGTGCGAAAGCCCAGGCGGATCGTCGGCATGTGCTTGCGCTGAAGGCTCACAGAGCGCCGGATGATCGCCGTGCGCGCCTCGAGGTCGACCTCGCCCCAGCGCAGGGCGAGGGCCTCGCGCAGGCGGACGCCGGTGAGGGCGAGGAACAGGACCAGGTCTTCGAACCGATCGCCCCTGCACGCCTGCAGGAACTCCCGGAGCTGGGCACTCGTCAGGGCACTCGGTTTTCGAGCCGGGAGCGGGAGCGATCCTCGTACGATCGCCGCCGGGTTGGATCGGAGGACGCCGTGGCTGACGAGGCCGTTGAGCGTGGACCGGATCACGCCGACGCTGTTCCTCACCGTCTTCGGATTCACGCCTTTGGCGAGCTCCGCGTCGATGAACGCGCGGATCCGGCCGGGCGTCAGCTCGGCGAGCGTCGCGTGGCCGAGCGCGGGCAGCACGTGGTTGTGCATGGAGCCGCGATAGGACTCGAGGGTCCCGGGGCGCAGCCTTGGAGCCACGCTGCGCAGGTAGGCCTGCCACGTCTGCGCCAGCGTCACTTTCGACAGGGCGCCGGTCCCAGCGTCAGCGGCCTCGACGGCGATTCTCACGAGAGTCGGCCTGCCACCCCATGCGGTTGAGCTGCGAGTGTCCTACCGCCATCATAGCGCGCCCGGCCCGGGGGCCGGTCCGCCGGAGGTGATCGTGCTCACATGGGTGCGCCGCAGCTCAAGCCCGCTCGGGGCGTCCCCGCAGGTGCTGCTGGAGTGAGGCCACCAAATCGCGGCCGCGGGCGAATCCGCGGTGCGAGATGAGAGCGGCCAGGTGCCGGGCTTCTTCGAGATCGGCCGGAGTCGCTTCGCGCAGGAGTGCCACGATGTCGACGAGATCCTGAGGGCGTTCTGGACTCTCGGAGAGGAGCTTCAAGGCCAGCAGGTGCCCGCTTCGAGCGACAGGCACACGCAGGCCGGGGAGGATGTCGAGCACGTCCGCGCCACCGACGATCTCGGCTTCGACGCCCGACGAAGCGAAGAGCAGATCCACCAGCACGCCTGCCGGGCCCTCTTCGGGAGCTTCGAGGCGGACCGTGGCCAGGCGGCCGACCTCCTCCTGCTCGATGCTGGCGAGGATTCGGTAGCCTGAACCGGCCAGCTTGTGTACGAGAGCCTCCGCCATGGCGTCGTCGGACACGGCCAGGGCGAGGTCGATGTCGCGCGTGAAGCGCGGCTCGACCCGGGCGGATACGGCCAATCCCCCTACGACGGCCCAGGCGTGTCGCAACCCATCGAGCTCCGAGGCGACGCTGCGGAGCGCCCGCTCGAGACGGCTCACTTCTCGCGACTTCTGAGGGCGGTGGGGCGGCCGACCGCGTCACCTGCCTCGGCGCCGGGCCGCTCGTGCAGCCAGTGGCCGAGCGCGTTCTCGATCCGGGCCGGCGGCCAGTCAGGATGAAGGCGGCGAAGCCGCTGCCGCATCATCGCTTCGCCCGTGTCGAAGAAATCGAGGGCGAGACGGAGCCTGAGGGCAGGATCCGCGCTCATTGCGACGGAGTCTAGCACTAACCGACGATCTCGAGCCGGACCCTTCCCGTTCCCGGGCCGATCAGGCCGATCGCCTTCGCCGCGGCCCGCGAGAGGTCGATGGCGCGGCCTTTGTGCGAGGGGAAGCGGTCGTTGATCCGGACCACGACGCTCTTGCCGGTCGTGGGAAAGGTCACCCGCACGCGCGTGCCGAAGGCCCAGTAGGCGTGGGCGGCCGTGAGCGCATCCTGGTCGAAGCGCTCCCCGCTCGCGGTCTTCTTCCCGTCGAACCCCGGCCCGTACCAGGACGCGACCCCCTCGACCACCGTCCCCGATGCCGGCAGCTCGGGCGGCGGGAACTTGTAGTCCTTGGGACTCGGGTTCCCCGAGCAACCAGCCAAAGCCGCGAGCAGCAGGCACACTGCCAGCCGTTTCATGTCACCGTGTGCACGCGGAGCATGTTGGTGGCGGCGGCGGCGGGGGAGTGGCCGGAGAGCATTAGGATCGTGTCGCCCTTCTCGACGAAGCCGCGCGCCTTGAGCCGTTCCTCGCCCGCGGCGAGCAGGTCGTCGGTGTTCTCCACGAACTCCGACTTGACCGGCACCACACCCCACGACAGCGCGAGCTGGCGGTAGACGCGGTCCTCGTGCGTGATCGCCACGACCGGCACGCGCGGCCGGTGCAGCGACAGCAGGCGCGCGGTGATCCCCGACTCGGTGAACGCCACGATCAGCTTGCAGCCCAGCTCCTCGGCGACCGACGCGGCGACGCGCGTCAGGCTGCGGGTGACCTCTGTGCCCGGGGCCTCGGGGCCGGCCGGCTGATCGCCACGGCGCGCGTCTCCGCGCCGCCGGATGGCGCTCGCGCCGTGCTCCTCGGTGTAGTCCGCGATGCGGGCCATCGTCTCGACCGTCTCCACGGGAAACTTGCCGACGGCGCTCTCGCCCGAGAGCATCACGGCGTCGGTTCCGTCGAGGATCGCGTTCGCCACGTCCGAGGCCTCGGCGCGCGTGGGCCGCGGGTTGTCGATCATGCTCTCGAGCATCTGGGTGGCGGTGATCACCACCCGGCCGGCCGCGCTGGCGGCGGCGATGATCCGCTTCTGGGCGATCGGTACGAACTCGGTGCCGAGCTCCACGCCCAGGTCGCCGCGCGCGACCATCACGCCGTCCGCCGCCGCCAGGATCGCCTCCAGGTTGTCGAGGGCCTGCGGCTTCTCGATCTTCGCGATCACGGGCGTGCGGGCGCCGAGCGAGGCGACGAGCTGCTTCGCCTGCAGCACGTCCTGGGCCTGCCGCACGAAGGACAGCGCCACGAAATCGACCATGTGCTGCATGCCGAAAGCGAGATCGCGGCGGTCCTTGTCGGTGAGCGCCGGCGTCGAGAGCGCGACTCCCGGCAGGTTGATGCCCTTGTTCGAGCGGAGCGGCCCGCCGTCCACGACCTCGCACTCCACGCGCTCGCCGGCTATGCCGAGCACGCGCAGCTCGAGGTTGCCGTCGTCGAGCAACACCCGGTCGCCCGGCTTGACGTCGCGGGGCAGCGCGGCGTAGGTGGTGGAGATGAGCTCGCTTCCGCCCTCGATTCCGGTGTCGGTAGTGATCGCGATGCGGGCGCCCTTGACGAGAAGGGCGCCGTCAGCCACCTTGCCGGTCCGGATCTTGGGCCCCGACAGGTCCTGCAGCAGGGCGACCGGACGGTGCAGGCGCGCGGCGATCTCGCGCACGTTGTTGATCACGGCGAGGTGCTCCTCGTGCGTGCCGTGCGAGAAGTTCAGGCGGAAGACGTTGACTCCCGCGAGCACGAGCCGTTCCAGGTTCTCGGGGCTGCGCGAGGCGGGCCCGACGGTCGCGACGATCTTGGTCCGGCGCATTGCTGCGGGAAGTATAGACGGACGCCAAGTGGCAGAGGGTCGAGGACACGCGCGCGGATCCAAGGCGCTGTCCGCAAGGGGTTTGACACTCCGTTCGGGCGAACGCTATAGTTCCGCGGCTCGCCGCCTCGCAGCCTCTCGGCGGTACCCCGATCTCATGCCCAGCTACGCCCCGATCCTGATCCTGGGTGCCGCCGCCTTCGGCTTCGGCGTCTTCACGCTCGTGCTGTCCTACCTGCTGGGGCGGCCGCGTCCGAGCGCCGCCAAGAGCGAAAGCTACGAGTGCGGCGTGCCGCCGATCGGTTCCGCGCGCGAGCGTTTCCCGATCAAGTTCTACCTCGTGTGCATGATCTTCATCCTGCTCGACGTCGACGCCGCCTTCCTGTATCCGTGGGCGCTCGTTTTCCGCGACCTCGGTCTCTACGGGCTCGCCGAGATGGGCGTTTTCATGGGGCTGATCGGCGGCGGCTTCGTCTACGCCTGGAAGTCGGGCGCGCTCGACTGGTAGGCGGCGACCCGAGATGAAGCTCACGCCGAAGAACCAGGCCCGCTTCGAAGAGATCCTCGCGCGCTACCCGGTGAAGCGCTCGGCGCTGCTGCCGGCGCTGCACCTGGTGCAGGAGCAGGAGGGCTGGATCGGCCGCGAGGCGATCGAGCACGTTGCGGCACTGCTCGGGCTCACGCCCGCGCAGGTCCACGACACCGCGAGCTTCTACACGATGTTCCGGTTGCAGCCGGAAGGGAAGACGCTGATCGAGGTGTGCACGACGCTGTCCTGTGCCCTGGGCGGCGCCGAGGAGTTGCTCGCCCACGCCTGCCGCAAGCTCGGAGTGAAGACGGGCGAAACGACCCCCGACGGGAAGTTCACCGTCAAGGGCGTCGAGTGCCTCGCGGCTTGTGGCGGCGCGCCCGCCGTGCAGGTGAACGGCACCTGGCTCGAGCACGCGACCGCGGCCGACCTCGACCGCGTGATCGCGGGCGAGCCGGTGGCGCGTTCCTTCGCGTGGCCGAAGAGCCCCGGCGAGCACATCCTGTTCGCGAACGTGTGGAAGGAAGGCTCGACCTCGCTCTCCGTCTACGAGGCAGGCGGCGGCTACGCGAAGCTCGGCGAGTGGCTGAAGCTCATGCCCGAGACGATCATCGAGGAGGTCAAGAAGTCCACGCTGCGCGGGCGCGGGGGGGCCGGTTTCCCGACCGGGATGAAGTGGAGCTTCCTCCCGAAGGACAGCCCGAAGCCTCGCTACATGTGCGTGAACGCCGACGAGAGCGAGCCGGGCACTTACAAGGACCGCGTGATCCTCGAGCGCGACCCGCACCGCCTGATCGAGGCGACGGTGGTGAGCTGCCACGCGATCCGCTCGAAGACGGCCTACGTCTACATCCGCGGCGAGTTCCACGAGGGCGCGCGCACGCTCGAAGCGGCGCTCGCCGAGGCGCGCGCCAAGGGCTACGTCGGCAAGAACATCCTCGGCACGGGCGTCGACGTCGAGATCCACGTCCACCGCGGCGCGGGCTCCTACGAGTGCGGCGAGGAGACGGCGCTCATCGAGTCGCTCGAGGGCAAGCGCGGCCAGCCGCGCATCAAGCCGCCGTTCCCGGCGGTGGTGGGTCTCTACGGCTGCCCGACGATCGTGAACAACGTCGAGACGCTGGTGAACGTCCCGCTGATCCTGACGCGCGGGGCGGAGTGGTTCGCGACCTACGGCAACGAGAAGAACGGCGGGCCGAAGCTCTACTCGATCAGCGGCCACGTCGCGCGCCCCGGCAGCTACGAGGCGCCGATGGGCAAGATCAGCTTGCGGGAGCTGATCTACGGCGCGGGCTACGCGCAGGGCATCGCCGGCGGCCGCAAGCTCAAGGCCGTGGTGCCCGGGGGCTCCTCGACGCCCGTGCTCACCGCCGCCGAGATCGACATGCCGATGGACTTCGACGGCGTCGCCAAGGCCGGCTCGATGCTCGGCTCCGCCGGCACGATCGTGATGGACGAGTCCACCTGCATGGTGTGGATGGCCAAGAACCTCTCCACCTTCTACAAGCACGAGTCGTGCGGCAAGTGCTCGCCGTGCCGCGAGGGCACGGGCTGGATGCTGCGGCTCCTGACGCGGATCGAGGCGGGCCAGGGCCAGCCGAGCGACATCGACATGCTGTTCAAGGTGGCCGACTCGATCGGCGGCAAGACCGTGTGCCCGTTCGGCGACGCGGCGATCGCACCCCCGCAGTCGTCGCTCGCCAAGTTCCGCGCCGAGTTCGACTACCACGTGCGCGAGAAGCGCTGCTGGAAGACGGTGGCGCCCACTTTCGAGCAGGCGCTTCAGGCGTCGCACACGGCGGTGCCGGCGTGAGCCCAAGCCCGCTCGTCCAGGAGCTGATCCTGGCGGCCGTCAAGGTCGCCGTGGTGATCGGGGCGCTGCTCGGCCTCTTCTCGCTCATGACCTGGATCGAGCGGCGCGCGCTGGCGTTCATGCAGTTCCGCCTCGGCCCGAACCGCACCGGCCCCTTCGGGATCCTCCAGCCGGTCGCCGACGGCATCAAGCTCTTCTTCAAGGAAGAGGTGATGCCGGCCGCGGCCAACAAGTGGGCCTTCCTGGCGGCGCCGGTGCTCGCCGTCGGCACCGCGTTCCTGGCGGTAGCGGTGCTGCCCTACGGGCCGCCGTTCACGTTGCCGCGACTCGAGTTCCTGCCGACCTGGCTGTGGCCGGAGTGGCTCTGGGGTCGCAGCGTGCAGCTCCAGATCGCGGCGATCGACGTGGGGCTGCTGTTCATCTTCGCGATCACGGCGCTCGGCGTCTACGGCGTCGTGCTCGCGGGCTGGGCCGCCAACAACAAGTACAGCCTGATCGGCGGCTTGCGCTCCTCGGCGCAGATGTTCTCCTACGAGCTCGCGCTGGGCCTGAGCTTCGTGGGCGTGATCATGCTCGCGGGCTCGTTCCAGATCGGCGACATCGTGAATTCCCAGGCCAGCCGGGCGGGGGGCTGGTTCCTGGGCTGGAACTGCTTCGTCCAGCTCCCCGCGTTCCTCGTCTACTTTGCAGCGGCGACTGCCGAGGTGGCCCGCACGCCCTTCGACCTGCCGGAGGGCGAGACCGAGCTCGTGGCCGGCTTCCACACCGAGTACTCTTCGATGCGCTTCGCGCTCATCCAGATGGCGGAGTACATCAACATGATCACCGTCGCGGTGCTCGCCACCAACCTGTTCCTGGGCGGATGGCACCCCGGGATCCCCGGCGTCCCGTCCGAGGGCCTGCTCGGCTTCGTGTTCTGGGGCGGCAAGGTCGCGGTGCTGCTGTTCGTCTTCATCTGGCTGCGGGGCACAGTGCCTCGCTTCCGCTACGACCAGCTGATGCACTTCGGCTGGAAAGTGCTGATCCCGGTGGCGGCGGTCTGGATCCTGGTGACCGCCACGGGGGTCGTGGCGCTCGCGGGGCACTGAGCATGGACGCCATCCTCTTCTATGCCGCGGCCGGGCTCGCCCTCCTGTCCGCCCTCGTCGTGATCGGCCAGAAGAACCCGATCTACTCGGCCTTCGCCCTGATCGTCACGCTGTGCTCGCTCGCCGTGATCTTCGGCCTGCTCGGCTCGCCCTTCATCGCCGCGCTGCAGGTGATCGTCTACGCCGGCGCGATCATGGTGCTGTTCCTGTTCGTGCTGATGCTGCTGAACGTCAGGAGCGAAGCCGACGCCCCCGGCCGCGGCACGCGCACGCTCGGAGCCGTCGCCGTGGCGCTCGTGGCGCTGCTCGTCGCGCGGGCGGGCGCGGTGCTGGTGCGCGCCGAGCCGGGCCCGGCGCCGGCGTTCGACGCCTCGACCCGGCGCATGGCGGAGATCCTGTTCTCGCCGCAGTTCTTGTACGTGTTCGAGGCCACCTCGATCCTGATCCTGGCGGCGCTCGTCGGGGCGATAGCACTCGCCAAGAAGGACGTCTAGATGGATCACCCTTCCTTCGTGCAACACGCCGTGCTGCTGAGCCTGGCGCTGTTCGCGCTCGGAACGCTCGGGGTGTTCCTGCGCAAGAACGTGATCACGGTGCTGATGAGCATCGAACTGATGCTGAACGGCGCCAACCTCGCGTTCGTGGCCTTCTCGCGCGCGGCCGGGACGCTCGACGGGCAGGTGCTGGTGTTCTTCGTGATGGTGGTGGCGGCGGCCGAGGCGGCGGTCGGCCTCGCGATCGTGATCGCGCTCCACCGCCACAAGGACACGCTGGACGTGGACGCCTTCAACGTGATGAAGGGATAGCTCCTTGTTCGAGGATCCCATTCTCAACGTGCTGCCGTTCGGGGTGCTGCTCTTGCCGCTCGGCGGCTTCATCGTGCTCGCGCTCTTCGGCGACTGGATCAAGAAGGACAAGGAGGAGCAGGGCGCCGCCTGGCTCGCCTGCGGGACGGTGATCGCCGCCTTCGCGCTCGCGGCGATCACGACCGTTCGGCTCTACGCCCTGGTGGGCGGCCCCGAGGGGCTGCGCTTCTCGCAGCCGTACCTCGGCTTCGAGTGGATCGAGGCGGGCTCGTTCCGGGTGCCGATCAGCCTGCTGATCGACCCGCTCGCGTCGGTGATGATGCTGGTCGTCACGGGCGTAGGCGCTCTAATCCACGTCTACTCCGTGGGCTACATGGCCCACGACGAGGACAAGGTCCGCTTCTTCTCCTACCTCAACCTGTTCACGTTCTTCATGCTGCTGCTGGTGATGGGCGGCAGCCTGCCGCTTGTGTTCGTCGGCTGGGAAGGTGTCGGCCTGTGCTCGTACCTGCTGATCGGGTTCTGGTACCGCAAGGACAGCGCCTCGGCGGCGGGCCTCAAGGCGTTCGTCGTGAACCGCATCGGAGACGTGGGCCTGATCCTCGGGATGATCTTCATTTTCCACGCCTTCGGCAGCCTCGACCTCGTGGACATCGCCGACAACGCCGGGTCGCTCGCGCCCGAGGCGCTCTGGCAGTGGGGGCCGGTGACGCTCGCGTGCCTGCTGCTGTTCCTGGGCGCCACCGGCAAGAGCGCGCAGATCCCGCTGCACGTGTGGCTGCCCGACGCGATGGAGGGCCCGACGCCGGTGAGCGCGCTCATCCACGCGGCGACCATGGTGACCGCCGGCGTCTACCTGGTCGCGCGGCTCGGTCCGCTCTTCCACCAGTCCGAGACCGCGATGCTGGTCGTGGCCGTGACCGGCGCCGTGACGGCGCTCATGGCAGGCACGATCGCGATCGTCCAGACCGACATCAAGCGCGTGCTGGCCTACTCGACCGTGAGCCAGCTCGGCTTCATGTTCCTGGCGGCCGGCGTGGGCGCCTTCGGCGTGGCCGTGTTCCACCTCTACACCCACGCGTTCTTCAAGGCGCTCCTGTTCCTCGGCTCGGGCTCGGTGATCCACGCGCTGTCGGGCGAGCAGGACATGCGCAAGATGGGCGGCCTCTGGAAGAAGATTCCCTGGAGCTTCGGAACCTTCCTGGCCGGGACCCTGGCGATCGCCGGGATTCCCTTCTTCGCGGGCTTCTACAGCAAGGACGAGATCCTGCTCGCGGTCTTCGGCGGGGGCCACACGATCCTCTTCGGCCTCGCCCTGTTCACGGCGCTCTTGACCGCAGCGTACATGGCGCGGCTGCTGTTCCTGACGTTCTTCGGCGAGTTCCGAGGCGGGCACGAAGCCGAGCATCACCTCCACGAGCCGCCGTGGTCGATGCTCGGGCCGCTCGTGCTGCTCGCGGTCGGCTCTGTCGTCGCCGGCTACGCTCTCTTCCCGGGCGCGCACGGCGCCCGCGTCCGGCTGCCCGAGTTGCTCCAGCCGGTGTTCCGCCTGCCCGAGTCGCACGTGCCGCAACTGGCGTGGCTGCCGGTGGTGGCGACGCTCACCGGCATCGTCGGCATCCTGATCGCCTGGTACCTGTACCTGGCGATGCCCGAGCTGCGGGCCTCGCTCGCGCGGCCGCTGCGGCCCGCGCTGCGGCTCTTCGGCGCCAAGTACTTCTTCGACCACGTCTACGACGGCTTCGTCCGCCGCGTGGTCGTGGCGGGCAGCGACCGCCTGCTCTGGAAGCGCGTGGACGCGGGTTGGATCGACGGCGCCGTCAACCTGACGGGCAGCCTGACGCGCGCCTTCGCCGAGACGCTGCGGCCCGTCCAGACCGGGTTCGTGCGCCACTACGTGCTGCTGGTGCTGGCGGGCGCCGTCGCCGTCGTGTACTACCTGCTCGCCTCCGCGGAGCGCCTCGCGCCATGACCCCTCCGCTCGCCCACGTGCTCTCGCTGCTGATCCTGCTGCCGGTCGCGGGCGCCGTGGTGATCGCGCTGACGCGGCGCGAGGCGGTCTCGCTGCAGAAGCTCCTCGGCATCGGCGTTTCGCTGGGAACGTTCGCGCTCTCGACGCGGCTCGTGAGCCTGTTCTCCGACACGGCAGCGATCCAGTTCCAGGAGCGCCACGCCTGGATCCCCGCCTGGGGCATCAGCTACCACGTGGGGATCGACGGGCTCTCGCTCTGGCTGGTGATCCTCACCACGTTCCTGACGCCGCTGTGCCTGCTCGGGTCCTGGAGTCAGATCGAGACGCGCGTACGCGAGTTCGTCGTGTTCATGCTGCTGCTCGAGGCGGGCATGATCGGTGTCTTCGTGGCGCTCGATCTCTTTCTGTTCTACGTGTTCTGGGAGGCGATGCTCGTCCCGATGTACTTCCTGATCGGGATCTGGGGCCACGAGCGCCGCATCTACGCGGCGGTGAAGTTCTTCCTGTACACGTT
>Ga0326597_10013924_pt1 | contig 10552 bp, 7 predicted proteins | sample RVTome_12_FD_203789 | JGI IMG/M metagenome (GOLD analysis project Ga0326597, IMG submission 203789) | Soil microbial communities from uranium-contaminated site in the Upper Colorado River Basin, Wyoming, United States - RVT100D185 | ecosystem: Environmental > Terrestrial > Soil > Contaminated >... | reverse complement strand
GCGCTCGCCGCCTGCTCCGCCAAGGCGAAGCCCCCGGCGACGCGCGAGTTCGACGGCGCGCGCGCGTTCGGCTACCTGGAGCAGCAGCTGCGCTTCGGTCCCCGTATTCCCGGCACGCCGGGGCACCAGCAAACGGGCGACTGGATCCTCGCCCAGCTCGTGGCGCGGGCCGATACCGTCATCGTGCAGGAGATCACGCATCGGACCGCGCGCGGGCAGACGCTGCGGTTGCGCAATCTCTTCGCCCGCTTCCGGCCCGACGCGGCCGAACGCGTGCTGTTCCTCGCTCATTGGGACACCCGCCCGCACGCCGACCAGAGCGCCAACCTCGCCGCCCAGCGCCAGCCCGTCCCCGGGGCCAGCGATGGCGCGTCCGGCGTCGCCGTATTGCTGGGCGTCGCCGACGCGCTCAAGGCCAAGCCGCCGGCGCTGGGGGTGGATCTGCTATTCGTGGACGGAGAGGACTACGGGAACTTCGCGGACACGAACGACGTGTTGATCGGTTCGCGCTGGTTCGCCGCGCACCAACCCCCGGGCTACCCGCCGTTGTACGCCGTGCTGTTCGACATGGTGGGCGACAAAAACCTCAACATCTACGTCGAGGGGAATTCGCAGGTCGGCGCGCCCGAGGTGGTGGACCGCGTGTGGCGCACCGCGAACCGGCTCGGCTACGGAGAGGTGTTCGTGCCGCAGGTGCGGCACACGCTGACCGACGATCACATCAGCCTGCAGCGGGCGGGCATCCACGCGATCGACGTGGTGGACTTCGACTACCCGTTCTGGCACACGACGGATGACACGCTGGATAAGGTGAGCGCGGCCTCCCTGCAAATCGTCGGTGACGTGGCGGTGGCGCTGGTGCGGTGAAAGGCAGTGCGTGGTGCGTGGTGCGTGGTATTATCCGGTGCACGAGCGGGTGACGGCTACGACGGGCGAGAATCGTAACCGTTCGTAAGTAGGTCACCGTCGAATACCACGCACTACGCACCACGCACGCGTTATTCCGGCGCCGCGTGCGTTCGTTCGACACCGCTTCCCGGCGGGCGAGCCACTAGTGTTCAGTGCATGGATGATCGCCGAGCCGCCCTGTTGCTCGCCGGCCTCGCGCTCGCGGGGGCGGCGGTGCGGTTTCTCCTCGCGCCCTCGCAACAGCGCGCCCCCGGCGACGTCCGGTTGGTGGCGGCCGACACGGCGGCGCGGTCGGCGCTGCAGGAAACGGCGCGCCGCGCCGCGGAACTCGCCCGCCCGCTCGCGCCCGGCGAGCGGATCGACGTGAACCGCGCCGATGTGACGGCGCTCACGCGCCTGCCGCGCGTCGGCCCGGCGCTGGCGCAACGCATCGTCGCATGGCGCGAGCGGCACGGGACGTTCCGAAGCCTCACGGGCCTGGACAGCGTCTCCGGCATCGGCCCGAAGCTGCTCGAGGCGATCCGGCCGTACGTGTCGTTTTCGGGGGCGCTGCCTTGACAGTCCATTTCCCGGAGATAGTTTAGATCATTCAAATTCAACGAGTTGCGTACGACAACCGCAGCAATTACCCCCGACAAGCTGGGTGACATTCTGGTCCGCGATGGGCTGATCACCGCGGACCAGTTGAAGCGCGCCCTGGCGGAGCAGAAGAACTCCGGGATGCGACTGGGCTACACCCTGGTGAAGCTCGGCTTCGTCGAGGAGACCGAGATCACCAAGATGTTGGCCCGGCAGTACCGCATGCCGGCCGTCGACCTGTCGCGCTTCGAGGTCGACCCCAAGATCCTCAAGCTGATTTCCGCCGACATCGCCTCCAAGTACGCCGTGCTGCCGCTCAAGCGCGAAGGGCGGACGCTGACGATCGCCATCGCCGACCCGAACAACGTCGCGGCGATCGAGGACATCAAATTCATCACGCGGTGCGACATTTTCCCGGTGATCGCCGGTGAGTACACGCTGCGCAACGCGATCGACAAGTACTACCAGCAGTCCGACGCGCAGCTCGCCAGCCTCCTGAAAAGCGTCGCGGACGAGAACGCGGACGACCTCGAGGTGGTCTCGGAGCAGCAGGACGAGGAAGTCAAGGCTTCGGAGCTCGCCGAGGACGCGCCGGTGGTGAAGCTGATCAACGGTCTGCTCACCGACGCGGTGAAACGCGGCGCATCGGACATCCATATCGAGCCGTTCGAGCACGAGATGCGGGTGCGCTACCGCGTGGATGGGGCGTTGCAGGAAGTGATGCGGCCGCCGGTCAAGATGCGGGCGGCCCTCACCTCGCGCGTGAAGATCATGGCGCAGTTGAACATCGCCGAGCGCCGCGTGCCGCAGGACGGGCGCATCAAGCTGAAGATGGGCGCGCGCGTGATCGATTTCCGGGTGTCCACGCTGCCGGTGCTGTTCGGCGAGAAGATCGTGCTGCGGATCCTCGACAAGGGCAACCTCACCTTCGATCTCTCGAAGTTCGGTTTCGAGCCCAAGGCCGAAGCCGATCTGATGAGGGCGATCCTGAACCCCTACGGGATGGTGCTGGTGACCGGCCCGACGGGGTCGGGGAAAACGACGACGCTGTACTCCGCGCTGTCGAAGATCAACACCATCGAAGTGAACATCATGACCGCCGAGGACCCGGTCGAGTACAACCTGATGGGGATCAACCAGGTGCTCGTCCGCAACGAGGTGGGGATGACGTTCGCCGCCGCGCTGAAGGCCTTTTTGCGGCAGGACCCGAACATCATCATGGTGGGCGAGATCCGCGACCTCGAGACGGGATCGATCGCCATCAAGGCGGCGCTCACCGGACACCTCGTGCTCTCCACGCTGCATACCAACGATGCCCCGTCGACCGTCACGCGCATGGTGGACATGGGCATCGAGCCGTTCAACGTGGCGAGCGCGGTCAACCTGATCGTGGCTCAGCGGCTGGTGCGGCGCATCTGCGTCGATTGCAAGCAGCAACACGACTACTCCGACGAAGAGATGCACGCGTTCGGGATCGACCGTGATCAAGGCCCGTTTTTCAAGGGAACGGGCTGCGACACCTGCAACGGCACCGGGTACAAGGGCCGGCAGGGGATCTACGAGGTGATGGCGTTGTCCTCGCAGCTGCGCCGCTACATCCTCAAGGGCGCGTCCACGGAAGAGCTGCGGGAGGTCGCGGTGTCCGAAGGCATGCTGACGCTGCGCATGGACGGCCTGGTGAAGATCAAGAAAGGCGTCACCACGCTCGAAGAGGTCGTGAAGGAAACCGCCGCCTGAAGGAGGCGACACGATGCCGATAAACCTCCGAGCGCTGCTCGAGGAGATGATCGAAAAGGACGCCTCCGACCTCCACATCGTCGCGGGCGAGCGGCCCAAGCTGCGGATCGACGGCGACATCCTGAGCGCGTCGGCCGAGGACGTGCTCACGCCCAAGGACACGCTGTCGCTGGCGTACTCGGTGCTCACCGAGAGCCAGAAGAAACGCTTCGAGACCGAGAGCGAGCTCGATTTCTCCTTCGGTATCCAGAACCTGGCGCGGTTCCGCGGCAACTGCTTCAAACAGCGCGGCTGCGTGTCCCTCGTGATCCGGCAGATCCCCTTCACGGTCCGGACGTTCGCCGACCTCGGGCTGCCGCCGATCGTCGCCAAGCTCGCCGAAAAGCCGCGTGGCCTGGTGCTGGTCACCGGCCCCACCGGCTCGGGGAAGAGCACGACGCTCGCCGCGATGATCGACAAGATCAACAAGGAGCTGAAGGGTCACATTATCACGGTCGAGGACCCGATCGAGTTCATCCACCGCCATCAGCAATGCCTGGTGAACCAGCGCGAGGTCGGCACCGATACCAACAGCTTCGCGGCGGCGCTCAAGTACGCGCTGCGGCAGGATCCCGACATCGTCCTGATCGGCGAGATGCGCGACCTCGAGACGACCCAATCCGCTCTGACCATCGCCGAGACCGGCCACCTCGCGTTCGCGACGTTGCACACGAACTCGGCGGCGGAGACGATCAACCGCATCATCGACATTTTTCCGGCCCACCAGCAGTCGCAGATCCGCGCGCAGCTCGCCTTCGTGCTCGAGGGTGTGGTCACACAGACGTTGCTGCAGAAGGCCAAAGGGCGGGGCCGGGTAATGGCGGCCGAGATCATGGTGTGCACCCCGGCCATCCGGGCGCTGATCCGGGACGACAAGGTCCATCAGATCTACTCGTCGATGCAGGCCGGGAAGAAGCACGGCATGCAGACGCTGAACGACGCCCTGTACCAGCTGTACATGCAGCGCGATGTGATCAAGGAGGAGTGCCTGCGGGTCTCGTCGGACCCGAACGAATTCCTGCGGATGATCGGCGAGGCGCCGCTGGACGATATGAATGTGGGCGCCGCGGCGGCGCCCGACGCGTCCAAAGTGGCCGCTCGACGCTAGCGGAGGGATGACCCATGCCAGTCTTTGAGTACACGGCGCGCAACCTCAAGGGCGGCCTGGAGAAGGGCCAGGTCGATCTCCCCGGTCGCGACGACGTCATCGCCCATCTCCGCAAGAACCGCCTCGTGGTGGTCAACGTACGACAGGCGCCAAAGGCGGTCTCGCTCGGGGCCCTCTTCAAGGTGGGCGTGAAGACGCGCGACGTCGTGGTGTTCACGCGGCAGTTCGCGACGATGATCAACGCGGGACTGCCGCTGGTGCAGGCGCTCGACATTCTGGCCCAACAGACCGAGAACAAGACGCTCGCCGACGTCACGCGCCAGGTGGTGTACGACGTGGAGAGCGGCCAAACCCTCGCGGACGCGCTGCGCAAGCACCCGAAGGCGTTTTCCGACCTGTATGTGAACATGGTCGCGGCGGGCGAAGCGGGCGGCATCCTCGACACCATCCTGTTGCGGCTGGCGGAATTCCTCGAGAAGAACGACGCCATCATCCGGAAGGTGAAAGGCGCGATGGTGTACCCGGTGGTGATCATGTCGGTGGCGGCAATCGCGATCGCGGTACTGCTGATTTTCGTGATCCCGACCTTCCAGACGATGTTCGCGTCGGTGCAGCTGGAGCTGCCGCTCCCGACCCGGTTCGTCATCGGCATGAGCAGGCTGCTGACGAGCTACTGGTGGGTGATGCTCGGGGTGATCGGGCTGGGCACGTTCTCGCTCAACCGCTACTACAAGACGCCCGGCGGGCGGTTGCAGATCGACTCGATCATGCTCCGGTTGCCCGTGCTGGGGGATGTGCTGCGCAAATCCGCGGTGTCGCGGTTCACGCGGACCCTGGGCACGCTCATTTCTTCGGGTGTGTCGATCCTCGACGGCCTCGAGATCACGGCGCGCACCGCGGGCAACATGGTGATCCACAACGCCGTCATGGAGTCGCGCCAGTCGATCGCGGGGGGCGATACGATCGCCGCCCCGCTGCAGCGGTCGAGAGTGTTCCCGCCGATGGTCATCTCGATGATTGCGGTGGGCGAGCAGACCGGCGGCTTGGACGAAATGCTCTCCAAGATCGCCGACTTCTACGACGAAGAAGTCGACGCCTCGGTCAGCACCCTGCTCTCCCTCATGGAACCCGTGATGATCGTGGTGCTGGGCGTGATCGTCGGCGGCATGGTGGTCGCCATGTACCTGCCGATCTTCGACATGGTGAACGCCGTGCAGTAGTCGGGCGCGGCCTGAGGATCCCCGGGCGACATTCCCTGGAGAGTTTCACCCCACGCGGAGCAGGTGGCGGATGAGGTGGCCGGTGGCAGAGTGGGCCTGCCAACGGGAGACCGGGAAAAGTGGTGCTCCGCCGAGTGACGGGCGCCGTACTTTTCATCTACTTCCCCTTTCGACTCCCCCTCCTCTTCCTCGTGGCCAGTTTCGGCGCGCGTGATTGCCAGTCTGGCATCGACCGACGCATGAATTCGTCGAACATTGGCACAGTGAACGCAGTTTCTCCGTACTGCTGGCTGTAGATCATGCCCTTCCGAATGAGGTTGTTGCGAAGCGGTGCAGCGGTGGTGACATTCACATTGAGCAGGCGGGCTATTTCGCCGGAACGGTGCGGACCGGGCCCGAGTTCCGCCATCGCGCGTACGTATTCCCTCTCTCGTGGCGTTAGACGATCAAGGCGAACCCTGAAGAACCCTTGATCCAGGTGCTTCAGAGCGTCAACCGCGGCCCGGCGAGCATCAGCCGCGGTGATCGGAGACGCTGCTGCTGTGTTCCAAGCTTTCGATCCCCATTCTTGGAGAAAGTACGGGTAGCCCTGGGTTGCTGCGATGATGGTGTCGAGAGCATCGTTAGCGATATCCGCCCCCTCGCGGCGCACGGGTGTGCGGATGGCGTCTCGCGCCGCGGCTTCCGAGAGTCTACCCACTTCGGGATACTCGAAGAGTCGCTCTGCATAAGACTTGGCGTCGCCGGCGAGGGCAGCGATCTGGGGGAGGCCAGCGCCGAAGAAGAGGAGTGGAAGGCCCTTCTGGTCGCTCTTGTGGAGCGACACGATCAACGCGCCGAGGTCACTGGTTGATAGATACTGGACCTCGTCAATCAGGATGGCCACGCCGGTGTTCGCTGCCTTGGCCGCCTCGGCAACTGACAATAGCATCTCAGGAAGGTCGAACTCCAGGGATCCTGAGTCGGCCATTCCGGTCGCTGGTTCGATACCAAACTCGACATCGCCGACCTCCACCTTGAACGTACTCGCAAAGGCCCGCAGTACACCGAGTCCTCGCCTGGCAAGATCCTTCGCTTGCTCGACGCGGCTCAGCTTCACCAGGAGGGATCGGAGCGGCGGAACAAGCATATCGGCCAGTCGTCTGTCCTCCGGCGCTTCGAGGAAGACGCTGAGGTACCCTTCCTCAGCTGCGAGCTGGTCAATCCGGTTGAGGAGAACCGTTTTCCCGACTCCTCTGAGGCCGAGCAGCAGTTGGCTGCGGGCGTGGCGACCCAGCTTGACGCGCCCGAGTGCGGTTTCCGCATTCTCGGTGATGCTCTCTCTGCCGGCGAGCTCGGGCGGCTGCGTTCCCGCACCCGGCGTGAAGGGGTTCGTTCTTGGGTCCATATAGACTTTACCAGACTATATATAGTTTATTCTAGCACGCGATAATGTCGATAAACTATGACTAGTCGCAACGTCCACGTCAAGGTCCAACGCACGCGGGCCGTGCTGGAGTAGAAATGGGTGCGCAAGTTGGCGGTGCGAAGCCTATCCCGCTCGCGCGAGGCCCAAACAACTGCCGCCGGTAGGTTTTTGGAGTAGGCGGCCAGTTCTTGCATTCTGCCACACCCCGTCCAATACTTAGGACCCGCGATGCCTCCCCAATTCCCTTGTCAGCCTTGAGGTTAGATGCGCTGGCTCGGCGGTTCTTCGAAAGCGTCCGCGGTCCCGAGCCCCAAGAACCTGCTCCGTTTCGTCTACATCGGGCGGGTGTCGGTGGCGATCGCGATCTACCTCACCGCCGCGCTCAAGGTGAGGATCGCGGCGCCGCTCGACATTCTCGTCACCTCCGTGCTGCTGCTCGCCACTCTCGGCTTCACCGGCGCGTCTTATTGGCACACTCACGCGCGCAACCGGCCGCCCGGGCGGACGTTTCTCTATCTCCAGGCGCTGTTCGACGTCGTGCTGGTGACCACGGTGGTTCACGTCACGGGGGGCCCGGACAGCGACTTCTCGACCTTGTACGTGCCGGTGATCGCGGTGACCGCGGTGTTGATGCGGCCGGCGAGCACCGCCCTGATTACGCTGCTCGTCGGGCTTGCCTACCTCGCCGATCTGCTGTTCGGGCACCACACCGCCGTCTCCTCAGCGTTGTGGATCCAGCTCGGCCTGTTCGCGGTCGTGGCGGCGGTCCCCGCCTATTTCGCCAGCCGCATCAAGGTGATGACCGCCGAGCACGAGCTCCTGGCGGGCGAGCTGCGCCAAGCGCGACTCGAGGCGAGCGATGTGTTGCACAATCTCGCCAGCGGGGTCCTCACCGTGGACGCCGAGGGCCGGCTCTTGTTTTCGAATCCCGCGGCCGAGCAGATCCTGGGGTTCCGCGCCGGCGACTGGCTGGGGCGCACGTTCCTGCCGGAGCTGGCGCGCACTTCGCCGGAGTTCTGGGCGGCGGTGGCGTCCACGGCGCGGCGCGGCATCCGCCTGATGCGCGTGGAGGCGATCGTGCGCCGGGCCGACCGGACGTTTCCGGTTGGGCTCACCACCACCACGATCAGTGTCGGCGCCGGGCTGCCGCCGCGGGTGACGGCCATCTTCACCGACATCTCCGATTCGAAGCGGCTCGAGGAGCTGCACCTGCGCGCGGAGCGGCTCGAAGCGGTGGCGGAGCTTTCGGCCGGTCTGGCGCACGAAATCAAGAACCCGCTCGCCTCGATCCGCTCCTCGGTGGAGCAGCTGGCGCGATCGAGCCGGGCCGACCCGGACGAGAAATTCCTGGCGAGCCTGATCGTGCGCGAGAGCGACCGTCTCAGCCGCCTGCTCTCCGAGTTTCTCGATTTTTCGCGGGTGCGCGTAACCGAGTACCGCGCCATAGATCTGCGGGCGATCGCCGAAGCCGCGGTCCGGCTGGTGCGCGCGCACTCCGATTGCCCGGCCGACATCACGATCGAGCTGGCGTGCGAGTCGGCCCCGATGGAAGGAGACGAGGATCTGCTGCATCGCGTCGTGTCCAACCTCGTGCTCAACGCGGTGCAGGCCGCCGGATCGAGCGCCCGAATCCTGGTGCAGACCTCCCGCCCGCGCCCGGAGGAGCTGCCGCCGGGGATCGCGGTCGAGAACCCGGTGGCGCTGCGGGTCAGCGATAACGGGCCGGGCCTCCCCGAGGCGGTGCGCGAGCGGCTCTTCGAGCCGTTCGTCACGGGCCGCGTCGGCGGGACCGGCCTCGGCCTGGCCATTGTGCAGCGCGCCGTGGCGGCGCATCGCGGGATGGTGCTGGTCGACTCGGCGCCGAGCCACGGCACCACGTTCACCGTGTATTTCCCGGCGGCCCGCAGGAAGGAAGAAGCCGCATGACCACCGCTCCCGCTCCCTCGATCCTCATCATCGACGACGAGTCGGCGATCCTCGATGCCCTGCGCATCCTGCTCAAGCGCGAAGGGTTCGACGTCACCATCGCGCAGGGCGGGAAGGCGGGACTGGAGCAGATCAAGGGCTCCACCCCGGACATCGTGCTCACCGACGTGCGCATGCCGCTGGTGACGGGAATCGACGTCCTCACCGCGATGCGTCATCAGGACCCCGAGACCCCGGTCATCCTCATGACGGCACAGGCGTCCCTCCAGACCGCCATCCAGGCGGTCAACGAGGGTGCGTTCTACTACATCCAGAAGCCGTTCTCCAACGACGACATGATCGCCATCTGCCGGCGGGCGGCCGAGCACCGCCGCCTGCGGGCCGAGAACAAGCAGCTGAAGCAGGAGATCCGACGGCGCGAACGCTCCCGCTTCGTCACGCCACTGGGGAAATCCCGGGTCTTCGCCGAGGTATTGAGGCTGGCGGAGCAGGTGGCCCCCACTGAGAGCACCGTGCTGATCGAGGGGGAGTCGGGCACGGGCAAGGAGGTCATCGCCCGCTTCATTCACGAGCTCTCCGCCCGCAACGACGGCCCGTTCCTGTCCCTCAACTGCGGGGCATTGCCCGAGAGCCTGCTCGAATCCGAGCTGTTCGGTCACGTGAAGGGGTCGTTCACCGGCGCGGTGCGCGACAAGCAGGGGCTGTTCGCCGCCGCCCGCGGCGGCACGTTCTTCCTGGATGAGATCGGAGAGATGTCGCCCGCCACCCAGGTGAAGCTGTTGCGCGTGCTGCAGGAGCGCGAGGCGATTCCTGTCGGCGGGACCGAGGCGATTCCCGTGGACGTCCGCGTCGTTGCGGCCACCAACCGGGATCTGGAGGACGACATCAAGCGGGGTCGGTTCCGCACCGATCTCTACTACCGGTTGAACGTCATCGCCATCCACCTGCCGCCGCTGCGCGAGCGCCGGGACGACATCGAAATCTTCGTCAACGCGTTCCTCGACCGGATCGCGAAACAGCACGGTGGGCCGCCGAAGCGGCTGGCCCCCGAAGCGATGGATGCGGTGCTGGTGTACGATTGGCCGGGGAACGTGCGCGAGCTCGAAAACGCGCTCGAGCGCGCGGAGGTGCTGACCAAGGGAGAGATCATTCCGCTCTCCGCCATGCCGGGGAAGGTTACCGAGCGGCGTGCCGAGCCGCTGGTCGCCGAGCGCGCGCATCAAAACCCCACGCTCGACGCCATTGAGCGGGCCTACATCACCTGGGTGCTCCAGGCGGAGGGCGGCAACAAGAGCCGCGCCGCCGAGGTGCTGGGGATCGATCCATCCACGCTGTACCGCAAGCTGAGCCGTTACGACGGCTCATCCAAGGCGGAGGAGGAGGCCTGACGCCCGCCGACGCGCGACGCGTGGCGGTCGAGGCCGCCGGCGTCGCCCTCGGTGTCGCAGTTGCCCACGTCGTGTTCCGGTTATCCGCCGGCTTTCTCTTCGGCGTTTTCGAGGACGACGGCGTCTACGTCGCCTTGGGCAAGTCCATCGCCCAGGGAACCGGCTACCACTCAATCCACCTCGCCGGAGCGCCGGTCCAGGTTCGTTATCCACCCGGCCTGCCGTTGCTGCTGGCGAT
>Ga0326597_10013923_pt1 | contig 10552 bp, 10 predicted proteins | sample RVTome_12_FD_203789 | JGI IMG/M metagenome (GOLD analysis project Ga0326597, IMG submission 203789) | Soil microbial communities from uranium-contaminated site in the Upper Colorado River Basin, Wyoming, United States - RVT100D185 | ecosystem: Environmental > Terrestrial > Soil > Contaminated >... | reverse complement strand
ACCATCCGCGTCTCCCTCGCCGCCGACCCCGCCGAAGAAGTCCGCGTGGCCTTCGAGATTCTCAAGTCGCTCGACATCCGCGCCCGCGGCGTCAACGTCATCGCCTGCCCCACCTGCGGGCGGCTGGAAGTGGACCTCTTCAAGATCGTCGGCGAAATCGAGCAGCGCGTCGCCCACATCAGCCAGCCAATCAACGTCGCCGTCATGGGCTGCGCCGTCAACGGCCCCGGCGAGGCCACCCACGCCCACCTCGGCGTCGCCTGCGGACGCGGCAACGGCGTCATCTACCGCGACGGCGTCTCCGTCAAGCGCGTGCCCGAAAATGAAATCGTGGAAGCCCTGGTGCGCGAAATCGAAGACTACGTCTCCCGGCAGTCCCTTCCGGCCCCCGTCCCCGCCGGCGAACCCACCGACTAGGGCGCTCTGCAGGCTTACTCAGGGGGAGTTGACCGCTGTACCTTATAAGGTATATCCTATATGGCATGGACAGTAGAGTTTTTCGAGGAGGCGGATGGCTCCGCTCCGGTCGAGAGCTTTCTGGCGGAGCTTCCTGTTGGACCTTGCGCCAAAGCCTTGGCGATTGTCAAACTGCTCGAGGAGCTGGGACCGTCCGCTCCCTTTCCTTATTCCTCACAGGTTCAGGGCAAGATCAGGGAGCTCAGAACCCAATACGGCAAGGAGAAGATCAGGATTCTCTATTTTGGCGACGCGCAAAGACGGTTCATCCTCTTGCACGGCTTGATCAAGAGGACGGACAAACTGGCCCAGCAAGAGATTGACACTGCGATTCGCAGGATGGAGATTGACAACAGCAGATTGACGAGGAGCCGACAGAGATGAAGACCCGTTGGTCCAGGTTCTACAAAGCGCAACTGGAGAATCGCAAGCTTAAGCGGCTGGTGGAGCAGGAGCTGGCCGGCCTGCGTGTAGGCGCGCAAATTGCGCACTTGCGCAAGCGGGAGCGACTTACCCAGACCAAGCTGGCGGCCCGGGCAGGGATGCCCAGTTCAAAAATATCGGCGATTGAAAACTCGCCTCAAAACCTTGAGCTCAGCACGCTTGTGCGTATCGCCCATGCCGCCAATCGAAAGGTCAAGATCAGCTTCCCGGCCCGCCGGCGAACCCACCGACTGGCGCCTGACCGCTGATGGCTGACTGCTGGTTGCTTTACGTCCGCTTGACCTCGCCTCAATAGGGCAGTATCCTTCCTGCAACACGTTTTCAGGAGAACGACCTATGCCCATGCCCCAGACCGAGGCTCCCGGACGGCTGCAGACTGAGCTGCTCTCCCGCGGCGTCCGCATGACCAAGCAGCGCCGCGTCATCCTCGGCATCATCGAGACCGCCGACAAGCACCTCGACGCCTCTATGATCCTGCGCAAGGCCCGCCGCGCCGACTCCTCCATCGACCGCGTCACCGTCTACCGCACCCTCAAGCTCCTCAAGCGCCACGGCCTGGTGGACGAGCTCGACCTCATGCACTTCCACGGCGAGGGCCACTATTACGAGCGCCACCCCCAGCGCGACCACCTGCACATGACCTGCTTGCGCTGCGGCAAGGTGATGGAGTTCGAGAGCGAGCACTTCGAGAAGATGAAGCAGCAGGTGGAAGGCGAGTGCCGCTTCCACATCGCCGTCACCCGCGTCGAGATGGGCGGCTACTGCGCCGACTGCCGCCGCTAGTAGGTACCGGCTTTCTTGCTCCGATTGTCATCCCGAGCCCGCGAAGCGGGGGAGGGATCTGCTTTTCGCCAATGGGGCGGCTCACGCCTGCACCGGCGCGCCCGGGAAGCGCTTGCGCAGCGCCGCCACGAGAGCGCGGTCGGCGCGCTCGGAGAAGATTTCCAATGGAGAGTAGCCGCACCGCCAGGCGAGGTAAAATGTCGCTCCCAGCAGCGCGAAGGTAATGACGAAATTGGGCCAGGCGTTCAGCGCCCACTGGCCCTCCCAAGTCCACTGCCAGGCGTTGCTGAAGGGCAGCAGGTAGGGAATCGGCCAGGGGTCGCCGTCGGGCCCGCGCGCGCCCAGGAGATCGCACAGCAGATGCAGGTGAAAGCTGAAGAAGGCCAGCAGCGCCGTCTTCCATCGCCGCGTGGCCAGGAAGTAGGACGCCGCCGCCACCGCCACCGCGAAGGTGATGTTGTGAAAAGTGTGGTGGTAGTCGGAAAACCAGGTGAGCGGCTGGGCCGAGTTGCGCGTGAGCACTTCCGGCACCGCGCCCAGGCCGTCAATGTCGGGAATGACGCCCGCAATCGTCACCAGAGCGCGTTCGCGCCGGCTGAATTCCGTGGAATTAGCCACCATCCAGCCGACAAGGAAATGCGTGATTGGGCTCACAGTGTTGTCCTCCGGCGTGAATCGGTTGCCCGCAGCCTACTCCACCCGCCGGCGGCCCGCAAGCGCTGCGGGGCAGGGGACCGCAGCCGAAACTGCTTTCGCAAGACTTTTGCAAAACCGGGCCTGTGTTGCAAATTGTTGCAAATGAATTGCAACAATATTTTGACCCCTCGCCATCTTGCCTGTTGACTTCCTCGACAGCTTAGCCTACACTCCCTTCCGTAGTTGCAATCCAGTTGCAAGAAGGAGACCCGCGACTTCCATGTTCTTCTCGTCGCAGTACCGATTCATTCCCAAAGCACTAATCATCTTCGGGCTTGCGGTTGTTTTCTGCCTGGGAACCATAGCGGCCGAGCCGGGCCCCGGCGCCACGAGCTACGACGTGAGCGGGCGCGTCCTGGACCCCAGCGGAGCCGTTGTCCCGGGCGCGCAGGTTGTTCTATTCAGCCAGGGGCGCGCTCCCCTGCGCTCGGTTTCGACCGATGAGTCCGGACGCTTCGCTTTGCAAGGTGTCGCCGCCGGAAGCTATGAGCTGGTGGCGCGCTCCACCGGGCTTGATACGGCAAGTCTCGCCCTAAGGGTGCCCGCAACCGCCGGCCGCCCGCTCGAGATCATGCTGCGAGTCCCCACCCTGAGCACGACGGTAACGGTCACGCCTGGCAGGGGCGAGGTCGAGAGCGCCTTTGACACCGCGGGCCAGGTCAACGTCGTCACCCGCGAGCGGCTCGAAACCCGGCCGGGGGTCATTCTCCCGCTGGCGCTCCGCGAAGAGGTCGGCGTGCAGGTGCAGCAGACCTCCGCGCACCAGGGCGCAGTCATCATCCGCGGGCTCACCGGCCAGCAGGTGCTGCACCTGGTGGACAGTGTCCGCTTCAACAATTCCACTTTCCGTCCTGGACCTAACCAGTACTTCGCCCTTGTAGACCCCAATTTCGTCGAGCGCGTCGAAGTCGCGCGCGGCCCCAGCTCCGCGCAGTACGGCAGCGACAGTTTGGGCGGCACCGTCAACGTCCTTCCTCTGCGGCCGTATCCGGATGCCGCTGGCCGGCATTTCCAGGGTGAGTTCACGCCTTTCTTCCGCACCGCCGACCTCGCCGGCGGCGGCAGCCTGCGCCTCTCTTACGGCAAAGAGAAATGGAGCCTGCTGGGCGGCGCCTCCGGCTCGCGCGTGCAGGACCTGCGCGCCGGCCAGGGCGGCGATTCCCACGCCGCCGCTACGCGCTTCCTCGGCCTTTCCCCCGGCGTTCTCGGCGACCGCCTGCAGGACACCGGCTTCGCGCAGTTCGCCGGCTATTCCCGTTTCTTCTGGAACCCGGCGGAAGGCCACAGCCTGAGCCTCACCTATCTGCACAGCGAGCAGCGCGACGGGCGCCGCTACGACCGGCTGAACGGCGGCAACGGCGACCTCATCCACGCCTTCGACCCGCAAATCCTCGACCTCTTCTTCCTGCGCTACGAGAAGCAGCGCCTCGGCTGGCTCGACACTTTGAGCGGAACCTTTTCCTTCAACGGACAGCGCGACGACCGCCGCGAGCAGGGCGGCAGCGGCAACCCGCTCGCGCCCATTCAGAGCGAATCGAACTACGTCTCCGCCTGGGGCTACCAGGCCCAGGCCACCGCCCACATCGGTACGCGCCAGTCGGTCGTCTTCGGCGGCGAGGTCTACGACGAGTACATCGACTCCAGCGCCGAGCGCTTTAATCCCGTCACCAGCCAGACCACAATCGTCCGCGGGCGCTTCCCCGACGACTCCCGCTACACCACCTTCGGCCTCTTCTACCAGCACGGCGTCGAGGTCTGGCGCGGCCGGGCCCGCCTGCAAGGCGGGCTGCGCTACAGCGCCACCAACTTCCGCACCTTCGCCGCCGCCAATCTTCTCGACTCGAACGGCCAGCCCCTGGTGCCCGATTTTTCCGCGACGTTGCACGACCTCACCTTCAACCTCGGCGGCACCCTTCGCCTCGCCGAACCCGTGCATCTCTTCGGCGCCCTCCGACGCGGCTTCCGCGCGCCCAACGCCACCGACTACAGCTCCGTCGGCCTGACCTCGAACGGTTTCGAGATTTCGCCCAGCCAGGGCGCCGGTGCCGGGGGACTGCTTGGCAGCCGCGCCGATGCCGCCGCCGTCAGCACCGGCCGGCCGGTCAGCTCGCTCGACCCGGAGGTTCTCTACAGCTACGAGCTCGGGCTCAAGTTCCAGCGCCGCCGCATGACCGCCTCCTTCAGCGGCTTCGTCAACGACATCTCCGACTTCATCACCAAGCGCGCGTTGCTGCTGCCCGCCGGCGCCGTCGGCGCCACCATCGGCGGACAACCAATCATTTCCCAGTCCCCCTCCGGCGCCGTCGTTACCGCCGTGGACCCGCGCCCCGTGCTGGTGCGTGCCAACATCGGCGCCGTCCGCATCTGGGGTATCGAGACTGCCTGGGAAGCCGAGCTCAGTCCCTCCTGGCGCGCCGCCGCCAACTTCAACTACCTGCGCGGCCGTGACAAGGAGTTCGGCGGCCCGCCCGATATCGAAGGCGGGCTTCCAGCCGCCGCTGGCTTCCTCAGCCTGCGCTGGCAACCTGCCGGCAAGCGCTACTGGCTGGAAGCCTACAGCAACCTCGTCAGTTACCAGGACCGGCTCTCTTCCCTCGAGCTTTCCGACCAACGCATCGGCGCCATCCGTTCGCGCACCAGCATCACGCGTTTCTTCGAGAACGGCGCTGTCGCCCGCGGCCTGGTGAGCGGCGGCGTCCTGCTCCCCACCGGCGAAACCCTCGACCAGGTGCTCGACCGCGTCCTCGGCCTAGGCGTCGAAAGCGCCCCGCTCTTCACCCGCACGCCCGGCTTCGTCACCGCCAACCTCCGCGGCGGTTTCCAAGTCAGCGAGCAGACCGATTTGATCTTTGTTCTTGAGAACCTGCTGGACAACAACTACCGCTGGCACGGCTCCGGCATCGATGGCGCCGGATTCAACTTGCAACTCTCCTACCGCATCCGTTTCTAGCTTGCAGCGCTCGTTTCGCCCCACCGGTGGTAAACTTTCCTTCCCTGTCAGGCGTCCCATTCAGGAGGGGACCGTGATGAAAACCGTTCCATGGTTGGTGTGGCTGCTGCTCGCAGCAGGCTGGCTCGGCCTCGCGCTGGTGGCGCGCGCGGAAGCGTCGGAGGCCGACGCCGGCGCTCGACTGCACGCGCTCTTCAAGGCAGAGTGGGAATACTGGCTGCAGGAGGACCCCACGTTTGCCTCCGAGCTCGGCGACCGCCGCTGGAACGACCGCTGGCCCGACATCACCCTGGCTGCCATCGAGCGCCGCCAGCGCCACCGCGAGGAAGTGCTGCGCCAGCTCGACGCCATCGACACCGCCGCGCTCTCCGACACCGACCGCATCAACTACCGCCTCTTCCGCCGCGATTACGAAATGGATTCCGAGGGCTATCAGTACCGGACCTTCCTCATCCCGCTCAACCAGCGTGGCGGCATCCAGACCCTCAGCGAGCTCGCCGACTCTCTCCGCTTCACCACCGTCAAGGACTACGAGGACTGGATCGCGCGCCTGCGCGGCGTCCCGGCCCACGCGGACCAGACTATCGCTCTGATGCGCGAAGGCATCCGCGCCGGCATCGTCCACCCCCGCGTCATCATGGAGCGCGTCCCCGAGCAGATCGCCCGCCAGGCGGTCGCCGATCCGGCCGACAGCCTTTTCTTCCAGCCCTTTAAGAAATTCCCGGATTCCATCAGCGAGGCCGACCGCAATCGTCTGACCGCCGAGGCCAAGCACGCCATCGCCGAGCACGTCCTTCCCTCCTACCGTCGCTTCCAAGAATTTTTCAACAATGAGTATCTTCCCGCCTGCTTTCCCAAGGTAGGCGCCTGGCAGTTGCCGCGCGGCAAGGAGTTCTACGCTTACCGCGTACGGCTCTACACCACCACCGAGCTCACGCCCGAGCAGGTCCACGAGACCGGCCAGCGCGAAGTCCGCCGCATCCGAGCCGAGATGGAGAAAATCATCCAGCAGGTGGGCTTCCAGGGCAGTTTTCAGGAATTCCTCACTTTCCTCCGCACCGACCCGCAGTTCTACTACCAAGACCCGCAGGAGCTGCTCGAGGCCTACCGCGCCATTTCCAAGCGCATCGACCCCGAGCTGGTCAAGCTCTTCGGGCGCCTGCCGCGCATGCCCTACGGCGTCGAGCCCATCCCCGACAACATCGCGCCCGACACCACCACGGCGTACTACCGCCAGCCGGCCGCCGACGGCTCGCGCGCCGGAACCTATTTCGTCAACCTCTACAAGCCCGAGGTGCGGCCCAAGTACGAGATGGAAGCGCTCTCCATCCACGAAGCCGTGCCCGGCCACCACCTGCAGATTTCGCTGGCGATGGAGCTGGGCGAGCTGCCGGAATTCCGCCGCTACAGCGGCTACACCGCCTTCACCGAGGGCTGGGGACTCTACAGCGAGAGTCTGGGCGAGGAGATGGGGCTCTACCAGGACCCCTACTCCAAGTTCGGCCAACTGACCTACGAGATGTGGCGCGCCGTCCGGCTCGTGGTAGACACCGGCATCCACTACATGGGCTGGACACGCGAGCAGGCCATCGAATTTTTCAAGGCCAACGCCGCCAAGACCGAGCACGACATCGTCAATGAGATCGACCGCTACATCGCCTGGCCCGGCCAGGCGCTGGCGTACAAGATCGGTGAGCTGAGAATCAAGGAACTCCGCGCCCGCGCCCAGCAGGAGCTGGGGCCGCGCTTCGACGTCCGCGCCTTCCACGACGTCGTGCTCGGCAGCGGCGCCGTCACCCTCGACGTCCTCGAAGCCAACGTCGACACTTGGATTCGCACCCGCCAGGCGGAGGCCGCCACGCCGGCGAACTAATCGCTTTCGCCGCGGAACGCTTCCAGCCCTTCTCGCACCATGAACGGCACCATCGCCAGCGCCGCCGTGGTGTCCGCCCACCACCAGCCCAGCCAGGCGTTCAAGCCCAGGCCGAGCAGAAGCGTGAACGACAAATAGGCGCAGACCATTGTTTCCATTCCGTCGGCCGCCAACGCGCGGCTTCCCATTTCCCGCGCCAGCCGCCGCTTGGCGACGCCAAGCACGGGCATCACCACCAGCGACACCGCTGCCAGCAGCATGCCGACCAGGCTTGCATCCGGCCGCTCGCCGCCGCGCAGATCGCGCACCGATTCAAAGGTGACGTAGGCGGCGAGCGCAAAGAACGTCGCGCCCACCAGTCGCAGCGCCCGCGACTCGGCGGCGGCTTCGAACTCACCTCGTTGCCGCAGCCGCCACAGCAGTGCCACGCCTGAGGCGGTTTCGATGACGCTGTCGAGGCCGAAGCCGATGAGCGCAATGCTGCTCGCCGCTGCGCCCGCCGCGATGGCCACCACGGCTTCGATGACGTTCCAGCCGACGGTGAAGTATTCGAGTCGCAGCGCTCGCTGCCGCAGAGCATCCGAGAGCAATGGTGCCGATGTTGACATGAAGGCGAAACTAGAAAATAGAAAAGAGAAAATAGAAAAGAGTTACGAGAGGCGACACTCGGCAACTCTGTGCGAAGTGTGACGCGCCCGCCAAGGGCGGCTCGTTGTCTTCCCTATTTTCTATTTTCCAGTTTCTATTTTCTGATTCTTGAAGAACTGCCGCGCCGCGTTTACGTCGCGCGCGATTTGTTCCCGAAGCGCTTCGGCGGAGGGAAATCTCTGCTCGCGGCGCAGCCGCTCATGGAAGCGCACTTCCACTTCTCCGCCTTTGAATTTCCCGGCGAAGTCCAGCAGGTGCGTTTCCACCACTGCGGGCCCGGACTCAAAAGTCGGCCGTACGCCCACGTTGGTCGCTGACGGATGGAGCTTGCCGCCGACCAGAGTCTCAGTCACGTAAACGCCGTGGCCGGGTGTGCATTCCTGCTCCGGCCGCAGGTTCAGGGTAGGGAAGCCGATTTCGCGCCCGCGGCCCGCGCCCGGAAAAATCTCTCCGGTCAAGGCAAATGGCCGGCCCAGCAACGCCGCGGCGGCGGCGACATCGCCCTCGGCCACCAGGCGTCGCACCAGCGAGCTGGAAGCCACCTGCCCGTTCACTACCACGGGTGGAATGATTCGCACCGTGAACCCAAGCTCGCGCGCCAACTCTTCCAGCAGCCGCACGTCGCCCGCCTGCCGGTGCCCGAAGCGGAAATTCTCACCCACGCAGACCACGCGCGTCCCCAGCCGCCGGCAGACGATTTCTTCGATGAAGGCGCGTGGAGCAAGCTGCGAAAGCTCCCGCGTGAACTCCAGCACCAGTGCCACCGCGATGCCGCTCTCTTCCAGCAGCCGCAGCCGCTGCTCGAGCGTAGTCAGCAACGGCAGCGCTTCGCGCGCCAGCACGCGCGCCGGATGCGGATGGAAGGTCATAGCCACGGCCGTGCCGCCGGCGGCGCGGGCCTCCTCGGCGACGCTGGCGAGGATGCGCCGGTGGCCGGCGTGCACGCCGTCAAAGTTGCCGATGGTCAGCGCCGGCGCGGGAAGCGGCGCCGTGAGTTCATCGAGCGAGCGCAAGACGCGCATCGGCCTTCAATCCTCCACTTCCACCACCAGCCCGTCGTAAGCCAGCTCGACCCCGGCCGGCAGCCGCGCGTTGGTCTGCGTGTGGCCGAGGTCGTGCGCAATGTGGGTGAAGTAGGCGCGTCCGGGGCGAAGCTCCTCCACCAGCGCCAGCGACTGCTCCACGGTGGAGTGGTTCGGGTGCGGGCGGTCGCGCAGCGCGTCGAGCACCAGCACCTGCAGGTCGCGCAATCTCTCCAGCGACTCCGGCGGGATGCTGCTGAAATCGGTGACGTAGGCCACGGGCCCGAAGCGGAAGGCGTGGATGGGCATCTGCCCGTGCCAAACGGGCAGAGGCTCAAAGCGCTGCCCGTGCAGCTCGAGCGGGCCGTTCAGCTCGCGCAGCTCAACGTCCGGCACCGTGCTGTCGGGCGTGGCTTCGCCGAAGATGTAGAAAAACGTGCGGCGGATTATTTCCTGCGTGTCCCGGCTGGCGTAAAGGTCAATCCTGCCCTGCTTCAAGTTGAAAGCGCGCAGGTCGTCGAGTCCCAGGATGTGGTCGGCGTGCCCGTGGGTGTAGAGCACGGCATCGACGCGCTTCAAGTTGATCCGCAGTAGCTGATGCCGCAGGTCGGGCGCAGTATCGATAAGGACGGCGTGGCCGTCGAACTCGACCAGCAGGGAAGGGCGCGTGCGGCGGTCGCGCGGGTCGGAGGAAAGGCAGACGCGGCACTCGCAGCCCAGCGTGGGCACGCCCATGGAAGTGCCGGTCCCCAGAAAGGTGAGCCGCAGCCGGGCCATGGGCGCTCAGGGTCTCGCTTTGGTGTGTGGCGCCCCGGGCCGGGATCCGCTGGAAATGTTCACGTAGGCCAGGCGAAGCTCGTAGAGCACTTGCTCAAGCAGTTGCTCTTCCTGCGGCGTCAGGTTGCCGCGCGTCTTCTCCTGCACCACGTCCAGCATGTCAATCGTGTGCCGCGCTGCCTCGAAATCGGCTGGGATGCGGCCCCCGGCGGGGTCCTCCACCAGCCCGAGCTGGATCATCGCCGACGTGGAGAGCGAAAGGATAAGCGTCTCCAGGTCGGATTTTTGTCCGCCCGCCTTGCCGCTCTGCTTCTCGTAGGCTTGCCGCGCCTGCCGCGCGGGCTCGCTTTCGTGCAGTGGCTGCGGGCGCGACGGCGCTGGCGCGGCCTGCTTCGGCGGCGGCTCCGGAGCGGGAGCCGGCGGCGTCTCTACGCCCGGTCGGCGCTCGCCCTCCGTGGTAAACCGGCGGCGGTCAACCACCGTAAGCGGCTCGGGTTCTTTTTTCTGCTCAGGCATGGTGAATTCTTACAGGCCCTCCCCCTGGGCCATCAGTGTAGCACCCGTGCCCGACTGCGACAAGGCGGACCGCCGGCCTTGTCAGGGCGCGGGGTTCCGCGTAAAGTTTCGTGTTCGCTTCCCTCGGAGAGACTTCGTGCCGGAAAAGCGCAGCTTCGACGACCTGGTTCGATTGATGGCCCGCTTGCGGGCGCCCGGCGGGTGCCCCTGGGACCGCGAGCAGGACTCGCGCAGCCTGCGTACGTATTTGCTGGAGGAAACCTACGAAGTATTGGAAGCCATCGAGCGCGACGACCCGCGCGCGCTGAAAGAGGAGCTGGGCGACCTCCTGCTGCAAGTGCTCTTCCACGCGCAGATCGCGCGCGAGGACGGCAAATTCTCGGTTGA
>Ga0326597_10013922_pt1 | contig 10553 bp, 11 predicted proteins | sample RVTome_12_FD_203789 | JGI IMG/M metagenome (GOLD analysis project Ga0326597, IMG submission 203789) | Soil microbial communities from uranium-contaminated site in the Upper Colorado River Basin, Wyoming, United States - RVT100D185 | ecosystem: Environmental > Terrestrial > Soil > Contaminated >... | reverse complement strand
GCCAACGTTCTGTCTCAACGGATTATATATAAGTGTCATAATATAGCATAATAATTACTCAGTAAAGATTAAGTAAATTAAATCGAACGCAACTCTTTTGGGTGCTATCCCCAGTAGGAGCGAACCTGTGTGTTCGCCCATAAAAAGCGCAGAGACCAAGTCTCTCCCCTACATTAACAAATGGTAATGATTATGCAAAAGATGGAGTGTCTTTTGCTTCATCGGGGATCCATAAAGAGGTCATTGCGAGAAGTTAGTCTTCGAAGCAAGCTCCGATTCATCTCCCCTACCCTCCATTCCCTTTTCATCATTTGAACCTTGGACCAGTATTGGGAAATAGTTGACGCTATAATAGCATTCGTTATAATACAGGACGTTATAACAAATCCGAGCCCTCTCTAAAGGTTAATAATAAGATCCTTATAAAGGGATGGAGTATTGATAAAAAGTTTCAAAGATAAAGATGCGGAAAAGATATTCTACGGATTTTATGTTAGAAAGTTTGACAAGAGTTTTCAGTTGAAGATAAGGCAAAAACTAAAAGAGCTAGATTCGGCGACCCTGATCGGTGATTTAAGAGTGCCAAGAAGCAATCACTTGGAAAAATTGAGTGGTGACCTCAAGGAATATTGGAGTATAAGTATAAAAAGAGGGGATAAAAAGTATGGTGGTTATCGGATCTTATTTAAATGGAAAAATAACTCGCCATATGACTTGATGATTGTAGATTATCATAAATAAATGCTTTGATTGGAAGCCCTGAGGAGGAGGTAAAGAATGAAAAGAAGGGGAAAAAAGGAGAGAAGAATACCTGCCATTCATCCTGGAATGATACTAAGGGAGTGTATCGAGTCTGAAGAAGGATTAAGTCAGCACAGGTTAGCAATGCTATTAAAAATTCCGTTTGTCAGGATAAATGAGATATGTAATCACAAACGAAGTATTAGTCCAGACACAGCAATAAGGTTGGGTGCATTTTTTGGACAATCTCCACAGTATTGGATGAATTTACAGACTCAATATGATCTTGAAGTGGCTGAAAGAAAGATGGGAGAAGAAATACATGAAATTAAAAGACTAGCCTCCATTTACTAGAGAGAAAAACGGATCTTGGAGCCAGCCTTTAAACCTTGCCACCGATACTTAAATAACCCAGCCGCTCGACCTGTCCTCAGCCCTGAGCGCTTCGACATAGCTCAGCACAGGCCCATCGAAGGATAATCTAATCGAATGATGCGGATAGGGTGCAAAACGAGATTAGCGTAAAGGATTTGTGTCAAAAATCGAAATCACGAAAATATTTACAATAAGCAAAAAAACAAACCCCCCTGACCCCACGACTTCTTGCTGTGCTAGATCATGAACCAAATTCGCGCTCAACGGCGCTTTTCGCAAGTTCGATAATTTCTGCCGGTGCCTTCTCGAGGGATCCTGAATCAAATGGAGGCTGCGGATCATATTCTATGATGAGTTGAATCGCCTGCGCCGCTTCCTTGCCGGCAATCTGGCCGGCTAAATATAATGCCATATCAATTCCTGCTGAAACGCCAGCGGCAGTAATGACCCTTCCCTGCCGGACAACTCTTTCATTTGAATACTCGGCTCCGAACTTTTCAAGATACTCCCTGGCAAACCAGTGTGTAGTCGCTACTAATCCTCTTAAAATACCTGCTGCGCCCAGAATCAGCGCACCTGTGCACACTGACGTAGTCCATTTCGAAGTCTCGTGAGCCCTTCGTACCCAGTCCAGTATGACCTCATCCTCCGACGCGGCCAATGTTCCCTTTGTGCCCCCTGGAACCAGGACTATCTCGGGATCTGAAACTCGGACAGTTTATAATCGGCGACCAGGGATAAAGCTTTTGTATGTGCCCTAACCGGTCCGACATCCTTCGCAACAAAATGAATTTTCGCACCGGGGAGGCAGCTCAGGACCTCGTATGGCCCGATTGCATCAAGCGCGGTTATTCCTTCATAGAGAAGAATGGCAATGTCCATACTTTTCCCCGACAAACTTAACTAATCTTATCATAGTATCAATCCCATTTATTCTCTTTCCCCTCAAGCGCATACATTGTGTCCTATCTTTATCTGTGTGCAACATATTTTCTTTTCTCTTTCTCCTGAACTCATATGCAAAGACACACCCTCAAATGAAAGACCCAAAGATCTTTCCACATAAAAATCCAAGTCAATTAGGATAGTCTGTGGTTTGTGGAGATGCGCACCGCGAACCTAACCATCTGCTTGACTTGAAATTATGTTTTTGATATTCTCAATGTGATGGTAAGGTTTTGCAGTATAACATCCCTAATAGGGAATCTTCCTGCATGCTTGCAGCCTAATTATTAGTTCGGCGGGGGCTAAGTCCCACACCACCGAGACCGAGGGGGTCACTTGGGTGAACGAGAGCAACTTGACACGCCAACGCTTTTGGCGCTCATCGAGGGGGCAGTCCCCACGGGGAGTGAGACGACGAGCAAAGCGGACCCGGTGGCGGTCTCTCTGAGATTGGTGGCCACGGGTGGAAGTAAGGTAGCACATGGTTCCTAGAGTAGTCATCGAGGATGCCCACAGGTCACGCGTGCACGGTTTCGGACGCTGGGACGCGTTCCTCGTTGCCCTCCTGCTCCTGCTGACGGCCAGCGTTCTCGAGGCTTGCGGCGGTAGTCCCGACCGGAAAGAGCCCGACATCGAGCTGGGCGCGCTCATAAACATGAGCGCGACGGGAGACCCGGACACACAGGCGGCAATCCGGCTCGCGGTCGAGGATGTCAACGCCTTCTTCGCTGGCCGCGGACCGCACCCGCGCGTTCGCCTGACCATCGAGGGCACGGGACTCGATCCGGACGTGGCGATCGAGAAGATCGAGTTCCTCGCGGCGCGCGGTTTGAACATCGTCATCGGGCCAGAGAGCAGCGGCGAGCTCGAAGCCATCAAACCCTTCACCGACGAGAACGACATCGTCCTGCTCAGCCATTGCAGCACCGCGCCATCGCTCGCAATCCCGGGCGACAGCGTGTACCGCCTCGTGCCGAGCGACCTGCGCCAGGCCGAGGCGATAGCGCGCCTGATCGACGAGAACGGTCACCGCGCGATCGTCCCGATGTGGCGTGCGGGGGTCTGGGGCGACGACATCTCGTCGGCTGCCGGGCAGCAGTTCGTAGCGCTCGGCGGTTCCGTCTTTCCCGGCGTCCGCTTCGATCCCGAGGAGGCCGACTTTTCGGACGACCTGGCTGCCCTGAATGCACAAGTCGCGGACGCGCGGGCGAGCTTCGGCAACACCGTGGCCGTGGCCTTCTTCAGCTTCGGGACGGAAGGCGCGGCGGTACTGGCCCAGGCGGCCGACGTCCCGGCTCTCGGTACCGTCACCTGGTACGGTAGCGATGGCACCGCCCTGAGCCGCGAAATTCTAGACGAGCCACGGGCCGCACAATTTGCCGTCCAGACGGGATTCTTCAACACCCTGTTCGCCGACGTTCACACACCAGAGGCCGATGCGGTCCGCGAACGCATCAGTGCCGCCATCGGAGGCGGCGGTGTCCATTTCTGCGCCACGGCCGCTTACGACGCCGTTTGGCTGGCCGCCCTAAGTGCCGCGGACGCCGGTACCGAGAACCTCGACAGCTTCAAGCTCGTGCTCATCGCCGTCGCCGACTCGTATGAGGGCGCTACCGGCCCGACCACGCTCGACGCCGCCGGTGACCGTGCCGACGCCGCGTACGATGTGTGGGCGATCGAAGAGGAAAATGGCCAGTACATGTGGGCGCCTGTGGCCCCATAAGGACAGATGAACTAGTTGCCGAATTGAATCGCTGCCCTGAAAGGTGCCGAACACGCCGCTCCAGGCGACGGCGAAAAGTGTAAAATTCAAAGGGGAGCTTGTCCCCTTTAAAAGCCAAGAGTAAGCGGGAATTCACTATTTATTTTACTTTCGATAATTCCCTCGATTTTGTCATTGTCACAATGAAAGGTGGTTCGTGTTGAGCCACTAATCTTATGATTCCAGGTATGCCTTTTGTCAAAATTTCTGCCATTTCCTGACCGGCTAAATTGAAAATTAAGAGGAACGCACCCCTTCTTCTGGTATTCTTATTTTATTATATCGCAAAATCAGATTTGTGCTATAATTATTCGTGCAGTTCGAATGGGATCTAAAAAAGACAGCTAATAATCTTAGGAAACACGGCATCTCATTCAAAGAAGCAGCAACAGTGTTTGGTGACCCATTGTCTATGACTTTTGAAGATCCCGATCACTCAATTGATGAGCAGAGGTTTGTGACCATAGGCGAATCGAGAAAGAGACGAGTCCTTGTAGTAGCACACACTGACCGGGGTGGTGTTATTCGCATCATAAGTGCTCGTAAAGCAACCCGTCGAGAGAGAAAATTCTATGAAGAAGGAAACTAAATCAAAATCTTACGATGAACTGCGAGGTGAGTACGATTTCTCCCGGTTAAAAGGGGGCGTGCGGGGTAAATATGCTCAACGCTACAGGGAAGGTACGAATCTAGTCCTACTGGCTCCGGACGTGGCAGAGGTCTTCACAGATGATCGATTGGTGAATCAAGCTCTGCGACTATTGATTAAAGTTGCCAAGACTGGGAAAATACGATCTCGCTGATCTTCCGGAATTCCTTTAAAGAACCTTACGGAACTGGGAGCGGGCCTTTAATCGTAGAGCTAAGAGGTCAGGGGTGAATAAATGAGTCATTTTTGTTTTTCTTCCCTGGTATTTCTTAAACTATCTTAATTCATTTCCTTATCATACACTCCCTTTTTACTGTCCTTTTCGTTCCTGTCGTCTGAGTATCCTAATTCTTGAAGAAATAAAAAGGAGATTGCTTCGCAGGAGCTCGCACCCCTCTTTGGATTCCCCATTAAAGCGCTGGGGTGCGACAAGTCTTCCGGGTCAGACCCGAATTTATACCATTTTGGTTATAAAGCTCATGTAAATAATTGTTTAATCCCCTTGAGAAATGGATCCCAACGACGTGGTTCCAATTCCTGGATTGTACATAGAGTTTATAATATAAGCTTAAGGACAGACCCCGCGCTCTTTTCCCCATTTGTAGAGACGCAAAATTTTGCGTCTCTACCATATAGCCCAAGAGAAAATGGCGAGAATTACGAACGAGCTTAACAAGCAAATAAGCAAATAAACAAACCCCCCACGCTTTTATAACGTCAATATAAATGCCAGGTAGGCAGCACCTAATTCACCGATAGATAAAACAATCGGTTATCATATGATTTTTACATTGAATATGGTTAAAATCTTATGAGAGTGAATTGGCCTATTGAAATTTAGCGAGCTAGTCAGACTTTTAGAGAAGAATGGATTTATAGGGTTGTAAAGGATAAAGGTTCTATCAGATATTATGGCAAACAAGGTTGGGATAGATTGATACGCGTAGACTACCATGGCTCAAAGGAAGTTCCAACAGGGACATGCAACACAATACTAAAAGCCGCTGGCATCAAAAAGAAGTAACAATATTGGAGGAGTAAAAGAATGCTTGACTTAGAATATTCTCTGATAATTGAAGCGACGGAAGACCCAGATTATTTTGGATTTTATTCTCCGGATTTAGAGGGATTCACTGGTATTGGGCACTCTATAGAGGATTGTCTCTATAAAGCAAGATGAGGTATTAAAGAACACATAAACCTTTTGAAAGAACAAGGGCTTCCTGTACCGCCGAGGAATCCTGATCCAAGAATCGTTATTCAAAACGAGCAGCGGCTAGACGAAGCTGTTTAGTCGTTATTTCGAGGGGGGAAGTCGCCTCTTATGCTTGCCACGTCATTCTGAGTCCTTACTGAGCCTCTCTTGAGCGAATCCGAAGAATCTATCGGGAATCCACTGCGATTGTCATGCCCGAATGCTACCCGATCAACACATTCGGGTACAGGCTTAATCGGGGATCCATAAAGAGGTCATTGCCGTAGATGATAGATATTTCAAGGGCAAAATTCCTACGATTTCATGAAAGTTTTGTATTCATCAATCCTTTTAAGAATGAAAAGGACTTGACCGGCCTTCCAAAAATTGCGTTAAGAAAATCAGAAATGAAGACGTATAGAAAAATTTGCGGGTTGCGGTCGAATTAAATTTTTTAGTCGGAGTGTACGATTTTTAGCAAATTTTTGGGTAGCCTTGATTTTTGCTTCTTTGTATCAAGACAAAGAAGTTAAAAACGACAAGTAAGATGAATCAGGAAAACACTTTTAAAGATTCTGTCCCCAAGATATCTTACATTTACAATCGCGAGAAGTTAGTCTTCGAAGCAATCCCCTATTCGTCTCCCCTACCCTCCATTCCCCTTTCATCATTTGAACCTCGCCACCAGTACCTAAATACCCGAGCCGTCCACCCTTGAGCCTGTCGAAGTGTGGATCACTTACTTCACCCAGAGCTTGTTCTAAGTCCATGAAGGGTTGACGAGCCTGACAAACTAATAAGCAAATAAACAAACCCTAGCCACTCGCCACAATTTAAGAATCCGTTTACATCTCTATTGAAGTTGTAAACAAAATCGTATAAACTGTTTACATCTTGGACGAAATGTAAAAGACCTTATGAATACGGTTATAATTGGAAACCTTAGACAAGAAAAAGCGGGCTATAAGGCGTTTGTACCGGAACCATTTCCGCCTAAGAAGGGTTTTTCCTTTTCGTCAAAACTGATTTCAAAGACCGCAACAGCGTCACTTCAATTAGGGAAGCTCGATGGTATTACCCAACTCCTACCGGATGTTGATTTCTTTATCTTTATGTACCTAAGAAAGGACGCTACTTCTTCTAGTCAAATTGAAGGAACAAGGGCAACATTGATAGATGCTATTGAAGCAGAGGCTAAAACTTCATATGACCTACCGGATGATGTAGATGATATCATCCACTACATACATGCTTTGAATTATGGGATGGCGCGTCTAAAAGACTTTCCGCTTAGTCTCCGTTTTATAAGGGAATTGCACAGAGAGCTTATGCAAGACGGGAGGTCCAGCCAGTTTGCTGGTCCGGGAGAATTTAGAAAATCGCAAAATTGGATTGGGGGAACTTCTCCCGCCAATGCGCACTTTGTTCCACCGCCTGTCTTCGAGATGAATAAAGGATTAGATGACTTTGAAAAATTTTTACATTCTGATGACGATTATCTACCGCTTATTAAAGCTGCTTTAATTCACTCACAGTTTGAAACGATACACCCATTTCTCGATGGAAACGGTCGAACCGGAAGACTTCTTATCACTCTTTATCTATGGTTAAGCGAGCTATTGGAAAAACCGGTTCTCTATCTATCTTCGTATTTCAAGAGGCACCAACAAGTATATTATGATCATTTAGATGAATACCGTGTCGGAAAAGTGGAAGAGTGGGTTGATTTCTTTTTAGCCGGAGTGATTGAAACAGCTCAATCTGCAATAGAAACAGTTAAACTGATTACCGTAGTGCGAGAAGAGGATATGAGGAAAATTCAGTCTCGCGGAAAAACTGCTTCTGAAAGCGCAACTGCTATTTTGCCAAAACTGTTTCAGCTCCCAATTGTAAATGTGGCCAAAATTCAGGAATGGACGGGGTTTACTCGCCAGGGAGCCCAAAAGGTAATTGATAGATTTGTGGGTTTAGGCATTTTAGAATTAAAGGACGAAAATAAGACTTACGGACGGTCGTTTATATACCGCCGCTATGTTGATATTTTCATAGACTAATAATACAGGTAATGCTTTGCTCCTGAAGCAAAGAGGCTGCATAATAATGCGATAAAGGTGATATATAGGGAGAAGATGCTATTGTTTCCCTTCAATTTTCGTTAATCATCGACTCAAATTAATAACAAAAGTCAATGAAGCGCTCGAATAATACTGATAAGAAAAATGAACAATCACTTTTTCAGCTTGCCGACAAATTAGCAATCTCTGTCAATGATTTAATGCGAACTGCAAAAAGTGAAGAAGATTTAAAAATAAAATTCGAAAAACATCTTGAACCAATTCTCACAAATATAGGTGTTAAGACAGATCCAACTTATGAACATTTTGGGAAAAAGATTAGCGCTTTTAGTGGACGACCAGATGCGGTACATGGCCATGTAATTATTGAATACGAAAATCCAAATTCATTTTCCTCGGAGAAAATTGTTGAACACGCGTATGGTCAATTAATTGGTTACATAAAAGGAGCCGCTAAAACAAACAAAACTAATCAATTTACCCTATTATATAGAATTGTGGGTGTTGGTTTTGATGGCAATTCTATATTCTTCGTTAAGTATCGAGGTAGAGAATATAAAACATTAGATGAGGTTATAGATAAGGATTTTGCAATAGATGGTATTTACATATTTAACACAGAAAGCGCTCAAACATTACTAAAGAATTTACGTTCACTTTCACGTTTACCGTTAAGTCCGGAAAGTTTGACAGAAAAGTTCGGTCCTAAAAGTAAGATAGCACCTAAAGCAGTTTCTGCTTTTGCCAATGCCTTGGAATATTGGACTGAAACTCCTAGGGTTCGGGTATTCTATGAAGAGTGGAGGCGATTGTTTGGGATTGTCTATGGTGAACCTTTCAGCCAGCATCAAGAAGAAGAGGTCAAAGCTCTATCTCAATTTTATAAGGTTGGTAAGGATACAGATTTTCAAGAATTGCTTTTTTCAGTTCACACTTACTTTGCTCTGTTAATGAAACTCATTGCAGCAGAGCTACTTAATCTTAAGGAAACTGATTTTAGTTCTTCGTTTGCGTCTCAGCTTGCTCATGCTTCACGACAGGAATTATTTGAACAACTCAAAGATATAGAGGAGGGTGGTATCTATGCGAGGAGAGGTATTAGTAATTTTCTTGAAGGTGATTTTTTTCGTTGGTATCTGGATGCTTGGTCTTCAAAAGAGTTAGAAGAAGCAATTAGAGAAATTACAGTAGCACTTTCTAATTTCGAGCCTACAACTACAGACGTTGATCCAGAATCAACTCGTGACTTGCTCAAGAAACTTTATCAATATTTGGTACCTCAACAAGTAAGGCATAAGCTTGGGGAGTATTATACTCCAGATTGGCTTGCTGAATTGTTGTTGAACGAGGTTGGCTATGACGGCAACACTCTTAAAAGATTCTTAGATCCCGCATGTGGATCAGGAACGTTTTTGGTTCTTGCTATTCAGAGGGCAAAACAATTTGGGAAGAAAAACAATGAACCACGGTTAGAAACTGCTAAAAGAATTGTCTCCAATGTTTGGGGTTTTGATTTAAATCCACTTGCCGTTATTGCAAGTCGTACAAATTATATTTTCGCTCTTGGAGATCTTCTTCACCAACTTCCAAATGTAGAAATCAAGGTTTATTTGGCGGATTCGGTTTTATGGCCTCAGTCAGGAGTTGGTCGTTTAAATTTTGTTGGAGGCGAAAATTTAAAAATTCAAACTTCGGTTGGAGACTTTCATGTTCCAAATATTTGGGTTAAAGACCAAGGTTTTTTGATGACTGAAGCTTCAAAGCTTACGGAAAAAATGATTAAAGATAATTTTGAGACTTCTATAGCTTTGAAGCATTACAGAGATAAAGGCTTAGTTTTTACACCACATGAAAAAGTCGTAGAGAATTTTTACAATGAAATTATGAGTCTGGAAAAAGAAGGAAAGAATGGTATTTGGGCAAGATTCTTAAAAAATGCTTTTGCCCCAATGTTAGCAGGTAAATTTGATTTTGTAGTTGGAAATCCCCCGTGGATAAGATGGGGGTATTTATCTCAAGAGTATCGTAAAGCTACAGAACCCCTTTGGCATCATTATGGTCTTTTTTCTTTAAAAGGTCATGCAGCTCGTCTTGGAGGAGGTGAAAAAGATTTTTCAATGCTATTCACCTATGCCGCAGCGGATTATTATTTGAAGAAAAAAGCAAAACTTGGATTTCTCATAACTCAAGAGGTTTTTAAATCAAAAGGGGGAGGAGAAGGTTTTCGTCGTTTTCGTTTAAGAGAACAAGGGGACCATTTAAAAGTCTTAAAAGCGCATGATTTGGTAAATGTGAAACCTTTCGAAGGTGCTGCAAATAAAACCTCTGCAATTATATTAAAAAAAGGTTCAAAAACTACCTATCCACTTCCGTACACTTTGTGGGAGCGCAAAAAGGGAATTGGTAAAATTTCAACCGACACGTCTTTAGACGATGCATTAACACAACTTAAAAAGAAAAACTTAATAGCCCAACCAATTGGTAAAAATGTTGGCTCTTGGCAAACGATATCTAAAGAAGAAGCCCAATTATCAGTCATTGAGGGAAAGTGTGAATATGAAGCCCATCAAGGAGCTGATAGTCAGCCATATGGGGTTTTTATTTTAGAATTGAAAGAAATTTTTGCAAACGGAGAGTTACTAATTCGTAACCTAAATAAAAGAGGGAAGAAAAAAGTACAACTAATTGAAGAAAGGGTTGAACCAGACCTAATTTATCCAGGATTAAGTGGTCGTGATATTAACAGATGGAATGCAATTCCTTCATTTTTATTATTGTTAGTACAGGATCCTTCGGAACGCGAGCCTTATC
>Ga0326597_10013920_pt1 | contig 10553 bp, 7 predicted proteins | sample RVTome_12_FD_203789 | JGI IMG/M metagenome (GOLD analysis project Ga0326597, IMG submission 203789) | Soil microbial communities from uranium-contaminated site in the Upper Colorado River Basin, Wyoming, United States - RVT100D185 | ecosystem: Environmental > Terrestrial > Soil > Contaminated >... | reverse complement strand
CCGGAGTATCAAGGCCGGGGCATCGGCCGTCGCCTGATGGACCACGCTCGCCGAGCTCGTCCCCACCTCGAGCTTGCCGTCTTCGAGGACAATCTCATAGGCCGCCGCTTCTACAACGCGTACGGATTCCTCCAGGTTGACCGACGAATTCATGCGGAATCCGGACGGTACCAACTCCGTTTACGCCTCGACTGACATTCCGAGTGCAGCGGCTCGTGCCCATGAGCGAACCGACGAAGTGAGAGTCCATCCCGACCTCACCGACTGGCTGGCGCCCGAAGTTCTCAGCGACATCCGACCATGAGGTCCGTGGTTCAAGTCCACGTGGGCCCACAACAGACTGACCGGGCCTCGGATCTATGCAGAAACCATCAAGGATCAGGACTCACTTTGAAAGGTTCGAATTCGGCGAGCTGTCACTCCGCCCGTGGAGCCGAGGTGGTAATGCTGTCCGGGTTCCCCGTTCCCCTATATCCCAATCCGGGGTTGACGTCGGCCCGGGTTGGGGGCATACTCAACTCCCGTATGCACAAACCCTCGACCACTCTCATCATTATCGACTGAGGCGCACGCCCCCATATCGGCCTGCGCCTTTCGCCCTCTGCCCGACGCAGGGGGCTTTTTCATTCCCAAACGGCCCCCTGGAGACCCCGATGGACACCCTGGAGATTTACGACACCACACTGCGAGACGGCAGCCAGCAGGAGGGCATCTCGCTCACTGTCAGCGACAAGCTGCGCATCGCCCAGCTGCTCGACGACTTGGGTGTGGCCTACATCGAGGGGGGATGGCCGGGAGCGCTGCCCAAGGACGACCAGTTCTTCGCCCTGGCGCCCAGCCGGCTGAACCTGCGCCACGCCGAGTTGGTGGCGTTCGGGTCGACCCGCCGGCCCGGTGCCACTGTGGACACCGATCCCCAGCTGCGGGCGCTGCTCGACGCCGGGACCGAGACCATCTGCATCGTCGGCAAGAGCTGGGACTACCACGTGCGCGAAGCGCTGCGCACCGACAACGACGAGGCGCTGCGAATGATCGGAGAGTCGATTGAATTCCTCCGCTCCCACGGGCGCCGGGTGTTCTTCGATGCCGAGCACTTCTTCGACGGCTACCGCTCCTCGGCCGAGTTCGCCCTCGCCGCCGCCCGCACCGCCGCCGAGGCTGGAGCGGAGCGAATTGTGCTGTGTGACACGAACGGGGGCACCCTTCCCCACCAGATCGCCGAGGTGGTGGGCAAGGTGCGGGCCGAGGTCGACGCCGGCGTCGGCGTCCACTTCCACAACGACGCCGGGTGCGCGGTGGCGTCGTCCCTGGCTGCGGTTGAGGCGGGAGCCGTCCAGGTACAGGGCTGTGTCAACGGTTACGGCGAGCGCACCGGCAACGCCGACCTGTGCTCGATCATCCCCGACCTGGTGTTGAAGATGGAGAGGCCGGTAGTGTCCGTTGAGCAGCTGGGGATGCTTTCGCCCATCAGCCACCATATCGCCGAGCTGGTCAACATCACCCTCGACCCTCACCGGCCCTACGTGGGCGCCTCGGCGTTCACCCACAAGGCCGGTCTGCACACCTCGGCCCTGGCCCGCCGGTCCGACGCCTACGAGCACACAGACCCGTCGGGGGTGGGCAACCACACCCGCATGGTCGTGTCCGAGCAGGCGGGACGGGCGTCGGTGCTCAACAAGGCCGAGGAGCTGGGACTGGAGATCGACGATGTCACCGCCCGGGCGGTCCTGGAACAAGTCAAGGAGATGGAGCACGCCGGTTACCAGTTCGAGGCGGCCGACGGGTCCTTCGAGCTGCTGGTGCGTCGGGCCCTCGGCTGGGAGCCAGACTTCTTCCGGCTCGTGTCGTACCGGGCCCACGTCGAACGGCGAGAGGGTGGCCACGTCTCGGCCGAGGCCACCGTCAAGCTCACGGTGGGTGGAGAGACACGGGTGACAACCGGGGAGGGGGACGGCCCCGTCAACGCCCTCGACTCGGCCCTGCGCGAGGCGTTGCGGCCGGTCTACCCCCAGGTGGCCGACCTGCATCTAGCCGACTACCGGGTGCGGGTGCTCAACTCGGCCGACGGCTCCGCTGCCACCGTGCGGGTGCTGGTGGAGACGTCCGACCGCCACGCCACCTGGGGCACGATCGGCGTCCACGAGAACATCATCGACGCCTCCTGGCGTGCCCTGGCCGACGGCATCGTTATCGGGCTGTTGCGCAACCCAACCTCTTCGACCTGACCTGAGAGGCCGCACGCAAATAGGTGGGCCATCGCGCTGCGAGGATTCCAACACAATGGGTTGTCGCCAGAAGAGGCCAAAACGCACGAACTCTATTTGCGCGCCCTCTGAGCCGGGCGGGTTCAGCGGCCGGCCAGGACGACGAGGATCGACCCGGCCAGCATGCCCGCGGTGCCCACCCCGAATACGAGGTTCATCCGCTCGAACGGCTCGCGGAACATCAGCGGAACCAGCGCCACCACCACCAGGGCCGCCAGCTGCTGGACGGTGAGGGCGATGGCGATGGTGGTGAGGCCGAATGACAGCCACTGGCCCGACACACCAATCGCCCCTGCTACGCCGCCCGCCACTATCCACCGGCGGGCCAGTCCGGAGACCCGCTGGCGGCGGGCGACACCCGTTCCCACCAGCAGCAATCCGTAGAGGGGCACGCTCACGGCCAGGCCGATGGTCAGGCCCAGCACCGGATGGTCGAAGCGCTCCAGCCCCAGGCGGATCAGCATGGGGCTAGATCCCCAGATCAGCGCCACCGTCAGTGCCAGCCATGGCTGGACCCTTACCGAGCGACCGTTGCGCATCCCGCTGAGAGAGATCAGGGCCACCCCCGATACTGCCAGCAGGACACCGCCTACGATGGGGACCGTGAGCGGCTCCGACAGGACGGGAGCGGCCAGCAGCGTGCCCACCAGTGGCGCCGCCGACACCAGTGCCCCGGTGCGGGCCACGCCGATGCGCTGCTGGCTGAGGGCGAGCAGGGTCCATCCACCGGCGAAGTGGAAGAAGGTGGCGGTGGCGAAGAGAACCACTGCCTTCCAGGAGGCTTGGGTCACCAGGCCGATCTCGCCGGACACCACGGCCCGGGCCACCAGCAGCACCTCCACCGCCGCCAGCAAGCCGAAGGCCGTGCGGAAGGCGTCGACCAGCTGGTTCGACTTGCGGTTGAAGGCCTGGAGGAAGCCGAAGCCCACCGCCGCCACCACCGCCCATGCCACCCCGGCGGTCACCGGCACTCCCGGTCCTGCACTCCGAATCCGACCTCGGAACCTGTCAGCTTCCGCTCCCCAGCACCGCTGCCAGCCTCGCCACCGTCCCGGCATCGTGGGAAGCGCCCAGCCCCACGATGACGACATCGATTCCGGCGTCGTGCAGGGCGGCTGCCCGTCGGGCGATGTCGGAGGGATCCGGCTCGGGCCCCATACCGAGGTGAGAGGAACAGGAGATCTCGGCGCGGTCGCGGCCCACCTCGTCGCAGTGCTGCCACAGGACGTCGCGCAGCCGGCGCCACTCGTCGAGCTCCTCCTCGACGAAGAGGGCGTCCCACATCGAGGCATAACGGGCCACCAAACGCAGCGTGCGCTTCTCCCCCCGCCCGCCGATGACGATGGGAGGCCGGGGTGACTGCACCGGCTTGGGCTCGTTGCGGGCTGCCTGCAGGTGGTAGAACTCACCCTGGTAGTCGGTGTGCTCCTGAGTGAGGAGGCGATGGATCACCTCGGTTCCCTCCTCGAAGCGTTGCATCCGCTTTCCGACGGTGCCCAGCTCGATCCCGTACGCCTCGGTCTCCACCTCGTACCACCCCGCCCCGAGGCCGAGCTCGAAGCGGCCGCCGGAGACGATGTCGAGGGAGCTGGCCATGGAAGCCGTCACGGCGGGGTGGCGAAAGTGCATCCCCGTGACCATCGAGCCCACCCGGATACGTTCGGTGGCCTGGGCCAGGGCGGAGAGGGTCACCCACGCCTCCAAACACGGGCCCGTGACGTCGCCACGGATGGGATAGAAATGGTCGAAGTTCCAGGCCGACTCGAAGACGGGATGGGCGTCGGCCTCCTGCCACACCTCCAGCATTCGCTCCCAGGTGGTGTGATGGGTGGGTGTCTTGACGGCGAACCTGGCCATGCTGTTCCTCCTCGTGCCAACGGCGCTACACCCTACTCGCAGGGCGGATTCCTGCCCCGCCGCTACTCCTGCGACGGATCCTATGGAATGTAGCCTATGGCAACAATCGATTGCGGAAAAACCCGGACCCGTCTAGCGTTGCCACCGGAAGCACCGGCCCCCTCACGAGGCGTGCGAGACCGGTGGACATCTGAGGAGGTAAACACCATGACTAGAACACCGACCCGGACGAGGACCCGCTGGTGGGCGATCCTCATGACGATGGCCCTCATCCTCGCCGCCTGCACTGGCACTGACGGCGATACCACCACCACGGCCGGCGACAGCGATGCCCCGGTCACGACCGGGCCGACCGACGATACCGAACCGCCCGACGATACCGAACCGCCCGATACGGGCGACGTGAGTAACCCGGGCCTGTACGTCCACGCCGCCGATGACGAGCCACTCAGCCTCGACCCGGCTCAGGTGGCAGCTGGGGAAGCCGGAGAATCGGTGATCCTCCAGGTCTACGAGCGCCTGGTCGAGATCGGCCCCGGTGGCCCCGACCTCATACCCGCCGTTTCGAGCGAAGTGCCGACCGTTGACAACGGGCTCATCTCCGAGGACGGCCTCACCTACACGTTCCCGATCCGGGAAGGCGTCACATTCCACGACGGGAGCGAGCTGACCGCCGAAGTCGTCAAGTTCTCCTGGGACCGAGCGCTCGAGATGGATCTCCCGGAAGGCAACGCCAGCTTCCTGGGCGATCAGATCGCCTCCACCGAGGTCGACGGGAACAACTTCATCGTCACCCTCAACCAGCGCAACGCCGCCTTCCTCAACTCGATCGTGACGTCGGCGGTGGCATCCATCGTCAGTCAGGAAGCCGTCGAGGCCAACGGCGGCGTGGAGGCCGGAACCCCCAACGAGTTCATGGCCTCCAACATGGTCGGCACCGGCCCCTATGAGTTCATCGTGTGGAACCGGGCCGAGAACATCCAGCTCGGGGTCTACGACGATTACTGGGGCGAGCCCGCCCACCTCGATGTGCGTATCGACCAGGTCGCCGACACCGACGTTCGTGCCCTGGGCCTGCAGGCCGGCGACTACGACTCGATCGAGACCGACCCCACGTTCATCGGCGATCTGGAGGGGGCCGACGGAGTCGAGATCTTCTCTGGTGACTTCCTGCTGGAGCCGGTCCACATGGGGATGAACATGAACATACCCGAGGGCAGTCTGCCTCCCGAGGACACCATCCCGATCGACTTCTTCCAAGACGTCAACGTCCGCCGGGGCTTCAACCTGGCCTTCGACTACCAGGCGTTCATCGAGGGCGCCATGGCCGGATTGGGTGGACCCTTGCCTCACTACTTGCCGCAAGGCATGTTGGGCTACGACGAGTCGCTCCCCCAGTACGAGACCGACCTGGCCGCCGCCGAGGAGGCGTTCACGGCTGCCGGATATTGGGACGAGGGCTTCGTCATGACGGTGTTGGCCGAGGAAGGCGGCATCTTCGAGGTCGCCGGCCTGGTGCTGGCCGACTCGATGGCTGCACTCAACCCGGCCTTCCAGATCCGCGTGCTGGCGGTGGTGGAGGCTCAGTTCGACTCGGCCCACGCCGAGGATCCGTTCCCCTATGCGGCGTGGATCAAGAATGCCGACCCGTTCGCCGACCCGGCGGCGCTGTTCCAGGCATACATCCACCCGGATGGAGACTGGGGCGCTGTCCACGACTTCCGTAGCGCCTATGCCGACCCGGACCTGATCGCGTCATTGATCGACGAGGCGGCAGTGGAGCTGGATCAGGACCGGCGCGCGGAGATCTATGGCGAGCTGGCCACGATCCTCTATGACGATCCTGTTTGGCTCCTGCACGGGAACGAGCGGGCGCTGATGGCCCATCGCACCTGGGTTCAGAACTTCGACATGAACCCGCTGTGGCCGCGGCCCAGCCTAAAGTTCCAGTACTTCGACAAGTAAGAGACAGCACCCCGGCGGAGCGGGCGAGTTCAGCTTGCCCGCTCCGCTACCTTGAGGACAGTGGGCACGGATGCAGATAAGGGAATACCTGCTCAGACGTCTGATGATCTTCCCGCTGATCATCGTGGGAACATCGCTCATCGTCTTCACCCTGTCCCGGGTGGGCGGCAACCCGGTCGCAATCTACATCGAACACGAGATGAGTCCGGCCGAGGTCGCCAGGCTGGAGGAGCGTTACGGTCTCAACGAGCCGCTTCCGGTCCAATACCTCGTGTGGGCCAAAGGAGTGGTCACCGGAGACATGGGGTGGTCGGCGGTGTCGGCCCAACCCGTCACCGAAGCCCTGACGAGCCGCATCGGGGCCACCATGGAACTGGCTCTCTTCTCGGCTGTCATCGCAGTAGTGCTGGGTATCGGACTCGGGACGTTCGGAGGCGCCCGCCGCAATCGCTGGCCCGACCACTTGACCAGGGTCATCTCCATCAGCGGCGCCAGCATGCCCATCTTCTGGTTCGCGATTTTGTTGCTGATCCTCTTCTGGGTGAACCTGGGATGGTTCTCGACCGGCCGCTCCGACCCGATCATCTTCGCGGCCATCGCCCACCCGACGGGTGTCTACACACTGGACGCGATCCTGGCGGGGGACTTCCGCGCGCTCTTCGACGCCCTCCACCATCTCGTGCTTCCCTCCGCCACCCTCGGCTTCGGTGCCACAGCCATCATCGCCCGCATGATGCGATCGTCGCTGGTCGAGGAACTCAACGAGGACTACGTCGACGCCGCCCGGGCCAAGGGGCTCCCCGAGCGTCTCGTCTTGCGACGTCACGCCCGCCGCAACGCCCTGATCCCTACCGTTACTGTGATCGGGCTGGGATTCGGATTCCTGCTGCAGGGAACGGTGGTCGTGGAGATCATCTTCCGCTGGCCCGGGCTGGGACGGTGGATGGCCGACGCCGTCCTGCGCGGGGACCAGGCCACGATCATGGCTTACGTCCTCTTCACCAGCGTGCTCTTCCTGACCGTCAACCTGGTGGTAGACATCATGTACGCCTATCTCGACCGCCGCGTCGTCCTGGGAGCCTGACATCGTCGACGTACCTGCTCCCGATTCGTTCACGGTCTCGGTGGAGGGACCATGGATCGTACGGTTGCGCCGGTTGTTCGACGTTTCCAGGAAAGTCCTGTCCAACCCCACCACGCTGGTGGGCCTCATGATCATCATCGCCCTGCTCGCCCTGGCGGCCCTCGCCCCGCTCCTGACCACTCCCAATGTCCCTGATGCCTACCAGATGCCACGCGATTGGGGCGTCCGCGACGCTCCCCCCGGCACTCCGGGCCACCTCCTCGGCACCACCTCCACAGGCGGCGACGTGTTCTACGGCGTCCTGTGGGGGGCCCGCACTTCCCTGAGATTGTCCGTGATCGTGGTGGGGATAACCGTGACCGTCGGGACGATCGTTGGCAGCCTGGCAGGTTTCATCGGAGGGAAGCTGGACGAGATCCTCATGCGAGCCGTCGATGTGCTGCTGGCGATCCCGGAGCTGATATTCGCGCTCGCCATCGCGGCCGTGCTGGGCCCCTCCTTCGGGAACATCATCTTTGCCCTCGCTGTGGTCTTCTGGGTGAAGTACGCCCGGATCATCCGCGGCCAGATCATCCACGTGAAGCAGAACGAGTACGTCGACGCCGCCCGGGTGACTGGTGACTCCAAGTTCAACATCTACCGCAAGGACGTGCTCCCCAACTCGATAACACCGGTGATGGTCCAGGCCACCCTGGATATGGGAGGCATCGTCCTCACCGCGGCAACGTTGAGCTTCATCGGTCTGGCCGAGGCGGGCCTGGCCGAGTGGGGCGTGCTCGTGAGCGACGGTCAGGCCGGCATATCCGCCGGCAAGTGGTGGGCTTCGACGTTCCCGGGTCTGATGATCTTCCTGTGGGCTCTGGCCTTCAACCTGGTCGGTGACGGGATGCGCGACGCACTCGACCCCCGCACCGAGGGACGATGACCATTCCCCTCTCCGCTCCCCAGGACACGATGACCACCGCCCCGCCGCTGGTGGCCGCCGTCCAGGACCTACGCGTGTATTTCAAGACCAAGGCGGGGCTGGTGCACGCCGTGGACGGCGTCTCGTTCGACATCCGCGACCGCGAGACCCTGGGACTGGTGGGCGAGACGGGTTCGGGCAAGAGCGTCACGGCCCGCTCACTCCTGCGTCTGATCCAGAGCCCTCCCGGGGTGTACGCGGGGGGGAGGATCCTGTTCTGGTCGGAAGAGGCCCGCCGGACCGGAGCTGAACCAGTCGACCTGCTCACCATCCCTCGCCACCAGCTCCTCGACGTCCGTGGCAACCGGATCGCCATGATCTTCCAGGATCCGGGCAAGGCCCTCAACCCGGCCCTCACGATCCGTGAGCAGGTGGCAGAGGTCTTCTACCAGCATCGCTCCGAAGAGCTCCTGGAGGGCACGTACGGAGATGCCTCGCTTCTGATTCGCCGAGCCGCTCGCCAGCGCACTCGCTTGACCGAGAGGCTGCTCCTCAGACTTCCCCCTTTCCGCCAGCAGGCGACGAAGCTGCGCCGGCGGGTGGATGACCATGTGGCGGCCGCCCTCGACGAAACCCAGATCGCCAACCCCCGCAAGATCATGGACAGCTACCCCCATGAGCTGTCCGGTGGCATGAAGCAGAGGGTGATGATCGCCCAGGCCCTGGCCTGCAATCCCGACCTGCTCATCGCCGACGAGCCGACCACCGCCCTCGACGTCACCATCCAGGCCAAGATCCTGGAGTTGATCCGTCAGCTGCAGGAACGGCACCAAGCGGCAGTGTTATACATCAGTCACGACCTGTCACTGGTACGCCAGATCAGCGACCGGGTAGCGGTCATGTACGCCGGGCGTATAGCCGAGACCGGCCGCACCGAAGACATATTCCACGAGCCGCTCCATCCCTACACCCGAGGGTTGATGGCGGCGGTTCCCTCGGCCGGCCACACGCGAGGGCGGCTGGCGGCCATCGAGGGGACGGTGCCGGAACTGGTCGACCCCCCTGCCTCCTGTCGGTTCCACACCCGTTGCCCTCATGCCGTAGCGCTGTGCGGCGCCATCGACCCCGAGCTTCTCCTCGCCGGCCCGGCGGGCCACCAGGTGGCGTGTTTGGCTTACAACACTCCGGACCAACTGGGCGTCGATCCGTCAGCCCTGCCCGACCTTTCGCGGAGGACGAGATGACCACGCTGTCGGTGGAGACCCGAGGCGGGAGCGATCGCCGGGAGGGGGTCCCGTTGATGACCGTTCGCCGGGTTCGCAAACACTTCCCGATCAAAGAAGGGGCCATGCAGCGGGTCGTGGGCCAGGTGCGGGCAGTGGACGGTGTGTCCCTCGACATCCGCAGGGGCGAGACCGTGGGACTGGTGGGCGAGAGCGGGTGCGGCAAGACCACACTGGGCCGTTGTATCAGCGGACTCCTGACCCCGACCCACGGCGGCATCTACTTTCGGATCTCCGACGAGCAAGAGAGCGAACTGGACCGGGTGCTGGCCGTGGCGGATGATGCCCGCACCGCCGCCGACAGGAGGTTCCTGGCCGAGCTCGACTCCGAGCATCGCATCGACACCATGAACAGCAAGGCACGCCACGTCTACCGGCGTAACTGCCAGGTGGTCTTCCAGGACGCTTTCAGCTCCCTCAACCCCCGCCAGCTGGTCAAGGACATCGTGGCGAGGCCTCTGCGGGTCTACCGAGAGGCCTCCGGGCCGGAGCTGACAGAGCGGGTGGTGGACCTGCTGGACAGCGTGGGACTGGGCCGTCAGCACCTCTACCGCTACCCGCACCAGTTCTCAGGTGGTCAGCGGCAACGCATCTCCATCGCCCGAGCCCTGGCCCTGGATCCCGAGTTCATCGTCCTCGACGAACCGACCAGCGCCCTCGACGTGTCGGTTCAGGCCCAGATCCTCAATGTGCTCCACGAGCTACAGCGGGAGTGGGGGCTGACGTACCTGTTCATAAGCCACGACCTGGGTGTGGTGCGCCTGATGGCCGATCGTATCGCCGTCATGTACTTGGGCCAGGTGGTGGAACAGGGCACGGCGACAGAGCTGTTCGAGCATCCCCTGCATCCCTACACCGAGGCGCTACTGGCAGCCAACCCCGACATCCACGCCGACCCCTCCCACCGCATCCAGGGCCTGGAGGGCACCGTCCCCGACCCGGCCAATCCGCCGCAGGGATGCCGCTTCCATACCCGCTGCCCGGTGGCGACCCCGCTATGCGGGTGGGAGGTGGACGACGCCGTCGCCTGGTTGAGCGACAGTCGGGACCTTCCCGACACCCTGAGCGGAGTGGAGCGCCACTCCGACTTCGAAGCCACCCTCGCCTTCGACGACGAGGCCTCGGCGGCGGCGGTAGGCTCCCGTCTGGCGAGTGACGAGGTGCCGGCAGCGATGGCGGCCGCCCTGGCCGAGGTG
>Ga0326597_10013919_pt1 | contig 10554 bp, 12 predicted proteins | sample RVTome_12_FD_203789 | JGI IMG/M metagenome (GOLD analysis project Ga0326597, IMG submission 203789) | Soil microbial communities from uranium-contaminated site in the Upper Colorado River Basin, Wyoming, United States - RVT100D185 | ecosystem: Environmental > Terrestrial > Soil > Contaminated >... | reverse complement strand
CACGACTTGTGTCCGAAAAAAGTTTCGCTTCTGCTCTGTGCCTCGGGAATTCTTCCCGCAGTCGCCGGTGTGTGCTTAGATTTGCATCGCAGACTCGGCGGTTATGGCCTTGAACTTGGCTAGACCCTCTCAGAGCTAAATAGAAAAGCCAGGACCTGAGTGTCGTACCGCACATTTTACACTTTGTACTAAAGCTGTCAAGCACTATGAGGCTTACCCCATCTCGATAAAAATGCTAAAATCCCCAAGAAATTCCATGTTTATAAGAGAATCTATTCAGGAACTAAAAAAGGTCACCTGGCCTTCAAAAAAGGAAACGGCACGCTTGACGGGGTATGTGATAGGTGTTAGTGTACTCGTCGGTCTTTTCGTAAGTGGCTTCGACTACCTATTTAGGCAGCTTCTAGCCCTTTTGATAAAATAAATACCATGCCAGACGCAGAAATAAAAAACGAAGATCCGATAGAAGAGCACTCGCCTGTTACGGATAAAAGTTTAATTATCCTAAACGACGAGCCGAACGAAGATGCCAAGTGGTACGTTGTGCACACCTACTCTGGACACGAAAAAAAGGTAGCACAGCTTGTTGAAGTAAGGGTGCAGGGACGCGGATTCCAGGACAAGATTTTTAAAATTCTGGTACCCACACAACAGAAAATAGTGGTATCGGAGGGAAAAAAGAGAAAGACAGAAGAGAGATTGTTTCCAGGTTACATCATGGTGAACATGATCATGAACGATGAAGCTTGGTACTTGGTTAGATCAACAAAAGGCGTGACTGGATTCGTTGGAACCGGAACTAACCCTACCCCAGTCTCAGAGGCCGAAGTCGATGCCCTACTGAAATTTATGACAATGGAAGCACCTAAGTTTGAGGCCAAGTTTAGAAAAGGTGACTCCGTTAAAATAACCGATGGGCCGTTCAGAGACTATCACGGAAGAATTGACGAAGTTAACGAGGAGCAAGGTAAAGTTAAAGTCCTAGTTTCATTCCTAGAGCGAGAAACTCCATTTGAACTAGACTTTACACAAGTTACAAGCATTCAATAAAGATATGGCAGAAAAAGTAAAAGGTAAAAAAGTAAAAGCAATGGTTAAACTAATCATCGAGGCCGGGAAAGCAACCCCAGGCCAGTCGATTGGTACAGCATTGGGTCAACACGGTGTTCAAATGATGGACTTCTGCCGTGAATTCAACGAAAGAACCAAAGACATGGGCGATGACCTTATTCCGGTAATTATGACAATACATGAAGATCGTACGTTCAAATTCGTGACCAAAACACCTGTAACCTCCTCTCTAATTTTGAAAGCTTTGAAAGAGAAAAAAGGATCTGGCGAACCCAATAAAAATAAGGTTGGGAAAGTCACTCGCGCACAGCTTGAAGAGATAGCCAAAGTCAAAATGCCAGACCTCAACGCAACCGACATGGAACAGGCAATAAAGGTAATCGCAGGTACTGCCAAATCAATGGGAGTGGAAGTAGAAGAATTATGAAACCGATTTCCGAAGCCATAAAAGAAGTTAAAGCTGGTGCAAAGGCCAAATTCGATGAAACCGTCGAAGTGCACTTTAACCTTAACCTAGACGTCACTCAATCAGATCAGCAATTACGAACAACCACCACTCTACCCCACGGAACAGGAAAAGCAGTTAGAGTCGCTGTTTTAGCTGCTAAAGATGTTCCAGCCGCGGACCTGAACCTTTCAGAAGCCGACATTTCCAAACTTGAAAAAAACCAAATTTCAGCAGGAAAGGACTTTGACGTCCTGATAGTCGAGCCTTCCTTCATGGCCAAGATCGCCAAGCTCGGGCCTATTTTGGGACCCGCTGGCGTAATGCCAAACCCCAAAACTGGTACCGTAACCGACGATGCCGCTGGAGCAGCAGCATCGTTCAAAAAAGGTAAGGTGGAACTCAGAAATGAACCAAACGCACCACTAATTCACATGGCAATAGGAAAAATCAGTTTTGATGACAAAAAGCTGGTTGAGAACTTCAACGAAATCCTGTCTGCACTAAAGTCAGCCAAGCCGGTTAAAGCTAAGCCAGATTGGATCAAAGGATCTTTTGTATCCTCCACCATGGGTAAATCTGTGCAGGTGGACTTGTCTAACTAAATTAGGCTCAGTTCTCTCAATAAACTCCGCACATTTTCGTTCTTTGCCTGAAGCTTTACTCTTTCCTTTTCATGTACATCTTCTGGCCGACCTTTAAGTCTAGTTTCGAGGTCTAGCCCTAGCTTCTTCTCCCTTTTGTCCAGCAATTCCGTTACCAGCTTCCTGGCTTCACTCACTTCCTGCTCTGAACAGCCGCTAAATAGATTTCGTCCTTCAAATTCCCCCTCTCCAAATAAATCTGTCCACAAAATAGCAAAATCTAAAGCTTTTGACAGCGAGTGATTATTTCCAGGCATAAGCGATTTGTGTACTGCATCACTGAAAAAAGCTTCTAGTGATTCTCCGACTAAATCCTTGGATCTCTCCTCAATCATGTCAGGAAACTTTCCTATGTCTAAAATGTCTTTGGCAACTCTGGACCTTACCTTCAAGTCCTCAGATTCCAGACCCCTAACATAGATCTCAAAGTAGGCTTTTTCTGCCTTGACCACTGCGTCATCATCTAAGTAGTCCCGAGCAATATCGTAAGCCCAGCCCCTGTGATGCGCAGCATTAATCCCCTCCTCTTCTGAAGCCGCTTCCACATGCTCACAAATTCTGAAATAGTAGTCTTCCACGGAAACTTCTGCAGCTCTACGCTCGATCTTGTCATCGGCTTCTTGGAGTCTCTCTAGGTACTTGATTCTGGAGTCCAGAAACTCCTCGGGTGTACAACCCATCCCGAATTCCTCGATCATTTCTCTGCAATATTGAAGTTGGCTGCTGCGGTCTGGAGAAATATTTGTATGCCCAGGATCAGATGCTAACTCTATGTCCAAAGTATCCAAGTCAAGGTTTGACCAGGGTGCGCTCCTAAATTCCTCCCTTACGGAGTTCCTACCCTTAGCTGCCTCTCTCGGGAAGGCAATTCCATAAATCCTTGCTGGGCTTCTTTTTAGCTCCGCTTCTATCCTTTCTTCAGCTACTTTCGGAACCTCAGCACTGGACATAGATTCACCCGTATTTACTGTTCTCATTCTCTTATTAAACCACAAACTATTATTGACAGCATACGCGGGCTGATATACAATCCCTCAGAACCTAAGACAGCAAGGCTTGCGATTAATTCGCAGGTTAAAAATCTTGCCGAGGAACACTAAGTAACCTACTTGTAACTTTTTGTAGCTCGCGTCTTAAGATTCGCGGGCTTTTTTAGTGGCTACCTCGGACTGCGTCCTTGGAAGCCTTTAGGAACAGTATGCCAAACGAAAAAAAACTAGAAAAAGTAGCAGAACTCAAAGAAAAAATCTCACAGGCAAAGTCTGTGGTGTTTGCTGAATACCACGGTCTTAACGCTAACCAGGTCAACGACCTGCGTGCTAAAGTTCGTGAAGCCGGAGGCGAAATGTCGGTAGCAAAAAACACTTTGGTCAAAATCGCCTTGCAAGAAAACAATGCCAGTTCCAAAGAGATAGAAGAGGGCCTAGAGGGCCCCGTAGCTACATTCTTTGGCTTTGAGGATCCGATAGCACCTATTAAGGCCTTGGCCGAGTTTGCAAAGAAAATAGAGCTTCCTAAGATGAAGGTGGGGTTGGTTGATGGAGTCGTTGCTACAGCCGAAAAACTCGCAATTTTGAGCCAATTACCATCTAAAGAAGAGCTCTTGGCAAGGGTTGTGGGAGGCATGAAGTCGCCCCTGTCAGGGTTTGTCAACGTTATTGGCGGTACCAGAAAGAACTTAGTTTATGTCTTGTCGGCTGTCGCTGGCAAGAAATCGGAGCAATCTGAAGCTTAAATACTGAGGGAGGTGTCCATTTATGGCAGAAAAGACAGAAGAAACAAAAACAGAAGGAGTTGAACTTTCAGCAAACGCACAGAAAGTCATGGACATGGTCGAAAAAATGACCGTCCTAGAGCTTAACGACTTAGTAAAGGCTCTCGAAGAGAAGTTTGGTGTCTCAGCAAGTGCCCCAGTAATGATGGGAGCAGCTCCAGCAGCCGGGAACGGCGGCGCAGAGGAAGGTGCTGAGGAACAGACCTCTTTTGACGTTGTTTTAGCCAGTGCAGGCGAAAACAAGATAGCGGTTATTAAAGCTGTTAGAACACTAAACCAGTCCCTAGGACTTGTTGAAGCTAAAGCCCTTGTAGAATCCGCACCAAAACCAGTACTGGAAGGTGTAAAGAAGGAAGACGCAGAGGCTGCAAAGAAAGCACTTGAGGAAGCGGGAGCTAAAGCTGAACTAAGCTAGTACTCAGACTCTTTAGCATACGCGACCTTATGACAAAGCCCACCGAAAGGTGGGCTTTGTTTATCACTGGGGCACTTATTGTGATAGAAAGCTCTAACCAAAAACCGAACCAGAACCTACTACCCGCAACCACGGTCAACAGCGAGAGTATCTTTTTCATATCTATTGGCACTCACAGCTGAGTACTGGTAGTCCCACTAGCGCTGTGTTTCTTATGTAAAGACTGGGTACAAAACCCTCAAAAATAAACCCGAGTTACCTGTATTTCAAACCTTACCAAAGCTTTTAAAACCTTTCCATTTGCTTACACCGCAACGAAAAACAAGGGTTCGGGCCTATAGATATTAGAGTTTCGGGAAATTTTTTTGAGATGTTTAAAGTATGGCTTCGATATCTTTAATAAGCGTCGCTAGTTTCTCTTCTTTATGTAGTTTGCCTAAGTCTGAATACAAGGCCGCAAAGTTATGTCTTAAGTCTTCATTCTCAAACTGGGACCTGTCACATAGCTGAGCAGCAATTACAGGAATACGGACCTCTTCAGGTAGCTCATTCGCCCAAACGGGAATGTTTTCCATACCCTCAACCTCTAATTTAGGGTACTTTGCCAAAAATTCGGCTAAAATACTCAATATTTCTTGATTTAGCCCCCAAAGTTCCTTGTTGTTTGGTACATAAGGCAACCAACCTACCTTGTCAATCTGTGACATGCGGGATTCTCCAACCTCGATCTCAAGAAATTCACCCGCGGGAAGTACCTGAACTCCAGAATCACGAAGTGAATCTAGAATCTGATTTAATAAATAAACCCCATCCTTGTTCTTGTATCCAAATATTTCTGCATCCAAAAGTATCACGCAGTCTTTACTTTCTCTCACTAGCGGGGTAATGTCGTTAATCTCTAGATCGCTTTTCTCCGCTATTGCGTTACTCAGTTGCTTATTGTAGGTCAACAGCCTACATTCCTTTTCTGCACCCAGGTCAAAAATTCCATATGAACCTCCCACAACTTCAGGATCGGCCAAAAGCCAACTGTAACCCAACGACCCCACAAGATCCAAAACTTCCTGATTAGCAAAGCCGCCTGGGGCAACAAAACCCTCGAGACCTTTAACCAAAACGGCGGACTCTCCCTCAAAACCAGACCTTCTACCAAGAAAATACCCGGCTCCATATTCGTTAAGAACTATCTGATTGGTCAGGAGGGGCTCGGGAATCTCCGAAAGTACGCCATTATAGGCGGCTGAACCCACCAGCTCTACCCTATCTTCTTCCAACAAATCCTTTATATCTTTGATCCAGCTGGAATACCCGTAGGCATCCATCTGCTGCAATAGCCCTAATGGAATGTTGAGGGTTGGACGGAATTCTTTTCGGTTTTTGATGATCTTGATAAGGGGTAAATAACTTTTCTCCGCGATTTCTCGCAGCTTCTTCTCTTCCTGAACGACTGGTTGATACAAATTGAGTATAATACCCAGTTTCTTCACCGCTTGATTATAAACATAAGGAAGGCTAGATACAACCCCGAGGAGTGCTAATTCAACAAAAAATAGTGCGATCAGTCCCGGACGAGACAGATCTTTATGCTCCTGCCCAAAGCACAAAAATAAAATTCTCGCCCGAGGCGAATCGCACTATCACAACAATGTTATCAACCTGTTATAGGTTTGTCAAACAGAGAATTTGGCTGAACTAAAGAGGGCTAGGAAGGGCTCAAAGGATAAGCGCACGTGACGCGGCAACTATTCCAAAACAAGCAAACTATTGACAACTAACCCGAACAACAGCACAATTTGGGTAGCGTTTGTCCGGCTACTACGGACATACTCGCACAACGTGTGCGTTATAAATCGCGGGAAAATTCAGAATTTCCTACTCTGCTAAGTTTTGCGCACTTTGACAATTTCATAGGAGCTGTTAGTTTTCGCCAGAGGAGACTGGAGAGAAACATCACCTAACCCCTCGCGGGTCCGCTTTAAAGTTTTATACTGATGAGCCCCGTGAGGGGTTTTCATTTTAATAGGACAAACAAACAGAAACCCCGGCGCGCACGCCGGGGTTTCTTACTTCCACAGATTATTGGTAGGGTTATTCTAGCTCGCCTACTAGATCATCCTCGCCAGCCAGCAAAAGGTCTTTTCTTAGCTGTGCGTCAGAGACTACTCTCAAGCCGTGCATTTCCTTACTGTCGGCGTAAACGCTGTCATCATCGGAAACTCTGAGGCAAAGCTGTGCGTCTGACTGCCCTGCAGGTACCAGGTTCAAAATCTTCTCAAAGAATGGCAGATCCTCTGATCTGACATACGAGTGAATGACTGAGAACGGTCTGATTGGTTTGTGAAGTGAAAGTCCTGAGTCCATTGTGAATGCATAATCAAGGGAGGCTTTTCGTGCACTCTTGTCCAGGTTCTGTGCAACGTCTTTCAAACCACCTACTCCACTTGTGTAGTAATTCTCATTGGAAGGTACGGACTCTTCTTCGACTGGCTCGTCTTCGTCTTCTTCAGAAGCGTCAACCAGACCACTAACAGACTGTCTTTCGGCAGCTTGGGGTTCTTCTGGAACTTCCTCTTCCACAGCAGTTTCTACTACTTCTTCAGCAACTACATCCTCATCTCCATCTTCACTTGCCTTGTAACGTGCTGCTGCTGCTCTGAATTTTGCTAACCAATCTACTTCTTCGTCATCCTCGGCTCCATCCTCAACAGATTCCTCGGCAGGAGTGGCTTCTACTGTAACCTCGGCGACTTCCACCTCTTCTACTACAGTCGTAGCCTCTGGGGTGGCTTCTTCAGGTTGCTCTGCTTGTTTTCTTGAGACTTGTGGTGACAAAAAGTCTAAAATGTTCTGCTTTGTGAACCTATGTCTTCCTGTGGCAGTCTTCATTTCTGCCTCTAACTTATTGTCTTCTAAATACCTATAAACGGAGCGAAGACTTACTCCAAGAATCTTTGCAACTTCTGTAGAAGTGTACAAGCGATCTTCTAATTCAAGTAATTTCATACCCAGATGCTGACACCATTGAAAGAGTATGTCAAGAATTTTCGGGTAAAATTTGTATTAGTCTTTTAATGAATCAAAGTATACTAGAAGGGGAAAAGCAGGAAACGACATAATTATTCTCTTCAAACGCCATGGCTGAGTGATTAGTCTGTGCAACCATTCTAAGTTCATTCTTTTGAGCGCCTCGGATGCTCTGTCGTAATTTTTCGTGACAAAATCAAAGGTTGCACCCACACCTATTCCTACTTTTACCGGAATCTTCTCCAGATTTCTTGCTATCCACTTCTCTTGTTCTCCCGATGTGTATCCAACAAAAAGCACGTCTATGTGCTCTACTCCTTCGTTCTTCATACAATTTCTTATATAGCTTACTGTTTCCGCGTCATCAGCCTCCCTGTGATGAAAGTCGGAACTTGACCCAATTATTCTTAAATTAGGGTGCAGCTCCTTTAGCGCTTCAGCAGCTTTGTCAGATATGTTTCCATGGTGTTTCTTCATTCTTCCTCTTTTGTCCTTCTCCCATCCACCTAAAAGGAACACAGTTTGCCCCTTTTCGGCAGCCTGTTCGCAGATGTCATATATTAAGTCGGCTCCCGTTAGTCTAGAACTATCACCAAATAGGTCATTTCTTAGAAAAGAGCCCAACCCAAGAAAAGTTCCATATACAAATGCCCTCAAAGGATATAGGAAACCCCTCTTCATTTTAGAAACCCCCTCTAAGTACTTGTTTGCAAATAGGATCCCAGCACCGTCAGGTACCGACAAGTCGGATTCATTCAACACACTTGATAAACCCTCTTCCTTCCGAGACTTCATTATGAATTCTGGGTTTATTGTGAAAACCTTATGGGAACCTGGAGATTCAATAAGAGTGTTTATCCGGGATAGGAAATCCCCTTTGCTTAGACCAAAGTCGACTCTCACGCCCAGAATTTCCCTACTCCTCACTGGTTACCTCCTCAAAGACTGTTAGAAGCTGCTGCGCGGAATTCTCCCAGCTAAACCTCTTAACGTTTTCGAAGCCTTTTCTAACTAAGTCTTTGCACAAAGCTTCGTCGGTCAAAAGCTCTCCCATCCCCCTTCGGATATCCTCAACAGAATCCGGATCAACAAACACGGCTGCCTCACCTGCGATCTCTCGCAGCACTTCTATATCTGAGGCTAGTACGGGCGTCCCGCAATCCATAGCCTCCAACATTGGCAAACCAAAACCCTCATCCTTAGAGGCAAAAACCAAAAACTTGGCTCCTGTAATTAAACCTGACAGGTCTTCGTCCTCGGATCTGCCTATGTACGTCATAGGAAGCTCGGTCAGATGTTCGCTTCCAGCCATTATTTTCCCCGAAGCCACAAAACTTAGATTTTCGTGCAATCCTTCGTACGCCTGAGTAATATTTTCCAAGTTCTTCCTGGGGCCCAAAGTACTCAAAAAGAATATGTAGTCTCCTTCTATACCGTATTTATCCTTTACTCTTTTAATCTCATCTTCGCTAGCTGGCACTAAACTCACGCCTCGCCCCTCATGTATCACTGAGATATTGTCATCGTCTTTCATGAATCTTCTTGCCACATCTCTTTTGGACTTAGCTGAAACGCATATAAGCTTGTGTGAAAAATGTGCAGTCCAGAACGAAGGAATAAATCTACCGAAGGCATCGTGCATAGAGGAAATAGTTTTCATTTTCCAGAAAGGGTTTATACCAGGCATTGTGTGCCACGTGCAGAACAGAACATCGGGTGTTTCCCGAAACAGCTCCAAGGCTAAGCCTACCTGAGTCCAGCTGAAAATCCTCTTGGGAACTCTGTAAGAAAAATTCGAATTTCCTCCTGATAATTCCCCCCAAAGTTTTTCGCTGGGTGTTTCCCTAAAATACAAAATGTACTTATTCTTTTTGTCTATCTCTGAGAATTTTCTGACCAAGTTATAAAGGTAGTTTTCGGTTCCGGTTCTTTGACTCTCAGTTAGTCTTGATGCTTCGATTCCAATTTTCATAACACTTATTTTTTGACTATGCTCTTGTCAAAAATCTCCAAGTTTTCCATGGCAGTTGCTATACCTTTTACAACACACAAGAGAGGGTCGTCAGCAACGTGTGCAGGCACCCCAGTAAAGTGAGTTATGTACTTATCTAGGTTTCTAAGAAGAGAAGTTCCTCCTGTTAAAACTATCCCTTTGTCAATTATGTCGGAGGCAAGCTCGGGGGGCGTCTGTTCGAGTACATTTTTTACCCCAACGGCTATTTGGCCAAGTGGTTGCGCCAATGCCTGAACCACCTCGCCTGATGTGATTGTAATTGTCCTAGGTAACCCACTAACAGAATCGCGACCTTTTACCTCCATTTTTTCCTCTTTTGGAAGAGGAAATGCTGCTCCAATTTCTGTTTTTACTCTTTCGGCAGTATTGTCCCCTATTAACAAGTTGTACTTCCTACGAATGTGGGTAGCAATTGCTTCGTCCAATGAATTTCCGCCAATCCTGACGGAGCCGTGAGAAACCATTCCATACAAACTTACAACTGCAATTTCGCTTGTGCCACCTCCAATGTTCACAACCATGTTTCCGCTTGGCTCAGAAATCGGAAGTCCTGTACCTATTGCAGCTGCCAACGGCTCGGGAATGAGGTAAGCAGATCGTGCACCTGCAGAATAAGCTGCATCCAAAACTGCCCGGGCTTCAACCGAGGTAGCTCCCGCAGGTATCGACACCATTACCTCGGGCTTCAGAAGTCGTGACCTGCCTATCGCTTTGTCTATTAGGTATTTAAGCAAAGCCTCTGTTATAAGATAATCGGCTATAACACCGCTTCTTAAGGGCCTGGTTGCAGTAAGCCCTTCTGGAGTTTTCCCAAGCATTTCTCGGGCCTCCTTGCCTACAGCAACAATTTTGTCATCATCAATGGTTACGGCTACAACTGTTGGTTCATTCGCTACAACCCCTTTTCCTAAAACGTAAACAATGGAATTCGCGGTACCAAGATCAATTGCAATCCTTCGGGACATTTGCATGGGGCGATTATAGCGCATGGCCGAAACTTTCGCGCCGTTAAACAATTTACGTTGTAAGAATTTTCCTTTATGATATAAACATCAACCCGACCAAACCTTAAGGTCAAGAAAGGGATACAATGGCCAAATTTGTCGCCAGTACGATGAGGACTATGAGGGGGTTTTGGGCAGGATTATGGTATTTGGTCCAAGCATC
>Ga0326597_10013918_pt1 | contig 10554 bp, 9 predicted proteins | sample RVTome_12_FD_203789 | JGI IMG/M metagenome (GOLD analysis project Ga0326597, IMG submission 203789) | Soil microbial communities from uranium-contaminated site in the Upper Colorado River Basin, Wyoming, United States - RVT100D185 | ecosystem: Environmental > Terrestrial > Soil > Contaminated >... | reverse complement strand
GCCACGCCGGCACCGGTGTGGCCCACGGTGATGATGTCGCGGCCTTCCTGAAACGCCGGCCGGGGGTCGGTGACGTCGTGACCGGTGGAGCGCCAGATGGCGGCGAGGTCCGCCAACGACGTATCGGTCTGGAGGGCGACCCCCCACAGCAGCGGGCGATCGACGCTCTCCTCTTCTACGACCTCGAGGAGGGTGCCCACGAGGAAGAACGCCGTCCGCCGTCCACTGACCTCGATGCGCCGCCGGACCGCGTGGTGCGCCGCCTCGATCAAAGCGACCGCATGGTCGAGATCGGGGACGAGCAGCACTACGTGGTCGATGTCCCAGTTGGGGGCGGGCAGACCGGCGACGATGGGCACCGCAGCGACCCCGAGATCAGGAGCTCGATCGCTCCACCCCCAGCCCCGGGCTCCGGAGCACACCGAGACCCGCCCGGCCGCGAACGGATCCGGGAACCCGAGCCCGTTCCAGTCGACCGGAAGTCGGATGGTGGCCAGCATGGCGGGAGCGTACCCACTAGCCGCGAAACCCAAGCCGGGTGTCAGCCCTCGGCCGGACGAGAGGACGGAGGATGGGTGCGCCTCCCGACCACTCGGCGCTTGCCGCTTGCCGCTTGCCGCTTCCGCCGCCGACCGATCACTCGGCGCTTGCCGCTTGCCGCTTCCTCCTTCCCCGCTTGCCCCTTGCCGCTTCCTCCGCGGCAAAGCCCAAGGAACCTCCACGGCTTGGTCCCCGCACTTCCCCAACGAGGTCTCACCGCATCGGCACCTTGGGCCTTGCACCGTCGAACCTACGGTCCGCCGCGACCGCGGTCAAGCATCTCGCGCAAGCACGGTTTTCGCGGTCGTCGCCGCGTACTTCTCCCCCGGTGGTGGGATCATTCGCAGTCGCTGCCCACCCGGGCGCCTTCTCCACATATCCACCTTCATCCACAGGGGGTTGTGCACAAGCCGTGTCGACAAGTCGGCCTCGTGTTTCTTTTTCGCGAGCGGCGACGCGGGGCCGTGAAGTCGCCGACCCTCTCCCGCAGGCGCCCGCCGCGGCGCTTGCCGCTTGCCGCTTGTCGCTTCAACGGGCAACGCTTGGGCGGCGGTCACCGCGCCGCCAGCTCGGGATCGTTGCCGGCGGCACCGGCGACCATCCCGTCGTACAACTCCATCAACCGGTCGGCGGTCGCCTTCCATGAGAACCCGGCCGCGTGGGTGAGCGCGCCGGCAGACAGGCGCGCAGCGGCGGCGGGGTCGTCGATGATCCGGGCGATCGCCCCGGCATAGGCTGCGGGGTCCTCCCCCGAGACCAGGTAGCCGGATTGGCCGTCGGCGACGGTGTAGGCGAGCCCGCCGACGCGAGCCGCCACTACGGGCGTCCCCACGGCCTGGGCCTCGGCGGCCACCAGCCCGAACGATTCGGCGCGCGACGGGACCACGACCACATTGGCGGCGCGATACACACAGACCACTTCCTCGTGGGCGACCGGCGGGCGGAACACCACCCTGCCGGGCACCAGCGACTCGGCGAGGGACTCGAGACGAACCAATTCCGTCTCCCCATCGGGACCGCTGGGGCCCCCGACCACGAGCAGGCGCACGTCCGGGGCGAGGAGGTCGAGGGCCCGGATGGCGATATCGATGCCCTTGAGCGCCTGGATCCGGCCGACCACCGCGATCCACCTCCCGTCCCCGTCGATGCCGAGGCAGCGGCGGGCCTCGGCAGGGTCCCCGGGCGCGAACAGTTCATGGTCCACTCCGGGGGGAGAAACGCACAGCCGCTCCGGCGCCGCCTGGTAATGCTCGAGCAGATCGGCGGCATCTGCGGGCGTCGAGGCCACCACGCACCCGGCGCGCGCCACCACTTCGGTCTCGGCGGCGATCCGCACCAGGGACTCGCGTGGCTCCCCGGGCGCCCGTACCGATTCCCTGACCCGGCCCAAGGTGTGGAACGAGATGGCGAGGGGCACGCCGAGGCGGTCCTGGAGCAACACACCAGCCCAGCCCGAGAGCCAATAGTGACTGTGGAGCACGTCGTACTCGATGCTCTGGCGCTCGATCACCTTGGCAACCCCTCCTGCGAAAGAGCGAACCAGATCGGCGCGGTCGTCGCCCGAAGCCGCCACCTCCACGACCCGGTAACCGGGCTCGACCACGGTCTCGGCGGGGGCGGCTTCGTGGAGGGGGATCGTGAAGACATCGACGGCAACGCCGCGGCGCGCCAGGGTGCGCGCCAACGAGTCGACGTAGACATTCATCCCTCCGGCATCGCCGATGCCGGGAGGTGCCAGCGGCGACGAATGGATGGAGAGGAATGCGACCCGACCGGTCACGGGGTGTTCCCCTCGATCAGGTACAGCGGGCGGGGGATCGCCCCGAACCGCCTCTTGTAGCTCTCGCCGCCCTTGAGGAAGTCGAAGCGTCGCTTGCCCGAAGCGATCGCCGAGCGGATCAGCGTGTCACCCAGCACGATGCCCGGTGAAGCCGGGGCCGCCGCCGGGTCGAACGATGAGTTGTACAGGTAGTAAGTGTCGTCGTCCTCGAACCCGAACGCCGCCGCCACCGGATGACGCTCCGCGCCGACGAGGAGATCGAGGGCGGCGCCGGGGATGGCGAGCAGGTCTCTAAAGAATGCCTCCATACCGGCGGTCATGAAGCCGCCCTTGTCACCGGGCGCGGCGCGATGGAAATCCACGAACCACTTGAACCCCGAAGGGTCCCGGCGAAGTCCCGGTTCGCCGAGGGTCTCCGCGAACCGGCGGCCCTTGCGCCGCAACTCGTGGCGCTGCTTGGAACCGAGGGTGTCCAGGTAGATGTCGGCATCCCCGGGGAGGTCGAGCACCATCGTTGCCCCGTCGCCGGAGACAGCCACCGCCGCGCCGGCATCACGCAGTACCGCGGTGAGCGGGTCGGCCGCTTCGCCGGGGAGCGAGTCGAAGCGAATTGCGGTTCTCGCGGCCACCCGGGCGAACAGGGCATCGACCGCGGGGCGCAGATCGGTGCCGAGCGGCGAGTGGTAGTCGGTGAGATCGGCCTCGCCACCAAATCGCACGGTGCCGTCGTCCACGACGCAGCCAAGGGCGGAACCCGGACCATGGACCACGAGAGGAGTGCCGGCGGGACGATGCCGCCACCACACCTCGAGAAACGCGGCGTGCGGGAAGGGCCCAACGTGAGGGGCGAGGGACGCGCCGCCCCCATCGAGCGAGGACCAGACGGTCATTGGATCGACAGCACCTCCAGAGAGCCAACCGGAAGTCCGCCGCCGAGCACTGCGGGAGCTGCGAGCTCCTCGAGTTGGTGCCGGGGATGATCGGCCAGCAAACCGAGGCGTGCCATGAGCGCGATCAATCCCACCGCCGCCGCCGGGCTATGCCCGCTCCAGCTCTTGGCGGCGAGCCCGATGCCTCCCTCGAGCCAGCCGGCGCCGATGCACCCCATGGCACCACCCTTGACGACCCCGGGGAACCACCGGGCAAGCACCGCCTCCGCACGATCGCCATCCGAGGTGAGCGCAGTAAAACGCGCCGAGTTCTCGGCGATCGGACGCAGCTCGGGGTCCGAGACGATCCGGGCGAAAGCCCGGGCCAGGCCCAGGACGTCTCCCCGCAGCGTGGGCACGCCGCACCCGTCGACGCCGGTGGGCACGACGCTCGCCCCGGTGGCCTCGGATGCCAACGCGATGACATCTTGTTGGAGCGGGTGATTGGCCGGGGTGTACTCGAGCGACCAGCCCTGGGCGGCACAGGCCCGCAACATGGCAGCGTGCTTGCCCGAACAGTTGTGGAAGAGCGGGTTCTCGACGTGCCCCTCGGCAGCCAGCCGCCGCCCGGCATCCACGTTCGATGGCCAGTCGGGCGGGCACCGCAGGTGGCTCGCATCGAGCCCGGCGTCCCGCAACATCCGGGTGACGATCGCCACATGGACCGGCTGCCCGCCGTGGCTGGCCGCGGCCAGCGCCAGCTGCTCGGGCTCGAGACCGGCACCCCGGCGGACGGCTACTGCAGCCTGGAGGGGCTTCACCGCCGACCGGTAGAAGAAGGGCCGATCGGAGTCGTTCCCGACGACGGCGATCACGCGGCCCGAACGCGTCACGGCCGCTGCGACCACGGGGTGCACCGCCTCGACGAGCCCCGATCGGATCGAGCCGACGATCACCCGCCGGCGAGCAGCTCGCCGGGGTCGGCGAGGCCCTCCCGGTAGCGGCGGGTCAGCTCCTCCTGGAGGCTATCGAGGGCGGTGTGGGCGATCCGCCGCTGCTGGGAGACATTCGTCTCGACCTCGGCGAGGAATGCCTGGGTCTCGCGCAGGTCGTCGTCACCCATCGAGGGGAGCCGCGCCAGAAAGTCGCTTTCGAGGGCCCGATCGACGAGCCGCCGACCCGGGGTCGGGATGTCGGGAACCTCCACCGACACCGCCCGCTCGGGAAGGCCGGGGGCCGCGGTGTAAGCGCCCTCGGAGAGGATCCGGGGCAGCGCCTCGAGAAGGGTCTGCTCCTCCTCACCGGCGCGCCGCCGCATCTCGAACGCCAGAAGGTCCATGCGACCATGGAGCATCCGCCGGTAGTACGACAGCTCGACGTCGAGGTCGTCGCACATGGCGCGCCGGGAGCGCAGCTCGTCGATCGGAAGCCGGTCGAGGCCCGAGAGGAAGTCGGCGTCCTGAACCTGATCGATGCGGCGACGGGAGTCGGTCATACGGAGGGACAGGCTAATGGGGAGGAAGGCGCCAGTGGACATGGGCGGGCGATTGGCGATTGGCGATTGGCGCCTCTTGCCTGGTTGCCCGTTCCCCGTTACCGGTTACCCGGTGAAGAGTGAACGCGCGCGGCGCTTGCCGCTTGCCGCTTGTCGCTTGCCCTCACGGGCAACGGGCAACGGGCAATAGGGTCGCGGCGCTTGCCGCTTGCCGCTTGCCGCTTGCCGGCAACCGGCGACCCTCACCCGCAGGTCGCGGCGACCGTCGGGTAGGGGTTGACCGCGGTGATGCCCCCGGGGTAGATCCCAAAGTGGAGGTGGTAGGCCCCGGGCGGAGGGTTGCCGGTGTCGCCGACGTATCCAATGACCTGCCCACGACTCACCCGCTGCCCTTCGCGCAGCCCGCTGGCGTAGGTATCGAGGTGGGCGTAGAAGTAGTTGACCCCGTGGTCGGCGTAGAGCCACACGATGTACCCGCCGAGGCCGTCGTACGACTTGCGAACGACGCCGTCGCCCACCGCCACCAGCGGCGTGCCCCGCGGGCTGAACATGTCGGTTCCCTTGTGGGTGCGCCCACCCGACCGGGGAGCGCCCCATGTGTCGAAGAACCATGTCGATCCGGCGATCGGGCAGATGAAGCCCGGTGTCACCCACATCGGCACTCCCAGGGGCGGAGCCCCGAGCGCGGCCCGCATCTCGTCGAGCCGGCGACGCTCCTCCTCTTCGCGGCGGCGCTGTTCGGCCAGCTCCTCCTCGGCCTGCTCCAGAGTCTCCTCGGCCACGGCGGACGCCTCGTCGGCGGTGGCGAAGAGCTCGTTCATCCGGGCGACAACGGCCTCCGCTTCGATCCTCAACTCGGAGACCCGGGCGGTGTCGTTGTCGAGGTCGCCCCGAAGGCGCGCCATCTCGGCGGTAGCGGCGAGGAACGCATCGAGCGCCGACGCATCGTCTTCGACCGCGATCGCCAGCACCTCCCGGGCGATGAGGCTCTGCTGGGCCTGCTCCGGCGAGAAAGTGCGCGCCAGCTCGTCGCGGGCATCGCCACTCATGTAGGACTCGACGGCCCGCTCCCTGATCTGGTCGCGCAGCTCGAGGGTGCGGTCCTCGTAGACCTCCAACTGGCTGCGAAGGCGACCGATGCGGAAGGTGAGTTCCTGAAGCTCCGAGTTGATCGCCTCGTAGGTGCTCACCGCGTCGTTGAGGTCGTCGAGGGCCGCGGCCCGCTCGGCGGCAGCCGCCTCCGCCTCCTGACGCGCCCGTTCGACGTCCTCCTCTTCGATTGAGAAGGCCGGCGTAGTGCCTGCGAGGAGCACCAGAGCGAGAAGAGCGAGTGCCGTGGCCACTCGCGGTAGCCGCCAGGTCACGCCGAGCATCGTAAGACAGGTCGACGGATATTCATCGTCAATCAGTTTCGGCAGTAGTCGGTGCCCGATGAAGCGACCTGTGGGCAACCAGCAACCAGCAACCAGCAACCAGCAACCAGCAACTGTTCTTGACTCTTGGTTCTTGACGGGCAACGGGCGAAGGGCGACGGGCGACGGGCAACGGGCAACGGGCAACGGGCAACGGGCAACGGGCAACGGGCAACGGGCAACGGGCAACTGGCTCCCCCACTACCGTCCGCCGCGAAATGCCGCCGCGCTATCGACCGGACCTCGACCGTATCCACCCTTACCGGCCGGGACGCCCCATCGCCGAAGTGGCGGCCGAGTTCGGGCTCACCGACGTCATCAAGCTGGCGTCGAACGAGAGCCCCGAGCCACCCTTCCCCGAAGTGCAGGCGGTGATCGCCGCCCACGCCGCTTCACTCAATCGATATCCCGACAACGCCAAGCCAAACCTGGTCGCCGCCCTCTCCGAGCATCTCGACGTACCCCGAGACCGGATCTGGTGCGGGGGCGCCAGCAATGAGCTCACCCTGATCACCGCCCTCGCCATGGGCGGGCGCGACACTTCGGCCGTCTACGGATGGCCGTCCTTCGGGCTGTATCAGATCGGTTCCCGGGCGGCCTTCGCCGACGACATCGCCGTCCCCCTCGCCGAACACCGCCACGATCTCGAGGCGATGCGGGCCGCGATCCGCCCCGACACGACCGTCGTGTACGTGTGCAATCCCAACAACCCCACGAGTACCCACGTACCCGGAGCTGGCCTCGAGCGGTTCATCGAATCGACCCCCGGCGACGTGCTGGTGGTGGTCGACGAGGCGTATGCCGAGTTCGCCACTGCGACGGACTTCCACTCGATGATCCCGCTCGCGGCGACCCGCGAGAACGTGATGGTCACCAGGACCTTCTCGAAGGCCTACGGCCTTGCCGGCCTGCGGATCGGCTACGCGGTCACCCACCCCGACACGATCGAGCACTTCCGGCGCATCCAGCTGCCCTTCACGGTCAACACGCTCGGTGAGGTCGCCGCCGTCGAAGCGCTGCGCCATCAGGAGCGGGTCAAAGAACGGGTGGAGCGCAACGCCGAGGCGATCGCATACCTGACGGCGTCATTGCGGTCCCGCGGCGTCGACGTGGCCGACAGTCAGACCAACTTCGTCTACGCCGACTTCGCCGGCCGCGCCACCCAGGTGACCGGCGATCTCCTCCGCCGAGGCATCATCATCCGCCCGGTGATCCCCGACGGCTGGCTGCGCATCACCGCCGGCACCCCGGCGGAGAACCAGCGCTTCGTGGAGGCTCTCGACTCGCTCGCCTGAAGCCAGCGCGTTGCTCATTGCTCATTGCCAATCGCCAATCGCCAATCGCCGCGAGCGCAGCGAGCGCAGCGAGCCTACGTAAGCACCGTCACCATGGCCCAGAAGGCTCCGGCGGCGAGCATCACCCCGTCGAGGTAGGACAGGCTCCCGGGAAGGGCCCCACCGGCAAAGAACCCGCCCACCCGGATGAGCATCCCCAGGTTGCGGCCCGCCACCAGGGCGATGGCTGCCGCCACGGCGCCGGCGACGGCGGCGAGCAGGTCGGGCGCCCAGATGGCACCGGCCACCGCCCCGCCGACGACGGCGCCGATGAGCATGGCGACCAGCGGATCGAGGATCGGCATCTCCGAGCGGTCCGACAGCCACGAAACGAACACCGCAACCGCGGCCACCGCGAGGAACACGAGCGTCTCGTCCTGTGACCTGAGCCGGAGCACCATCAGCGCCGATGCGCCAAGCGCCGCGCTCATCGCGATCACCGCGCCTGCGGTCACCGACTCGATCCGCCGGAGCCGGTGGAGGAAGACGCTCCAGGTGAGTGCGAGGAGCATGGCGCCGGTCGTGGCCGCCGCCATGCCGAACACCCCGAAGCGGTAGGTGGCGAGTACTCCGCCGAAGGCCGCCATCACCGCCGGGAAGTAGGCGACGTCGAGCTCCCGCCGTTCCGCCGCCGCGGCGAGGTCGTATGCCCATACCCCGACCACGAGGACCACGGTGACCGCGAACCACTGGAGCGAAATCGCATTCGCCCCAAACAGCGCGGCCGCCAGGGCGGCGACGATTCCGATCTCGATCGCCATCGGGGACCGCACCAGCATCGCCCCGCCCGATACCGGGGGGATGGCGGCCACCTCGGCGCCTGCAGGCACCACCGAGTCGGGCCGGGCGCGTTCGCCGTTCACCCACACCTGGGCCGGCTCGAGCGCCCGGGCGAAGTCGGCGCCGAACCGGCCGATGGCGGCCTGGAGTACCTGGTCGACGGTCTCACCGGGGATCTCCACCGACCCGGTGCCGGCGATCTCGCGCAGGTTGGCAAACAGCCTGAGGCGTGCCATCAGCCGACCTCGAAGGTCCCCTGCATCACGACTTTCCCGTCGGGCCTCGTCGTCGAGAACTGGTGGCCACCGGCGGCCTCCCACGCCGTGGTCTCGAGATCGGTGCCCGGAAACACGACATCGGTGAAGCGGACCTTCACCCGGCGCACCCGGGCCGGGTCGCCGCCCGCGAGATGCTCGACGAGACCTCCAGCAACAAGCGACAGCGTGCCGAGCCCGTGATTGATCACCCCCGGAAGCCCCACCGCAGTGGCGACGGCGTCGTCGAGATGGATGGGGTTGTGATCGCCGGAGGCGGCGGCGTACCGCGGCGGCATGTCCTTGGCGACGTGCCGGGTGAAGGAGGCGACCACCTCCCCCGGTTCCGGGGGAGCCTCCCGGGCGGCGGAGGGGCGATCCTCACCGCTCCCCGCACCACGCACGATGATCGTGGCCAACTGCTGGTTGACCGGCTCGCCGGCTTCGGTGGCAGCCGCCACTCGGACGACATACATGCCGTTGCGCCCCTTGTCCTCGACCGCCTGCAGCGACGGCGTGAACACCAGAGTCTCACCGGCGCGTATCGGCCGGTGGTGGATGATCTCCTCCTCGCCGTGGAGGATCATCAGCGGGTTCTCGAGGTTGAGCTCGCGGTCGGTGCTCACCACCCCCATCAGCGGAAAGCCGGGGACGACCGGAATGATCGGCGAGGCGACCTGATCTGGCCCGGCGGCGTACCGCGGGTTGTCGTCTGCCGATGCCGTGGCGTAGGCCTCGATCTCGTCGGACGAGATCGTGCGCCTGATCGGGTCGTAGACCTTGCCTCCGAGGGCGAAATTGAGCGGCATGGCGTGGAGGGTACCCCGGCCATCCCCGCCGCCCATGCCAGATGGGGACCGGACATCAGCCCGGGCCGGGGACCACCGCGCCAGTGCATTCGCCGAAACCGAGGCGCACCTCGCCGGAGCGCTCGCACCAACCCCGCAGGGTGATGGTGTCGCCGTCGTCGAGAAACCGGCGCTCGGTGCCATCGGGGAGCACCAGCGGACGCTCACCACCCCAGGTCAGCTCGATGAGGCTCCCGTAGGTGCCCGGATCGGGCCCCGACACCGTGCCCGAGGCGTAGAGGTCTCCGGGCCGGACATTGGTGCCGTTCGAAGCGGCGTGGGCCAGTTGCTGCGCCATGGTCCAATACATGCCGGCGAAGTTGGTTCGCGAGATCACGATCGGGTCGGCCAGGGACGCCGCGCCGAGGACGACCTCGAGCTCGAGGTCCACCGCCCACGGCCGATCGGTGTGCAGGTAGTCGAGAGGCGGCGGGCTCTGCTCGGGGGGCACCGCGATGAACGGCTGCAGCGCCTCGAGCGTCACCACCCATGGCGACACGGTTGTGGCGAACGACTTGCCGAGGAACGGGCCCAGCGGCTGGTATTCCCAGCGCTGGATGTCGCGGGCGCTCCAATCGTTGACCAACACGAGCCCGAAGATATGCTCGGCGGCCTGGTCGATGGAGATCGGCTCGCCGAGACGATTTCCCGGACCGGTGACGAACCCGACCTCCAGTTCGAAGTCGAGGGCACGGGTCAATGCGTGGACCGGCGGTCCATCGGGAGGTTTGATCTGGCCCCACGGACGGGGTATCGGGGTCCCGCTCACCACGACGCTGCTCGCCCGCCCGTGATAGCCGATGGGGAGGTGCCTCCAATTGGGCAGCAGCGGCTCGGAGTCGGGCCGGAACATCCTGCCGAGGTTGGTGGCGTGCTCGATCGACGAGTAGAAGTCGACATAATCACCGGGGGAGAACGGCAACAACATCGCCACCGCTTCCATCTCATGCAGGGCGCCGTCGGGAAGATCGTCGAACTCGTCGGTCGAGAGGAGCGCGGTGATCCGGGCCCGGGTCTCGAGCCAGACCGGCCGCCCCATGGCAAGGAACGGATTGAGGACCGGAGCCGCCAGCGCGGCGCGGGTCGCCGCGGGGAGGCGCTGCGATACCGATGCCAGGTCGAGTACATGAGCACCGATCGCCACACCTACGCGGGGACCGTCACCCCGGTCGAAAACGCCGAACGGGAGGTTCTCCAGCGGGAAGTCGGACCCGTCGGGGACCGGAACCCGCGATGCCGTCA
>Ga0326597_10013917_pt1 | contig 10554 bp, 6 predicted proteins | sample RVTome_12_FD_203789 | JGI IMG/M metagenome (GOLD analysis project Ga0326597, IMG submission 203789) | Soil microbial communities from uranium-contaminated site in the Upper Colorado River Basin, Wyoming, United States - RVT100D185 | ecosystem: Environmental > Terrestrial > Soil > Contaminated >... | reverse complement strand
ACGCGGTCGTGAAGGCGGCCGACAAGCACCTCGCCGCCTTCCACGTGCGCGACTTCATGACGGCCGATCCGGTCGTGCTGCGTCACGACGACCCGATCGCTCTGGCGATCCACAAGATGGCGGTCGGGGGGTTCCGGCACATCCCGGTCATCAAGGACGGCCGACCGACCGGCGTGGTGACCGCCCGAGATGTCTTCCATCATCTCGCGGAGATCCTGAGCTGACCCAGCGGGTGGCCATCCTTGCCGACGACCTGATCTGGGGGGTCCGGTTGGCGGATCTGGTGCGCGGCGCCGGTGCGGTTCCCGTGTCGGTCCGCTCCATGTCCGCGCTCGAGCGCGCTCTGCCCGACGTCGACCTGGTGATCGTCGACCTGACGGCGCGGGCCTATGACGGCGTGGCGGCGATCGCAAGAGCCACCGCCGGGGACCGGCCGGTGCTCGCCGTCGGCCAGCACGACGACCCGGAGCTTCGGCGGCGAGCTCTCGATGCCGGAGCCGGGCGGGTCCAACCATATCGCCGCCTGTTCGAGGACGGCCCGCGCCAGATCGGTGCCTGGCTGGCTGCGCGCCACGCTGTGGACCCCGGCACTTGACCCAGACACGTCCGTCGATCCCGGCGGCCCGGTTCGCCGAGCGGCTGACGACGGCGCGCGAGCTGGCTGAACGCGCCGGACTCGAGGCGATCCTCGTCGGCGTCGGGGCGGATCTGCGCTATCTGGCCGGCTATCCGGCGATGCCCCTCGAGCGCCTGACCATGCTCATCATCCCGGCACGCGGCGCCTGGTCGCTCGTCGTGCCGCGATTGGAGGAGACGCCGGCCCGGCTCTGCCCGCCAGCCGCTACCGGCGACCTCCCGGTCGTCACCTGGGAAGAGGGCGACGATGCGCACGGCCGGGTAGCCGGCCTGCTCCGGGTCGCGCCTGGCGCGGTCGAGGGGCGCCTGGTGCGCATCGCGGTCTCGGACGACCTGCCGGCCCGCCACCTCCTGCCGCTCCAGCGCCACCTGCCCGACGCGCAGCTCTCCCTTGCCTCGGACGTGTTGCGCGAGCAGCGCATGGTCAAGGATCCGGACGAGATTGCCCTGTTGACGCTGGCCGCCCACGCGGCCGATCGGGTCGTGGCGCACATCGCCGCTGGCCGGCTCGTTGGCCGGACGGAAGCCGACGTGGCCGAGGAGGTCCGCGGGCGGCTGGTCGCCGAGGGACACGACGAGGCGTTGTTCGCCATCGTGGGATCGGGCCCCAACTCCGCGTCGCCGCATCACGACGCCTCGGATCGGGTCATCTGCGCCGGCGAGCCGATCGTCCTCGACATCGGTGGGACGCTCGGTGGGTACGGTTCGGACATCACCCGGACGCTGTGGGTGACCGGCGGTGATCCGGCCAGGGGTCCGGACGAGCGGTTCCGTCACCTGTTCGGCGTGCTGCATGGAGCCCAGGCCGCCGCGCGTGCCGCGGTCAGACCGGGGATCGCCTGCGAGGCGGTCGACGCCGCGGCGCGGCGCCCGATCGAGGCGGAGGGCTTCGGCGATGCGTTCTTCCACCGAACCGGCCACGGCATCGGGCTCGAGGGTCACGAGGAGCCGTACATCATCGGCGGCAACCCCGAGCCGCTGCGGGCCGGCATGGCATTCTCCGTGGAGCCCGGGATCTACCTCCCCGGTGCGTACGGGGCTCGGATCGAGGACATCGTGGTGTGCGGCGCGGACGGCCCGATCGAGCTCAACGAGGCACCGCGCGAGCTGTACGTGGTCGACGGCTGAGGTCGATCCCGGCCTCGCGCAGACCACCATCGGGCGCCCTGCGTTATCATCGACCGACGCCACGCGCCCGATGCGTGCCGTCCAGCCGTCCGAGATCGCATGACGACCAACTCACGGCGTCGTTTCGGCGCCGCACTCCCGGACCGGGGCCTGGTCCCCGGATTCGCCGGCCGATGAGCCGGCGACATCGAGGCCGCCCGCAGCATCACGCGACCGCGGGCTCCGACGGGCCGCGTCGCGGCGCGACGATCGAACCGTCGGACTCGAGCTCGCCGGAATCGAGCGCTCAGCGAGCGGCGGCCGCGGCGCCGCCGCGTACATCGAGCCCGCCGGGCCTGCGTGGCACAGGGGGAGGGGTCCGACCGCTGCCGCCCATGACCACGGGGCCGCTCGACCGACCCGTCACCGAACCACGGATCGCGCAGCCGATCGTCGAGCCCGCAATGGCCACGCCGATCCCGCCGGCGGCACTCGGTGCCGCGACACCCGGACAACTGAACGGCGAACGTACGGGCCAGTGCACGGCCCCGCAGCTCCGACGCTTCATCAAGAGCCGTCCGTACGTGCCTATGCACGAGCTGCGTCGCCGTTTCAGCATCAACGGCGACGACGACGACGTGACGCCGGTCCACCTCGATCCGGGTTGGGTCTTCGTCGGCCTCCCGACCCACGAAGGGCACCTGCTGGGTGACCTCCTGCGCACCGGTGAGATCGGCTACGAGCTGTCGCTGGACCCACGCACGCCGATCGTGATCGGGGTCTATCCGATGCGGCCCATCCCGCGCAGCTGATCGCTCGGAACGGCCCCGAGACCCGGCACTCCGATCCGCTCGAGCCGCCGTCGAGCGTCCGCGGCCGACACCACGTTGCCCTTCGCCGCAAAGCGGTCCGCGGCCGCCATCAGCGAGGCAGCGGCCTCTGCGGGTTGATCGCCGCCCTCGAGGACCTCGGCCAGATCGAGCAGTGCATTGCCCTGGGCCGTGGGGTCGTCCGAGGTGTACGCCATCCGGACCGCTTCGCGGGCCATCGAGGCCGCCCCATCGTGGTCACCGGCCCGTGCGAGCAGCTTGGCGCGCGTTCCGCGCCACAGAAACTGGGTGAGCAGGTCATCCTCTGCGGCGAGATCCTGGCTGAAGGTGACGAAGTCCGAAGCCTCGGCACGGCGATCGAGTCGATACAGCGCTTCGGCGAGGTACGCTGCGGTCGTCGAGATGTAGTTCCGCTCACCCATTCGATCGAGCAACTCGTAGTCGCGTCGAAGCTCCCGCTCGGCGGCCGCGGGGTCGCCCGCGAGCAGTTCGATGGGGCCTGAGTCGAGGGAAACGAGTGCGGCGTTGAAGTTCCAGCCCAGCTCCTCGAGGGTGCGGCGGACACCGCCATAGATCTCGCGAGCGGCTACGAAGTCCCCATCCATCGCGCGCAGGTGGGCAATCGCTCGCAGGACCAGCGCTTCGGCGCGACGGTCGCCCTCTGTCCGGACCAGCAGCTGGTCGCAGCGCCGGAGTGCCTCTGCCACGGGCACGGGGCCCGACAGCGCCATCTCGGCCAAAGCCGGGAGGGCTCGAATCTCCATCAGGCGATCGCCGGATTCGCGTGCGTGCTCGAGCATGGCCGTGGCGGCCTCTTCGGCCGCGCCCCACTGCGTCGCGGCGGCTCGAATGTATGTCAGCAGGCGCCAGGCGCGTGCCAGGCCGGCCTCGTCACCGGCCAGATCGAGCGCGGGGATCAGCTCCTGGACCTGCGCCGCCACCTGAGCGTCGCTGCCGGCGGCATCGGTCATGTACCGGAGGCGAAGGCGCTCGATGCGGGCCGTTGCCTCCATTGCGGCGTCGCCGAGCGCGGCAGAGGCCTCGATCGCCTCGTCCTCGAGCTCGGCGGCCCTGCCGAACTCGCCCATCTCGAGCCTGGCCTCGGCGGTTCGGATGAGCAGCCATGGACGCCGCGGGTGATCGGCTGGCAGGACCGCTGCGGCGCGTCCCATCAAGCTCGCGGCGGCGGGCATGTCTCCTCGGGCGATCGCCCGCGTCCCGGCCGAGCCGAGCCGCTCGGAGGCGCGGATCCCAAGACCGACGCCATGGTCATCGAGCGGTCCGAGCTCGGTGCGATAGCGATATGCCTGTTCGAGGTGATAGCCGAGGATCTCCTCGAATTCGGTCGCGCGACCGCGTTCCGCGTTGATCACGTCAGCCCACGCTACGAACCGCTCGTGGAGCTGCACCCGAGAGCGCTTCAGGAGGCCCTGGTACGCGGCGTCCCGGACCAGGATGTGATGGAACCGATAGATCGCGTCCTCGTCCCCTTGGTCGTCAACTACCCGGACCAGCTGCTTGCGGGTGAGACCGCCGAGGTGGGCTTCGACGTCGGCTCGGAGCACCTCGGGAGACAGGGCCTCGACGGCGGGCTCCGGGAATGCAAGTCCGATCACCGAGGCGGGCTCGATGACCGCCCGCTCCGAGGGCGGAAGGGCGTCCAGCCGCGCTGCCAGCAGGGCATGGATCGTCGGTGGAATGGACAACTCCGAGAGATCCGATGTGGCCGTCCATCCGTCGGCTTCCTGGCGCAACTGGCCGCTCTCGATCAGCATCGAGAGCAGCTGCTCGACGAAGAGCGGGTTCCCTTCGGAAGCGGACACGATCCGCGCGCGAACGTCATCGGCCATCCCGGCCCGGCCAAGCAGGTTCTCGACCACCCTCGCCGCATCCGTGTCGGATAGCGGACCGAGGACGATCCGAGCCGCACCGTCTTGCTCGCCCCAGGTAGGATGCGCTTCGAGCAACTCGTGGCGGGCCGTGCACAGGATGAAGACCGCGCCGCTGGCGTGTTCCGTCAGGTGGTCGATCAGGTCGAGGAAGGTCTGCTCCGCCCAGTGCACGTCATCGAACAGGACGACGACCGGGCGCCTGGCGGCGGCAAGCTCGAAGAAGCGGCGGATCCCCCAGAAGAGCTCGCCTACCTGGAACGTGGCCTTCGAGAGTCCGATCACCGAGGCGACCCGTTCCGCCACGCCGGCGTCGAAGTCAACGAGCTCGAGCAGGCGCGCCATGGCGGTCTCGGGCGCGTCTTCGTCCGCGATGCCGGCCGCTTCCCGAACAACCTCGATCATCGGCCAGAAGGTGATGCCGTCGCCATACGCAAGGCATCGCCCTTTCAGGACGGTCGCCTCGGATGAGGCCCAGTCCAGGAACTCGCGGGTGAGTCTCGTCTTGCCGACGCCGGCGTCTCCGACTAGGGTGATCGCCCGGCCTGCCTGGGCATCCTTGGTCGCGGTGAACGTTCCGGTCAGCGCCGCGAACTCCGTTTCGCGGCCGACCATCGGCGCGTCCTGGCGCCGAGCCGCGCTCTCGCCTGAGCGAACTCGGACCAGCCGATAGGCCGGGACCGGCTCCGCCTTGCCCTTCAAGGTGAGTGGCTCGATTGCCTCGACGTCGACCGCGTCGCGGACGAGACGGTACGTCAGGTCTCCGATCAGCACCTCGCGCGCCTGCGCCGCCTGCTCCAGGCGTGCGGCAACATTGACCGCGTCGCCAGTCACCAGTCGCTGGCCCGTGGTTGCGTCGCCGGCGACGACCTCCCCGGTATTCACGCCGATGTGGTTGAGGAGCGTGATCCCCCAGGCATCCTCGAAGGACTCGTTGAGCGCGGGCAGGGCGGATTGCATGTCCAGGGCCGCTCGTGTCGCGCGAAGCGCATCGTCCTCGTGGCGGACCGGTAGCCCGAAGACGGCCATGACCGCATCGCCGATGAACTTCTCGACGATGCCGCCGTGACCTTCCAGAATCTCGCGCATCGCGGCGAAATAGCGCGACATGACGTCGCGCAGCGCTTCCGGCGCTGGCGCGGCCCCCGTCGTCATGGTTGGCATTGGGTCCGCGAAGACGATCGAAACGGTCTTGCGACTCTCCTGGGCACGTACCGTGGCGGCCAGCGAAGCGCCGCACGATCCGCAAACACGGAAGGACAGCGGATTGTCCTCACCGCAGTCTTGGCAGATCCTGCCTTGCGCGGACGTCGACCCCTCGTTGCCGTCGCCTCCGGTCGCGGCCGCGTGGACGGCGACGAGGCGGAACGCGGTCTGGGCGCTGCCCATGCCCTTGGGCACGAAGGGATCGACCGGCTCCACGTCGACCACATCGTGAACCAGGCGGTACGTCGAGTCGTGGACCAACGCTTCCATCGCCGGCGCGTTCTGCTCCATGGCCGTCGCCAATTGGAGGGCGGGGCCGGTCAGAACGTGCTGGCCAGCTGAGGCTTCCCCGACGACGACCTCGCCGGTCGCGATCCCGGTTCGCGTCGTGAGCTGCACGCCCCAGGTTCGCTGGAGCGCTTCATTCAGGCTGGCGAGCGCGCGCTGGGTCTCGGCGGCCGCAGCGACGGCCCTGACCGGATCGTCGTCTCGCCTCGTAGGGAGGCCGAAGACGGCCACGATCGCGTCGCCGATGATCTTCTCGATCGTTCCGCCGTGCGACTCGAGGACGAGCCCCATCTCATCGAAGTAGCGGGTCAGGACCTCGCGGAGGGACTCTGGGTCGAGCCTCTCGCCGAGACTGGTCGATCCCTTGAGGTCGGAGGTGACAATCGTGACGATCCGCCGGATCTCCTCGGGCGGTCGACTCTCGGCGAGTTGCGTGCCGCACTGCCCGCACAGCCGAAACCTCGAGGGGCTTTCAGCCTGGCAGGCGGGGCACTGGACCACGCTTCCGAGTCCTTTCGACAGACCGAAACGGCACGCTGCTCGTGGCGGCGTGCCGTCCGTCGATGTCCTGCCTCAACGCCGCATTTGCGGCGAGGTTCAGAAGTTCAGCTTCGGATCGCCCGCCGGCGACGAGACGACGATGACCAGGTTCTTGAGCTTGTCGAGGGCCTTCGAAACGACGCACGGCGGCGCGACCTTGTTGGAGCAGGTCTGCAGGAGCTTCGGCCCGGAGCCGTCGTCGTAGCACACCTGGTACTTCGACGCGCTCTTGGTGACGAATTGCGCCAGCAGCTTGAGCGTCGCGCTCTTGGAGCGGTTCGAACTGCCAGAACCAGTCGAGTCCGTCACGTCGTAGAGGATCACATCCGACGATGCCTCGTAGGTTCCGCACTGGACGCTCACCGATGGGTCGTTGAGCGAGAGGATGACCAGATCGCCGGCCGCACCGCCGGCGCTCGCGGTCACGTCGACCACCGTCTTTGGACCGTTCGCGCTGGCATGACAGCTTGCGCCCGGACTCTGGCAGACATCGGCGTCATCGACGATGTTGAAGTTGTCCGACTCGAGTCCGGCGGTGTTCGTTCCAACCGAAGGCGTGTCGGCCGTCGGCGCCGCGGTTGCCACGAGCGAATAGCCCGTCCCGCTCACGCTGATCGTAGGTGCGAACGTCGCCACGCCATTGGTCACTGAGCTGCTTGTCGTGCCGTCCAACACGCCAGCGGCAGGGGCGTCGCCAATGGCGAGCGAGACCGAGCCGGTCCACCAGCCGACGGGGAGGGTTCCGTCGGCGTCCGTGATCGTGACCGAGACGGGAGGGCCGGTCTCGTCGTAGATCTTGCCGGTGATGACGGCAGGCGCCTTCTCGGAGTCGGCGGGCTGCCCCGAGAAGCTCAGCTGGCAGTGCCCCGTTCCCGTGCTTGTTGGGTTCGTGCCGGTCAGGTCGTTGCCCGGTGTGCCGTTGAAGTCGTTTGCCTGCTTGACCCGGAACAGCCATGGGTAGGTCACGTTGTCCGCGCCGCACTCCACCTGCGTCGACACGAGAACGTCGACGTCGCTGCCGGGCGGCAGATCCAGGTTTCGCAGTTCGATGACGCTTCCGTTCAGGCCGGCGTCTCCGGTCGACGCCGATACGGACGTGGCGGTGAGTCCGGCGGGAACCGTGACATCGGCCGACCCGAGCTGCGCCTGGGTGGACGTGTTCGTGAGGACCAGGACGACCGGCGGCCGCGGGAACACGGCGTAGGAAGCGCCGGCGACAAGCGGATCGGGGCCCACCGTCGCGGAGAACGTTTTGTCGGCGACCGCCGACGCTACCGTCGCGATCGACGCCCACGCGAGGACGGCAGAAACCAGGACGACAAGAACTCGCAATCGGGGTGCGCGAAACCGAACTTCGAGCATGTCAACTCCGGGGCAGCAAGGGCCATTTGGCGGTAAGTTCCGGTACTTTCGTACCATACCAGCCACCTGTCAATGTTAGGGGTGCGCCGACGCAACAGCGTGTCGCGCCCCCGCCACGGCCCAAGTCAGGCTTCTGACACCCCGCGCGGCGTCGTCCGCCCGCGTACGATGACGTCGATGGTCCGGACGCCGACGCCCGATCCCCTGGCGCACGACGCGCTGGCCGCGTGCCGGCTCTTCGCGGGTCTCGACGAGGGCACGCTGGACCTGCTGACCGCGGCGCTGCGCTCGCGGCGATACCGTCGCGACGAGGTGATCTTCCACGTCGACGACCCGGGCGATTCGCTCTACGTGGTGGCCCGCGGATCGGTCAAGATCACCGTCAGTGCCGATGACGGGACCGAGCCGGCGATCCTGACGACCATCGGCCGTGGCGGCTTCTTCGGCGAGCTCGCCCTGCTCGATGGCGCTCCGCGCTCGGCAACCGCGGTGGCGATGGACCCGGTCGAGGCGCTGGTGCTCCGCCGCGAGGCGTTCGGGCGGCTGGTCGACTCGGAGCTGGGCCTCAGGCGGACGCTGCTGGTCACGCTGGCCGCCGAGATCCGACGCCTGACGGCGCAGGTGGAGGACCTGCACTTCCTCGACCTTCCGGGTCGGCTCGCTCGCCACCTGCTGCGCGAGATCGCCATGGACGACGGGCGCGCCCCCGCGGGCGAGGTGCGGCTGCCCTGGCCGTACACACAGGGCGAGCTGGCGGGCATGATCGGTGGTTCGCGCCAGTCGGTGAACCGCTTGCTGGCCGATTTCGTCGCCCAGGGTCTGCTCCGCTTCGACGGTGACGACCTGGTGATCCCGGATCCTCGCCGACTGGATGCCGCCGCCCGCCGGTGACCGACGCCGGTGTCTGCCGCGCCCGTGCCTGACGTCCGCCCGTTGGCTAGCTGACGCCCCCGCTCTCGTGGTACGTGCGCTGGAGCAGCTCGACGGATGGTCGTGGCGTACGCAGGTCGCGCAGCGATTCCTGGTCGACGCCAGCGAGTCGCGGCAGGTCGGCGGCCTCGGTTCGAAGGAGCCGGGTTGTGAGGGTGGCGTGGATCAGTCGCTGGATCTCCGGCACGACCATCGTCGCCCGGAGGGCATCGGCCGGCACCTCGAGCAGGGTGGTGTCCGCGTCGGCGATCACGTCGGCCGTGCGCGGGCTCCCGGTGAGCGCGGCGATCTCGCCAAAGAAGTCGCCTGCGCCCATCGTCGATAGGCCGCGATAGCCGTCGCCGACCGGGATCCCGGCGCTCGCGGCGCCGTCGAGGATGAAGTAGGCCGACGAAGCGATGTCGCCGTGCTCCACGATCTGTGTGCCGCCCGGGATCTCCCGGATCGTCGCGCTTCGAACGAACGCGGTGCGCTGCTCCGGCGAGAGCTGAGCGAGCGGCCCGACGTGGGCGGCCAGCCGGTCGAAGTCGGCAAGGGTGGCCGGGCGCAGCGGGAACGTCGCGAGCGCCGGTGCCGCTCCGGCCGCCTCGAGCCTCGCCGCCGCGGCGCGCCAGGTGGCGACGCTGAGACCGGGCGCCACGAGGGCGAACAGTCCCGACACGAGGAGCAACGTCGACGCGAAGACGATCATGACCCGGATGTCGATGATGTCCGCGAGCCCGGCGCCGGCCATCCCGAACAGGAAGATCACGTCGCGCATGACGTAGAACGCCGAGAAGACGCGACCGCGCATGTCGCGCGGTGTGTTGCGCTGCAGGAGCGTCGATCGCGACACCGACGAGGGCGAATTGAAGAAGCCCGAGATCATCACGAGCAGGATTGCCAGCGGGATCGAGGTAGCCGTGCCGTAGAGGATCCCGGAGACCCCCATCCCGAACATCGCCAGCGCGATCCAGGCCGGTTCGGGGAGGAACCGCCCGAACCGCGCCATGAAGAACGACCCGGCAACGAAACCGACCGAGGTCAGGCCCTCCTGGAGCCCGTACTCGAACTCGGTCGCACCAAGGACCTTGATCGACATCGGCAGCAGGAGGACGTTCCACAGCCCGAACGAGAAGAACATGAGCGCGCCGACGGCGAACAGGGACCGGATGATCGGCGTGCCGAACAGGGTGGCGAAGCCCTCTCGCAGGTTCGCGACGACGACGGCGACGCTGGCCTCCTCCTCGGGCTTTGGCATCGGGTAGCGTCCCATCAGGGCGATGGATGCCGCCGAGAAGACGAAGGTGCCGGCGTCGATGATGAATGCCCAATACAGATCGACCGTGCTGGCGAGGAGACCGGCTGCTGCGAACCCGATGGCCGTCGATCCGAACGAGGCGATCGACAGGAATGAATTGGCCGACAGGAGTTCCTCGTCGGTGGCCATCTCCGGGATCAGGCTGTCATGCGCGGGATCGAAGAACTGCTTGACGCCGGCGTTGAGCAGGATCAGGGCATAGAGCCCGACCACGGCGATCGACTCGATCCCGATCACGACGGCAATCATCGTGACGATGACGGCCTGGACGAGGCATGTGACGATCAGGATCCGCTTGCGGTCGTGGCGGTCGACGTAGACGCCCGCGAGCAGACCGACGAGGAGGCTCGGGACCGCGGTCGCCATCAGCGTCAGACCGACAGCCAGCGCCGATCCCGTCTCCCGGTAGACCCAGATGCCTGCCGCGAGGTCGGTCAGCGACGAGCCGGCGGTCGACACCAGCTGG
>Ga0326597_10013916_pt1 | contig 10554 bp, 9 predicted proteins | sample RVTome_12_FD_203789 | JGI IMG/M metagenome (GOLD analysis project Ga0326597, IMG submission 203789) | Soil microbial communities from uranium-contaminated site in the Upper Colorado River Basin, Wyoming, United States - RVT100D185 | ecosystem: Environmental > Terrestrial > Soil > Contaminated >... | reverse complement strand
TGTCCGAAATCGGGCGTCGAGGCGGACGCGTGAGCCGTCGTGAACTGAGCCGCGAGGACGCGCGCCGCATGGTCAGGGTTCGGGAGGCCGGTCGCGCCTATCGGAATTTCCACGCACGGTGTTTCTGGTCCTACTCTCCCGATCTGAAGATTCGCGATGCCGACGTCGAATGGGTTGCCGAGCGCCTCAAGAAACATGGCGGCCGCGAGGCTTGGCAGGTGGCGGTGAGACTATGCCGTTGACCAGTTTCCAAGCCCAGCTAGGGCGCCTACTCGCGAAGAACCGCAGTGAGGAAAGCTATCTGGCGGGTGGCGCGGCGATCCTGGCAGCTCCCAACAGTCGGCGATTCAGCCACGACCTCGACTACTTCCAGGACAGCGCCAGCCGTGTCGCATCGGCCTACGATGCCGATCGCATGACGCTGATCGAACATGGCTGCGATCTACAATCCGAAATCAGCCAACCCGGCTACATTTCCGTCGTCGTGCGACTCGGAACGGAAGCCACCAAGATCGAGTGGGCACAGGACTCCACGTGGCGCTTCATGCCCGTGATTCGCAGCGACGAATTCGGCTATCAGCTCCATCCGGTGGATCTGGCGACCAACAAGGTCCTCGCACTCGCCGGCCGCGACGAGGCACGGGATCTACTGGACACGCTCTACCTGGACGAACATCTACTGCCGCTCGGGCCGCTCGTATGGGCGGCGGTGGGCAAGGATCCTGGCTTCTCCCCGCTTTCATTGTTGGAACTGTTGCGGCGGAGAGGCAGGCTGCAACCTGAGGAACTGGCCCGCCTTCACCTTACCGAGCCCGTCGACCCGCGAAAGCTCAAGACGAAGTGGCTCGCAGCGCTCGGGGAGGCTGAGGAATTCGTCGGCAACCGACCACCCGATGAAGTCGGCTGTCTGTATTTCTCTCCAGGCACAGGGAGATTTGTCGATCCCAGCCGCACTGACGCCATCGACGTCGTACCACACTATGGACGTCCGGGCGGAGTGCTTCCGAGAACCGTGGACGAGTAGATCTCGGAGATCGGCTGTCTCTTGCTCTAGCGCACCCGAGGCTCCAGCAATCCCGGGGCGATTCGGTCGTCCATCTACACAGTTTGCGCTGCAGCCCCCGCTGATTCTCCGAATCGTTGAACTGTCTTGCCACCGACCACGACTCCCAAGATGGTCACGACGGACTCCGACACCGGTTGAGGCGCCCCGTTCTTGATGCTGGTAAGACTCCACACGAACAGGACTCCGACCCCCCAGAGGAGAAGAAGTAGTACTAGTCGTGAGGAAGAGAGTGGGTTTGGTGGTCACCTGGGGGTGGCTACTCCGAAAGACCACAACTTTGAATGAGGTGTCTGGGCTTCGAATTGGCGAGTCCTTCGCGGGCGCGGCGAGCGATATCCCCACGAGCACGCAGTGGAAGGACGGTTCGTACTGGGGCGCGAGTCTTGATCCACGGATCGCCGGCAAGCTCGTGCGAGCGACCCCTGGATTCGGCAAGAGCTAGCGGCTTGCTCGCGCTCTGGGATTTCGGTCGGCCGAAATCCCCCAACTCGGGCCAGTTTGACGCGCCATACGGCCCCCCACTATCCTTGGTTGGTCTCGTCCCTCGGCCGAAGGATCCATCCATGCTGCTCCGAATCCTCCTGATCGCCGTGACCCTCGCGGCGGCCCCGCCCAGCTTCGCGAGCGACCTGCATCTCTATGAGATTCCTCGCAAGGGGCCCGGCCAGATGCGCGATCTGGCAGCACGCGGCCTGGATGTCATCGGACTCGACGACCAGGGACAGCTGCTCGTCGCAGCACCGGCGTCCGAAAGCGAATTCCTCTCTCAGTGGGGGCGCCAGGCAACGGTGCGGCGTTACGCGGGGAGTGCGAACAAGGATCTCGTCGGCTCCTATGCCAACTACCACACCTATGCCGAGACCCAGGCGATGCTGCAGTCGCTCGCGGCGACGTATCCGTTGCTATGCCAGCTTCAATCGATGGGACTGAGTCTCCAGGGCCGGGATATCCCCGTGCTACGCATCACGGATCTCACTCCGGCGAAGGCGGCCAAGCCTGAAGTCCTGATCATCGCCAATCTCCACGCACGCGAACTGATGACCGTCGAGATCGCGCTCCTCCTGGCCGAGCATCTCCTGCTGAACTACGGCACTGACGCCGAGATCACGCAGCTGGTCAACACCCGAGACATCTACATCGCGCCCATGATGAATCCCGACGGCCACGTCTATGTGGAAGACAACAACGCCGATGACTGGTGGAACTGGTGGCGCAAGAACCGCCGCGACAACGGGGACGGGAGCTTCGGCATCGATCTGAACCGGAACTTCGGCTACGCCTGGGGCTATGACGACCTGGGCTCGTCTCCGGACTCCGGGTCTCTCGTGTACCGCGGCACTGGGCCCTTCTCCGAACCAGAGACCGCCGCGCTCGAAGCCTTCGTCCAGGCACACGATTTCAGCGTCGGCTTCAGCTACCACTCCTTCGGCGATCTGCTGCTGTATCCCTGGGGCTATTTGTTCGACTACACCGTCGACCACGAGCTGTTCTTCACTCTGGGCCAGCGATTGACGGCCGAGAACGCGTACTTTCCGGGCAATCCGGCGGAGGGCGCCATCTACGTGACCAACGGTGGCTCCGACGACTGGGCATATGGCGAGGACATCACGAAGAACTCCTTCCTCTGCTTCACCCCCGAGGTCAACAGCTACGACGACGGCGGCTTCGGCCCGCTGGATACGCAGATCCAGCCGACCTTCCTCGAGAATCTGCCGATGAATCTGCGGCTCATCGATCTGGCGGACGAGCCGCGGCGCGTGCTCGGACCCATCGCGCCCCTGCTGACGGACACCAGTTTCTCCCCGCCCTCTCTGAACGTGCAGTGGAGCGGCAACGACCCGCAGGATCCCAACCCCGCGGTGAGCTATGAGCTGGAGGAGTTCTTCGAACTCGGGCATCTTGGCCAGATCAGCGCCGACGCCGTGTCTCCGTGGTGGGCGTTCAACGGCGGATTCTCGGTGTCGACGCAGACTCCCTATGAAGGAAGCGGAAGCTTCTTCAGCGGCATGGCCGACGATCTCGTGTCGAGCATGACGAGCACGGCGCCGTTCCTGGTCGCCGCGCCGGATGATGTCTTCCATTGCCGCATGCGCTACGACATCGAGCTGGATTGGGATTACGCGTATGTGCAGGTCAGCGAGGACAACGGGCTCAGCTGGTACTCAATCTCCGGAACGGGGACTACGACGACGAATCCCAACGGCAGCAACCGCGGTAACGGGATCACGGGCACGACTGGGGGTAGTTGGGTCGACGCACAGTTCTCGCTCGCGGCCTACGCGGGCAAGACCATCGCGCTGCGCATCGTCTACATCACCGACGGCTCCGTCCAGGGCGCCGGGCTGTGGGTGGATATTCCTGGTCCGACGCCGACCTACGTAACGCAGCGCATCGTCGATTCGGCGATTCCCGGTACTGATCTCGACGTGGAGTTGATGGTGATCGGAAACTACAGCTATCGCGTGCGCGCCCACGACACCGACGGCGACGTCGGCCGCTGGAGCAATCTCGTCACGACCTTCGTCGATTTCATCACGGTGGTCGAGCAGCCGGGGCGGAGCCTCTCGCATCTGGCGGGGAACTATCCGAATCCGTTCAATCCACGGACGTTGATTTCGTTTGAGGTTGGGACGGAGCGTGGGGACATGCCGCGCTTCGTGGAGTTGGCGATCTATGATCTGGCTGGGCGGCGGGTTCGGAGCTTGGTCATCGGTACAATGACGCCGGGGGCTTATCGAGAGCCTTGGGATGGGCGAGATGATTCCGGTGGTGAGAGTGCGAGCGGCGTCTACTTCGCGCGGTTGCGAGTTGACGGAGAGCTCCGCGGTTCGCAGAAGATGCTCTTATTGCAGTAACTGAGATTTCGGCCGGCCGAAATCCGTGCCCCCGCTTCTCGGGCCCTCCTCCTCAGATCGGTCCCAGTTCCCAGGATGTCCTCGACCTGCAGTGAAAGCTCTTGGTCCCGAACGGCACCCCCTTTGCTTGGCTCAGGGCAGATCCGATTCCAGCCGAATCCAAGCAACGGGGTGTCTTGAAGATGCGATGTCCTAACTCATTCTGCGTTGTCGCTCCTCTACTCGCCCTGTTCCTCCTCGGCGGCTGTGTCGCCACGAAGCAGGCTCCACTCACGAGCTTCGACGGCTCCGGGGCGAGCGGCGAGCTCGAGATCCGCCTCTTCGCGGTCAACGACCTCGATTCCTTTCGGGCGAAGTGGGAGAAGTCCGACCGGGCTCCCAACGAGCAGAGCGAGATCGCGGTCCTGACGGGCGGAAGCGTCCATCTTCCGGTCCTCTTCAACGGCTGTGCGGTCGAAGGGGAAGGCAATTGCCAACTCTACGGCCGCCTCGTCATCGTGAACGCCGATTCCGATGAAGTCGTGTATCGGGGCCAACGCGTGAGACTCTGGTCGAACCGGGAACCGGCCGCACTCGGCAGCTGGAGCATGGCAACCCACGTCCCGAATGTCACCGTGACGGAGGGGGGCGCGCCCATGCGCGTCGTATTCGAAGTATCCGACGACGTGCGGGAAGAGACCGCTCAGGCTGGGTTGATTTTGCGGACGGAGTGAGGCGGAGAGGCGGGAGGTCTACTTCAACTGGACGAGGGCACGCCCGAGCTGACGCTCGATCACCACATCGGCCCGGAGCTGTCCGCCTGGGCCGAGGGGCGAGACCCGGTCCTGGAGTGGGTGCTGGCGCAATAGGAGATTTCGGCCGGCCGAAATCGTGACCCGGTCCGTCTGCCGGGTTCGCCGTGCGCAGCCAGTGGGGTACCCTCCAGGTCCACCGGCCAACGTGGAGGCTCACAATGAAAGTCGAACACACAGCGACCAGAAAACCCCGAAAGTGCCCCGCCTGCGGCGGCAAGAAGATCGCGCAGATTCAATACGGCCTCCCCGCATTTGATGCGGAGATGGACGAGAAACTCCAACAGGGCAAGATCGTCCTCGGCGGCTGCTGCATCACCGACTGCGATCCCCGGTGGCAGTGCGTCGAGTGCAATGCGCAGATCTATCACAGCGACGACGTCCGGCTGCAGGATCTCTGAGCGATGCCCCCCGCCATCTCAAAATCCCGCTACATCTCTGGGCTCCAGTGCCCCAAGCTCAGCTTTGATTCCTGATTCGAGGTCGGACGGAATAAGTGGTAGGCACAGCCTGCTCTTCCTCGGCTACGGCATCACCGACCGCCTCGCGGTCGAGGCCGAAGCCGCCGTCATCACGGCGAAGCAGTTCAAGGCAGGCGACGATCCCTCCGGCATGCCGAGCCGCATCGAGGAGTCGGGGCTGGGCGATGTGGAGTCACAGCTGCGCTGGCGCTGGGCCGAGGAAAACGAGAGCCGTCCCGAGATCTTCAGCTACTACGAGACAGTCTTCCCGCTGCAGAAGGACAAGCTGCTCATCGGCACGTCGGACTGGGAGCTCAAGTTCGGCACCGGCGTCGTCAAGGGCTACTCCTGGGGCACGATCACGCTGCGCCTGGCCGGCGAGTATTCGCGTGACGAGCAAAAGTTCGATCTGGGCGAGTATGCCGTCGAGTATCTGCGGCGCGTGAACGACAAGTTCCGCTTCTACATCGGCGCCGAGGGCAATCAGGACGAGCTGGAGCTCATCAACGATCTCCAGTTCCACATCTTTCCCAACGGCTTCATCCGCATCAACAATTCGTTCGGGGCGACTTCGAAGGCGACGGACTGGGCGCCGGAGGTCGGCATCCTCTTCTACTTCTGAACGATGAGCCGCGTCGCACGGCGGGAAGAGCCAGGGCGGATTTCGGCCGGCCGAAATCCGCCCTCATAGAGATTGACAGTTGCCGGGGCCTATCGCTAACTCAGCGAGTCGTTCCGAAACCGTGATCCAGCAGCCGCGACAGGCAACCGGGCAGCCCCCCACGAATGCTCTTCAACTCCCTGACCTTCGTCGCCTTCTTCGCGGTCCTGCTCATCCTCTATTACGGCCTCCGCGACTGGCGCCAGCAGAAGCTGCTGCTCCTCCTGGCCAGCTACGTCTTCTACGCCGCCTGGAACCCGCCCTTCGTGATCCTCCTGTGGATCTCGACCTTCGTCGACTGGTTCGCGGCGCGCGCCATCGAAAAGGAAGAACGCCGCACGCCACGGGTCGTGCTCCTCTGCATCAGCCTGGTGGCCAACCTCGGCCTGCTCGGCTTCTTCAAGTATGGCGGCTTCATCCTCGAGAACTTCGAGAACGTCGTCGGCTTCTACGGCATGACCTTCACGGCCGCCAAGCCGGACATCATCCTGCCCGTCGGCATCTCGTTTTACACCTTCCAGACGATGAGCTACACGCTCGACGTCTTCCTGCGCCGCGCCAAGCCGTCGCGTTCCTTCCTGGATTTCTCGCTCTACGTGACCTTCTTCCCGCAGCTCGTCGCCGGGCCCATCGTCCGCGCCACCGACTTCCTGCCTCAGGCAGCCAAGCCCCAGCGCGCGACACAGCAGATGTTTTCGTGGGGCCTCTTCCTGATGACGCTCGGCATGTTCCAGAAGATCGTGCTGGCGGATGTCCTGCTGGCGCCCGCGGCCGAGGCGGTCTTCGACTGGGCGCGCGGGCCAGTCGCGACGCTCGATGCGTGGCTCGGCGTCCTGGCCTTCAGCGGCCAGATTTTCTTCGACTTCGCCGGTTACTCCACCTGCGCCATCGGCGCGGCGCTCTGCTTCGGCTTCTCGCTGCCCGACAACTTCCGCTGCCCCTACGCCGCCATCGGTTTCAGTGACTTCTGGCGGCGCTGGCACATCTCGCTCTCGACCTGGCTGCGCGACTATCTCTACATCCCCCTCGGCGGCAACCGTCGCGGCCGCATCCGCACCGACGTCAACCTGATGGTGACGATGTTGCTGGGCGGCCTGTGGCACGGCGCCAGCTGGAACTTCGTGGTGTGGGGCGGACTGCACGGAGCCTATCTCGGCGTCGAGCGCTTCCTCAAAGAGCGCTTTGGTCACGCCGGCTGGAGCCGCGCGCTGACGGGCAGCTTCGTGGGCAAGTTCTCGTTGGGGCTTTTGACCTACTTCTTCGTGAACATCGCCTGGGTGTTCTTCCGCGCGAAGGACTTCGCGACGGCCAAACTCCTGTTCCTGTCGATGTTCGGCATCATCCGCACGGGTGCCGCGGTCCTGCCGACCCTGGGAATGGTCGAGGTGGTCGTGGTCATCGGCGCGCTGGTGATCACGCACTGGACCCACCGATCGATTCCAGTCGAGGCCGCCGCCGAACGCCTGCCGGGCTGGGCGCACGGCCTGGTCTGGGCCGGCATGCTCGTCCTCATCATCCTGGCCCAAGGGTCGGACAATGCCTTCATCTACTTCCAGTTCTGATTCGGTCTTCGCGCGCTCGGTGCCACAGGGCCACTGGGTCATGGCGGGCTTCGTCGGCCTGTTCGTGGCGCTCATGTTGGTGAGCGCCTGGGAGATCCGGGTGCGCGGCGAAGGCTACGCGCCCGCCTTGAACGACACGGCGGATCGCTGGTCGCTGATCCGCGCGCAGGTGGGCAGCGAGCCATACCAGGTCGTCGTCATCGGTTCTTCGCGCATCCAGTTCGACCTCGACCTGGACACCTACGCGCGAGAGATGAACAGCAGTCGGCCACTGCAGCTGGCCATGCCGGGCACCAACCCGCTCGCCCTCCTGGAGGATGTCGCCGCCGAAGAGGGTTTCGACGGAACGCTGATCCTCGGCGTCGCCCCCGGACTGTGGTTCGTGCCCCAGGGTCGCCCCGTCGATCTCGCCCGCCAGGCCGTGGGCCGCTACGACAACTGGTCGCCCTCGCAGAAGGTCGGCGTGAGGCTCGCTGGCGTCCTGCAGCGACGCCTCGCGTTCATCAATCCAGAAGATCTGGCGCTCGATGCCCTGTTGCATCGTCTGCCCCTGGAGAATCGCCCCGCGGCACATCCCAACCTGCCCCCGGTGCTCCCCGCCTACTTCGCCGGCATGGACGAGCATCGCCAGGCGCGCATGTGGGATCGCTGCGACTTCGGCACCGCGCGGGCGAAGCTCATCCAGCAGACCTGGATTCCCTTGTTCACGCCGCCGCCGCCGCCGCCCCATCTCGGCCCCGAGGAATTCCAGGGGATGATGCAGACCAACGCCGAGAGCGTGCTCGAGCGCATCCGCGTCGCCGTCGAGCAGGTGCGCTCGGGCGGCGGCAAGGTCGTGTTCCTGCGACCACCGTCGACGGGAATGGTGCGCGAATTGGAGAAGAAGTTCTCACCGCGCGCGCAGACCTGGGATCTCATGCTGCAGGTCACGGGCGCGCCGGGCATCCACTTCGAGGACTACCCGCAGCTCGCCTCGCTCGACTGTCCGGAGTGGTCGCATCTCACGGCCGCGGACGCGGTGCGCTACACCGAGGCGCTGATTCCGTTGATCAAGGAAGCGCTCGCTATTGACCCCGCTCCCCCGGGCTCCTAGGCTCATGCGCTCCAACATCCAAAGGAGCGATGGATGAACCTCACGCGACTCTCTCACGCCCTCGCCTCCACGCTTCTCGGCTGCGTCCTGTTCGCGCCCGCCTCCGTCCTCGCCGACGAGAACCCAACCTCCGCCCTCATGGGCGCGCTCCTCGCCGACACGCCTCTGGCCGAAGACCTGCGCGAACTCACCGATGAGATCGGCGGCCGTCCCACCGGCTCGGTTACGAATCTGAATTCCGTCGAGTGGGGACTGAAGAAGTTCGAGGCCGCGGGCGTCACGGCCCGCAAGGAATCCTTTTCCATGCCTGCGCGCTGGCTGGAAAAGAGCTGCGAAGGGCGCGTGTCCGGCGATCTCTCCTTTGCCGTCGACGTCGTCGCCATGCCGTTCTCCGTCGCGACGCCCAAGGCGGGCACGAAGCGGCCGATTCTCGACGTGGGCAGTGGCTCGGACGAGGACTTCGAGAACCTGGGCCGCTCTGTGAAGGACGCCTTCGTTCTGGTCGAAACCTCCCCGCTCCTGGACATCGACGGCCTCTTCGAGGAATACGACGTGAACGTCGAGATCGAGCGCCGGGCCGAGGAAGCAGGCGCGGCGGGCGTCGTCTACATGTCCTCGCGACCCGAGGGCGTTCTCTACCGCCACACCGCTCGCGGCGGCTTTGACAACAAACAGCTGGTCCTGGCCATGGAGCGCGGCGACGCAGAGCGCGTGCTGCGATCACTGCTCGCGGGCAAGCAGCTCCAATTGTGGACGAAGGTCGAGCTCGAGGATGCAGCCGCCCACGAGTCCTACAACGTCATCGGAGAGATCCCGGGCAGCGATCTCGCCGACGAATACGTGCTCATCGGCGCGCACCTGGATTCGTGGGATCTGGGCGGAGGAGCCAACGACAACGGCTGCAACGTCGCCATGATGATCGACATCGCCCGCCAGATGAAGCAGCTCGGCTTGACACCGCGCCGCACCATTCGCTTCGCGCTGTGGAATGGCGAGGAGCAGGGCATGTACGGTTCGTGGGGCTACGTCCAGAAGCATCGCAACGAATTGGACCGTCACGTCATGACCGGATCCATCGACATCGGCAGCGGTGCGATCACCGGATTCTTCACCGGCGGACGACCCGAGATCGTCGACGCCGTGGACGACGCGCTCGAGCCCGTGGAAGGCCTGGGACCCTTCGAGCTCATCGACATTCCCATCGTCGGCACCGACAACTTCGACTTCATGTTGGAGGGCGTCGCCAACATCGTCGCGAATCAGGATTCCTACAACTACGGGCCCAACTACCACGCCTCGACCGACAACTTCGACAAGGTCGACGTCCATCAGTTGAGAATCAACGCGGCCATCGTGGCGGCGGTCGTGTGCGAATTCGCCAACATGGATGTGGACTGGGACCGGCAGGGCCGGGCCGAAGTCCAGGCACTCATCGACGACACGGACCTGGGCGAACAGATGGAGACCTTCGACCTCATGGCCGACTGGGAGTCCGGGCGGCGCGGGCGGCAGAATCCGTAGGCCTTTCCTTCGGCCCGCGAGGTACGTGTATCCGTCCTGCTGCCCCCTTTCTTAGAGTGATTCGTTAAGAAAGAATCCTTTACTAATGGCATATGCTATGCAAGAATCCTTTCACAATGGAGGGAACCCGCATGGCCAGATCCACCGGATCCTACGAATCGACCAGTGCCGCCGGCGAGACCGTCCAGGCGTTCGTGCCGGACCCACTACCCCCAGTGCGACCGAAACTGGCCCTCACCGGCCGACTGGCCGAGCGGCTGCATGCCGCGGAAGCCGCGCTCCATCGCCTGGAATCAGCGGGACGGATGGTGCCGTCGCTCGAATGGTTCGTGTACTCGTTCGTCCGCAAGGAGGCCGTGGTCAGCTCACAGATCGAGGGTACGCAGGCATCTCTCGCGGATCTGCTCGCCGCGGAAGCGGATGCGAAGACCGCGGCGGAGCCGGAGCATGTGGAAGAGATCAGCAACTATCTCAGAGCATTGAGCTACGCACGAGCGGAGTTGAAGCGACCCAAGGGACTGCCCCTTTCGATTCGCCTGCTCAA
>Ga0326597_10013915_pt1 | contig 10555 bp, 10 predicted proteins | sample RVTome_12_FD_203789 | JGI IMG/M metagenome (GOLD analysis project Ga0326597, IMG submission 203789) | Soil microbial communities from uranium-contaminated site in the Upper Colorado River Basin, Wyoming, United States - RVT100D185 | ecosystem: Environmental > Terrestrial > Soil > Contaminated >... | reverse complement strand
CCATCTGATAGCACTTCCACCTCGGTCACACGTCTTGGCTTCAACCAAACAACCCTCTTACTCATCCACGCGTGAAGCCACGCCTTGTTGGGGCGCGTCACCGTGAATTGTCGGGGCAGAATGTTGGGGATCAGCACGGACGGCTTACCGACCGCCCAGCGCCGCCTCCGACAGTGGCTGCTTGAGCCATTCGTAGTAGCCACTCGGGACCACGCCAAGGACGCGGCACAGCGTCTGCCCACCGTACTGCCGTCGATGCGCCTTGATGAATTCATACCTCGCGCGGACCCGCCCGGCACTCAGCTTCGTGGACAGCGGCATCGCCTCCGCAGTTACCGCGGGATCCTAGCGCTGTCCACCGAGTCCTGGGAACTCCACACCGCATCCGCCTTCCGGAAGATGTCCACCGCACTGGATGAAGCCCACCCTCTGCATCTAGGTCCCTCCCGGATGTCCTTCCATTCAGCCTGTCACATGCCTTGTCCCACCCTAGTAAAACCTCTTCCCATCCACGTGTGAAGACGACGCACGCCCGTCGCGATTCTGTCGTTGCTGTATCGAAACCTTGTCAAGTAAACGCTTTTCAAGGCAATTGCCGCCTTGAACTCCAGCTCAGCTCGTCGTGATGTTCCGTATTGTCCCATTCCGGCGGAAATTGGTATCCCCACCTGTTCATGAACGGTCCGAACAGCTTCTTGGCATCTTCGTAGACTTCCGGCGGATAGTACGCCTTCCAGTCCCTTCTGCGACCACGAGTCTCGTTGTCTACCGGTATTGGTCTCACTTGTGCAATCTTCAAGAGTCGAAGGACTTCTGAAAACTCCTCCCGCAGTCGGAACGTATCACGTAGTCGAGATACTTCGCGGACACGTCGATCATATCAGTGTATGGTCTGTTCCAGAGCTTTGACTGCCCAAGACCCAAACTGAACTGGACACCCTGCTGATCAATCGTCCTGTAATTGTCTATGTCAGCGTAGTCGATGACACCCTCCGCCACGGATTTCGATGAGTCTGAAACGTGCCTTTGTGATCGGTTCTGTAATTGAAAACATCGCTGACCTGAGAATCAAGTGGGTCTCGGACCGTCGCGAACACCCAGTACTGTCTTTCGTCGTCGGTTGCAACCCGCTTGAAGTCCAGGTAGTTTGCGTGCTTGTGTAAAATTGGCTGACCGTCATAGTAAGAAACAAGCTCGTTCCGGATCGCCCAGGCGCCGGTGAGAGGAATCTCAATGAATAAGTAGCGATACTTGTGGCTAATTATCATCGTCGTCGAGCGGACACGGTTGCCACGAACGCATCACCACGACGCTCAAGGCGTACTGATGCCGATCCTTGGAGCGGTGTGCGTGCCCGTCGCTGTCGCTGGAATGCCATCCACATACAAGTGATCCAGACCGAACATCGACAGAATGGAGCTGGCTTGCTCTATTTGACGGGAGGTGAAAGCCTGGCGCCACCTCGTCAGGTGCCCTCGTGGATTGACCGGAGCGCGCTGGTGAGTCATTGACGGCTTACACAAGACAGAGGCCAGCCGGTTCGGTTTAAACGGCACACGCAGGTATTGAAAGAGTATTTCGAACTCTCGCTGAGGGTTGAGGACCAAATCTTCATAGAAGACGGTCAAATACTCGCCGGGTTGAAGCTGCTGCAGCGGTACATAGTGCATGACACACCACTGAAATACTATCCGTTGGAGTTCGTTCTCGATATCCACACGCTTCGCGGCTTTGCCGATCACCGGAAAGGCGTCGATCAACGGCTTCTGACTCAACATCACCTCACAGTCGCGGTGCCATCCGGTCTTCTCCGCAGCGCCCCATCCGAGCCGGTGCCAGGACATCGCGACGGACAGCGGGTGACGTATCAGCAAGACAATCGGCATCCGCGGGGCAATTGAGCTGAGCCAGGCCAGCATGAGATTGGAACGGATATCTTTGATGATTCGGCGGCGAAACACACGGGTTCTGTTCTCGACATCAACCCATCGGTTTCTCACCTGTCCGCTCAGGATCCTCTGGGCTGAGGTCATGAGCGTCAGATCTCGATAATCCCGGCTCAAGTATTGAACGTACTCGAATGACCTCGCTTCTTTTACCTTATGAGGATTAAATGGCTCGAACACAATTCGGTGTGTTCCGTCATGGTTGATCGCCTCTGCCACCCACGTGGTTCCGCTCCTTCCCATGCCAGAGAGGAATACAGTGGACTCAGGCGTCGCGATGTCGACGATGAACTTGGGTGTTACCCTCTGCAGTCTTCGTCGAAGGAGCCCGAGAGTCATCGCTTCCACCAGGACAACCAGCGTGAGAATCGTTCGCCATCCCAATCGGGAATCCAAAAGCGCGGAAGGCAATACAGGTCGCCTCTCGGCCGCGCAACATCAGGAACGCTGGAGCATGCCCACCGGTATCCCGCCTGGTGAGCAAGCTGTGCTGTGTTCGCTCCGATAGATCCGTGTGGGTACGAAAGACCTTCGACGGGCCGTCCGGTGATTCGCTCGAGGTGCCGCCGGCTCTCGCACAACTCGGTGAGCTGATCGCGATCACTCAGGTTTCCAAGTGGCGTGTGGCTGGCTGCATGTGAGCCCACGGTGAATAGGTCGGTACTGGCCAGTCGCGCGACGTCCTCATCGCTCATCGTCTCGGCGCCATTTACCGCGTGCGCCACTCCAGTCACCTCGCCCAGTTCATCCAACACCTCCCGCCGCGACGGTTCGTTCAAGCGGAGCAGATGCTGGTACAGCGTGTCCAACGTTTCGAATCTGGCCGTTGATGATGTCAGATCGAGCTGGACCTTGAACTGAGGTGCCGGCTGCACCACCACGCCATCGGCGGTTCTAGGCGCATCGTGTATAAGATCTGTCAGCTCATCCCACCAGAACCGCCGGCCCAAGAAACCACTCACCACGAACACCGTTGCCGGGATCTCATACCGTTGCAGCACTGACTTGGCGGTCAGTGCCACATCGGCGTATCCGTCATCGAAGGTGACGGCGATAGATCCCACGCGCGCCGCGCCAGTACCGACTCCGTGAACGAGATCGCCCAGCGTGACTGGGGTCGCCTTGGTTCGCAAGACCTCCATTTGCTCGGCAAAGTGGCATGGGCTGACACATATGTTGAAGGGATCGCGAGACGGTTCAGCGACACGGTGATACCCGAGAATCATCGTGCCACCCGTGGCGCGACTGCGCAACCATCGACCGGCGAGCTTGGCCGTCTTCCACCCCGGGATCCTCATGGCTCTCAGGCCGATCTCACCGCGCGAATGGTGATCAGGACTTGATAATCCTCGTCTCTGAACTCTAGTTCACGCCGGCGGAGCTCACCGGCCGCTACGCCGTGCAACAGGGCAATCGCAGCGACTACGTTGCCATGCGACTCGACGTGGACACTTCCCTTTCCAAATTGAGCCTCAAAGAGCTGTCGTACAGAGAGCGTGGTAAACGCCCAGAATTGGCCCCAGTGGTCCATATCGTATCGGCTGATCTGGCAAATCCCCGGAACCGTAACGAGTGCGACTCCACCTGGCCTCAGGATGGTATGCACCGTCGTCACGACGGCCGCGACGTCGAAGATAAAGGGCAGGGTCTGTGTCAAGATCACGCAATCGTACTGGGCGGGAGCGAAGTCTTCAGGCTTCGTCAGATCACCCAAGATCGTCACTCCAGGTCGACGTTCGTTCAGATGTAAGACGTCGCTGCGCGTGACACGGTCGCCACCGTACGCTCGGGTGTACGTGTCATCCAGCACCTCGAGCACGTGCCCTCGTACGTCCGACGAGTGTCGGGCCAGAAATTTCGCGATGTAGTAGCGGTCAACAGGTTGGCCGCGCTCGAAACCAAAAGAACGGCTAATTGGGTGGAGGCGCCTGAGACTGCCAAACCGCACGAACCCCACCGGAGGCCACTGTGCATAGCTGACGATCTTCCGTCGCGTCTGAACAGAAAGTAGCCGCCGAGCCACAGACGAGACCCAGTGTTTCATTTAGCACTTGCGACGATGCCCTCATACCGCATCCGAAGGAACGGCCTGAAACGCGGAAACAGCCGCTCCAGGTCCTGCGTCAGACCGAGGTCGAACCAGCGGTCGAGCGTCCATTCGAGTGCGATGATGACAACGGTGGATGTGACGACCGCGACCACGAAGCCCAGAGGCCCAGGAATCAGCTGGTCGATTCCCCACGCGACGCTACCCCCTGTCAGTGAAGCCGCCACAATGGCGACCATCGGTGGGGTCAGCCCCGTGAACGGGCTCGTCAGCATCTTTCGCACGAAAGTGGCGCCGAGCGCCTGGCTCGCCGAGGACGCCACCACCCACGCTAGTGCCGCCCCCACGACGCCGACGGGTCCTGCGAGCAGCCATGCTGCAGCCGCAAGCACCACGGACTGAACGAATTCGACGGCAAACTGGCGCTCGGGTCTTCCGAAGCCACGAAACATCGGAATGATGGCGTCGCCGAGCAATCCGATCATGCCAGCCAGAGACAGGACGCGGATCAGCGGCGCCGTACCGTCCCAGCGAGATCCGAGAACATCGGAGGCAAGCGACGGAGCCAGCGCGATGAGAACAACGCTTGCGGGGACCAGCAGTGCCGCGAGGCCGATCACGAGCGAACGGAAGATTCGTGAGACCCGTTCGGGATCATCACGCAATTGCACGTAGAGCGGAAAAGCCACGGCTCCCACGACATCGGTTGCAAACTCGGAAGGCAGGAAGGCCAGGCGCGAAGCGAGCACGTACAGGCCCAGTTCCGCTGTCCCAAGCCGCCTCGAAATTGCGGCCTGGAGCAGTGCGCGTCCAATGAACGACACGATGCCGACCGCGAAAATCCATCGCCCAAACTGCACCAACGGCCTGGCCGCGCCAGCGTCGAAGGCGAAACGGGGCCGATACGGAGCGACGGTGTAGCTAGTGATGACGTAAGCAGCCTTGCTCACCAATGCCCCGACGACAATCGCCCACACCCCGATCGCATGGGCGAGACCCACCGAGACCACCGCGTTCACAAGAGCCTCGGGCAGGTGCAGCAGCGTCAACGAACGGAACCGCAGCTCACGGATCAACACCGCGACACGGATGCTGGCAATCCCGTCGAGGAGCGGTCGGAGCGCCATGAAGCGCAACAACGCCACAGCGCGCGGTTCGCCAAAGAATGCCGCCACGGCCGGCGCGGCGACGAAGACCGCGGCCGCGATAACCAATCCTCGGCCCAGTCCAACCGTCCAAGCCAGATCGTACTGGTGTCGATCGGCGTCCGGTTGTTGCACGAGCGCGGGGATCATCCCAAGCTCGGTGAGCGTCAGCATCAACTCGACACCCACCACCGCGATCGCCACGAGACCGAAGTCTTCGGGTGTGAGCAATCGAGCCAGGATCAGTGTCCTGACCACAAATATCAGCTTGGTACCTACCAAGCGGCCTGACTGCCAAAGCAGCGCCGGCCCAGCGCGGGACCCGATGTGGTCCCTCACGCACGACTCCCGTTGTCGAGGCTCTCAAGGATCGCAAGGGTCTTCTTTGCACAGGCTTCCCACGTGAACTGCCGCGAGCGCTCGAGCCCCTTGGCGGAGAGAGTTGACGCGAGGGCCGAATCCGCGAGGACTCGACCGATAGCTTGAGCTATGGCGTCGGCATCGGACGGATCGGTCAGGAGACAGGCGTCACCGGCGATTTCTCGCAGCCCGTTCGCATCGGACGTCACAATCGGAGCACCGCAAGCCATGGCTTCGGTGACGGGGATCGGGAAGGCTTCAAGATTGGAGGGGTACAGGTACAGACCTGCAAGCGAATAGATGGCCGGTAGGTCCTGCTGATCAAGCCATCCCGGAAAGTGAATGGCCTCGCCGTAACCCGTTGCCGGTACTCCGTACTCCGCACGAAACAGGTGACAGTCCTTGCCGCCAATCACGAGCGGATACGGGTCTGCCGCCATCGCGTGATAGCGCGCATAGCCCTTAAACACTTGGCCGAGATTCTTCCGATCGGATCCGCCACGCTTGGTGAGCGTGAGAATGAACTTTGGTGGCAGACTGTAACGCCTACGAGTCTTCTCAAGGATTGCTTCATCCGTCACCCGCCGAAAGTGCCGAGCGGGTCCGAAATACACAGTCTCGACCTTGTCCTCAGGCAATTGAAGCACGTGATTGAAGTTGTCCGTCGTGAGCTGGGACACAGAGAGCACGACAGAGGACTTGCGAAAGTACAAGGGCATCACCGCTCGCATGCAACGCACATTTGCCCAGCTGTAGTAGCGTGCCTGGTCCGGCATGAACCAGTCGGCGCCGTGAACGACCATCACCGCCTTGCACGGCGCCAACAATGGCACAGTGAACTTCGGGTGAAAGACAACGTCTGTTTGCTCTCGCCAGCACCTCCAGGGAATGGCCACCTGGTCCCAGTACACCTTGTTGGAGCCGCTCACCACCCGCTCCGTCACGTTGGCATGACGCCCAAACCTTCCAACATTGGCTGCTCGTCGATGGAAGAGAACATAGTGGTTCGTGCGATCCAGGCGCAGCAACTCCTCAACGAGATTCTGAGCGTACACAGCGATTCCACCGTGCTCCTCTAGGCACCGAAGCATCACCCCAATGCGCATGCTCCTTAGCTTCTGTCGCTCTGCGCCTGCGCGACGGTCAGCCGTAACCCATCACGAAGACTGACTTCCGCTTGAAACCCAAGCTCCCGTTCGGCCTTGCCAGTGTCGTAGAGATTGTGTTTCAAGAAGAAGTCCATACTCCTGGCAGAAAAGGGTGGAACGCGATGAAGCGGTTTGTAGACCATCTGTAACGCATAGCCCGCGCACGTTCCAAGCATGGCTGGCAGGTGGATGATGGTTGGCCGGACCCCCTGAACCTCGCCCGCGACGAGGACCAGCGCCTCGATGGTAACGGGCGAACGGCCGGCCAGGATATAGATTTCCCCCGCTGGAGCGTCTTCCCGAGCGCACCGTTCGAGACCACGCACCGCGTCAGCGACGTAGATCGGATGCCGGAAAGTGCGGCCGCTTCCAAATATCACGAAGCGTCCCTTGGCGACGGTCCGGAGCAACTTCCGCGTTCGAGGACACCCCGGACCGTATACCCAAGAGGGGCGCACCACGGTGACCGGAAAGCCCGTGCGTCGGAAGAAGCCCAGGACAGCTCGCTCTCCCTCCAGTTTGGAGACTTCGTAGATGTGCGTCGGACGGCAGGGCGAGTTCTCGTCTAACGCAGGCGGTATCACTTGATGACCGTACACCCCGATGCTACTGCAGTGAACGAAGCGGCGGGCGCCCGAAGCCCTGGCCGCCTCCAATAAGTTCACTGTGGCGTCAACGTTGACGCGCCGATAGGCATCATCCGTTAGACGGACATCGAGATGGGCACTCGCTAGATGGTACACAACGTCTATGCCGTCTACCGCGCGCTTACCCGTCTCTCCTCGAGTAAGATCACCAATCGATGCCTCGAGGTGCTGGTGTCCTGCGAAAGGCGACAGGGATCTGATGTCGAGATCGATGACGCGAACCTGATGTCCCTTGCTCAACTGACTCTGCACCAGGTGCCGGCCGATGAAACCCCCTCCGCCCGTGACTAGGACGTGCATGCTACACTTTCAGCCACCCTAGTGATTTCCCCTTCATTCTCACCAACCGCTGCCTTCATACGGCACGCACACATCCGTTTCACGTTTCACCACACCAACAAGATCAATCAGCACCTGGTCTGCGTTCATCAACGACACAGCCCTCCGAAATGCCTTACTCCAATTGGTTACAACGACGACCTCTGAACGTCTGACGGTTTCCTCGATTGACGCGCACATCAACGACGCGATGTGGGGCAGCTCTCGGTCAATGAACGTCCTATTCGCTCCTACTAAACGTGATATGTCGACATTCTCGTCAAAGATCGCGATTTCGTAGCCCTTGCCAAAAAGCGTCTCCGCTAAACGCACTGCCGGACTCTCTCGCAGATCGTCGGTTCCTGCTTTAAAGCTCAGACCGAGGATGCCAACCCTTTTCTTTCCGGTCCTCTCAACCATCTCGATACTCAAATCAATGTGGTGTTCGTTACTGGGAATGATCGAGTTCAGCAATTGGCATTCGAGGTCCAACATTCTTGCTCTGTGTGCCAGTGCCCTCACGTCCTTTGTCAAACATGAGCCGCCGAACGCAAATCCGGGCTTCAAGTACGCAGGAGAAATATTCAGGCGACTATCCGAACAGACAATCTTCATGACTTGCCGTCCATCAACTCCCTGATACTTGCTAAGAACACCGACTTCGTTCGCAAAGGCAATCTTCAGCGCGTGAAAGGCATTGCTGACATACTTCACCATTTCAGCTGTTCGAATCGACACGACGAATAGTTGTGCATCGATTGACCTATATATTTCAGTGACGATCGTAATCGTTTTCTCGTCAGCAACCCCAATCACACAATGCCCGGGATTGTAGTAGTCGCTTAGCGCCGATCCTTCCCTGAGAAACTCAGGATTCATGCACACGCCGAAATCGCGGCCAGCTTTCTTACCTGAATGTCGCTCCAGTTCTGGAATCACCACACCCTCGACGGTTGTTGGCAATACCGTGCTACGAACAATAACGACGTGAAATGTACGTTTGGTACGTATCGCCTCGGCGATCTGGCAGCACACGTGTAGCACGTTGTCAAGTTGGACGCTACCATTCGGTTTGCTCGGCGTGCCGACACAGATCACGGAGACATCTGTTTCGTCAACTGCGGCACTGGCATTCGTTGACACTGTCAACCGTGATGTCCGGACGACCCTTCCTAATAGTTCTTCAAGTCCTGGTTCGACAACGGGTGGTTGTCCGCGCCGAACCTGGTCAAGTTTGACCTCGTTGACGTCAATTCCTATCACCTGGTGGCCATCCTGGGCCAGACACGCAGCTGAAACACAGCCGACATAACCGAGGCCAAAAACGCTTATTTTCATGGTCCTATATTGAGAACGCTCAAAGTTGCGCGACTTGTTCACCCGCCGGAACTGGCACCGGAGCCGCCGTGAGCCGCACACCTGGTAGAATCTCGTTCGCGTGCTCCAACTCGCGCTGGACACGTCAGAACATGCTCCGCGTCGTCGATTGCATCCGGGTGTCTCATGCCGTCGATCAGTCGAATCAATCCATTCTCAGGTTGAGACTCCCCTCGGCTCCTGCAACGCCGCTTCCTTAGCCGCCGACACTCTCCTCCTCGTCCGGTATTAGCCGAAACGGCGATCGCCTCGAAGGCCTCCGATTTCTCCGTCGTTGCTCTTTCCGGCCGGCACGGCCGCAACTTCGAGCCGCTTCCTAAGCAGCGCGTAGAGCTGCACATCCAGCCAGTTGACCTCGGCAATCGCGCTCCTTGCTTCGTCGCTGGCGCCACCAGCCACTCCCTTCTCATTAGCCACCACGTTCTCAAATGCTCTATATAATCGAGCCGCCTTACGGAGCGCACGCATCGCAGCCGGCAGATCATCCTGAAAGCCGACGACGTCATAACACCCCAACACAATCTCGGCAGCTCGCTGCACGGCAGCTGCAGGATCACCCTCTGCCTCCTCGATCGAAAGACCCGTAAAATGTGTGGTGTACCAATTCCTCAATTCCGAACTAAGCCCAAGTCTGGCATAGTCCTCCAAGCGAATATTGTCCCTTACCACTCGTTCGTGCAAATAGTTCCTCGTGTCTCGAATAACAAAGTAATAGTGGGACACGATTCGATCGACAGGCTCACGCAGAATGGTCAGCCTGACTGCATCCGCGCGAACACCGTCAAACAATCTGTTCGCATTGTGACCACCGACCAGCCGAAATCGGCTCCTGGCCTGCTCGGACATACATCGAAATGTCTCGATCGACTGTTCAACGCTACTGGGCTTCACCCAAAACATGGCACGATTTGGATATTGCGTTAACAAATAGCGACGCACAGTCGTCCCTGCGCACTTCGGCAAATGATCGAATAATATTGGTCGTGGCCTATATATTCCGTGCAATATTTCCGTTCGCATTTGCCCAATCGCACTTCTAAGATATTTGTAACTGATGGTCATATCAGCGATGCCCCTGCGGAGGTTTAAAATCTCCGCCAAGCCAGCGATCTTCCGCACCGATGTTTCTCAGACGTCGTGAAAAGTTTCTAGGGTCCATTACTCGACATGTCGCACTTGAACCCCTGGCAGCCATACCTCGAGGTCGGTCCGCAACTTGTCGAGATGCTCCAAACCCACCACGACGAAGAGCTCATTAGGGCGGACAGCTCGCCGAAAATAGCTGTAATAGTCGTACGGGTCGGCCCAGAACTCGCGCGCGAGTCGGCGGGCCTTGGCGATTGTCCTTCGGGTTTCGTCTCCCAATTGTCGCCTGGGTGCGGCCCGAAGGTCGTGCATCGCGTCGAGCGCAAACAGCTTGTCGAGTAGGGCCTCTTCGGAGAGGGCGAAGGAGTACACGGCCGGCAATGTGACTGCAGTTGGAACGGGTGGGAGGGTCATCCACCCATCGGCCGGGCCAAAGGGAAAGTACTCGCTGCCTGGAGCATGGTTCGTGTAGAGGAGGAGC
>Ga0326597_10013914_pt1 | contig 10555 bp, 9 predicted proteins | sample RVTome_12_FD_203789 | JGI IMG/M metagenome (GOLD analysis project Ga0326597, IMG submission 203789) | Soil microbial communities from uranium-contaminated site in the Upper Colorado River Basin, Wyoming, United States - RVT100D185 | ecosystem: Environmental > Terrestrial > Soil > Contaminated >... | reverse complement strand
GGCTCGTAGACGCGGCCGAGGCCGCCAGTGGCGATGATCGTCGACTTGGCGCCGATGACGCTGACCTCGCCGGTGCGAATGTCGATCGCGACGGCGCCTTTGCAGACGCCGCCATCGACAATGAGGTCGGTGACGAACCACTCCTCGTAGATCCGAAGGCCGTGCTTGATCAGCTGCTCGTACAGGACGTGGAGCATGGCCTGGCCGGTGATGTCGCCGACGAAGTAGGTGCGCTGGCGCTGCTGGCCGCCGAAGGCACGCGAGCCGAGGTGGCCGGTCTCGTCGCGGTGGAAGATGACGCCCATGCGCTCGAGCTCGATGACGGAGGCGCCGGCTTCGGAGCAGAGCACCTCGATCGCGTCCTGGTCGCCGAGGAAGTCGCTGCCCTTGACCGTGTCGTAGGCGTGTTCCTCCCAGGAGTCCTCCTCGTCGATGGCGGCGTTGATACCGCCCTGGGCGGCGTTGGAGTGGCTGCGTACGGGGTGGACCTTGGAGATGAGCGCCACGTCGGCGCCCTCGGCCTGGGCGGCGAGGCCGGCGCGCATGCCGGCGAGGCCGGCGCCAATGATGAGGACATCGTGCTGGTATACCGCCACGGCCGCACACCTCCCTTGTGTCTAAGCGGAATCGTAGCGCCACCTTCTGGTAGGGGCAACCGGGGCCACTGCGTTGGCGGCGCGCCCAAGGGAGACGACAAGCAGACGTTAGCCGGCCTCTCACTATGCCACGAAGGGGCTGCCTATACCGGGACGTAGGACCGTGCACCTCTCGGCACGCTTTTCCACCGCTATTGCTGGGCTTGCGCTGGCGGCCGCTTGCGGCGGCGATGACGCGTCGGAGGCGGCGCACGTCATACCGACGGCTCGAGCGACGGTGGCAGCCGAGCCGACCGCTCTTGGGCCGCCGCCGATGCCGACCTTCCCGCCGGACGTCCCGGTCTCGGCGGCGTTCCGCGGCTTCGCGGGCGATGTTGACCGCGCTCTGATTGAAGGCGATAGCTCCTTTTTTCGGGACAGCCTGGGAAGCGGGCCTGTAGGTTGGGCTGTCTGCGCTCGGACAGCGGCGGTACTGCGCCGGCGGGCGAGCTTCTGGCGGAGATCGAGCAGCTCTGGTTGGCGGCGGCGAGCGGTGTCGCCGATGAATACGGCGATTTGATGCCAGGCCTCTACGCGCTGGCCGTCAAGGAGAACCTCGATCCGCGAGGCCCTGTACAGGTAGCCGTCATTACGGCGATCCTCGAGCCGTCTGTCAGCGGCGGCGCATCGCGGCGAGTTGCCCTCGTGACGCATTGGCGCAAGGAGGGAGCGGGTTGGAGCCTGATCTCGTGCTGCGCGCCTACGTTCTAGGGGAGGAGTTCCTGGGACCCGCGGAGGTGGTGCGGGGCTGGCTGTCGGGCTGGGAGCGCTTCTAAACCCTATGCCCGCTCGCGCTCTCGCATATAGAGCATGAGCGCGGCGAGCGACTTCGCGTCCTCGACCTCGCCGGCGTCGAGGCGGGCGAGCGACTCGTCCAGGGTCAGCGGCACGACCTCTATGTCCTCGTCCTCGTCGCCGGCGGCGTGCTCGGGCGTGAGGTCGGTAGCCGCGAAGGCGTGCAGGTACTCGGTGCAGAAGCCGGGAGCGCTGAAGAAGCCGCCGAGGCGCCGCCAGGTCGCGGCGGCGAAGCCCGTCTCCTCCACGAGCTCGCGGCGCGCCGTCGCTTCCGGCGTCTCGCCCTTCTCGAGCGTGCCGGCCGGCAGCTCCAGCAGCGCCCGGGCGGCGGCGTAGCGGTACTGCCGTACCCAGAGGATGCGCCTCTCGCCGTCGACGGGGAGGATGACGACGGCGCCAGGGTGGTCGACGACCTCGCGGCGGACGTTGAGGCCCGACTTCACCTCGATGTCGTCGACGCGCAGGCGGATGACGCGGCCTTCGTAGATCGGCTGGCTGCCGATGAGGATCGGGAAGGGGCGGTGGGGGTGGGAGGATGCCATGCGCCGTAGCCTAACATGCGCTTCGCACTCCTGGCGGTCTGCTCCGCCAGGAGATATAGAGGGGTATGGGGGACACCCCCATACCCCGGCAGAGGCTGCGCCTGCACCGGCCGATCAGGCTGGGCGGGAGGGATGCGAGAGGGAGGATTGCCCATGGCCGTGGCCGAAATGCGCCTCGCATCCCTGGCGGTCTGCTCCGCCAGGAGATATAGAGGGATAACCCCGGCAGGGCTGCGCCCTGCACCGGGAGCAGTCGGCAGCCGGCCTCGATTGCTCGATTAAATAGAGAGTTGCGGGGGACACCCCCAAAGGCTCGCCAGGGCTGCGACGCGCCGGGCTGATCGGGCTGGACCGGATCGGTGAGGTCCAGTCCGCCGCCACACTCGCAGTGGTCAGGGAACTTCGGCGAGCGGCAGCCAGTGGGTGCAGGCTCAGCCTGTCAGCCTGCTGAGAGGTCGAAGGTGAGGGCGATCTCGTTGCAGCTCGGGAACTTCGGGCAGCGGTAGCACTCGTTCCAGACCTTGCGCGGCAGGGTCATGACGTCTGCCTGGACGAAGCCGAGGCGCTCGAAGAAGGCGGGCCTGTAGGTAAGGGCGAAGAGGCGCTCGAGGCCGAGGCGCCGGCCCTCCTCGATCGTCGCCTCGACCAGCAGCGAACCGAGGCCCCGTGTCTGGGCGTCCTCGGGCACCGCCAGCGACTTCACCTCGGCGAGGTCGGACCAGACGATGTGGAGCGCGACGCAGCCGCGAAAGGACGCCTCCGCGGGCGCAGCGGCGTCGCGGGCGACGAAAAAGTCGCGCAGGTTCTCGTAGACCTCGCCCATCGTCCGCGGCAGCATGTCGCCGCGCTGGGCGTAGAGGTTGACGAGGTCGTGGATCGCCCGGGCGTCGTCGATCGCCGCCTTCGCGACTTTGAGGCCTTTGGACACGGTTAGCCCTTCCCGCCGGCGCCGGCCGGCGAGCCGAGGGCGGCTGGCAGGGGCGTGGCGTTGCCGCCGGGCCGGTGCCAGCCGAGCTGGGTCGCCATGCGGACGTAGAAGTCGGTGCGGGGCTTGAGGCGGAGGAAGCGGGCGCGGTGCTCGCTCGTTCTTACGGAGACGGAGTCGCCCTCGCGCAGCGCCAGGTCTGAGACGCCGTCGACGCTGAGGACGGCCTTCTGGCGCTGCTCCAGCGTGATATGGACGCTCTCGCTCTCGGGCAGGACGACGGCGTGCTGGGCGCCGAGGTGGGGCGCGACCGGCACGATCACGAGGTCGCGCGACTCCGGGTGGAGGATCGGCCCGCCGACCGAGAGGGCGTAGGCCGTGCTGCCCGTGGCGGAGGCGACGATGACGCCGTCGCAGCGGTAGTCCGCTATTCGCGTGCCGTCGACGTCGACGGCGAGCTGGATCGCCGTGCTCAGCGTCGCGCGGCCGACCACGGCCTCGTTGAGGCCGTGGAAGCCCTCCTTACCGGGGACGGAGGCGTGCAGCATCGTCCGCTCCTCGATCCGGCCGGCGCCGGCGAGCACGTCTTCGAGGCGCTCACTCACCTGAGACCTGTCGAGCTCTGTGAGGAAGCCGAGGCGCCCGAGGTTGACGCCGAGGATCAGCGCCTTCGTGCCCATAACGAGGTGGGCGCAGTGGAGGACGGTGCCGTCGCCGCCGAGGCAGATGACGAGGTCGCTGGCGATGACATCGGCCGCCGCCGCGTCGCGGTCCGTCAGCCTGGCTGCCACGCCGCGGGCCTCGATCTGCTTCTGGAGCACGCCGGCGAGCTCGGCTGCACCATCGAGGCGCGGGTCGAAGATCAGGCCGACGCTGCGGGGCGGCTCCAGGGAGGCGGCGGCCTCAGCCATCCCAGCGGCTGCTTCGCGGTTCTGGGGCCGTCTGCTCCCCCTCCCAAACGAGGTGAAGGAGGAACTCGCGGTTGCCGGCCGGGCCGAGGAGCGGCGACGTGGTGAGGCCGCGCAGCCGCAGCCCGTTTCCGCCGGCCCAGGCGACGACGCGGCCGATGACGGCGGCGTGGACTTGGGGGTCGCGGACGACGCCGCGCTTGCCGACCTCGTCGCGCCGCGCCTGGAACTGGGGCTTGACGAGGGCGACGATCGCGGCGTCCGCCCGCAGCGACCGGCAGAGCGCCGGCAGCACCTTCTCGAGGCCGATGAAGGAGACGTCTACGGTCGCGAGGTCGCAGGCCTCGGGCAGGGGCGCCAGGTCGCGGGCGTTGGTCCGCTCGATCACGACGACGCGCTCGTCGCGGCGCAGGCGGTAGTCGAGGATGCCGTAGCCGACGTCGACGGCGTAGACGCGCTCGGCGCCGTGCTGAAGGAGGCAGTCCGTGAAGCCGCCGGTGGAGGCGCCGGCGTCGAGGCAGGTCTGGCCCGTGACGTCGATGGCGAAGGTGGTGAGGGCGTGGGCGAGCTTGTCGCCGCCGCGGCTCACGTAGGCCGGCCGCTGCAGCACCTCGATCGCCGTCTCCGGCCGCAGCAGCTCTGCCGGCCGGGTCGCCGCCTTGCCGTCCGTGCGAACCTCGCCCGCGAGCACGAGGGCGCGCGCCTGCTGGCGGCTCTCGACCAGGCCGCGCTGAACGAGCATGTGGTCGAGCCGGTCCCGCTTTGGCTTCGAAGGTGTCATCGTGGCCTTGGCCATCGAGGTCAGGATAAGAACGGCCTATACCAAAGTCAACGTAACGGAGCGGCGCGATCGGGCCCTTGGGCAGTGCCTCGGTCGCGTCCGAGGGCACGATCGAAGGCGCGATGCGCACGACCATCGCCTGCGTCGCCCTAGCGCTCTTCGGCGCCGCCTGCGGCGGCAGCAACGAGCCCCGCCCGGCGATCGCGCCGCGGCCGCCCTCGAGCGGTCCGTTGCCGCGCTCGCGGACCTGACGTCGTTTCACGCCAACGTAACCTGAGTAGCACGATCGCGTCGCCGGGCGATGCCTTGGTCGCGTCCGAGGGCCATAGGCCATAATTGAGGGCGTGATACGCATGGCCATCGCTTTCGTCGCCTTCGCGCTCTTCGGCGCCGCCTGCGGCGGCAGCAACGAGCCCGTCCCGACGATCGCGCCAGCGGCCGCCCTCGAGCGGTCCGTTGCCGCGCTCGCGGACCTGACGTCGTTTCACTTCCGCCTCAGCCACGAGAACGGCACGACCGCGATCCCCCTGAACCTCGCGCTCGAGAGCGCCGAGGGCGACGTGGTCCTGCCGGACCGCTTTCAGGCGGAGCTTAGGGCGAGCACGGGGTCCTTCTCGGCGACCGTCGAGGTGATCAGCATCGGCGGCGAGACCTGGATCACGAACCCCTTCACGCGCGGCTGGCAGAGCCTTCCCGGCCTCGACGCCAGCGACTTTGCCGACCCGGGCCGCCTCGTCGCCGACCTCATCGAAGCGCTCGAAGAGGTCGAGCTCGCCGGCCAGTCCAGCGTCGACGGCGCTACGGTCTATCGCCTCAAGGGCGTCCTCGCCTCGGAGGCCGTCGGCGACGCCATCGGCTCGGCTCAGCCGGGCTTTAGGGTCGGCGTCGAGCTCTGGGTCGACGCCGTCGAGTTCCTGCCGCGGCGCGTGCGCCTCAGCGGCCGCCTGTCGGACCTGGAGCCGGCGGACATCGTCCGTGAGATCGAGCTTTCGCGCTTCGACGCCGCCGTCGAGATCAAGCCGCCCTAGTGAGCCAGGCAGCGGCGGCCGGCCGGACGCGAGGCGGTTTGCTGCTCGTCCTCGCCGGCCTCGGCGTCTTCTTCGCGGCGGACGATCAGACCTCCGTCGTCGCGATCCTGCCGGCGATGATCGACGACGCCGGCCTGGCGCAGGACCAGTTCTACCGCGCCGCCTGGATCGTCAACGGCTACATCCTCGGCTACGTGGTCGCGATGCCTTTGATGGGCCGGGTCGCCGACGTTTTCGGCCGGACGCGCGTCTACGCCCTCGCCCTCTGCGTCTTCGTCGTCGGCTCCGCCTGGGTCGCCCTCTCGAGCGAGCTGGCGGTCCTCTCCATCGGCCGCGGCGTCCAGGCGGTCGGCGCCGGCGCCGTCGTGCCGGTGTCGATGGCGATCGTCGTCTCGGCGATAGCGCCGGAGCGGCGCGCCCTCGGCCTCGGCGCGATCGCCGCCGCTTCGGAGGCGGGCGGCCTCATCGGCCCGCTCTGGGGTGGCGGCATCGCCGACCTGATCGGCTGGCGCGGCGTCTTCTGGATCAACCTGCCGCTCTGCCTGCCGATCGCGCTCGCGATCTGGCGCCTCGGGCCGCCGCCGGCCTGGGTCGCGGCCGGCCGCCTCGACCTCGCCGGCGCCCTCCTCCTCGGCCTCAGCCTCGTCTGCCTCACGGTCGGCCTCACCGACGACCCGATCGAGCCGCGGCCGCTCGCCGCCAGCGCCGCTCTCTTCACCCTTGCCGCCGTCCTCTTCGCCCTCTTTATCCTCCGCGAGCGGCTGGCGCCGGCGCCCCTGGTCTCGCTGGCGCTGTTTCGGCGGCCGGCCCTGAGCGCCGGCGTCACCGTCAACGCCCTCGCCGGCGGCACGCTGATCGTCGCCATGGTCGGCGTGCCCTTGTACACGAACGTCGTCCTCGCCGGCTCCGCCCTCGACGGCGGCCTCAACCTGATGCGCCTATCGGTGGGCCTGCCGGCCGGGGCGCTGGCCGGCGGCGTCCTCTCCGGCCGCATCGGCTGCGCGCCGGCGGCGGCGCTCGGCCTCCTCCTCGCCGGCGTCGGCTTTCTCGGCATGGCCGGCTGGCAGGCGGACCCGGCCTTTCTCGCCCTGACGCTGCCGCTGCTCTGCGCCGGCTTCGGCTTCGGCGTCCTGATCGCGCCCGTCCACGCCGCCGTGCTCGGCGAGGCCGGCGCGGCGGACCGCGCGACCGTCGCCGCCCTCCTCACGGTCGTGCGGCTGCTCGGGGCGCTGGTCGGCGTCGCCTTGCTCACGACCCAGGGCCTCGGCGACTTCTACGCCGCGGCCGGCCGCCTCGCCCTCGACGATCCCCGGTTCGTGGAGCAGGTGCGCGGCCTCGAGGTCGACTCCTTCCAGCGCATCTTCCTCGTCGCCGCGCTCGTCTGCTTCGCGACGATCGGGCCGGCCCTCTTCCTCGGCGGCCGGCCGCGACGCTCCGTCGCCTGAGCAGCGCGGCTCGCTTTGGCCTGCCCCGGCGGGCCGCTATCATGGAGCCGTGAGCGAGGAGTCGGCCACGGCTGGAGCAACCGACGGCGAGGGTCGTGTGGGCGGCGCCTCCCTCTTTCAGCACCTGCGCTACGTCCTCGTGTCGATGCGGCCGCGGCAGTGGATCAAGAACGGCGTCGTTTTCATGGCGCTGGTCTTCTCTGTGGACGAGGCCTGGCAGATTGAGGAGCCCAGCACCTGGGACCACCTCCTCTTCCGCACGGCGCTCATCGCCTTCGTCTTCTGCCTGGTCGCCGGCGCCGACTACCTGGTAAACGACACGCGCGACCGGGCCAGCGACCGCCTCCACCCGACGAAGCGCCGCCGCCCGATTGCCGCCGGCCTGCTGGCGCCCTCGGCCGCGATTGGCTGGGCCGTGGTGCTGGCGGGCGCCGGCGTCGTCATCGCCTTCCTCGTCGACCCGCGCAGCGGCGCCGTCGTCCTCGGCTACATCGCCCTCATGCTCGCCTACACCTACGTCCTCAAGTACGAGGTCATCCTCGACGTCATGGTGATCGCCGCCGGCTTCGTCCTGCGGGCGATGGCCGGCGCCTACGCGGTCGACGTGCCGATCTCGCCCTGGCTCTACGTCGTCACGGCGCTCGGCGCCCTCTTCCTCGCGATCACGAAGCGGCGGGCCGAGGTCGCCCTCCTCCAGGGCGACGCGAGCGACCACCGCTCGACCCTCGCCGAGTACACGCCGGCCTTCCTCGACCAGATGACGGCGATGATCACGGCCTCGACGGTGATCGCCTACGCCCTCTATACATTTGAGGCTGAGACGCTGCCCGCCGACCACACGATGATGCTGACGATCCCCTTCGTCGCCTACGGCATCTTCCGCTACCTCTACCTCTCGCTGACCCGCGACGAGGGTGGCAGCCCGGAGGAGGTGCTGCTCAAGGACGTGCCGCTGATCCTGACGATCGCCGGCTGGCTGGCGACGGCGGTGATCGTCCTCGCCCTCGGCGAGCGGCCCGGCGGCGCATGAGGCGGCTGGCTGGCAACGGCGCTAGCGCAGGCGCCGCTTCGTTTCAATGAGCGACACGCCGATCGTTCGCCCAACTGTCCGTGTCCTCGTGATCGACGAGCGGGACGCGGTGCTGCTCTTTCGCCACGAAGGCGCCTTCAGCGCCGGCGATATGCAGGGCCTGGCGCTCTGGGCGCCCCCCGGCGGCGGCCTCAAGGAGGACGAGTCGTATGAGGCGGCGGCGGCCCGAGAGCTCTGGGAGGAGACCGGCCTGGAGGACGCCGTCATCGGCCCCTGCGTCTGGCTGCGCGACAGCGTCTTCACGTGGGACGGCCGCGTCTATGACGCCCGCGAGCGCTATCACGTTTGTCGCGCGCCGAGCTTCGAGGTGGATACCGCGAACCAGGAGGAGGCGGAGCGGCGTGTGATGACGGCGCACCGCTGGTGGCGTGCGGAGGAGATCGAGGCCTCGTCGGAGCTCTTCGTGCCGCGCGACCTGGCGCTACTGCTACTGCTGCTGCTGCGCGGCGAGTACCCAGACGCGCCGGTCGTCGTCGGCCTGTAGGGGCCTCGTGCTGCGCATTCCTTTGGCCTGCTCCGCCGGGAGGGGGAAGGAGGAGGGGTGGGGGACACCCCCACGCCCCCGGCGGGCGCTGCGCCCTGCACCTGCCAGAAGCAGCGCGGCAAGCTCGATCCGCTTCTGCTACCGCCGCTGCTGCGCGGCGAGTACCCAGACGCGCCGGTCGTCGTCGGCCTGTAGGGGCCTCGTGCTGCGCATTCCTTTGGCCTGCTCCGCCGGGAGGGGGAAGGAGGAGGGGTGGGGGACACCCCCACGCCCCCGGCAGGGCGCTGCGCCCCTGCACCTCATCGGCGGTGGCATCGGAGGCGGTGGGCAAGGCTCGATATGGGCCGTGAGGGTTCGCGGGCTGGACCCGATTGCTGCGCGCACCGGCGATCCCTTTGGACTCAGACGAACCGACCAATGCGGTGGCAGGCTGGACAGCGGGCGCTCCGGCCTCCGACTAACCTACCAGGCAAAGCGCGGCAGCTTGTGGGTCAAGGCTCAGCCTTCGAGCGCGGCAGCTTGTGGGTCAAGGCTCAGCCTTCGAGCGCGGCAGCTTGTGGGTCAAGGCTCAGCCTTGGGCTCAGCCTTGACCTCAGCCTTGCTTGAGGGCCGCCGCGAGGAGCTCGATGGCGTGGCGGGGGCGGCGCGAGGTGAAGTGGCCGATCTGCTGGCGGCAGGAGACGCCGGTGATCGCGATCTCTGTTGCCGCGGACGCCGCCTCGACCGCCGGGAAGAGGCGCAGCGCTCCCATGGCGCGCGAGACCTCGTAGTGCTCCGCCTCGAAGCCGAAGGAGCCGGCCATGCCGCAGCAGCCCGTGTCGACGAGCTCGACCGAATAGCCGGGGACGAGGCGCAGCGCTGTCAGCGTCGGCTCGGCGCCGACCAGCGCCTTCTGGTGGCAGTGGCCGTGGAGGAGGATGCTGCGCTCGAGGTCGTCGCGAAAGATGGCGGCGACGGCGGCGTCTTCGGCCGCGCGCTTCGTGATCAGCTCATCGATGAGGTAGGTCTGGGCCGCGACGGTGCGGGAGGCGTCGTCGCGCAGGAGGTCCGGGTACTCCTCGCGGAAGGTGAGCAGGCAGGAGGGTTCCGTGCCGACGATCGGCACGCCACGGCGGGCGTAGGGCAGGAGCGCCGCGACGTTGCGGCGGGCCGACTCGCGCGCTGCCTCGAGCAGCCCCTTCGAGATCGCCGGCCGGCCGCAGCAGCCGGTGCGCTCGGCGAGGACGACGTGATAGCCGAGCGCCTCGAGGACGCGGACGGCGGCGGCGCCGACCTCGGGCTGGTAGTAGTCCGTGAACGTGTCGTGGAAGAGCACGGCAGCTTTCGCTGCACCCATGGGCTGCCGCTCTAGCTCAGGCACCACAGTCGCCGGCGCGGTGCTGGAGCCGCTTGTGAGGTCGGATGCGGAGGCGGCCAGTTGCCGAGTGTGATCGGCGAACCAGCGCGGGAAAGTCTCCTTCGCGAAGCGCGGCAAGGGGCGCGCGGCGTGGATGCCGCCGAAGCGCTGCAAGAGGCGCCGCAGCAGCGGCTGCGCCGCTAGGAAGTTCGCGAGCGGTGCCATGGCGCTGCCGAAGCGGCTGAGGGCGGCGATCCGGGCGAAGAGGCGCGAGCGCAGCGGCACGCCGCGGGCGAGGTTGCGCTGGTGAAGGACCTCGTACTTGAGCTTCGCCAGGTCGACGCCGGAGGGGCACTCCGCCTTGCAGGCCTTGCATTCGACGCAGAGGTCGAGCGCAGCGTGGAGGCGGTCGCTCGCCAGCGTCTCGGGCGGCAGCACGCCGGCGAATACGAGGCGCAAGAGGTTGGCGCGGCCGCGGGTCGAGTGCTCCTCGTCGCGCGTCACCATGAACGAAGGGCACATGCCGCCGTCGAGCTTGCGGCAGGCGCCCTGGCCGTTGCACTGCTCGGCGGCGCGGGCGATGCCG
>Ga0326597_10013913_pt1 | contig 10555 bp, 9 predicted proteins | sample RVTome_12_FD_203789 | JGI IMG/M metagenome (GOLD analysis project Ga0326597, IMG submission 203789) | Soil microbial communities from uranium-contaminated site in the Upper Colorado River Basin, Wyoming, United States - RVT100D185 | ecosystem: Environmental > Terrestrial > Soil > Contaminated >... | reverse complement strand
CGAAGCGCGCTCGGTACGCCGTTCCGACCGCGCGGAGGATGTCCGCGACCTCGAGCATGGCGGCGCCGGGCTAAAAGCCGTCCATCAGCCGCGCGACGGGGACCTTGGCGGCCTCGGTCACCTCGCGGGTGAGGTGGGTGTAGACGGCGGTGGTCTTGGGGCTCGAGTGCCCGAGGTAGACCTGGATGAGGCGCCGGTTGACACCGGCCTCGAGCAGGTGCGTCGCGTACGAGTGACGGAGCGGGCGCACGTTCGCCTCCTTGTTCACGCCGCTCTGTTGCAGGGCTCGGCGGAACGCCGACTGGACGCTGCTGTGATGGACGAGGCCGCGGTCGTGGGCGACGCTGTGCTCGATCCCGCGCCGAGTGCGCGCCGGGAAGAGCCAGCGCGGCGAGCGTCATGCCCGGCGACGTGCGCGTCCAGCTCTACCAGCCGCGCTACACGAAGAACCCCTCCCCCTGACCGCGCGCGGACGCGGCCCGCGGAGCGTCAGCGCCAGCGGTGGTGCGCCGGGTGCCCCGGCGGCACGGCCACGAACGTGCCCCGGCACGTCGCCGTCACCTCACCGCCGGACTCGATCGAGGCCTGCACCACGGCCCGGGCGGCGTCCGACTCGACCACGCGCGCGCGCAGGCGCAGCGGGGCGGTGCTGGGCGTCGGCCGGCGCAGCTTGACGTGAAAGTCGGCCGTGACCGTCGAGGGCAGCTCTTCGAGGCCGTTCGCGTTCAACAGGTGCCAGGCCGCCGCCCAATTGCTGTGGCAGTCGAGCAGCGCGCCGCAGATGCCGCCGTTCACGACGCCCGGCCAGGCCTCGTGGTGCTTCTGCGGCGTCCAGTCGCACACGAGCTCGTCGCCCTCGGGGAAGCTCCTGATGCGCAGGCCCTTCTCGTTGGCCGGCCCGCAGCCGAAGCAGGCGTTCGTCGGAGCGAGGCGTTCCTGGAGGCTCTGATCGTGGGATCCCATCGCCCGGACAATGTACCGCGCTAGCGCGGCTCGCCCACTCCGGCCTGCTCGCGGAAACGGCGCCAGCGGCGCGCGAACGAGTCCTGGTTCGCGCCGTCGAGCACGCCGAGCGCCTCGCGGGGGTCGTTCAGGCCCGTGATGTCGTACAGCAGCACCAAGGCCCAGGCCTTCGCGCGCGCGTCGCTCTGCGGGTCGTCCAGCGTCGCGAAGAGGGTCGGCAGCGCGGCGTAGCCCATGCGCCACAGAGCCTCGCGCTCCGAACGCGGTTCGCCCTCGTACTCGGCCTGCGGATCCCATGTGCGGCCCCAGGCGACCACCCGGGCCGAGGCGCACACCTGCGCGAACAGCTCGTCCGCGCGAGCGCGCAGCGCGGGGCTCGCATCGATCTCGACCGCGCGCCACAAGAGCGTGAGCTCGTTCGAGGCGAACACGATCAGGCCCCGCGCGTCGCGGGCGTCCGCGATGTCCCGCGAGGCGTGGAACAGGACCCGCACGCGGTACTCGCCGGGCCCGGCCGGGGTGGGGTAGTCCTCAGTGGCGAGCGTCCCGGCCCAGCGCCCGCCCGGTTGGAGGGGCAGCGTGTCGGCGAGGCCGCCCGGGCTCCCGCTCGTCGATGACGGCACGGTCGCCGCCGGCCGGCCCTGCGGATCGCTGTAGACGATGCGCCAGCGCGAGCGGTCGGGCTGGCGCAAGGCGAGCGCCTCGGGACCGCCGGCCACCAGCTCGACGTCGAGCGGCGGCAACGCGGGGTAGATCGACACCAGCGTCGGCCCGCCGTGCAGGACGACCCGCAGCGGGTCCGGCTCGCCGCGCACGCGCCGCAGGGCCGTGAACCGCCCGATCTCCCCTTCACCCAACCAGTCGAACAGCCAGTTGCGCTCCGGCCTGGGCTCCAGCTCGCGCGCCAGGAGCTCCTCCCACGCCGGCCCGCCGCGCGCGACCATCTCGCACAGCATGGCCTCCGTACGCTCGGCGTCGCCGGCGAGCGGAGAGCTGGCTCCGGTGAGCAACTCGTAGCGCGCGCGCAACTCCTCGTCGGTGACCCGCTCGAGCGCGCGCATCGAGTCCGGCAGGCCCTCGTAGTAGTACGGTGCCGGCGCCGGCGTCGTCGTCGCCGGCTGCACGGGGGGCGGCCGCAGGCGGGGCGCGCTCGCCGCACGCGAGCGCGGCGAAGCCCAGGAGCGCCGCCACCGGGGCCTTCATTCCGCCTCTTCCGGCTCCCCGCGCGGGAACACGAAGCGCTGGTACAAGAGCGACACGACGAGCAGCGAGATGCCCAGTCCGGAGAGCGAGAACACGCGGTACAGGCCCTCGAGCTGGCCGAGGTCGTGCAGGAAGACCTTGCCGAGCGCCACGACCAGGACCGCCAGGCTGACCCAGCGCAGGCCGCTGAGCCTCTTCGCCATGCCGATCGCCAGCAGCGCCAGCGCGTACACCGTCCAGGCGATCGACAACGACAGGTCGCGCGCGGGGTAGCGCCGGAAGTCGAGGCGGAGGTGCGACTCGTCCGCGGCGCTGAACCAGTCGTAGATCGAGAGGTTGATCCAGGCGAACACCACGGCCACGCAGGCCAGCCCGCACAGGCCGGAGGCGAGCGGCCGGCCGCCCTTGTAGATGACGCGCTCGAAGGGGCGCGCGCGCTCGACCTCGAGCGGGTGCAGCACCAGCGCCGCGAACAGCAGGCTCGCGGCCGGCACGAGCGTGCCCCAGCTCATCCAGTTCACGAGCACCCGGCTCGACGTCTCGTAGCCGTCGGGCTGGGCCAGGCCCGCGACCACGCCCAGCGCGGCGAAGGCCGAGAGCACCAGTGTGAGGTACTTGAGGCCCGGGTGGTCCACCCGCCGCCAGAGCGCGACGAGCCCCGCGCCGAAGAGCGCCGGGGAGGTTAGCGACACGTGCCGGTCGAGGTGCAGGGGCAGGACGAGCGCCGCGAAGCCGATCGCCGCCGCGCCGAGCCAGACGAGCGCGACCCTCCGGGCCGCCGGCTGCTCGTGCGCGTGCGGGCGCAGGCCGAGGCGCAGCGCGCCGGCGAGCGCCAGCGCCAGCCCGAGCGGCAGCGCGAAGGCCCAGCCCTCGCCGCCGTGCTCGTCGACGATCGCGCTCAGGGACGGAAACCACAGCGGCGCCGCCAGCGCCGCCGCGCGCCAGCAGGCGCGGCTGAGCGCGAGCTGCGTGCGGAACAGCGCCGGCCAGAACGTGAACGCGAGGGCGCTCGCCAGCCCGAGGGCGAACGGTGTCACCGGCGCGTCCAGCGGGTCCGGCGAGCCGAGGAAGGCGCCGAACCAGCCGCCCTGCGCGACGGCGCACAGCAGCACCGCGACGACGAGCCACGCCCCGCGCCCGACGCCGTTCGCGGCCAGCGCGATCGCCAGCCCCAACGCCAGCATCGTCCCGAGCGCCAGCGGCGCGCCCGAGTCCAGGTAGAGGTGCAGCGGAGCCAGCGCGGTGAGCACCGGCACGGCGAAGGCCGCCGCCGCGTGCCAGGCCGCGCGCTTGGGCGCCTCGAAGGCCGCGCGCCGGTTCGCTCCGGCCGCCGCCAGCAGGAGCGCCGCGAACCCGACCAGCACGAGCGAGATCACCCACGCAGCCGGGAACTCCGCCGGCGGGCGGCGCGCGTGGGCCAGCAGGTACAGCGCAACGGCGCAGCCCGCTCCGAACGGGCCGGCGGCGCGTACGAGCGCGAGGTCCTCGTCGCGGCCGATGCGGTAGGGGATCGCGCCGAGCATCAGCGCGCCCGCGAGCCACGGCCACGGCACGGCCCCGCTCGCGCCGCCGGCCGACAGCGCGAACACGACCAGCAGGCCGCCGGCCGCAGCGATCGGCGGCAGGCGGTCGAGGCGCGAGCAGGGCAGCGCGCGCCACGCGCGCCACTCGGCCACGAGCTGGAAGGTCAGCGCCAGCCCGAGCGAGCAGAGCACGAGCTCCCAGGCCAGCGCGCCGGTGAGGTGCCCGGTCTGGATCGTCCACGTCGCGACGATCGCGACGCCGCCGGCCGCCGCGCCGATCGGCAGCCAGGGCGCCCGCTGCGCGCGCCCGACCCACGAGGCGCCGGCCGACAGCGCGGCCAGCATGAGCGCGATCGGGTAGAGGTGCTGGCCGAGGTCGGCGTGAGCCGCGAAGTAGACCGCGAACAGGAAGGGCAGGAGCAGCGCGCCCGCCTGGCTGGCGAGCCAGCGCGCGCGCTGCGCCTGCGGCGCGAAGCGCCCGGCCACGGCGAACACGACGCCGAACAGGCCCAGGCTCGCCAGGCCGATCGGCAGCAGCGCCTGTTCGAGGTCGTCCGCGACCCACAGCAGCTCGATCAGGAAGGTTCCGGCCATGCCCAGCAGGCCCAGGCTCGACCAGCGCATGCGCTGGCCGATCGCGAGCAAGCCGAGGTCGAGCAGCAGGATGTAGCCGAACAGGCCGACGGGGCTCGCGACGTCCTCGGCCAGGAGCTGCGGCGTGGCGAAGCCGCCGATCAGCCCGAGCACCGCCACGATCTGCGAGCGCTGGCGGACGGCCAGCCAGCAGCACGCGGCCGTCACCAGCACCATCAGCGGGAAGGCCGTGACGATCGGGATCATCTCGTAGCGCCGGTAGGCGCCCCAGATCGTCGCGTACAGCACGACCACGCCCGCGCCCGCTAGCGCGCCCGGCGCGAAGCGGAAGTCGCGGGCGCGCACGAGCTCCGCCAGCGCGATCGCGATCACGCCGGCGAGCGCGCCGACCAGGATGCGCATCTGGGGCGTGATCCAGCCGCGCTCGAAGGCTTCCTTGAAGAACATGATCCCGGCCACGGCGAACACGATCCCGCCCACGACCGCGGCCCCGCGCACGCCGACGAAGCGCTCCCACTCGATCTTGCGGCGCGCGCGGCGCTCCTTCGCCGGTCGCGGCGCGGGCGCCGGTCCGACGCGCGCCGCCGGCGGCGCGACCTCGGCCGGCGCGGCCGGCGCGATCGGCGCTGCCGGGGCCGGCGCGGCGACCTCGGGCCCGGGCGGCTCCCCCCCAGGCGAGAGCCCGGTGGCGGGGGTGGGAGCGGGGACTTCGCCCGCGGGTCCGCCGCGCGGGCGGCGCAGCTCGCGCTCGAGGCCCGCCAGCCGGCGCTGGACCCGCGACGCGCGCACCAGCGCGATCAGCGCCACGATCGGGGTCGCCATGGCGACGAGCGCCAGCCCCGCGACGAGCAACTGGACCAGAGCATCCATGGCAGGACGAGCGCGGGCATTGTTCCGCGCGGCGGCCCCCGGCGCGAGGGCCGGGGCGCCTTTCCCCGGGCATCAGGCCCCGGCCCCGCGCTTCACGAGGCGACCGGTGCCCGGGGTCAGCGGTCGCGGGGGGGAGCGTCGTTGAGGGACCAGTCGTAGTCGAGGTACGAGAGCCGGACCCCTCCGGCCGCGAGCCACTCCGCGTGCTCCCGCGGCGCGTACTTCGCGATCCAGCCCGCGACCGTCCCGCCGCCGCGCTCGAAGTCCTCCTCGAACCAGTCGAAGATCTTCGAGACCCGCGCCCTTTTCGCCGCCGCCTCGAAGCGGTTGCGCGCGGGGTCGGCCAGCCAGGCCTTCACCTGACGCTCGAGCTGGCGCCCGATCTCCTTCGCCGTGTACGCGACGTCGAGCAGCGGCGGGCAGCTCTTCGAGGCGCAGTTGATCGCCGCGTGCACGCGCGCGTCCTCGAAGCGCGGGCGCAGGATCCCGTGCTCGATGTCGTTCAACGACAGCTCGTCGCCCGCGCCCTTGGGGTGCAGCGCGTTCAGCGGGATGAACTCCTTGTCCCAGACCGAGGTGAACAGGCCGCCGAGCTTCTTGATGCTCTTCACCGGATAGCCGCCGACCACCTTGCGGATCGTGTAGGCGTTGTAGGCGTTGATCCAGAAGGCGAGCTGCTCGTCGCGCTCCCAGCCGTCGTGCTGCTCCTTCGTGACGGCTTCGAGGCTCCTCAAGTAGGCTCGGAGCCGCGCGTCGTCCTTCTTCAGCGCCGCGTAGTCGAAGCCGCCGTCGCGCGCGTGCTCCTTCAGCACCGCCGTCCAGGCGGCGTGGGTGTGGTCGAAGGCCGCCGGCGCCGGTCGTTCCTGGAAGAAGGGCGCGAGGGCGAGGGCGGCGAGCGGGATCGGGACCGTGATCTTCATGGCGCTCTCCTGCGCGGGCCGGCACGCATTGTGACCGGAATCAGTCGACGTGGGCCCGCTCGGAGTCGCCCATCTCGACCCCGCCGGAGGGGAAGTACTCCTTCCAGCGCGCGTCGACGAGCCGCGCCGTGCCCTCGTCGCAGGCGAGCTCCGCGGGGTAGCCGGGCTTCATGCGCGCGTCGATCAGGATCGGCGCGTGGAAGCCGGCGCGGCTGCCCGCCAGCTCAACGCGCGCGGCGTGGACGTCGGCGCCCGGGTCGAAGCGCGTGAACGTCGTCCACAGGAAGCTCGTCGTGTCGCGCGCCGCGCGCTCGGCGTCGTCGGCGAGCACCAGCAGCGGCCAGCCGGCGAAGGCCGGGTCGGCCGCGATCGCGCCGGCCGCCGCGGGATCCTCTTCGTACCCGGGCCCCGCGACCACCAGGCAGCCGGGCGAGAACACGCGCACGTCGCGCACTGCGCGCGACGGCGCGCCGGTGAAATCGGTCGCGAGCTCGCGGCGCTTCTCGCCGATCCCGAGCAGCACCCCCTTGCCGCCCTCGTTCAGCCGCGGGCCGGCGTAGTCGAGCGTGTCCATCGACAGGTTCGAGAAGAGGAACAGGTCCGTGCGGAAGTCGGCGCGCTCGAGCACGTGCGTCAGCACGGCGCGGAAGTCGCGCAGGTCGAGGTCGCGATCGACGAGCAGCAGGAACTTCGTCAGCGCGAGCTGTCCCTCGCCCAGGATGCGGAAGGCGGCCACCATCGCCTCGCGCGCGTAGCGCTCGTGCACGAGCGCGGCCGAGAGCGAGTGATAGCCGGTCTCGCCGTAGCTCCAGAGCTGCTTCACGGACGGCATGACGAGCGGGAACAGCGGCGCCAGCAGCTCCTGCAGGTGATCGCCGATGAAGAAGTCCTCCTGGCGCGGCTTGCCGACCACCGTGGCCGGGACGATCGCGTCGCGCCGGCGCAAGAGCGCCTTGCAACGGAACCAGGGGAAGTCGTGCCGCTCCGAGTAGTAGCCGTAGTGGTCGCCGAAGGGCCCCTCGGGCCGCCGCTCGCCGGCGGGGATCTCGCCCAGGAGCGCGATCTCGGCCGAGGCCACGATCGGCAGCGGGCTGGCGGCGTGCGCGACGAGCGCGAGCCGCCGGCCGAGCACCAGGCTCGCCAGCAGCAGCTCGGAGACGTTCTCGGGCAGGGGCGCGATCGCCGCCAGGATCAGGGCCGGCGGTCCGCCGAGCCACACGTTGGCCGGAAGCGGGCGCCCGGCGCGCTCGGCCGCCGCCAGGTGGAAGCCCGCGCCGCGCTGGATCTGGATGTGCATGCCGGCCTCGGCCTCGCCCGTGATCTGCATGCGGTAGACGCCCAGGTTCGCGCCGCCGGTCTCGGGGTGCTCGGTGTAGACCAGCGGCAGCGTGAGGAAGCGGCCGCCGTCGCGCGGCCAGGACTTCGTCGCCGGCAGGCGCGAGAGGCGCGGCGCGCGCTCGACGAGCTCGCACACCGGCGCGCGCGAGCGCCGGCGCGTGCCGACGCGCAGCAGCCGGCCGAAGAGCGCGCGGCGCGCCCACAGCCCGGAGAGGCTCGGCGGCAGGAGCTCCCGCGGCAGCCGCGCCAGCTCCTCGATCAGCTCGCGCGGCCGCGCGCCGAAGGCCAGCTCCACGCGCCGGCGCGTGCCGAACAGGTTGGTCGCCAGCGGCATGTCCGCGCCCCGCACGCGCCGGAACAAGAGCGCCGGTCCGCCGGCCGCGATCACGCGCCGGTGGATCTCGGGCGCCTCGAGCTCGGCCGAGACCTCGGCCTCGACCTCGACCAGCTCGCCCTCGCGCCGCAAGAGGTCGAGATACTCGCGCAGGTCGGCCGGTGACGGTGCGCTGTCGGGCACTTCCCCGACGATACGGTGTCGGACACCCTTCGTCACGCCGCGTGCAGCATGGCGTGCAGGCGGGCGATCGCGGCGCGGTCGCTCTCGAGCTCGAGCACCGGGTAGGCCAGGGCGAAGTCGGCCCAGCGGAAGTCCGACCAGCGCGGGGCGAGCTCCAGCTCGTCCTTGTCGTGCAGCGCCTGGAAGCCGAACGACCACTCGATCACTTCCTCGTCGCCGACCAGCCAGCGCTCGTGCATCTGCAGGTCGATCACGTCGAGCGGGCGCACGATGCCGACGTCGGTGGAGACCTCGCGCCGGATGGCGGTCTCGAGCTGCTCGCCGAAGCCGACCGGGCCCTGGATCGGACCCCAGAAGCTCTCGATGTCGTGCGCGCCGCGCAGGAGCAGGTAGTCCGGAGTCGGTCCCCGCAGCCGGTAGACGAAGACCTTGATCCTGTGCAGCAGCTCGCTCATGAGGGACGCACGCCGGCCAGAGAGCGGAGAACGGAGCCCGCCCCGAACGGGGCGAGGCCGCGCACCGGCCCCACGGCGCCTATCGGCCGCCCGGGGGGCCTTTCGATAGCATCACCGGCCACCGTGGCCGATCCGCCCTCCGATCCGCGCTCCGACCCGACCACCGACCGCACCCGGCTGGCGCGCGCCGTCGCGCGGCTGGACGAGCTGGTCGACTGGGAGCGCCGGGACCGCTCGGGGGGGATGGACCGCTCGCTCGCGCCCATTTGCGATATCCTGACCCGGCTCGGCGATCCGCACAGGAGCTGGCGCGCGGTGCACGTGGCCGGCAGCAAGGGCAAGGGCTCGGTCTGCGCCCTGGTGGCGGCCGCCATGGCCCGCGCCGGGCGGCGCGTGGGGGTGTACGCCTCGCCGCACGTCGAGCGCGTGAACGAGCGCGTCCGCATCGACGGGCGCGAGGTCGGCGACGCGGCCCTGGCGGCGGGCCTGGAGGCCGCCTGGGAGGCGCGCAGCCAGGCCCTCCACGCCGGCTCCGCGGGCCGCGCCGCGACCTGGTTCGACCTGGTCACCGCCGCCGCCTTCCGGGTCTTCGCCCGCGCCGAGGTCGAGTGGGCCGTGGTCGAGTGCGGGCTGGGAGGGCGCCTGGACTCGACCAACGTGCTGGCCAGCCCGTTCTGCGCCGTCACGACCGTCGAGCTCGAGCACACCTCCGTGCTCGGCACCAGCCGCGCCGCGATCGCGCGCGAGAAGGGCGCGATCCTGGGCCCCGGCGGCACGCTCGTCACCGGCGCGAGCGACCCCGCGGCGCTCGCGGTCCTGGAGGAGATCGCCGCCGGGCGAGGCGGGCGGCTGGTGGTCGTGCCCCAGGCGGGCGGCTTCGAGCCGCGCAACCTGGCCCTGGCGGCGGCCCTGCTCGAGGCCCTCGGGCCGCCGTACGGGCCGGAGCTCCTGGACGAGGACGTGCGCCGCGCGGCGCGCCTGCCGGCCCGCGACGAGCGCTTCGCGCTGGGGGGCGTCCCGGTCGTCCTGGACGCGGCCCACGTGGCGGAGAGCGTCGCGATCCTGATGGCCGAGCTGGCCCTCGACCCGCGGCTGCGCGCTCTGCCCCAGGTCGTCTGCGCCCTGGGCCGGGACAAGGACGCCGCGGCGATCCTCAAGGCCCTGGCGGGGCGTGCCGATAGGGTCTTCGGCACCAGCTCCCGGGCTGGTCCGCTCCTATCCGCCGGGGACCTGGCCGAGGCGGCGCGCCGTGCCGGGCTCTCGGCCGAGGCCGTCGAGGAGCCGCGCGAGGCCCTGCGCCGCGCGTTGGAGCGGGCCGCCGGGGGCGGCTGGGTGCTCATCATCGGCTCGTTCTACCTCGCTGGCGAGCTCCGCCCGGAGCTGGCGACACACCCATGCTGACGATCGTCTCGGACCTGCTCCTGACCGACGGCTTCCTGATCAAGGGGAACGTCGAGAACAAGTACGCGCGGCTCAGCCAGGTCCTGGACGAGCACCGCAAGTACTTCCTGCGCGTGCGCGACGCGACGCTGGTCGACCTCAAGACCTGCGAGCGGATCCAGACGCCGCTCGTGCACGTCAACCTCGACGAGATCCTGCTGGCGCACGAGTTTCTCGACGAGGCCGGTGACGAGGCCGCGAAGAAGCTGGCCACGAACCGCGAGCTCCACCGCGTGCGCGCGTTCTACACCGGCCGCCTGAACATCGAGCTGGCCGGCTACCTGCGGCCGGGGGCCTACGAGGCCGACGACCACCTGGCGCGGCGCTTCTTCATCCTGCGCGACCCCGACGTGCGCGGCTTCGACGACCACGGCGACGACGACCTGAAGGCGCTCAACGACCTCCCCTACGCGATCCTGAACAAGCTGCGCCTGTCGTACGTCTACGACTTCAACTAGCAGCCCGTAGCGTGGGAGGATCTACCCGCTAGATTCTTCCACGGATTCGCGCGGGCAGAGGCGGCTAGAATCGCGCGCCATGTCGCGTCCTGAAAGCTGTGCAGGACCAGCGGGGGTCAGTCCCGCCGCGGTAATCGCCGGAGAGCTGCGTAGCAGGCTCCAGTCACGGGGAGAGATCCCCGTGGCCGAGCGGAGCGTCAAGAGCCCTCAGCGAGCCGTACGGCTCGTGGGAGGGGAGCAACGTCGCAGGCCCAACGCGGAAGCGTGAACCTTG
>Ga0326597_10013912_pt1 | contig 10557 bp, 17 predicted proteins | sample RVTome_12_FD_203789 | JGI IMG/M metagenome (GOLD analysis project Ga0326597, IMG submission 203789) | Soil microbial communities from uranium-contaminated site in the Upper Colorado River Basin, Wyoming, United States - RVT100D185 | ecosystem: Environmental > Terrestrial > Soil > Contaminated >... | reverse complement strand
CAGGGCTTCCCTCTCGCCCAGCACGGCCTGGGGTTCATGTACTTCCAGGGGGAATGCACCAGGGCCGATCCCGCCGAGGCCGCCCGCTGGTTCAGGCTGGCCGCCGCTCAGGGCATGGCCGGATCGCAGGCGACGCTGGCAACCATGTACGAGAAAGGCGTGGGCGTGGAGCGCGACCCCGCCGAGGCCGCCAGATGGGCCGCGCTGGCCGAAAAGGGCAGCGACGCGCAGCCTACTTCCTGATCCAGGCCTCGAAGCCCGTGGAGTTTTTCTCCAGGCCGTGTGCGTAGCCCGTTTCGTAGGCTTCGTTCAGGCGCTGCTCTTCGCGCCTGGGGTTGTGCAAGAATCCGCCGGCCCAGCCGTTGATGTAATCCGGGTCCACGCCCTGTTTCTGCATCCGGTCGACAGTATCGTAATAGGGGTTGCTCATGGATTGTGCGCCTTCCTGTTTCCGGACCGGTCTATGGTAGTGGAAGTCCGGAAACCTTCAACTATGCCGAAAGAGATATGCGATCCTAGACCTTGGGTATGCAGTTCAACGTCAACGGCAAGATCATCGAGACGGACGAGCAGGGGTTTCTACGCGATCTCGGAGACTGGAGCGAGGATTTCGCGCGCGCCCTGGCGCAGCGCGATGGGGTCGAGCTGCATGTGGACCACTGGGAGCTGATCTGGTACTTCCGCGACTACTTCCGGGAGACTCAAAGCCTGCCGACGATGCGCAAGATGGTATTGGAGCTGGGAAAGCACCGCGGCCCGCGTTTCCACGACCGGAAGATCTACGAGAAACACATCTACCGCCTCTTCCCGGCCGGTCCTGTTCAAGAGATCTGCAGGCTCGCCGGGCTGCCGATGCCGCAGCCCGATACGTGAAGCCGCACGCGACCGGCTTTTTGAGGCAGCTACGATGACCGATTCGACGATGACCATGGAACAGCGCATCCTGCAGGCGGTGAAGCTCACGCTCGCCAATGTCATCAAGGACACGGCCACGCCTCACGGCATGCGCCACCCGCTGTCGGACGGGACCATCGAGGACCTGCGCCAGTGCCTCGCGCTCATCAGCGCGCGCGAACGCGAACTCGCGCAGGCCGCCGGCAAGGCGGCTGCGGACAAGCCGCGCTACGCCGACGAACCGGCGCGCGGGGACACGGTGGTCCGCTTCTACAAGCAGAAGCCCTCCGGGGAAGAGACGTGAACCATGGCGGATAGCGGCTGCAGCGAGCTCGAACCCTATGCGCTGCGCGTAGTCGGTGACAGCATGGAGCCCGAGTTCGCCGACGGCTGCGTCGTCATCATCGACCCGGGCCACGCGCCGCGCGACGGCTCCTACGTGGTGGTCGAATTCGCGGGCGATGTCTTCTTCCGCCAGATCGTATTCGACGGCGAGCGCCGTTTCCTCAAGCCCCTCAATCCGAAGTACGGCGGCTTCGAGCTGACCCCGCCCTACACCATTCGCGGCGGCGTGGTGCAGCAGGCGGGCAAAAAGCGATCGCAGCGCAAGCACTACAGTTGATGGATTGGCGCGCTCAGACGGCCGCGAGATCGAGTTCGTAATCCCGCCACGCCCTGTCCGCGGAAACGGCCCGCAATTTTTCCACGCGCGCCTGCGCGATCAGCATGCGGTCGAACGGGTCCTCGTGGTGGGGCGGCAACGCGGCGGTTTCGATAGCGTGCGTATCGGACACCATCAGCAATTCGGCGCCGACCGCGATCATGCGATCGCGAAACAGCGCCGGCGCGACGGGCAGCTTACCGAGGCGGTGCTTGATGGCGACTTCCCAGACGCTGGCCGCCGAGAATACGCAGGCCGATCCGGCGAGCAGCTTTCGCGCCGGGCCGCCGAGCCGGCGGCTGCCGACGAGCCACCAGATCGCGACCTGCGTATCGAGCAGCAGTGTCACGCGCGGCTGCGAAAGAGCCGCGCGACCTCGCGTTCGGTGGCGGGCGTGAACGCCTTGTCGACATCGCCGCGAACCGATTTCAGCGAACCGAAACCCTTGAGCCCGGCGGCTGCCGCGATGGGAACGAGCCGCACCATCGGCTGCCCGTTCTTCGCGATCACGACTTCCTTGCCGGCACGTGCGGCACGCACCAGCTCGGACAGCCGGTTCTTCGCTTCAAGGATGTTAAGGCGCATGTCTGCCTCCGTGGCGCATGTGCCAAGTATACGCATGTCTGGCCAGCCTGGCCAGCCTGGCCAGACTGGCGATGCCCTGCGGACCGTCAGTACCCGCCCTTGCGCAGGCTTTCCGGCAGCCCGGCGACCCTGCCCGCCTGCTTGGACGGGTTGCCGGGGAACAGATCGAACAGCGTCTTGTTGTCGACCTTGCGGTCCGGCCATTTTTCCTGCATCGCCTTGAGGATCGCGCGGTTGTTCGGCTGCCCGCCGTTGTGGTTGAACCAGGCCTCGCGCAGGTACTCGATCACGTCCCAGTGGTCCTGGGTGAGGGCCAGCCCGTCGGCGGCGGCGATCGCCTGCGCGACATCCCTGTCCCAGTCGTCCTGCGATACCAGATAGCCGTTTTCGGTCGCCTCGAGCACCTTGCCATTCACTTCATATGCCATGATCACTCCCGTAGGGTTGCCGGCCCGCGCCAGCATGCATGATCCGCCAGCGGCGCCCTGCGGCAAAATAAGCTTCATTGATCCGGCGATTTGCCGGCTTATTTCACTCTGGAGAAAGCGTATGTTCGACCCGGTCACCCTGCCGTTCGGCGCCAAGATGCTGTTCAACACCGTCAAGCTCAAGCCCGGCGTCAGTTTCGAGGACGTGGAACTCGCCGTGGGCGAGATGTGCAACGTCGTCAAGGAAACCTATGGCGGCGACAAGGGCGGCTTCATCGCCGGGCAGTTCTTCAGGTTCTCCGGCTTCGTTTCCGACGAGGGCTCGCTCAATGCTTCGCGCAGCGCGGACGAGCACTACGCCATCGTCACGTACTGGCGCTCGTTCGAGGAACACGAGAAGTCGCATGCCGACGCGGTGTTCACCAGCAAGTTCGAGGCGCTGGCGAAAATGTGCGCCGACAGCAAGGAACTGGGCTACGACATGTTGTGGCAGGGGGCGCCGGAGACGTCCTAGTCGCTCCTCGAGCGCAGGTCGGCGATGTCCTTGTGCGGGATGAACAGGCCGCAGCCGAGCTTGCGCCCGGCGCCCAGTCCGCTTCGCTGCAGCAGCAGGGACTGTTCGAGCCCAAGTCCGGCAAGCATCAGGCTGCGCGCCTGGTGTGTGCGTTCCGGGGTCGCGACCGGCGTCACGCGGCCGCACACCATGCGTTCGGCCCTGATGCCGAGCGCGCCGAGCTCCGCGATCGCGGCGCTGACGAACACGGTCTCGTCGCCTTCGGCGAGGACGACGCAGCGCGAAAACAGGGTCGTGATCCGCGACAGCGGCCGCAGCGCCATCTTTTCCACGCGCAGCGGCCAGCCGGCCACCTGGAGAGTGCGCCCGACCAGGGCGGCGGCTTCCTGCGCGCGATGCGCGGGCAGGCGCAGCGCGAGCCTGGCGCGATGCGACAGCTGCAGCAGCGCGTCCGCGCCCTCGGGACGCAACCAGCCGGCGCCCGACGCCGCGCCATGCACGGTATGCAGGCCGGCGTGCGGCTCCTCGGCGAACCAGGGCAGCGCTTCCTGGATCGCCTGCTGCAGCGCGTACGCGTGATCGACCGGCAGGCTGGGGCAGGTGATCGCGAACACCGCATCCACGATTTCGGCGGCAGTGTCCTCCATTTCAATCCGCAGGCAGCGCCGCCTGCAGGGCCTCGCGGTCGAACCACCAATCGTCCTGCACCAGCACGTCCACGACATTGCGCAGGCGCGGCAGGAATAGCGCCGGATCGTTCAGTTCCATGTCCTCGATCCACTGGTTGAAGCTCTCCTGCCCGTCGACGCCGCTGTGCCGGCGCGCAACCGTGGCGAGCACCTGGTTGGCGTAGAGCAGCAGGTGATCGCGCTGGGGTTCCCTGGCGCGCAGGTCCACGAGGTAGTAGGCCGTGACCGCGGCGACCGCCGCGCCGTCGGCGTCGGGCGGCGTTTCCTCGACCACGCGCTGCAGGAGCGCGACGCTCAGCTCCGGATCGACCGGGTAGGTTACGGCGAGCCAGATGCCGTGGCCGAGCGCGGCGAGCGATTGCGGCTGGTCGGCAAGGAACAGGATGTCGCAGCATTGTGCCGCGCCCTCCCAGGCCTGCTCGGCGACATACAGGTCGAAGGCTTCGCGCGCGGCGGCCCAGGCGTCGGCCTGCTGCTCCAGCCGCACCAGCGCGCGGCCCAGCTGCAGCAGCAGGTCGGCGCGCCGCAGCGCCCCGGCAAGCGGCGAAAGCTCCGCAAGCTGGCTGCGCAGATCGGCGACCAGGCGCTTGAGCATCCCGGTGGATTCCTTCGCGTCGTCGCTGTTGTCGGCGTTGCCGACCGCGGGGTCTTCCCTGATGTACTTGAGCGGGATGTACTTCATGCGCCGGCCACGCGCTCGGTGTAGCGGGCGCGATAGACGAGCCGGTTCAGGCCCGGCGCGGGCGCGTCGCTGAAGGCGCTGCGATCGTGCAATACGTTGTTGCACACGATGCCCTGGCCGCCCGCGAGACGCAGCGTGAACACGTACCGCGACTCGGAGTCGAGGATTTCCTTGAGAAACTGCACCGCCGCCCGGGTGGTTTCGTCCGCGCGCCATTCGATGCTGCGCGTGCGCGCGGTGTAGCGCATGTGCAGCGCGCCGGCCTCGTCCGAGAAGACGGGACCGGTCTGCACCGCGCGCTGAGCAGCGGGATCCTCTTCGTTGGCCGGAATGGTCATGGCGTCCGGCGCGGAAAGCGCTGCGACGTAGCCCGGGTCCTCGTCGCGCAGCAGGATGTAGGCGATCTCGGGATCAAGCAGGCGGTTTTCGCCGCCCGCGGCTGCGGCGCGCACGCAGTGCAGGATGAAGGCGCCGATGCGCTGCTGCGGTGCGTTGTAGTAGCCGTCGGTATGCCACAGCAGGCGCCGGTTCGAATAGGGGATATAGCCGCGGCCCGATTTCTCCGGCGTCACCTCGAGGGAGCTGATGCCATCTTCGTCGGCGAGCGGATTGGCGTGCAGGCGGGCAAGGCCCAACTGCGAGCCCAGGCGGCGCGCGATCTCCTTGTCTGCCACGCCGGCGAGCGGGCTGGAATACACGGCCATGTTCGCGATGCCGCAGACGTGCCGGATTTCCGCCGCCTCGCAGTCGCTCAACTGGCGCGGATCGCGCACTTCCACGATCAGGTCCTCGACGCGGCGCGGATAGCGCGCGAGCTTGTGCTCGCGCCAGCGCAGGTAAGCCTGCGAGCGCCCCGGCGCAAACGGGGTTTCAACGGTGTTTGGCAGGGCGGCGTACACGGACACGGGCTGGGGTCGGGGGAACACAACGTACCGCATCCGCTGCTTTTTGGGTCGATAAGAACCCCGCCTATCCCCAATGGGAGGGGTGCGAGCGAGCCCGGCTATCTCCAAAAACCTCCGTCTTGCCCTGACTTTACCGGCGCTTGACCCCGGCGCGCCTGGCGCGTATCGTCTTACCTTAGTATCTTACTTTTCGCAAGGGCGGACGCCGTGGAGCACACCCGGGTATCGAGCAAGGGCCAGATGATCATCCCCAAGCGGGTGCGGGAGGCGCTTGGCCTGAAGCAGGGGACCGAGCTCGCCGTCGAGCTGCTCCCGGAGGGCGGCTTCGCCGCGCGGCCGAAGGCGACCGACCTGGCGGCCCAGGTGAAAAGCATCGCCGGGATGCTCGCGCACCGGGGCAGGCGCATGTCCGCGGCGCGCGAGAAGGCCGCGATCCTGGCCGCCGTGCTTGCCGAGGACGAGCGCAGCAAGCGCAAGGCGCGGCGGCGGCCGTGATCAGCGTGGACACGAATGTGCTCGCGCGGTTCGTGCTGGCCGACGACGCCGGGCAGCACCGGCGGGCGGTCGCCGCGCTCGAGGCGGGCGAAGACCTCTTCATTCCGGTCACCGTGCTGCTCGAGCTCGCCTGGGTGCTGGGCGCCCGGGACGCGACGCGCGCCGAAATCACCTCGGCGCTGCGCAGGATCGTCGGCCTGCCGCGCGCGCATGCGCAGCATCCGGAAGCGGTGCGGCGCGCGCTCGACTGGATGGAGGCCGGGCTGGACTTCGCGGACGCATTCCACCTGGCCCTGAGCGAGCGCAGCGACAAGTTCCTGAGCTTCGACGCGAACCTGTCGCGCCGCGCGGCGCGGCTCGGCACCCGTCCAGCCGTCTCCGCCCCCTGAATCTGTGCAAGGCGCAGAAGGGCTGAGGGAAGAGTCCATGCTGGCGCGATCGTGAACGGCGGCAAAGGCGGGGACGACGAGCTGTTCGCGATGTCGGCGAAGGTGCTGGCGCGTTCCGGCGATCCCGCGGCGTTTCTCGACTGGATCGCCCGGCACGGTCCGGGCTTCGCCCCGGAAATGGCGCGCGGCATCGATCCGCGCACCGGTCCGCCGGGGCTTGCGTTCCGCGCCATGGGCGTCGCGATCTACAACGCGATGCCGCTGCCCGAAGCAGGCTTTCAATCCCGGCGGTTGCCCGAGCCGGGCAGAAACGAGCCCTGCCTGTGCGCTTCGGGGCGCAAGTACAAGCATTGCTGCCTGCGCCTGCGGGGGATGCTCGATCTCACCGGCTTCAACATGCTGCGCTACATCCTCGACAGCACGCCGAAAAAGCGCTTTGCCGAGCTGCCCGGGAGCCGGGTGGATCCACTCGCGGTGGCGGACACGGCGCGGCAGTGGCATGAAGAAGGCGACAACGAGCGCGCCGCGGCCCTGCTCGAGCCCTGGTTCGCCGGCGAGGCGCCGCTCGGCGCGAAGCTCGAGCCGCTGTTCGATCAATTGATGGATTGCTACCTTGCCCTGGGCCGGGAGCGCAAACGCACCCGGCTCATCGAGCGCGCGCTCGCGCGCGGCGAGCGCGTCGTGCGGGTTTCCGCCTTGCAGCGCCGCGCGACGATCCTCGCCGACCGGGGCGACCTCGAAGGCGCGTGGCGCAGCTTCGGCGAGGCGCAGCGCGAGGACCCCGAGGATCCGAACCTGGCGACGCTCGAGCTCACCCTGCTGGTGTCGCGCGGCAAGACCGGGCAGGCGCGGGAGCGCGCGCGGTTCTGGATCGCGCGGCTGGAGCGCAGGCGCGATCCGGACCTCGCCGATCTGATCGGTTTCCTGCGCAAGATTCACGCCGATCCCGACGCCGCGCTGGCCGAGGCGGACGCGAAGCGCTTTCCGGGCCTCGCGCGGCTCGCCGCGCTCGCCGCCGCGGCGCCCGCTCCGCAGGCGTACTACGCGGTTGCCGACCGCGGCGAAGCCGGGCGCGTGCTCGAGCCGCGGGACGCCCTGAAGAAGACCGAGGCGCGCTGGCGCAAGGCGTTTCCGCAAACCAAGCCCGGCCTGACCGCGACCCAGCACAGTTTCACCGGGATGTGGATCGAGCCCGCGTCCTGGCTCGATTTTCTCGAGCGCGACGCGCTCGCCTGGCAGAGCTTCGACGTGCTCGATGACCTCGCGATGGCCGTCGAGGCGCTGCCGGTCATCGGCTCGAGCGCGACGCTGCTCGAGCCGCTGCTCGAAAGAGGCGCCGCGCTGCTCGAGGCGAACCTCGCCGCCGCGCCGCCGGGTAACGGCACGCTGCAATGGGGCTGGGTCGAGAACCGGCCGGCGCTGCGCATGCTGGCGCATCTCGCCTGGCGGGCCGCGGCGGACATGGACCGGGGCGCACCGCCCGAGCGCTTCGCCGGGCTCGCCGAGCGGCTGCTCGCGCTCAACCCCTCGGACAACCAGTTCGTGCGCGAGCCGCTCACGCGCGCCTACCTCGTGGGCGGCGCGCCGGACAAGGCCCTCGCGCTCGCCGAGCGCTACCCGGAGGACTTTTGCGGCCCCGCCCTGAATCGCATCCTCGCCTTGGTCCGGCTCGGCCGCCGAGAGGAGAGGCGCTCGGCGCCCTGCGCGATGCGGCGAGCCGGCACCGCGTCGCGGTCGAGATGCTGCTCGCCGAAGCACCCAGGCGTCCGAAGCCCGATTCCGGCGTCGGCGTCGTCATGGGCGGCAAGGAAGAGGCCTGGGACTATCGCGCGGCGCATCGCGCGCTGTGGGAGCGCGACGGCGCGCTCGACTGGCTGCGCACGGCGTGGAACGAGGTGCGCAAAGCGCATCGGCCCTATACTGGCGAGCCATGAACCTCGAAGTCTCGATCGCTGCCGCGAATCGCGCCGTGGTTGACCGCGACGCCGCGCTGCGCGCCCATGGCGGTGGCCCGGGCCCAGCGCCGAAGGCGTAGTGCGGATGGATGTCAGTTTGCCGTTTCTCTACAGGGCGCTGATGCGCTGACCGCTATGATGAGATGGTCGATGCATCATGGCTGAACGCATCTATCCGAATCCAGCGCGGCCTTCGAAGTTCGCGGATCGCTACCGGCTCTATCTGGATGAGTCGGGCGATCACGTTTTCCGCGAGACCGAAGAGCTTGCGCATCGATACTTGTGCCTGCTGGGCTGCTGGTTCCACAATCCCGACTATCTGAGATTCCATGAAGCCATCGAGGGCTTGAAGTCGGAGTATCTGCCGCATCATCCTGACGACCCGGTAATCCTGCACCGCGAAGACATGGTCAACGCACGCAAGGCATTCAAAAGCCTTCGCGACGCCGCCATGCGGTCAAAATTCGATGATGCATTGCTCGCAGTCATCAAGGCAGCAGAATTCAAGGTCGTTGCCGTGGTGATCGACAAACAGGAACTGCGTCGCGCCTACGGCACGGCGGCCGGACATCCCTACCACCTGGGCTTGGGATTCCTGCTGCAGAGATTCGCCGGATACCTGAACCACATAAACCGGGTCGGAGACATCCTGGGCGAGGCCCGCGGCGGCAGGGAAGATCGCTTGCTCAAAGAGTCCTACTCGCGCGTGTTTGAGCGCGGCGTATGGATGACGAGGAGCGAGGTATTCCAGTCCGCCCTTACGTCATCCGAATTGAAGCTGAAGCAGAAGAGCGCCAACATTGCGGGGCTGCAGCTCGCGGACTTGCTTGGCCACCCGGTCAAGCAATGGGTGCTCAAACACTTCGGCCATGCAACTGAAGATTTGGCGCCGTTTGCCCAGCGGTTGATGGGCGTAGTTGAGCCCAAATTCAATCGCCAACTCTATGAGGGACGGGTGGAGGGGTACGGGATGGTGCTGTATCCGAATGCCCAAAAATAAAAAGGCCTCTTTCGAGGCCTTCTTACGCTTGCCCCTGCGGGCAATCCACCTCCGCTAAAGCGGATTGATGCCATTATGGCCCAAGCTTACGGGGTAAGCAAGATGCGCTGGGTTGCACCGACGGAGAAAGACGACGCGATTCACCGGCTAGAGAAGCGCCTCTGGGACGCGGTGGACCAGTTCCGGGAGCGCGATCTCGGCTGCGCGCGCCTCGCACGGTGAGCTACCGCGATCGAATTGTCGTCGACCCCGCGATTCGCGGCGGCAAGGTGTGCGTCAAGGGCACGCGGATCACGGTCTGCGACATTCTCGAATACCTCGCCGGAGGGATTGCGCAGCCGCTGGCTGCCGCCCGGTTGTCTACTTGATTCGCGCGGGCGGCTGAACGAGCTCGACGACCGCCCGCCCGCTGCGGATGTCTTCGAGGTCCTTTGCGGCGAACTCGAGGTCGCGCAATTCGAGGTGAAATTCGAACTGCTGCCGCGCGCCCGATTGCCTGTCGGTCCGCTCAAGCCTCATTTTCCCGCCAAGGAGCCCGAGAGGAGCGAGAATATCGAGCGCCTTGACGACGGTGCCGTTATCCGCGAAGTAGTATCGCCATTCGCCGTCTACGATCTTGCCGTGCCAGGACTGCTCGTCGTACTTCATCCAGCCGGGGCGCGCGCTTAACGGCTTCATGCCGATCGCCTCGATGTTGGCGATGCTTCGCGCGTTGTCGTTCTTGACGATCGCAATGAGGGAATTCGTGGCGTCCGGCTTCGCCGGCGCCGGTTCCAGCACGGCATGGCCGATCAGGCGCAGCCCCAGCAGGAGAATTTGCATGCTGGCCGGGCCGAGACCCCCGACCTCGGCAGTGGCGCGCATGCCCGCCAGCTCGCCGGTGTAGGTCAGGGCGGACTGCGGGGTGAGTTGGAAAACGGCGGCGGAGGCGACCAGGCGGTCTTCGCCGGCGGGCTGAACGACCAGGATGCGCCCCTGTTCGAGCGTGTCGCCGACAACCTTGACGCTCGGGATGGGCAGCGCGGCGCTTTGATTCGCGGCGTAGAAGTCCAGCAGCGCCTGGAAATCGCCGGGCGCGGCCTGGCGGATCCGGAAGCTCCCTGCCGGGGCGGCCGGCGTATTCAAGGGGTTCCGTGCCAGCGTTGCACGGTGCATCGATCATTGCATCGTGCTATTAGTTCGTTTATCATGCAAATATCGGAGCAGAACCATGGAGGCGCATCATGGCCAGAACGAGCGCGAGTCGCGGGGATGTCCGCCTGAATTCCCTGGCGCGGGGGATCGAAGGCGCGCAGGCTGAACTGCTTGCCCGCCGGATGCAATACCTTGGGGCCCTGGACGAATCCGGGATCAAGCATTG
>Ga0326597_10013910_pt1 | contig 10558 bp, 10 predicted proteins | sample RVTome_12_FD_203789 | JGI IMG/M metagenome (GOLD analysis project Ga0326597, IMG submission 203789) | Soil microbial communities from uranium-contaminated site in the Upper Colorado River Basin, Wyoming, United States - RVT100D185 | ecosystem: Environmental > Terrestrial > Soil > Contaminated >... | reverse complement strand
GATTGTCGCGGTCGTACGCGCCCTGGACGTACGACGGGTGGGCACCCCACGGCTCGACGACGACCGCGTCCACGATCAACCCGGGGATGATCGTCCGGTTCGGATCGGCCCGGACGACGTCTTCGGACACGAGTTCCTCGACGACGACGATCAGCCGGTCGGCCGCGAAGGCCGCCTCCTTCTGGCAGCCGAGCAGGCCCCAGACCTGCGTGTCGCCGGCGGCCGACGCCCGCTGGGCGTGGACGATCGTCACGTCGGGCTTGAGCGGCGGGACTGCGTAGACCGTGCCGTCGCCGTAGGGCGACTCGATCGGCCGGATTCGGGGGTTGGCCGACGGCAAGTCCGTCTCGAAGTACGAGCGGAGCGGAAAGAACGGCAGGTTCGCCGCCCCGGCGGTGTACCGGGCGACCATCCCGAAGTGGCTGTACTCCTCGAGCTCGAGCTCCGGCGGGTCGGCCTCGATTCGCCGGCGGATCGCGCCGAGCCCGCCGACGCCCGGGTTGCCGAGCCAGGAGAACACGAGCCGCGACGCGACGCCCCCGGCGATCATCTGGTCGTAGATGACGTCCGGGGTGAGGCGAGCCAGCGTCAGGTCGCGCTTGCCCTGGCGGATGATCTCGTGGCCGGCGGCGAAACAGATGAGATGGGTGAACCCCTCGATCGCCACGGTGTCGCCGTCGCGGACGATTTGGGCAATCGCGTCGCGCATCGACGCGACCTTCGAGGTCATCCCGCAGCCTCGACCTCGTGAAGCGCCCCTGCCGCGACGACCTCCTCCAGGATCTCACCCTCGTGTCCCGCCACCGCCGCGACGGCATGGCCCAGGATCCGCAAGGCGGTCGCCATCTCGGGCTCGCTGACGGTCAGCGCGGGTGACATCCGAACGCTCGACTTCCCGCACTCGAGCACGAGGAGCCCGCGCTCGAAGGCGGCCCACTGGACATCCTCGGCGTGCTCCGCGGTATCGAACTCCACGCCGAGCATGAGGCCCATACCGCGGATGTCGGCGATGAGCCCGGGAAACCGGTCGCCGAGCCTTCGCAGGCCGGACAGCGCCTGGTCCCCGCGCTCCGCGGCGTTGGCGATCAGCCCGCCCTCGAGCAGCTCGATCGTCGCGAGGGCGGCCGCGCAGGCCACCGGGTTCCCGCCGAACGTCGAGCCGTGGGCACCCTTGCCCCACGCCTGGAGAAGGTCGGCCCGGGCGATCATCGCGCCGAGCGGCATCCCGGACGCGATCCCCTTGGCGGTCAGCAGGATGTCCGGCTTGACGCCCCAGTGCTCGACCGCCCACATCCGGCCGGTCCGCCCCGCGCCGGACTGGATCTCGTCAGCGATGAGCAGGATCCCGTGGCGGTCGCACAGCTCGCGAAGGCCGGGCAGGAAGCCGTCCTCGGGGACGATGTAGCCTCCCTCGCCCTGGATCGGCTCGACGATCACGGCGGCCACCTCGGACGGTGGCACGAGCCGTTCGAACAGCACCTCGTCGAACCAGCGGAGGTCCTCGACCCGTCCGTACGGGGCGTGGAAGACGCCCGGCAGGAGGGGTCCGAAGCCCGCATGGTACTTGGCCTTCGACGCGGTGAGCGAGAGGGACCCGTATGTCCGGCCGTGGAACGCGCCGATGAACGCCACGACGTACGGGCACCTGGTGGCGAATCTTGCCAGCTTGATGGACGCCTCGACGACCTCCGTCCCGGAGTTGCCCAGGTACGTCCGCGCGGGCCCCGCGACCGGGGCGGTACGCGCGAGGCGCTCGCACAGCTGCGCGTAGATGGGCAGGTAGAAGTCCGACGCGCTGAAGTGGATGAGCTCCGCCGCCTGCTCACTGATCGCGCGGACGACGGCCGGATGCGCGTGGCCCGTCGAGTTCACCGCGATCCCGGCGGCGAAGTCGAGGAACAGGTTGCCGTCGATGTCCTCGATCACGAGGCCTTCGCCGCGCACCGGCACGATCGGGTAGGCGCGCGGCAGGCTCGGCGAGGTCCACGTCTCGTCGTACGCGACGTGGGCGCGTGCCCTGGGCCCGGGAATCTCGGTGACGATGTCCGGGACGGGCCGCCCCTGTGCAAGCCGCGACGATACTCGGGCCAAGGAACCACCTCGACGCATACGTTTTATGCAACGTGGATAGAGTTCGAGTATAGCCGACACCCTGGGGCCCGGATGCGCCAGGGCCGCACCGGGCGCCTGCCGGACGGGTGGATGCGGCGTCGCCGAGAGTGCGCACGATCCGGCGAGCTGCTCGAACGCCACCCGTACGGCCACGGGCAGGGCGGACCCTGCCAAATGCTCGCCCAGCGATCCGTAAGGCCGGCTCCTCGGCCTGCTTCGGGGTCTTGGGGAGGCAAGCTCGGCTGCCAGCGGCTAACCGCAGCCCCCAACTGTCCTGGTTCTAGTGTCGCTTCGTGCCGTGCGCTCCCCCGGGCGAGCATTAGGCACAGTGGTCGCCCCAGCGCCAGGGTCCGTCGGCGAGGGGGCGCACCCGGCAACGCCCGCCCGCGCCGCCCTGGCGGCGCGTCAATCGACGATCGTGTGGCTTTGCTCCCGCAGGAACTGCGCGACGTAGTACATCGACAACCCCGCCTTGCCCGTCGATCCCGAGCCCTTCCAGCCGCCGAACGGCTGGACGCCCGGCCAGGCGCCGGTGGTCGCTCCAGCCCGCCGGTTGACGTACAGCACGCCGGCCTCGATCCGGTCGAGGAATTGCTGCACCTCGGCCGGGTCCTCGGAGTAGACGCCGGCGGTCAGGCCGTACACGGAGTCGTTCGACAGCGCGATCGCCTCGTCGAGTGAGTCGACGGCGTGGACGACGGTGAACGGCACGAACAGCTCGTCCTGGAACAGCCTGTGCGACGCCGGCAACCCGCCCACAACCGTCGGCTCGACGTAGAAGCCGCGGGCGAGAGCGCCGTCGTAGAGTCGCTCGCCGCCGGTGAACACGCGGCCGTCGCGGCGTGCCTCGGCGACCGCCGCCTGGTGGCGATCGACCGCCCGCTGGTCGACGACCGGCCCCAGCCAGTGCTCGCGCTTGAGCGGGTCGCCGATCGTGAGCTTCTCGGTCTTCTCGACCAGCAGCCGCACGAGCTCATCGTGGACCGGCCGCTCGACGTACACGCGCGAGTTCGCGGAGCACTTCTGGCCGCCGAACCCGAAGGCGGAGCGCATGATCCCCTCGGCCGCCTCCTCGAGGTCCGCCTTGCGCGTGACGACGGCCGGGTTCTTGCCGCCCATCTCGACGATGCACGGACGCGGCCAGCCGGTCGAGAACGACTTGAACAGCCGGAAACCCACCTCGTACGAGCCGGTGAACACGATCCCGTCGATGCCGGGGTTGTCCTGGAGCTCCTGGCCGACCGTCTCGCCCGGGCCCATGACGAGGTTGATGACGCCGGCCGGCACGCCCGCGTCGACGTACGCCTGGACGAGATTGACGGCCGACCACGGGGCCGCCGAGGACGGCTTGAACACGATCGTGTTGCCGGCCATCATCGCCGCCCCGCTTGGCCCCGCGGCGAGGGCCATCGGGAAGTTGAACGGGCTGATCACCGCGAACACGCCGTGCGGCCGCAGGATCGACCTGGTGTGGACGGCCGCGTCCCCGAGCGTGTCCATCGGGTGGTCGTAGCCGTCGTTGTCCTCCATCGTCTGCGAGTAGTAGCGCAGCAGGTCGGCGGCCTCCTCGACCTCGCCGAGGGCCTCGAGCCGGTTCTTGCCGACCTCGATGGCCATCGCGCCGCCGTACTCCATCTGGCGCTCGCTGATCAGCTCGGCCGCGCGGCGCATGATCGCCAGCCGGTCGCGCCACGGGGTCGCCGCCCAGGCCGGCTGAGCGCTGCGGGCGGCCGCAATCGCGTCGGCCACGTCGCCGACGGTGCCGCGGGCGAACGTCCCGACCAGCACGTCACCGTCGATCGGTGTCCGGACCTCGAACGTGCCGTCGCCGTCGCGCCACGCCCCGTTGACGTAGTTGCGGTGGTAGGCGCCGAGGCCGGCCCGCGCCTTGTCGAGGCCCGCCTCGTAGAGCGCGTGGAGCTCCTCGTTGTCGGCGCGCAGGGTTGCGTAGGTGATCTTGAGACGCGCTTGAGACTCGGTCGTCATGGCGAACGGTCCTCGTGCGGCGGGCGGGGGCGCCGGACCCGCGATCGGGAGAAGTGATGCTCAGTCTAGCGCGGCCACGACCTCGGCCAGCGACGAGGCGACGGCGTCCGGACGCCCTCCGCCGAGCGCCTGCCCCGCTGCCCGGGCGACGTCCTCCTCGCCGTGCTTGCCGCTGAGCACCATGATTCCGCGCAGGCCGGCACGGCGGGCGGCCAGGACGTCGGTCCAGACATCGTCCCCGACCATCGCCAGGTCTGCCCGGCGCACCGGACCCTCGCCGTCATGCGCGCCCAACTCGGCCGCCAAGTCGCCGGCGGCCAGCGCGAAGAACAGGCGGGACGGCTTGCCCATGATCCGCGCCCGGACGCCGGTGGCGTACTCGAGGCCGGCGACGATGGCGCCCGAGTCGATCGTCGGCCCGTCCGGCGTGAACCACCACCGGCTCTTGTGCATGCCGATCAGCTCGGCGCCGTTGCGAACGAGCCGGAACGCCCGGTTGAGGGTGTCCCACGTGGTCGATTCGGGCGCGTAGCCGATGACGACGGCGGCCGCCCGGGCGTCCGGGCGGGACGCCTCCTCGTCGGTCATGAGCCGCTGCCCGGCGAACTCGGTGAGGGCGTCGCCGGACGCCAGGACGTAGAGCGGCTCGCCCGGGTAACGGCTCGCCGTCCAGGCGGCCGTGGCGGACAGGGAGGAGTGGAAGCGATGGGCCGGAATCGGCGCTCCGAGCTCCGCGAACCGCTTCGCCAGCGTCGCGCGGGTCACGAGCGACGTATTGGTGACGATCCGGTACGGAATCGTACGCCGGTCGAGCGTGCGCAGCGCGTCCGCCGCCCCGGGGATCAGCTTCTCGGCGAGGATGACGACCCCGTCGAGGTCGAGCAGCAGCCCGCGCACGCCGCGAAGCGCCGCACGGAGATCGAGCATCATGGGAGGCTAGCAGAGCGAGGAGGGACGATGGGACTGCTCGACGCCCGGCGGGCGCTGATCTTCGGCGTCGCCAACGATCACTCGATCGCCTGGGGGATCGCGCGGGCGTTTCACGATCAGGGCGCGATCGTCGGCTTCTCGTCGGTCGAGAGCCTCGTCGAGAAGCGCGTGCGGCCACTCGCCGCCTCGATCGGCAGCACGTTCGTCGAGCCGTGCGACGTCGGGTCGGACGAGCAGATCCGGGCGGTGATGGAGCGCTGGCGGGAGGAATACGGGGAGATCGACGTCCTCGTCCACGCCCTCGCCTACGCCCGCCGCGAGGACCTCGAGGGCGCGTTCGTCGACACCTCGCGCGACGGGTTCGCGCTCGCCCTCGACGTGAGCGCCTACTCCCTCGTCGCGCTCGCCCGCGAGGCGCGACCGCTCCTCCACCCGGGCAGCAGCATCATCACCCTGACCTACTACGGTGCCGAGAAGGTCGTCGCCAACTACAACGTGATGGGCGTCGCCAAGGCGGCGCTCGAGGCCTGTGTGCGCTACCTCGCCGCGGACCTCGGTCCGTCCGGCATTCGGGTCAACGCGATCAGCGCCGGGCCCGTCCGGACCCTCGCCGCGTCCGGCGTCGCCGGCTTCAGGAAGCTGTACGGTGGCTTCGCCGAGGTCGCCCCGCTCCGCTCGAGCATCACCCCGGAGGACGTCGGGAGGAGCGCCGTCTACCTCGCGAGCGACCTGTCGAGCGCGGTGAGCGGCGAGGTTCACTACGTCGACGGCGGCTTCAACGTCGTCGGGGTGCCGGCCTCGGTCGGTTGACGCGCCGGGCCGGCCGCGACGGCGGAACGCGGTCCCTACCAGCCCTCCGTTCCCGGCTCGCCCTTGAACGGGCCGACAACGCGGGACGTGACCCATCCACCGTAGAAGCGACCGGGCTGCGGCGTCGCCCGTTCGTCGCCGACCCACGCCTCGTCGACCCGCCCGGCGTAGAAGGCAAGATGGCCGGCGATCGCCTCGTAGCCGGGCATCGGCTGCTCGTACGTCCAGGCGACGTTGTCGATCCGCCGGCCGGGGCGGTCGTACGCGAAGTAGCCGGCCGCGCCCTTCCACTCGCAGAACGTGCCGTGCGCGCTCGCGACGAGCCGGTCCAGCCTGACGTCCTCGCGCGGGAAGTAGTAGACGGGCGCCCCGGCGGTCTCGAGCACGCGCATCCCGTGAGCCGTGTCGGCCAGCAGCTCGCCGTCGACGACGACACGGAGCCGCTCGGGCACCGGCTCAACCCGCGGCGGGCGCGGGTAGTCCCAGACCGATTCCTGGCCCGGTCCCGGGACGACGCGCTCGACGGGCGGGCGGGCGCTCACCGAAGGATCACCGGTCGCGACACGTCGCGCACCGGCCGACGATCGTGACGTGGGACAGGTCGACGGCGAATCCGCGAGTCGACTCGATCGACCCGACGAGGGTCGCCGCCTCCGGGCCACCGATCTCCCACGTCTCACCGCAACCCTCGCAGTGGAGGTGGCCGTGCTCGGCGGACGGCAGCACGTGGAACTCCTCGCGCCCGTCCGGACCGTGGCCGTGGCGGACGAACCCGAGGTCCTCGAGCACGTCGAGCGTCCGGTAGACGGTCGAGGGAATCGTCGCCGGGTCGACCGCCCGGCAGCGCTCGACGAGCTCGCTGCCCGTGACGTGACCGTCCGCCTGGGACAGGACCTCGACGAGCGCCCGGCGCTGCGGCGTCCAGCGCATGCCGCGTTCGCGCAGGCGATCGCGGACCACTTCCCAGCCCGGGGCGACCATCAGGCGCCGATGAACCCGAGCAGCCGCTCGAGATCCGGCAGGACGCCCTCGGCCTGGAACAGGAAGAGCGCGCCCACGACCACGCTGAACGTGCCGGCGAAGACGCCGACCGCAAGGTACAGGCGCTGGCGGAGCTGGCTGGCGACGAACCCGGACGCGGTCAGCACGACGATCAGCGAGTTCGAGATCAGGAGGCCCAGGATGAATGCGACCATCATCGGGACGCCGAGGCCCTGACCGGCCGCGCCGCCGACCGCCGCGATGATCAGCACCTGGGTGCCGGTCTCGGCGCCGATGCCGTGGATCATCCCGACGCCGAACGCGGTTCGCGGCCCGTACGAGCTCATCTCCATCGCCTCGACGTGCTCGTGGCCGTGGAGCCGCGCCTGGAACCGCCGCCAGGCGTAGCGGACGGTGTCGAACACGAGCATCCAGCGGCTGCGCAGCCGGAACGCGGTCCCGTGGCGGGCGTACTGGTAGAGGGAGAAGAACACCCAGATCCCGAGCACGAGGAGGGTCACCCCCACGACGCGGCCCATGATCGGGTCGACCCACTCCGGCAGGATCGCGCCGAACGCGAGCGCGGCGAGGCCGAGTGCCGCCACGACGGCCGCGTGACCGAGGGCGTAGAGCGTGCCGAGGAGGATCGCGTGGCGCTGCTCCGCGAGCACCCTCGATCGCGTCAGCGACGGGCCCGCGATCGCCAGGGCCGCGGTCGCGGCTCCCGGCCCGGCGTCGTGGGCACGGAGCTCGGACGCACCGCCGTGAGCATGCTCGTGGATATGGCCGACGAACCGGTGCTGCGCCTCGTGCGCCGCCGTGCCGACGTCGGCGGTGGCGGTCGTCGAGGTGATGTCGGTGATCGCGGCGATGTGGTCCCAGTCGAAGCCGTGACGGATCCCGAGGAGGAGCCCGGTGACGAGCACGCCGATGCCGCCCGCGGTGGCGGTGGCGGCGAGGACCTGGATGACGGGATCGAGTGGCGGCACGTGGGCTCCGTTGATGCAACGTGTTGCGATAGCATCCACGAGCGACTGGAGATCGTCAACAGGTCACCCATCGCCTGCCCGCGCGGATGGCCGCTCAGCCACCCGGGACGACGCTACTCGGCGAACGCGAACGACGCGATGAACGTCTCGAAGAATCGAGCGTGATCTCCGGGTCCGTGATCGCCGGGTCGCCGAGCCCGAATGTCTCGGGCGGGATCGGCGAGCCCACCTCCGGGCGGAGGCGGTGGAGGGCGCGCCCGTTGCGGGTCTCGACGCCGACGTCCTCGACTGAGGTGATCGCCGCCAGCGTTGCGGCCAGCGTCCGGTCGTTGCCCGGCGGGTCGTCGTCGACGAGCCACGGACCGGGCAGGGTCCGCATCCACGCCCGGCCGAGGTGCTCGATCCGCTCCGTGACCGTCGCGACGCCGCCGATGTCGACGGCGAGGCGTGACCGGTTGTCGTGCCCGTCGAACGCGAACTCGCCCTCGATCTGCCCACTCGACGCGCCGGCCGTCACCGTCCCGCCGACCGTCGCCGTGCCGTTTGCCTGGACGTCGACTGCCCTGGCGAGGAAGCCCTTGGCGGGGTCCACCGACGGGGACAGGGTCGCGACCGGAGTCGGGCTCGGCGGGCTCGCCAACGGGCTTGCGGCCACGCCGCAGGCGGCGACGACGAGGACGAGCGCGGCCGGCACGGACAGGATCGCGGCGCCGTGCCGGAGCCTCGCGATTGTCGCCATCAATCGCCGCCGCGAACCTCCTGGACCGCCAGCCGGCGCGCGGCGAGGAGCGTTCCGCCGACGATGACGATCGCCGACAGCGCGACCGCCTGCACCGGCTCGAGGCCGCCGTCGATGGCGCCCGGGGCGAGCCCGCCGGCGATGCCGAGGACCGCCTCGCGGATGCTGAAGACCTTCGTGCCGGCCAGGATGCCCGCGAGAATCCCCTCCCAGATGATCGTGTACACGAGCCCGACGACGAGCGCCCGCGTCGTGAACACGCTGACCGTCACGAACGCCGCGGAGTACACGACGCCGCCGACGATGACCGCCGGCGTGATCGCGAGCGTCGCGTCGAGGTCGCGCGCGCCGCCGCCCAGCACGAGCCCGGTGAGCAGGGCCGACGCCCCGGCCAGCGCCGAGGTGAGGACGGCCGAGACCGCCACCTTGGCGACGACGATCTCGAGCCGGCCGATCGGCTTGACCAGGAGATAGACGGCCGTTCCGTCCTCCAGCTCGCTGCCGATTGCGGCCGTGCCCAGCACGAGCGCCGTCAACGGCAGGACCGTGCGGACGACCAGCGCGTCGAGGACCGGCGCGGCGTCGGCGCCGCCGCCCAGGCGGGCCAGCAGCGCGAGCACGACGGGCAGGGCGGCGAGGAGGACGAGGAGCACCGTCCGTCGGCGCGACAGGAGCCCGCGCAGGGTGACCTCGACGAGGGTGGCGACGACCGTCATCGGCGCACCAGGTAGGCAAACACGCTCTCGAGCGAATCGTCGGTCGGGGCGACCTCGTACAGGCTGATCCCGGCCGCGCGGGCAACCCGCGGCAGGAGCCCTGTGAACACCGCATAGTCGCCGACCCGGACCGTCAGCCGGCCGTCGGTCAGCTCGACGCCGAAGACCGCCGCGTCGGCGACGAGGGCAGCCGCCAGCCGCCGGTCGTCGCCCGACCGGATCCGGAACGTGTGCGGTCGGTCCGTCATGAGGCGGCGGATCTGGCGGAAGTCGCCCGACGCGGCGAGCCGGCCGGCGTGGATGACGAGGACCTCGTCGGCCAGGCGCTCGACCTCCTCGAGGATGTGCGACGAGAAGAGGATCGTCCGGCCCTCGGCCGCCATCGTCCGCAGAAGGGCGATCATGTGCAGCCGCTGGCGCGGGTCCATGCCGTTGAACGGCTCGTCGAGCAGCAGGATCGACGGCTCGTGGACGAGGGCGCCGGCGATCTTGGCCCGCTGGCGCATGCCCTTCGAGTAGGTCCCGATCGGCCGGTGGGCGGCGGCCTCGAGGTCGACCGTGTGGATCGCCTGCTCGGCTGCGGCGTCGGGGTCGGGCAGGCGCTGGAGGCGGGCGTTCATCCGCGCGAACTCGAAGCCGGAAAGGAACGCGTAGACCGTCTCCCGCTCGGGCACGAGCCCGATCCGGCGGTAGGCGGCCGGGTTCCGCCAGGCCGACACGCCGCCGACGGCGACGCTGCCCGCCGAGGGTCGCAGGAGGCCGGCGAGCATGTGGATGATCGTCGACTTGCCGGCCCCGTTCGGACCGAGCAGGCCGGTGACCCCCGGTCCCAGGCGGAACGAGATGTCGTTCACGGCCACGACGTTCCCGTACCAGCGGGAGACGTGGTCGAGCTCGATCGTCGCGGGGGCGCCGATCGCCGGGGCGGCCGGCGCCGGGGTGGGTGCGGCCGGGGCCTGACCCGCGATGCCGGGTCCCGTCATGCGGCGATCCGCTGGTAGCGCCGGAGGAGGATGGCAGTCAGGACGATGATCGCGACCGCCGCGACCGCCAGGTAGAGCTCGTCGGGCTGGCGGGCGGCGATGATCGTGCGGCTCTCGGCGGGGACTCCGAAGAACAACGCGTTCGTCGCGCCGACCACGTCCGGCGGGCTGGCCAGGACCAACCAGCGCGCGACGTCGCGCGAGGTCGCCTCGTGAGCGATCTCCGCCACGATCGGCGGGACGATGAACGCAGCGATGATGCCGGCGGTCGCGTAGGCACGCCGCGGGGTGAACGCAGCGATCGCGAGCGCC
>Ga0326597_10013909_pt1 | contig 10558 bp, 5 predicted proteins | sample RVTome_12_FD_203789 | JGI IMG/M metagenome (GOLD analysis project Ga0326597, IMG submission 203789) | Soil microbial communities from uranium-contaminated site in the Upper Colorado River Basin, Wyoming, United States - RVT100D185 | ecosystem: Environmental > Terrestrial > Soil > Contaminated >... | reverse complement strand
TATGTCCCTTGCGTATGGCAATCTCGTCTACGCCAATGACCTTGGGAGCTGGATTTCCTACCGACGTAGCTGCTCCCCCATGTACTGCTTGTCCAACTCCTTGACCGTCTTCCAATCCAAGTGGGTTTCTTGGGCCACGTCTTTGATCGTCGTGGCCCGGCAGCGCCGTCCCACAAAGAAGGCAAACCGTTTGCTGTAAAACGGGTTGTCCGCAAGCCACTCCAGCTTCTCTTGCTTCACCTTCAAGCACCGGGGACAGTCGATACGGCGCACCTCGATCTCCAAGTAGATTCGATAATCTCCACACGCCAAGTCGCGCACACCGCGCCGTTTGCGGTCGTACCATCCTCGCTTGATATAGCCACAGGCCCCGCAGACTGTTTTTTCCCCCGCCGCTTGAGACAGAGAATACGGGCCTTCGGATCACCGAAGATGCCTTGTACCGTAGATCTCGGACGAAAGCCGGGGAAGCGATACGTGTCCCACAAACGTCGATGTCTTCGCATCCTGAAATCATGCCAGATTTATTGACCATTGAAATAGTCAAATCTCCCTCGTACTCAGACCCTTTTTTATGCTATTTTTACCCACTCGATAAGGAGAAGATCCGGTTTTCCAGGACCATCTGGGGAAAGGTCTGCTTGCCTCCGTATTCGCCACTCGGTTCCTTAAGAGAATCGATCAACTCGTCGTTCTCATCCACACCCAACACGCGGTGCGGGCTGAGACTCTCCACGGTGAAGGGACCGGCCACGCGCACTTTCTTGTTGTCCAGGTAAGGCTTGTCGTAGAGATATTCAAACTCGGCCTTGGCGGCGATGGACTTGTCGATCTCTTGCTGCCGGGCAATGCGGGTCTGCCACCAGTCGGCGTGCAGTCTCTTGGCGGATGAAGGGATTTCACGCGGAGTCGCGGAGTTCGCGGAGGAGGAAGAGGAATCGACCGCCTTAGCGTCTGCTCTCCGCGTGCTCCGCGCCTCCGCGTGCGACACTTGGAGTTCCCTCGGGATTTCCCACTCCTGCCAGTTCGTACCGAGTGCTTCGTTAAGCTTCTCGCGCAGCGGCGCAAGCCGCTGCTCCCACTTGTCCCATATGACATCGATCTCCGCGTTGTTGGCGATGGACTTGAGCGTGATGTGTGGCACGCGCTCATAGACGAAGCCGTGGCGGATGTTACCATGCACCGGTTGCGAACTCGGCGCAGTGCGGGTAACTTCGGCTTCCTTGATCTGGCCTTCGCGCGAATCGGCCAGCAGGTAAAATGGATAACGCGCGCCCATGACGCGTGCACGGGCCAAGGCCAGCGCCACGCGCGAGGTGTCAACGGTGATCCAGCGGCGGCCCCACTGCTCGGCTACATACGCCGTGGTACCGGAACCGCAGGTCGGGTCGAGCACGAGGTCGCCGGGATCGGTAACCATGAGGAGACAACGTTGAATGACCGTTCGCGTTGTCTGCACAACATAACTTTTGGATTCAAACTCGATGGTGTCCGACCATGTGTTTTCCAAGGACGCGCAGGGATAGTCTGAAAGAAATAACTTGTAATAGAGCTTGCTTCCTAACGTAAAAATGCGGTCAGCTTTCGTAAGCTTTTCGATACCGGGCGCTGTGGTTCTCCAGGATTTGCCGGAAGATGTTTTCCAGACCGCCTTCTGGAAGTGGATCTCGAATGTGCAACTTGGTGTGTATCCTGACGAGGCAAGGTCGCTTCTCTTAAACAGCGTTGGATAGGCATCCATTACATTGTCGCGATCGGCTTCTTCCTTGGATAATCGGGTAAATGTCCCGTCCTTCCCATCAATGAGATTGAATTCAGAACCTGACCCCACGTTTTTCAGGCGTTTTAGATCGTGGTATTTCAAAGACACCTTCGACTTTGCATACCAAATGATGTGGTCGAAGACGTTCTCCAGTTCGCCCGACGCCATCGGCATCATTGAGCGGAAGTGAATTTCAGACACGAAATTCTCGTCTCCAAAAATCTCGTCCATCAGTGCACGGACGCGATGCACATTTTCATCACCGATCTGCACAAAGATCGAGCCAGAATCGGCGAGGAGGTCGCGGGCGACGGTGAGGCGGTCGCGGAGGTAGGTGAGGTAGCTGTGGATACCGTCGCGCCAGGTGTCGCGGAAGGCTTTGACTTGCTCCGGTTCGCGAGTGATGTGACTGCGCTCGCCGTCCTTCACTTTGCGGTCGGTGGTGGACCACTGGAAGTTGCTGTTGAACTGAATGCCGTAGGGCGGGTCGAGATATATGCACTGCACTTTGCCGCGCAGGCCCTCGCGCTCAGCGAGCGACGCCATCACCTGCAATGAATCCCCGAGGATGATGCGGTTCGACCAGTTCTGGTCGTGCTGGTAAAACTCGGTCTTGTCCACACCGGCGGGTATGCCGTTAAAGTCGGCGAACAGATCAGTCTGCGCGCCAGCCTCTTGATCGCGCTGCTCGCGCGTCTGCCTGAGTAGATCGTCGATCAGTACCTTTGGTTGAACTTTTTCCTGAATGTAGAGCGGCGGCGCGTGGACGACGAGATCGCTCCAGTCCTGCTCATCCTTGCCGCGCCAGACGAGTTGAGGATCGAGGTCGGTGTTGCGCGGATACTTGATCGTCTTGGGCTTTTCCTCCTCTTTCTGAATAACGGACTGGTACTCGGCGGTCGGAATATTCTTCCGCTTGGAATCGTCGTGCTTCAGGGCTTCGACGGTCTTGGTGGTTGATTGCTTCGGCGCTCTTTTTGCCATGGTTACGCTTTTCGCTTTCTAGCTTTCATCATATTCGCCATGTCCCATGAATGTCCCCATTGGCCCCTTTGATGTCGGGTTTGTAGGTGAGCCGTTTGAGCCGTTTATGAGCCGATTGTTAATCTACCGTCGGCCCAGGTTGTCCTCGCTCGAAGCGGGCTGTTCGACTGCGCGTTATGCCCCTTTGTTGCCCCTTCGATGTCGTGTTTGTCCGGTTTATGTCTAGATAACAGCTTCCTTGGCTCATGTCCTGTTTGTCCGGTTTATGTCCAGTTTACGGGCCACAACATAGAACGTACTCCGACCCGTTGCGCCGACTTTTGTCAACACGCCTTTATGGACGAGATCTTCCAGGTCGCGGGAAGCGGTCCTGATAGTCACACCGGTCAGATCGCGAAGATCCCGGTTCGAAATTCGGCCTTGAGTCTTAACGAATGTGAGCGCTTGTTTTTGTCGGTCGCTCAAATTGAGACGATCTACGATATCCGCCGTCAGCCAGTCACGCCAGACCGCGATGGTGAACTCTCCGCCGCGCTGAGCGAAGTCCGGCTCAGGCAGCGCGTGGGCAAGGCTCTCACGGATCATCATCAGGGTACCTGTGCCGAACTTCTCGATATAGCGGGCAAGAAAGAGAGCCTCGCAGATGCGGGGATTGCGGGCAATGGAACCGTGCGGCCGGCGCAAACTTTCCGGGGTGAGAGGCGCGAGCAGCGTGCCGGGATTCCAGACCTCCACACGGTCGGCAAAAACGGAAACCTGCACGGCGCCTGCCGAGGTGTAATCACGATGGGCGATCGCGTTGACGATGGCTTCGCGGATCACATCAGGCGGGATCTCGTAACGAACGGGGGCCTGGTTGCTCTCAGCCCGGGTGCCGACGCTTCGATTGAGCTTGGACAGAACAAAGTCCGCAGCCAGGCTCACTTGCTCGAAGAGGGTGCCCTTGAAGACGCGGTAGAACGGTACGGGACGCTGGACCTCCGTGCCGTGGAAGTGCATGCAGCGCACCTCCGCGGACGGATGAAAGCGCTGGGGATTGCTTCCAAAGAGGAGGATGGCGGCATTGGTGGGACGATCATCACGGACCATGTGCAGGTGGGACAGCACGTCAGCCACGGGAGTCTTGACCGGCAGCGGAAACTGGCGCTCCATCCGGGCGAGCCGCACGAAGTCGGCGACGGCGCGGGCGTCCACATCGTCGAGTGTCGCGTCCGGGCAGGGTCTTTCTTCAAACGGTCGGTTCTGAATGGCACCGCAGGTTTCGAGATAATCCACCAGGCTGGCATAGAGCGCTGCGGTCAACTCATTAGTGCTGCCGAAACGCCGCCGGATGAGCTGCCCGCCGGCCTTGCGGATGAGCGACCGCATCTTTGGTTCGCGGCTCCGATCGTCCGCGCCTTTCACAAAGATCAGCCGGAGTTTGCCCGAAGCCGTGGCGCGTTCGAATTCACGCTCGGTCGGCGACACCCCTTCGACATCCTCGAAGCCATACTCGTAGCCAAAGATTCCGACGTAAACGGCGCACCGATCCACTTCAGCGAGATAGACGGCATCCGCCCGGCGATCACTCGCGGGCAGATCCTCAAAAAGGAAGACGGCGAAAAAGCGGCGCAGGAGCGGCTCGCCCTCGATGAACGATTTCACCGCGCGACGCTCGTCTGCCAGTTCCTTTTGCACGCTGCTGATAAAGATTCGAAGTCGAGTCGCTGGCATGCGAGTCAAACCTTTTCGCTTACGGCCTGGTGGATCATTTTGTTAAATTCGGCTTCGACCTTGGTCTTGAAGTCAGCTTCGATCTGGTAAACCTCGGTGAATTCGGCGAAAGCCCAACGGCCGTAAGTTTTGAGATGGTTCACGCCGGGAATCCAGTAGATGTCCATTGTGGACTTCTTTTCCTTCGCGTCTTCGCGGCGGTAGCCTTTGATCTCGACGATCAGGTGCAACAGATCATCGTCGCCGTGGCCGCCTGCCTGCCGAAGCCTCGGCGTAGGCTGGTCATCAACCAGCACGATGAAGTCCGGCAGGTACTTGCGCATTTCCGATCCGTACCGGTAAGGGACTTCGAGGCCAAGATTGTGGTTTTTCACATAGGCCCGCACGCGAGGATGAGACTCGGCGACGCGGCAAAACTCGGCTTCCCAATCGCTATCCAGCACGACCCAGTTGATGTGGCAGCGCCGCGAGTCCGTTTCCCAACGGTTGGTCCTTGATGTGTTAAAGCGAACATGGGCGGTGGACCCAACCGGGTTGTAAGCGTCGAGTACTGCCTTGATGGGCCGCTTGTCGATTAGCGCCCGGTTAATGGCTGTGGTGATCCTATGGCAGGCCATGTCCGCGAGCATCTTGTACTTAAGCTGCGCCGGGTAGGTGCCGCCTTTGCAGACAAGATATCCATCGAGCCATTGCCGCGCGATGCGCTTGAGCTGCCCGAACAAATGGAGTTCCGGTTCGCCGTTAGAGTCGCGAAATTTGCTGAGAACTAAATAGGAGGTCAGTTCGTAGACCACCTGCGATGGGCGCACGTCGCCGGTATGCACGAGGTTTAGATCCACGGGCTGGCCGATGATGCCAGAGTTACGCGTCTCCGTGGCTCCAACCAGGTCCGGCGTTAGCTCCAGCACGGAGTCTTCGTTGAACTCAGCCGTTAACCTCGCTTCCGGCAGTTCCACGCGATAGCCTTCCACGCGTGGAAAGCGAATTTCGAGCGCGTCACGTTCGGGTCGGACGGCTTTAACCTGGACGGTCTCACGCGGCGGCTGGGGTGGCGCAACAACGGGTTTGGCATTGAAGTCGAACGGGATGCCGAGCACATCGGCGTACTCGACGTTGAAAAGGTTGTCATCGTTCAAGTCATACGACTGCCGGCGCAACGCCCGGCCGATCACCTGCTCGCACAAAAGCTGCGTGCCGAAGGCGCGCACGCCGAGCACGTGAGTCACCGTGTTCGCATCCCAACCCTCGGTCAGCATCGCAACGGAGACCACACAGCGAATGTCGGCACCGAGCCGACCTGGCTTCCCTACGGTGTTCATCACTTCGCGCAACAGATCCTGGTCGGTAAGATTCTCGGCCTGGCGGAAATCTCCGGTGCGTTCGACAATTTCACGCCGGAAACGATCGATTTCATCGGCGGCCATGGCGCGAAAGTTATCATCCAGCGATTCACCGGACTCCAGTTGCTCGCTGTCGATCAGAATTGTTCTGGGGCGCGGGAGTGGGTCGCCATGCTCGTTGTGGTTTTGAAATAGCGGAAATTTGCCGAACTCCAATTGGCTCGTGCCGTCATCGTTCTGGCGCTGGAAGCCGGCAATGTAGTCATAGACTAGCTTGGAGGTCGACGTATTATTACAGACGACGATGAAGCACGGCGGAACGGATATCTTGATTTTGGCCCAAAGCTCAAACGTCAGCTTGTAGTGACCGTACAACGCATCGAGTGCCGTTTGCAGTTGCGGCGGCAGATCGCGCGGATCGAGAGCCCCTGCCTTGCCTCGGCCCTTCTTGGGCATTTTAGCGCGGATATGCTCCCAGAGATTGCGGAACATCGGCATTTCGTTGCCGGGGATATTGTCCGCAATCGGCACCCTCGGCAGCTTGACGATACCGCACTCAATGGCGTCCATCAGCGAGAAGTCGCTCATCGTCCACGGGAAGAGAGTGCCTTCGGCGTACCCTGATCCGCGCAGAAAAAACGGCGTAGCGGAAAGATCGACAACACGTGCAATGCCGAGCTTGCGGTTCACGGCTTCGAGGCCCGAAATCCAGACGCGCGCGGCCTCATTGTTTTTTTCCGCTTCCTTCCTGTCCTCGCCTTTCAGGTCTTCGTCATCTTTTTCGCCGGGCTTTTCCCGGTAGCAGTGGTGCGCCTCGTCGTTGAGAATGAGGATATTCTTAATCCCCATAAGTTCGGGCATCACGCGTTGAATCATCTGGCCTTCGGTCTCAGTTGTTTCGATTTCAGATCCCGTACGGCCCTGGAGCAGCGCACGACCGCCTTTAGAGATTTCCAGACGCTCGCGGGGCTTGAACGCGTGGAAATTCGTGATGACGATCTTGGCCCGCCTTACGTCATCAAGCAGGTCTTGTGGAACTAATTCGCGACTTTCGTAATAGCTGTCCGGATCGTTTGGCTGCAAAACACGAAGGCGATCCTTGATCGTGAGACCGGGCGCGACCACAAGAAATCCGCGCGTGAAGTGCTTACTCCCGGCGCGGCGAACAGCGTTGATGGTCTGCCAGGCGATGATCATCGCCATAACCGTAGTCTTGCCCGCGCCGGTGGCAAGCTTCAATCCGAGACGCTGGAGCTTGGGGTTAGCCTCTCTGCTTGAGGCCGCAAGATGTTCTAATATGCTTTTCCCTCCTACGAAATGAGGCGCAACCTCCGTAAGCCAGATAATTGTCTCGACCGCCTCGACCTGGCAAAAGAATGGGCGAATGTCGTTGAACTGGTGATGACGCCAATGCCGCAATAACCTCGCGGTTTCAGGAGTGACCTGAGCTGGACTCGGTAAACTTCTCCATTGGTCAACTTCTTGGCGAACCCGATTGATGATCGCGGTGATATCGTATTGCTGTTTCTGTGTAGAAAGTCCTTTGCCTTCATCGAAAACAATTGCCTGCTGATCGGCCGATCCTTTTCGCTTCTTTGGTTTAGGAATCGGCGTAATAAACTCTGCGCGGCGACGACGTTCGATGATTTGCTGCGTCGGCTGTCCTTGGGCGTCGAGCTCCCAATAACGCTTCGGATACTCGTAAGGGGAGTTTAGGATCGGATGGTCGAAGAATGGATTAGACATTTATAAGTAACAGCGAGGGATGGTTTGGCTTACAAGACCAAATTCATAATCTGGGTCGCACGCACAGCCGTTTTCGTACCGCGGGCGCGTAAAGAAACGACGAAATGGATTTAGAGAACGACCCGCAGCGAAACAGGTTCACAACGCATGAGTTAACGGCAGTTTACGCGATATGGCGGGGTTCTGACAAGCGCGTTTTTCAGCGCAGGAGGAAAAGGGGACATTCTACGTTTCTCCTTCTTTCCTCAGTCGTTATGATTGAAGATAGGCGGGGAGTATTGAACGGGAGACAGAACAAGCCCGAATTGTTCGCATCAGCGCTTCTTGTAAACGCTCTGGATATAGCCTGAGCTTTCGAGCTTGCTGATGAAGGAATTGTCGATCACCGACTCGACTTTAACATCCGCGACTTTGGGATTGACCTGGATCAAGAGCCGGTGCAAACGCTTCATGTTTTCCAAGTTAGAATAGGGCACCCGCTCCACGGCGCCGACCACCGCATGGTAGGCCTCCTCCGCGTCGGCGGGATTGGACAGGCGCAGATTGGTCGCGATGGTCCGCACCACACCGTCTTTGTTGGCCGGATCGACCGTTACCGCAATGGCTTCGATCATCGCTTTCAAATAGGCATCGACCACCTGCGGTTTGGTGGCCGCGGTGCGCCGAGTCGTTGCCAGGACGGTTTGCGGCAGGGTGACGCCGGCGGCTTTGAGATTGTAGAGCACGTTAAAGCCCTTGGCGCCGTAGAGATCGCCGATCGCTCCCCTGAGCGTCGTCGCCTCCACGCCGCCACTCTCCATCGCCAGGCGCCGGTTCATCTCGGTCCCCGGAATCGTCAAAAGCGTAATTTTCGCCTGTGCCGCATCGGTGTTGAGGCCCTGAAGCGCCAGCAACGTCACCAGATGGGAGGTGGAACCGGGGCCGCTGATGGCGATCCGCTTGCCGCGCAGATCTTCCGGCTTCTTGATCTCGGGCCGAGCATTGAGCCGGTAGTCGAGCTTCTGAAAAAAATTGGCGACGCCGATAAGGTCCGCGCCGGTGCTGCCGGCGCTGATAAGATGGCCCGGACCGATGATCGCGGCATCGATCTCTCCCGCGATCAATGCGGCCACCGCCAACGGCGAGCGCGGGATGACGACGTATTGCATCTCCAGCCCATGCTTCTTGAACAGGCCGCGCTCCCGCGCCACCCACATCACCGTCATGCTCTCACTGGTGATGCTCGAGGCGAAGTTCGACTTGATCTGGGCGCCCGACGATGCCGGCCCGAGTAACGCGACCAATAAAGGAACGATTAGAAGCTTGTGCCTTGTGTCTTCCGCACGACTGGCCAAATGCTTTAGTTTAGGCATGCAAACCTCCTTTTTCGTCGCGCAAAAAGCCTGCTATCCCTTTACGCTGCTGCGGCGGGAGTTGTCAAATCAACGAGCGGCGTTCAAAAAGTTCAAACCGTTCAAGCCGTTCAAAACGTTTTCCGGATTCTCTGACGGCTTGAACGATTGGAACGGCTTGAACGACTTGAACGCAGCACGAAGCGTATTTTAGCCCTTGATCACGCCCACCGGCCGGAAGCGCGCCACGCGCTTGGAAATGCCGGCAAGGTCCATGGTCTCGACCACGTCGGCCACGTCCTTGTAGGCGTGGGGCATTTCCTCGGCCATGGTGCCACGCCCTCGATAGCGGGCAACTACCCCACGCCGCGCCATTTCCTGATCGATGTTGATGCTCTGGCTTTGTTTTTTCGATTGCGCCCGGCTCATCATCCGGCCCGCGCCGTGGCAGGTGCTGCCGAAGGTTTTTTCCATCGCAGTCTCCGTTCCGACCAGCAGATATGAATAGCGCCCCATATCGCCGGGAATGAGCACCGGTTGGCCGAGTTCTTGGTAGGCGGCGGGAATCTGCGGATGGCCGGGCGCGAAGGCGCGGGTCGCGCCCTTGCGATGAACGCAAAGTGACCGCTTTTTGCCGTCGACGACATGCTCTTCGATCTTGGCGATGTTATGGCAGACATCGTAGATCAGAGAGAAACCCAACTCTTTCGGGCTGACCCCGAGCGCTTTCATGAAAGCTTTTTCCGCCTGGCTCATGATCACCTGCCGGTTGGCCCAGGCGTAATTCGCCGCGGCGGCCATCGCCGCGAGATAATCCTGGCCTTCAGGCGACTGAATCGGCGTACAGGCGAGCTGGCGGTCCGGTAGCGTGATGTTGTACTTGGGCATCGCCCGGTTCATGACTTTGAGTGAATCCTCGCAAGTCTGGTAGCCCAGGCCGCGTGAGCCGGTGTGAATCAAGATAACGATCTGATCGGGAAACAAGCCCAGAGCGTCCGCCGTTGGTGGAAGATAAATTTCCTCGACCCTGCCGATTTCGAGAAAATGATTGCCCGATCCGAGCGTGCCGACCTGCTTGAGTCCGCGCTCCAAGGCGCGGTCGCTGACGAGGTCGGCATCCGCCGTCGCAAGCCTGCCGCCCTCCTCCATGTAGGAGAGATCGTCCTGCGCGCCGTAACCCTCCGCCACCGCCCAGGCCGCGCCGTCGCGCAAGAGCCGCTTTTCGTCCTGCTTGGAAAGTTTGGGAATCGCGCCCTCGGAACCGACGCCGGAAGGGATGAGCGAGAAAAGCGCATCGACAATGCGCGGGAGTTTTTCTTTGATTTGCTCGAAGACCAGACCGGTCTTCACCAGGCGCACGCCTCAATTGATGTCGTAACCGACGCCTCCGGGCGAGACGACGCCGTCCTCGACGCTCATCGCCGCCACGCCGCCGATGGGAAAACCGTAGCCCCAGTGGATGTCGGGCATGGCCAGCGAGTAACCGACGATGCCGGGCAAGTGCGCGACGTTCATCACTTGCCGCAGGCAATTTTCGTCCTTGAGGTTCGCCATAAGCTTTTCGCTCGCGTAAATCCGCCCGGGGACTCTCATCCCGCCCTGGCGCGGAATTTCCCAGAGGCATTCCTCGATGCGACTAAGTTGGATTGTATCTGTAGCCATGGCAGGTAGAGCGAAGACGA
>Ga0326597_10013908_pt1 | contig 10558 bp, 10 predicted proteins | sample RVTome_12_FD_203789 | JGI IMG/M metagenome (GOLD analysis project Ga0326597, IMG submission 203789) | Soil microbial communities from uranium-contaminated site in the Upper Colorado River Basin, Wyoming, United States - RVT100D185 | ecosystem: Environmental > Terrestrial > Soil > Contaminated >... | reverse complement strand
TATTGGTCGAGTGCAAATCGATCGCTCCGTACAGTTTCATCTTCGTCTCCTCCTTTGGGTTGTGGGGTTGGCTTATCACCAACCTTAGCGCCTCTCGGAGAAGCCGGCTAGATGATTATCAAGTCCGAAGTTGTATAGTAGCTACCCGTCTCGTAGCTGCATCCTGTGAATTATTGGAGACTCAAGGCAGCAGTTCGAATTGCTTGCAGTGGCGCGGACGTATGGGAGAGAAATCGCGGCGATCGGTTGTGAGAATGCGCTGGATCTTCAAGCGTTCCGCAACCGCAACCACGGTGGCGTCGACAAAACCAATACGGGCATCCTCATACCGGCGAAGAAGCTCTAGAGTACGGCGCAAGTCCGCGACTGTCAGTTCCTCCACCGTCAGTTCCCCGTATAGAACCGATTGGACTAACTGTCGCTCCGCACCTGCCCCGAGGTGGGCTGCGAGAAGATACGCCGCTTCGGGCAAAACGCTTACCGGAACAATCAAATCGTCACGGTTGGTTTCGAAAAAGCGGACGGTGCGATGATGCCAATCGTCGTCCCGGTCGGCCATTGCGTAGAGTGGACCTGTGTCCACAAGAACGCTGGGCATCAGCGGCCAAATCCTTTGCCCAATAGCTCTTCGCTCCGTTGCGCAACATCTTTTCGACCGCTCCTGCCGATTCCTATGAGTGAGAGGCGGGTTCGTTTCGGACGGCGGCGTGAAACATATTCATGGAGTGCCTTTCGGGTAACTTCAGCTACCGTGCTATTTTCTCTCTTGGCAATTTGTTGCAATTTCTTCAGCACGTCGTCATCCGCAAACACGGTTGTTCGCCTCATAATGGCCTCCCTAAAGCATATGTATGCTAGCATACGTGTGTTACGCCTGCAATGTAGGAAACAATTTGAGTAGGATCTGGTGAGTTACTAGTGCCAGGTTTGACAGACGGGAAATATTTCGCATAGATCTTGACTCGTTCAAGACAGGGCTTGGTGAATGACGTCTTTTAAGAGAGTCTGATAGGGTTTACCCAGCTTTCTGGCTCGTCCTTTGGCTTTGGCAAGATCTGCCTCACTCAAACGCAAGGTTGCCGGTGCAGTCTCGGGTTCGAGAATTCTCCATGTTCCTTTGACGGCGTTTTTCTGGTCGCGTCCTTCTATCTCTTTAGCCAAGCACAAAAGACAAAACCATTTCAGATCCTCCGCTTGATTAAGTTCTGATCCGCACTTCTTGCATTTCCTTTTCATTGCACTCCTCCAACGGTTCTTAAAAAAATCTCAACGGCTTTGGGGGCCTGGCCTTTATTTATGGCGCTTCTGGGTTTCCTGTGAAGGCGTATTCACCACAGAGAGACAGAGTTCGCAGAGGGTTTCTTCAAGATGATATCCTCATTCGATTTTGTCCGCGCTCTCGGCGCCTCCGCGGTTAGCCACACGGAAGCCTGAGACCCATTCTTAATTGGTCGAGTCAGCGAGTCATTAGCGGGAGCTTTCTTCAATCCAGTCCTCGAGTTTTAAGCCGTGCACGCGCTGAAAATCAGAATCAGCGGTGACCAAAATAGCTCCGAGAGAAAGAGAAGTGGCGGCAATCCAAAGATCGTTTTCGTCGAGCCGAGAACCTCTACGCTCCATGCGGCGCTTGATTCGAGCGTAGTGGTCTGCCGCCTCTTCGGGGATAGGGGCGCAAGGTAGGATCGCGAATAAATCGTTAATTTTTCGTTCGAGGTCTAGCTTTCTTCTGCCGTGAACCATTAGTTCTAACCCGTAAAGCACTTCTCCGCGCACCACGGTGCAAATGAGGACACGATGGGTGGCTTCAAGAGTGGCAAGCCGCGCTTTCGCGAGGGGGTGCTCCTTCACCAAAGCGCTGAAGGCCGTCGTGTCGAGCAAGTAGTTGGCCACTCTAGTGTTTTCGTTTTCGTGTCAAAGGATTGGCGTAGCGGATCCGACGTTTCCCCTTTTCGATGAGCCGCATCAGCGTGTCAACGTCCTTCGGATCGACGTGGGGGGGGGCATCGACAACCGCCAAAACTGTTTGCGGCGAACCCCTCTTCGCTTCGATTTCCGTTACCACAACTTCCGCTCCCTCAGGCAGAGCCGCCGGGCGATCAAACACCACGTTGCCTCCTCTGACAACTCCTTTATATGCAGGCTTGCTCAAGGCATTTTACCTCCCGACGAAACCGATTCTATTTCTTATCGCGCAACGGCGCCACCGCCTGTTTCGCCATAAATACCTTACGCCAATGAACTACCCCGCGGCAAGCTGCGGGAATTAACCCGCAGACATTTAAGTTTCGCGACCCCTCGACTCGGCCCCCGGCTATGGCCGGGGGCCACTCGCTCAGGATTCCGCCCGACCGGCGTCGTGGAAGGTGCAACGGGCTTGCCCGTGGGGGATCCACAGCTTCTATTGACGCACCGACGGATTCCTTCTACGCTGGTTTTTCCACCGAGTTGGAGAAACCTCGTTGCAGGTACCCTTTCACCCGATCGTCCGGCGCTGGTTCTTCGAGCGCTTTGAAAAACCCACTCCCGCTCAGGAAGGCGGCTGGCCATCGATAGCCATCGGCAAATCGACGTTGATCGCCGCGCCCACGGGTTCGGGCAAAACCCTGGCGGCGTTTCTCTGGTCCATCGACCGCCTGATTCAGCGCGCCGCCAAGGGCGATCTCGATGACGCCACCGACGTTGTCTACGTCTCACCCCTCAAGGCCCTCGGCAACGACATCGCAAAAAACCTTCAAGCTCCGCTGGCCGAGATTTTCCAACTGGCTTGGGCCGAAGGCATGCTGCTGCCTGAAATCCGGGTGGCGGTGCGCTCTGGCGATACGCCGGCGCATGAGCGCCAGGCGATGGTGCGCAAGCCGCCGCACATTCTCATCACGACGCCTGAATCGCTCTATATTTTGCTAACGGCGGAGAAGAGCCGGCAATTTCTCAAGTCCGCTCGGACAGTCGTCGTCGATGAGATTCATGCGGTGGCGGCGGATAAGCGCGGCGCGCACCTAGCGTTGTCTCTGGAGCGGCTCGATGCCCTCGCGGAGCGGTCGCTCCAGCGCATCGGTCTCAGCGCGACGCAAAAGCCCATCGAAGAGGTGGCCCGCCTGCTGGTGGGAACGGCGCGGGTTTCGTCCGACGGCAAGCCCGACTGCGCCATCGTCGACACCGGTCATAAGCGCGATCTGGAGCTTTTGGTGGAGCTTCCCGACCAGGAGCTCGGCCCCATCGTGCGCCACGATATCTGGGCGGAGGTTTTCGACAAGATCGTCGCGCAGGTGAAAGTCCATCGGACGACGCTGGTGTTCGTCAACACCCGCCGTCTAGTCGAGCGGGTGGCGCACCAGTTGAGCGAGCGGCTCGGCGAAGACAAAGTCGGCGCCCATCACGGCAGTTTGTCGCGCAAGACCCGCCTCGGCGTCGAAGAGAAACTCAAGTCCGGCGCGCTGCCGGTAGTGATCGCCACGGCGTCTTTGGAATTGGGCATCGACATCGGCCACGTCGATGTGGTTTGTCAGATCGGCTCGGCGCGTTCGCTCGGTGTGTTGCTCCAGCGAGTGGGGCGCTCGGGCCATTGGCTCGGGGCCACGCCCAAAGGGATCTTTTATCCATTGACGCGTGATGACTTGATGGAGTGCGTCGCGGCCATGCGCGCGGTACGCGCCGGAGGGCTCGACCGATTGACGATCACGGAAAAGCCGCTCGACATTCTCGCCCAGCAAATGGTCGCGACCGTGGCGAGCGCCGCCTCGTCGCGGAATAAGAATGAAGCGGAGGCGGGGGGAATCAGCGAGGAAGCGCTTTTTCGTCTGATGCGGCGAGCTTATCCTTACCGCGCTCTGTCCCGCAGCGAATTCGATCAAGTTCTGGAGATGCTTTCCGAAGGCATTTCGTCGCGCCGCGGCCGGAGGAGTGCCCATATCCATCGCGACCGGGTGCACGGGATCTTGCGGCCGCGCCGCGGCGCACGCTTGACGGCGATCACCAACGGCGGCGCCATTCCAGACACCGCGGACTACAGCGTGGTCGAATTTCCCGCTGAGACCTTCGTCGGCAGTGTCAACGAAGACTTCGCCATCGAAAGTATGGCGGGCGATATTTTTTTGCTCGGCAACCGCTCCTGGCGCATCCGGCGCGTCGGCTCGGGGAAAGTCTGGGTCGAGGACGCCCAGGGACTGCCGCCGACGATCCCTTTTTGGATCGGCGAAGCGCCGGGACGAACGGTGGAATTGTCCCGCGCGGTGGCGCAACTGCGGGAGGATGTGGTGGAGCGGAGAGACGATCCCGTGGCTGCATCGAAATGGCTTGCCACTGAGGCGGGAATCGCCGCGGCGGCAGCCGATCAGATCGTCAATTACGTCAAGGAAACCTGCGCCGTATTGGGAACGGTGCCGACCCAGGAGCGGATCGTCGCCGAGCGCTTTTTCGACGAAGCCGGCGGCATGCAGTTGATTATTCATTCACCCTGGGGCGCGCGGATCAACCGGGCCTGGGGCATGGCGCTCAGAAAGCGCTTCTGCGTGAGCTTTGACCGGGAGCTTCAGGCCGCCGCCACCGACGACGGCATTTGCATTTCGCTGGTGGAGCGCCATTCGTTTCCGCTCAGCGATGTGTTCATGATGCTGCCGGAGGCCGCGGTGGACGGCGCGCTGACCCAGGCGAGCCTGGCTTCGCCGATGTTCACCAACCGGTGGCGCTGGAACGCCACCCGGGCCCTCGCGCTCTTGCGCTACAACGGCGGCAAGAAGGTGCCGGTGGCGATCCAGCGGATGCGCGCGGAGGACTTATTGGCGGCAGTTTTCCCCGAACAGGTCATGTGCCAGGACAACCGTTCCGGGCCGGTGGAGATTCCCGACCATCCGCTGGTCAACGAAACTATGCTCAATTGTCTCCATGAGGCGATGGATAGCGAGGGACTAAAAGCGGTCGTCGCGCGCATCGCCCGCGGCCAGATCGAAACAATCTGTGTCGATACGCCGGCGCCTTCGCCAATGGCGCACGAGATCCTTAACGCGAACCCCTACGCTTTTTTGGATGATGCGCCGCTGGAAGAACGCAGGGCGCGTGCAGTTTCCCTAAGACGAGTCGATCCATGGCTAGACCGCGAGTTTGGCCAACTGGATGCGGAGGCCATTGCCGAAGTCCGCCGCCAGGCCTGGCCCGACGTACGCAATGCCGATGAGCTTCACGACTTTTTGTTGGGGGTTGGGATATTGCCTTTGGCGCGAGCGACGGAATGGTTGCCCTTTGCCGAAAGCTTGCTTCGCAGCGGACGGGCGACCGTCGCGGACTGGCCGGGAGAGGAAAACCTGCAAAGTCATCGAGCTTACGTCGCGGCGGAACGTTGGTCGCTTGCGTGCGCGCTCATGTCCCAGGCGACGGCAACGCCGGTGTTGCGCCTGTCGTCCAATCAAACGGGTGCAAGCATCTCTGAAGAAGACGCTTGGCGGAGGGCGATCCAGGGATGGCTTGACGTGTTGGGGCCGACGACCGCGCCCGAGCTAGGCAAGATGCTCGGATTACCGATGCACAAAATCGATGTGGCGTTACTTGCCCTGGAAGCGGCCGGCGCGATCATGCGGGGGAACTTTACCGGCAAGATTGGGGAGGTCGAGTGGTGCGAGCGCGGGCTGCTCGCGCGCATTCATCGTCTCACGCTCGGGCGCATGCGCAAGGAGATCGAGCCGGCGTCGGCGGCGCAGTTTATGAATTTTCTCCTCGCCTGGCAGCATGTCACGCCCGAGACTCAGTTGCGCGGCCGCAATGGAGTGCTGCAGGTCATTGAGCAGCTCCAGGGGCTAGAGCTGCCCGCGCCCGCTTGGGAACAGTATGTATTGCCCGTTCGCGTGCGCGACTATGACCCCGCCGATCTGGAAAATTTATGCCTGGCGGGCGTCGTCGCCTGGGGACGTTTGCGCTCGGAGATTCCGATCATCGATGACGAAGGAGAGGGAACGCAAAAAAAGCGGCGTCGCCATCAGCGCGGGCCGACCCGCAGCGCGCCCATCGCTTTTTTGTTGCGCGAAGAACGCGAATTCTTTTTCAGCGGAGCGCTCACCGCTCTGGATGAGCTTTCGGTGCTTACGCCGATGGCCCGCGAGGTCGCCCAATTTCTGCAACGGCATGGCGCGTCGTTCCTGGGCGATATCGCCGCCGGCACGGGTTTATTAAAAGTCAAAGCGGAAGAAGCTCTGTGGGAATTGGTGGTCCGCGGGGTTGCCACGGGCGATGGCGTGGCAGGATTGCGGGTTTTACTGACACCGGAGGTGAAGCGCCAGGGCGGTAGAGCCCGCCTAAGAGTGATCAGCGGCGGCCAGGCCCGCGCGCGCACGATGCCGATAGGCCGCTGGTCTCTTTGGCGGGCGGTTTCCCGGACTGAAGATATCGGCCAAGAAAAAATTTGCGAGCATCAGGCGCGCCAATTGCTCAGGCGCTATGGCATCGTGATGCGCGAGCTTTTGGCGCGCGAGAGTTCAATGCTGTCCTGGCGCGCGCTGCAGCAAGTTTACCGGCGGCTCGAAGCCCGCGGCGAAATCCGCGGCGGGCGCTTCGTCAGCGGTTTTGTCGGTGGGCAGTTCGCCCTGCCCGAGGCTGTCGAGCATTTGCGCGCGCAGAGGCGGGCGCAGCAATCGTTGGAGCCAGTGGTGCTGGCCGCCTCAGACCCGTTGAACTTGGCCGGGATCATCACTTCGGGGGCCAGAGTTTCCCCTTACTCGAATCAAGTCGTTGCCTTTGAGAATGGTCTCGCAACCGAGATCGGACCGCTGGGTGCGGTGCGCAGCCGGCTGCAACAAAGAAGCGCCGCTACGGAGCGCCGGCTTTAGGACGGCTCGAGCATCGCCTATAGTACTATCAGGTTGCTGAAAAAAGAAATTTCATGCTTCGACGGGCTCAGCATGAGCGGAAATTCATCAATGAATTCGACGCAACCTCCGTTCGCCCCTGAGCCTGGTCGAAGGGTGAACGGAGGTTTTTCAGCAACCTGATAGCGAACGTCGCCGCGGTCTGGTTCAGGTCCGCGCACCGCCGTTCAACGGCTGGAGCGGGTTCGAAGACAAGACTTCTTTCAAGACCCGTAACTCAACCACGTCTTCCTGCAGCCGCGTCAATCCTTCCTTGGCGCGGTGGATCTCGCTGAGCAGGTTGTCTAATTCTCCCAGAGTGATGGCTTCGAGGGATTGGCGGATTTTGCGGCTCATCCCGAATAGGTTTTGCGCGCCTCCGTTATCCGAAATCTTGCGATCCAATTCCATATAGGACCGGGTCACGCTTTCTATCTGGCTTTTTACATCGTCCATGTTCGTTCTCCTTTTCGCTTGCGGTGATCGATGCGTTATTGTAACTACGTCAATCACAGTCGAAAAAAGAAAACAAGCATACAGTGGGAACTCCTTTCGCGCTCGCTGATGATCGGATGCTCTGACCGACCACTTTCCGCATCTCGCATACGCGAGGCCGTATTTTCGAGGTGAATTCATGGCGGCAAGCCGATCGTTGGTCATGCCCAGCCCCAGAGTCAAAGGCGAGGAGACAGTTAGCGGCAAGGCAGTTCACGGCCGAGAAGGCGCTTGGCGCGCTTAAAGGTCGTTTAGGGATGGAGCATGTTCTGAGTTTGGTGTCTCGGGTCTCGCCTCGCACCGGAAACTCGGAATATTGAAATTGGAACTCGAAAGAAATATACGATGACTGCGGACGACAAAGGACCCCTTCGGCATCTGATTAACGCGACGCGCAATTCGTTGTGTGGTCTTGGCGCGGGCTGGCGCGGGCAAGCCGCTCTGCGTTATGAGTTCTACGTGTTGGTGGTTGTCGCACCGGCGGGTTGGTACTTGGGCAAGAGCGGCGTGGAACGCGCCTTGCTCATCGGGAGTTGTCTTTTGGTGATTGTCATCGAACTGGTCAATTCCGCCGTCGAGACCGTCGTCGATCGCATCGGCCGCGAGCACCACGAGCTGTCGGGCAGGGCCAAAGACCTCGCCTCGGCGGCCGTGTTGGCCGCCATTGTCAATGCCGCGGTTGTTTGGATTCTTATTCTCTTAGGGCAGCGGTAATGATGAGTAATGGCGTTAAGGAGATGATGATGACTAGCGCGCATAGAATCCGTTGGATCGTCGTATTGGCCCTGGCTGAGTTCGGCATCGCGTCCGCGCTTCTCGCCGGCGAACCCCTCGAAGTGATTAAGGTGTCTGCGGATCGTGCGATCCAAATTCTCAAAGACCCACAACTCCAGGCCAATGAAAAAAAGAAGGAGCGGATCGAGCGGTTAAAGGAGATTGCTAATCCGCTGTTCGATTTCGAGGAGATGGCGCGACGTTCGTTAGGACCGCATTGGCGCCGCCGCAGTCCTCTGGAGCAGAAGGAGTTCGTCAAGCTATTCCGGGATTTTATCGAGAAAACCTACTCGAATAATGTCGATCTCTACGCCGGGGAACAGATCGTTATGGGCAAAGAAATTATCGACAACGATTACGCTCAAGTGGATTCCAGTTTCGTCAACCCCAAAGGTGAGGAGTTCTCGGTGGTGTTTCGACTCCGACGCACCGAGGGGAAATGGAAAGTTTACGACGCCTTGGTCGAAAACATCAGTATCGTTAACAACTACCGCTCGCAATTTGACCGAGTGATTTCCAAATCTTCCTTCGAAGAGCTTATACGATTGCTCAAGGAGAAGGCGGGTTGATTGCCAGACTGAGGCGGATTGGCTTGCGGCTTGTCCTGTCCGCCAATGTAGCACTATTTCTCTGACATGATCTCCAAAAGAATATAGTTGTCAGTCGCGGAAAAAATGGAAACCGTAAATGGCGAGGCCGCCTGAACCTGCGACCCCTTAAAGAGGAGAAAGTAATGGCTAGCAAAAGCTGCTCCCTTGTTTTAGGCATGATCATCGGCCTCAGCTTGTGCATGCCTCCTCAGTCGGTGCTTGCGCAGGAGCCGTTCTATAAAGGGAAGTCCCTTCGATTCCTTGTAAACTTCCCTGCCGGAGGGGCCACGGATGTCGTTGCCAGGCTCACTGCCAGGTACCTGCCTAAGCATATAGGCGGGAACCCGACGATTGTGGTTCAGAACATGTCTGGCGGCGGCGGCAACATTGGAGCCAACTATGTTTACGAGATCGCCAAGCCCGATGGGCTAACCGTCGGCGTCTTCTCCGGCGGATACCTGCCGCAGATTCTGGGCAGCTCTGGCGTCCGTTTTGACCTCAACAACATGCCGATTATCGCAGGGGTAGGCGAGACCTCCGTCGTCTACATTAGAGCTGATACCGGGGTGAAAGCTGCTTCGGATATTTTGAAGCCCTTAAAACCCATCGTAGTCGGCGGGTTTACCCGCGAGAGCAATAAAGATCTGGCGCTCCGTATGGCCCTCGATCTCCTAGCCGTCCCGTACCGTTATGTGACGGGATACGCGGGAGAGGCCGACCTTCGGCTGGCCGTCCAGCGGGGCGAGATCAATTACACATCTGAGGGTTTGACCGGATATACCATGGGCGGTGCCCTACTGGCCCGGGAAGGGATTGCTTTCCCTATATATCAGGACGGTTTGGCCGGACCTGAGGGGCCTATCGTTCGCGATCCAAGAACCGACCTTCCTACTTTCAGGGAGTTCTTTAGAACGGTCAAGGGAGCCGACCTCTCCGGGCCTCTTGGGGAGGCCTTTAAGATTTCGGCCGCTGTACGCAGTTTGGGGAGGTTCGTCGTAGCGCCTCCCAAGACGCCCGTTGCGGTAGTTGAGATCCTGCGGAGAGGTTTCGGCGATACCTTTGAAGACGCTGAGTTCAAAACGGAGTCAGAGCGCATCTTGGGCTTCCAGTTGGTGGCTTTTGTCGGGGATGACGCACAGAAGGTCAACACTGCCGTGTTCCGGTCCGCTACCGGCCCCGTGCGGGAGGCGCTGAAAAAGATGACTCAGGAGTAGACAGGCGGAGAAGAACAAAACTTGTTCGGTCTTCGAATGAGGCCAGAGGGTCAGAGTTAGCTGACCCTTGCCCTGGACGACGCATTAGGAGGTTGGTCAGAGATTAACGGCGGTCGCCTTGCTTCATTTTCGAATCACGGGCTGCGGCCAGCCTATCCGCGTTTGCCGTGCAGATGAAGAAACAGATGGTAAAACGATGCGATGCTGCGTTCTTCAATATCCGTAAAACCATGCCGGTTACGGTACAACAGGGTCACGGTCAACGGCCGTTTATGAATCTCCAAGAGTTCCGCTCCTTGCAGCTCGAGATAGGACCCGAGCGTGCGCAGCGTATTAGAGACGCTGTAAAACTCGGGGAGTCGATCGCTTCTGACCCGTTTCGCGGCTCCCTGCCCCTCAAGATTTCCGATGTCCTGGCTAGCGTAGGTGAGTGAGGAGATTAGCCCTTCGCTGCGCAAGCGTTTCTGCCAGTCGCGCAAGGCCGCCAGGAGCGACGTTTCTTTTTCCGGCTTCCCATTCACCACGAAATGATCGCCGAGATACTTTAATTCGAAACTATCGATTCTTTGGGCTTCCAGCGATTGGCCGATGGCCCGAAGCTGGTGATCGTAGGAAATCTTAGCAGCCATGAAATCCTCACGCGGGAACGACTGAA
>Ga0326597_10013907_pt1 | contig 10559 bp, 10 predicted proteins | sample RVTome_12_FD_203789 | JGI IMG/M metagenome (GOLD analysis project Ga0326597, IMG submission 203789) | Soil microbial communities from uranium-contaminated site in the Upper Colorado River Basin, Wyoming, United States - RVT100D185 | ecosystem: Environmental > Terrestrial > Soil > Contaminated >... | reverse complement strand
CCCGTGCGACTTGCAACACCGAACACTGAGGAGCAGCGAGATGCCCCTGAAGCAGGAGCCGAATTTCCATGAATCGGGCAAGCGCTACATGCGCTCCTTCACGCCCGGTGACGATTTCTACGAGAGCCTGATGGAGACCCACCGCGACCTCAGCGATGAGCAGAGCGCGATGGTCAACGCCAGGCTGATCTTGTTGTTGGCGAATCACATCGGCGATATTGCCGTTCTGCGCGAAGCCATGCGGATCGCTCGCGCTGGAATTTAGCGACTTGCCGGGTAGCGCGAACGCGCGCCTCAGGGACCGACGACTCCGTGTGCCGCCTAGGAGTCAGGCCGCTGGACCAATGCCAGGTAAACCAGCGCCCGTGCGCACGCGAACGAGTGACCCCACAGATTCGCATCGCGCGGGACGGATCCGAGATCCCGCGGCCGCCCGGGGGCGCGCAGCCGCAATGGACCGTCACCCCGGACCTGGCCGTACTCCAGCCTGTCGTCGGCCGTGACGGCGTAGACGCCAGGCAGCGACGCGGGCAGCCAGCCGGGCCGGTCGGGTCGCGCCGACGCAACCAGCACGCAGCCTGCCTCGAGGACGGTGGTACAGGCCGCGGTCAGCACCTCGTCTCCCGGGCCCGGTGGGACCGCGAGGCTCAGGTTCACAAACGCGCACTGCTCGGCCGCAGCCCGCAGGATGCCCCTGGCGACGAGGGAGGGGTATGTGGCGTTTCCCACGCCAAACACCCGGACCGCAAAAATCGCGGCTTCAGGGAACGTCTCACGGATGACCCCGGCCACGGCCGTCCCGTGACCGATAGGGTCGGAAAAGTCCCCATCCTCGCGAACGAGTCCATCCGGTCCCAGGTACAAGCGGCAGCCCGTCACGCTTCCCCGCACGTGGGAGTGCCACGGGTTCACGCCGGTATCAATGATGCCGATGCGGCGGGCCGACGATGAATCCTGAGCCATGCGACGCTCCGTGACAGAGGATCTGCGGGATGGTCAGCCGCCGCCGTCGATGCCGGGCGTCCCCGCGAAAGCCGCGATGCGGTCAATCGATCGATTCGGGATCAGGAGCCGGCCGAGTTCCTCCGCCGAGACGGCAATAAAGCGTCCTGCGTGCAGGAACACGACCCGATCGAAGTCCCTGAGGCCCACTGGCCGGTGGGAGATGATGAGCGCGGTGCAATCAGGGAATGCTTCCCACAGATGCTGGCGGACCCGGGCCTCGGTTTCGAGGTCGAGGCCGGAAAAGGCCTCGTCGAGCACCAGGATCCGGGGATTACGCAGGAACAGTCGTGCAAGGCCCAATCGCTGCCGCTGGCCGTCGGAGAGCGCAAGGCCGCGGCCACCGATCACCGTGCCGTAACGATCGGGCAGGGTATTGATAAAGGCGTCGGCCTCGGCCAGGGCAGCGGCCCGATCGAGGTTAACGCGTGTCGCCCCGGGATTGCCGTAACGAAGGTTTTCTTCCACCGTGGCGTGCAGCAGGAACGGCTCGGCGCCTGCATACCCGAGCAGATCCCGGTCATCCACCAAACGCCTGGAATGCGCTGGCCGGCCGTCGATGTGAACGAAGCCTTCGATGGGTTGGCGCAGGCCGAAGAGCAGGTGAACCAGCGTGGACTTGCCCGCACCCGAGGCACCGAACAGGCCTACGCGCTCGCCCCGGTCGACGCGCAGATTCGCACCCCGGAACAGCGGCGGCTTCCCCGGGTACGCAAACCTCAGGTCGTGCAGCACGATCGCGCCGTCTTCAACTGCAGCCGCCTGGACTTCATGCGCCGCAGCGACGGTGGTCTCGTCGACGCCGAGGACCTCGGCCACGCGCGCCACGCTCACGCGCGCCTCCTGCAGGCTGCGCACGAGCCCGAGCAACCCCTGTGCGGGACCGAACAGGCGTCCCTGGTACAGGACGAATGCGACGAAAGTACCAAGGCTGATTGTCCCGGCCTCGAGCAGCCTGCCTCCGAGGAGGTAGATCCACGCCAGCGCGAGCGTGAGAAGCAGGCCGGGCGCGCCGGTCGACATGGAGTCGAGTATCTGGAAGCCGACGACCTCGCGATTGAGCCGTTCGCTCGCTGCAGCGAGTCGCTCCTGTTCCTCGCTCTCGGTACGGTGGAAACGAATCGCGCGCAGCGCGCCGAGGCGCTCCGACAGGAAGTGGGAGAGGTCGGCCATGGCCTCACGCACCCTGCGGCTTCTTTGCTCGATGGGGCGGCGAAATGCGGTCGTCGCGAGCAGCGCGAGGATCAGGCCGAGAAAGCTCCACAGCGCGAGGGTCGGCGACAGGCTGAAGGTGATCACCGCCGCCACGGCCAGGAAAAGGATGTTCTGCAGTCCTCCGAGCACGCCGTCGACAAGCAGGGTCTGCATTCGCGGCAGGTCGGTGCCGAAGCGGGTGAGGAGATCCCCGTGACGGAAGGGCTCCAGCGTCGCGAGCGGCCCGTTCAGGCAGCGCTCGAAGAGCGACGATCGCATCTCGCCCAGCAGCTCCGTCGAAAGGCGCGCGTGGACGCGGCGTGACAGTGTGGCGAGCGCAAGGTCGAGAACAGCCAGGACCAGCAGCACTGCGGCGATCATCGGAATCACGGTGAAGTCGCGGCGACTTGCCACCGCGTCCACGAACGCCTTGCCCAGCAGCGGTGTCGAGAGCGACACAGCCGCGCCTCCGAGCCCCAGGGCGAAGACGGCGGCGAGGCTGCCCCGCCTGCCGGACAGGTGGCGCGCGAACCGCAGGAGGTCTTTCAGCACAAGCCTGGCTCCCTGGCCCACACATCCGGGTAATAGCAGAGGTGGGCGTCCTGGCACAGCTCGGGAGCTCCCCGCATCGACACCACGGACGCACGAATGTCATCGGGCCCGGCACCGCGCTCGGCGTGCTTCAGCGCGACGGCGGCCAGCCGCACCGACGCCGCCTTCCGCGCAAGAGACGCCTCGCGACCGACCACCTTCAGGCTCGCGACGCCGATGCGAGCCAGACGGGGCAGGGCGCACAGGCCGCAAGGGCCGAGCGTGTAACCCCGGTTCGTCTGGGAACCGCAGTTGTTCAACGTCCACTTCCAGAACTCGTAGCGCCTGTCGAGACGGCCGGATCTTGCTGCCAAGCGGTCATCCATGCAGAAGGGGCCAAAGGCATGGGTGGTGGCGCAGATTCCTTCCTCGAAAACGCAGCCGTCGTTCAGTGCGAAAACCTCCCACTCGAGGCCGGGAATCGCGGTCTCCTCGATCTCCCGCAGGGTCATGTGCCGGGGCAGGATGACGCGCGACACGCCGAGGCCGCGGTAGAACGCGGCGGCGCCGGGGTTGCGGCAACTCGCGAGGCTGGAAACATGCAGGCGCGGGCCGAGCCCTTGTTCGCAAAGGGCCAGCAGGAGTTCCCACTCGGCGACGATGAGAGCGGCAATACCCACCTCATCGAGGAGCGACTTGCCGAATTCCACCAGGCGGGGCACGGCCCCCGCCGGGTAGGAAGGCGCGTTGAGCGTCGCGTAAACTGGTCGCGGCCGCGCCAGGTCCACGATCCGGCGCAGATCCTCGAGATCCGAAACGCCGGCGGACCTGGGATTGCGGCGATGGACCCATGCCTGCCCGAAGGTGTCCTCCCAGCCGGGCGGGGTCAGGCCGCAATAGAACTCGTGTGCACCCTCGGCGAGGAGCGGCAGGACTTCCTCGGAACTTCGCAGCGGCGCAAGGATCTTCAAGGCGCGGCCGCCTCGTGAAGGACGACGCGGTCGGTACGATGCAGCCACGCCCCAACTGCGTCGGGCGGTATCTCATAGAAGAGCGTGTTCCCGCCCCGCCACAGGGGCATCGGACAGTCCTCGCGCCGAACCCGAATCGGCCCGGCCCGGCAAGGTCCGGGACAGCGGTCGGCAAGCGCCTTGGAAAAACCTCCGCCCTCGGGGTAGAGGCGGGCTTTCAACGGGCAGCCGCGGCCTGAGGCGGCGAAAGTGAAGGGAAGATGGATGGCCCGGAAAAGTCCCACGCCCATCTCGTCGCACCCGTCACCGAGATAGCCGCCCTCCAGGTCCACGTCGGTTTCCACGGCCGAAACGCCGAGGTCGGTCAGGAAGCCGCGGAGCCTCGCGTAGCGGGAAGCCTCGCGGGTTGCGCCGCCGGCCGCTGGATCGCGATAGGCCCGGGGGTCGCGCAGCGACCGGTTCATCAGCCGGCCGGCGCGCCGTGGTAACGAAGGATGGAGGTCGCGGAGGAGCTCGAGGACACCCCAGTCGTTGAACACGACCGCCGGTTCCCAGCCTTTCGCCGCGAGCTCCGCCAATAGCCGGCCCACGGTGCGCAGCCCTTCGGGCGTCACGAGCGGCGTGAGTAACGTGGGCTCGAGGTCATGGTCGCGCGCCAGTGAACAGAACGCCTCGGCCTCTTCGAGTTCAGGGAGCCGGTCCTCGCAGAACTCCGTGCCGAAATACAGAGCAACCGCGGGTCCCTCAGGTAGCAGGCTCCGCCACCGGCGTGGGCACGCGTCCCGCGGATCCCGGGGCGGCTCGGCAGGGCTCGTGAGGCGAAGTCCGTATTCCACGCGCTTCTTTCCGGCAGGCAATCGCGCTCCCGGGTCAGAAACTGACCCGGCGGATATCCATGCCGTCAGAGGCCATCTGCAGCACCTTCAGCACCTTCAGCGTGCTGGAGTCGTAGACCGTCAATGTGGACCCACCACCTCCGACATAGACTTTCTTGCCGTCGCCCGACACGTTGACGGCGTAACAGGTGCCCTCGGCGATCGGCATCGACTCAAGGTAGGTTTTCCCGGCAAGGTCGATGACCGTGAGTTCATCCATGACCGCGTAGGCCAGCTTCCGGTCAGGCGACAGCACCACCGAGTAGGCCATCACCGGGTCACCCTTGAGCGGGATTTCGCTGATTTCGCCGGTCTTCTGGTCCACCAGCATGAGTCCCATGAACTCTGGCGTGTAGTAGTTCATGCTCGCGATGCCGCCGTTGTCGAACGCGTAATCCCAGAACGGCAGGATGTTCATCTTCCTGTCGAACATCGGCACGGTCTCGGCGATCTTCAGGTCGCGCCCCGTCGTATCGATCTTGTAGAGATCCTGCGCAAAAGCGTAAAGCGTCGTGCCGCCCCTGACGCTGACGAGGTGGGCCACGCCCCAGGGCACCTCGACACTGCGCAGGAGCTTGCCGGTCTCGAGCTCGAACTGGGCGACCACGGGCCCGCCGATCACAACCTCCCCGCCGGCCGTCCTGCGGGACATGAAGCCGCCATAGGCGGTCTTGCCATCCGGGTCGAGCACGAAGCCGAACATCACCCGGTCCCAACCGTCGTTGCTTACATCGATCGTGGCCACGACGCGGTTCTCGGCGAGATCCACCGTATGCACGAGATGACGGTTGGTGGCGACATACAGGAACTTCCGGTCTGCGCTGAGGGCCACCTCGCGGCTGGCACCGGTGATCGGAATGTCGGCCACGATGGCATCGGTATCGCCGTCGATCACCTGGATAATCTCGTAGCCCAGGTAGTAGAATCGGTCCCCGGCCGCGGCGCGCGCGGCGGGCCCGGCGCAGAGAATCGCGGCGAGGCCCACGAACAGCAGTCGCTGCCATCGCATGTCGTCTCCTACTCGTACTTCAGGTTGCGCCAGTCGCGCGCGATGTTCGGGCAGGCCACGTCGAAATCCGAATGGTTCGTCAGGCCGTCCGGTGCCTGCGCGGGCCACCAGCAGTCGCCGGCGCAGCCATGAAAATCGCGGGCGGACGACTGGCAATTCCCGATCGGATAGGTGGGTCGCGGGTTGGTTTCCCAGCCGGTGTCGAAGATCGTGGTGCAGCCCTGCGGCATGGCGGGAGGACCGCCGAGCGGCTCGGCCGTCTTCTCCTCGCCCTTTGCCAGGCGCTCGATCGCCCGCGCCTTTTCGTTCAACGCATGGATGATCCTTTTCTTCATGACCGGCTCCTGTGCGGAGGGTTTCAGCCGTCCGCCCGCCTTCCGAGGAAGGCGAGCACGGGGTTGTCGGGATCGCGGCAGAGATCGGCGTATACGCGAACGCCGATCTCCAGCCATCGGCGGATGAAGTCGCACGATCCCCCCGGCGGCAGGCCGAGTCGGGTTTCCCGAAGGTGGTTCTCGTAATGGCAGCCGCCGGCGCAGAGGCTGCGCGCCCAGCAGGCCTTGCACGCTTGCGCGCGAGATGACGCCCGGTCAGCGAGGCACGCCCGGATTTTCGCGTAATCGATGCCAGCGTCCAGATTGCCAGCCTGGAATTCGTCTTCCCCCGCGAGACGATGGCACAGGAAGAACTTGCCCTCGGCATCCGCGGCCAGATAGCCGAGACCGGCGCCACAGGGCGTGTCCTTCACGCGGCCGACGTGGAGTCTGGCGAGCAGGTCGAGGAGGTTGGAGAAGGGCAGCACGCAACCCTTGGCGGCCTGTTGCAGAAATCGACCCGCCAGCAGCGAAAAGCCCGAGAACAGGGCCTCATCCTGCTCGGTAGTCGGTAGCAGCCCGGTGGTCACCGGGCTCACCGGCGCGATGCCGACCTCGAGAAAGCCAAGGCCAAGCACATGCCCGAAGACCTCGGGAATCCGTGACCACTGCTCCGGAGTCAGCGTCACCCGGGCCGCGGGCGGTCTCGACATCTGTGCGCCCAGCAATGCGAGACCCTCCATGACGTCGGCGTAGGTGCCCCGATTCGTGCCGCCGGCGTAGCGGCGGTTGGCGTCGTGGATGTCGGGGGGGCCGTCGATGCTGACGGTTATGCCGACCCGGTGCTCCCGCAGGAAATCGAGCAGCGCCGGCGTGAAGCGGGTTCCGTTCGTCGTGAGGGAGACGACGAGTCGCTTGCCCGCTTCCCTGGTCGCCGCCTCCGCTTCCAGGACCGCGGCCCGCAGGGCCGGGAAATTCAGCAGGGGCTCACCGCCGAACAGGACGAGGGTAACCTGCTGGCGGTCACCGGATGACTCCACCAGATGTCGTGCCGCTCGCCGGGCGAGTTCGGGACGCATCAGTCGCGACTCGCCGCCATACGAGCCGCCGCCCGCGTAGCAGTACACGCAGCGCAAGTTGCAGGCCTGGGCGATCTCCAGCACGAGTGTCCCAAGGGGAATATCGGCCGGGTCGAGTGCCACCGGTGCTGGCTGTCCCCGGCGCCTGGCTGGCACCAGCACCAGCGCATCCCGCAATGCCTCGAGGACCTCGCGGTCCGGGGAGGGCGCCTCGCGCAAGTCGACGGTTTCCTGCTCCCGCCACCGGGCCAGGACGTCCCGGGTCGATCCATCGAGCGCAAACAGGCTCGCGTGATCCGTGCCGAACAGCAAAGCCTTGCTGCCCGGTCCGGTTGCAGCCTCGAAAATCCGGTGATCCGCCCAGGCGTAGGTCTCGGTCATCGGATCCGCCCGATGAAATCAGGCAGGGTGACCGCTAGCTGCGCCTCGGCCGTGAAGGTCTGCGTTCCCCGCGTGTACTGCGCCACGACCTTGACGAGGCCGCTGTTCTCGGCCGAGAAATTGCGCAGTGGATTGGGACCGTAGTCGCCGACAGGCAGATAGGTGCCATTCGGCAGGATGCCGCCGACCCAGCGCAGGTCATCGTCGTCCGGGCGCGTCTTCTCCTCCGCGAGCGTGAAGCCAGCAGGAACGGGTCCGAGGGCCACGCCGTCCGCGGCATCGCCGCCGTTCGCGTAGGCGATCGCCTCAAACTGGACGCCCTCGGCCGGGTAGTGCACTCCACTGGACAAGCGCGCGCGCCCAATGGCCGGGGTCACGACAATGTGGTCAATCCGTGGCGCGAGCTTCACGGTCCCGGCATCGAGGCCTCGCAACTTCAACCTGGCTTCGCCGAGCTGCGCGGTGCTGCTGAGGACCTCGATGCTGAGCACGCCGGGCGCCGCACGCCTGGCGCCGAGCACTTCGATCGACCCGCCGTCAAAGGACACATCGCCCACCGCGATGTCGGGCAGGTTCAGTCCGTCGACGGTCAGCGTGGTCTTCTCTCCGGTCAGAAGGAACCCCGGCAGGATCCTCGCAATGATGGCGCCGTCGCTCTTGCGTAGCCATCTGAGGCTGGAAGTGCGGAAGTTCGGCGCCGGGAAGTGGTTCTCGCCGCGGATCTCGTCGCCGGATACCAGGTAGGCGCCATGCGCGGCAAAACCGTTGTTTCTTGTCCGGGTGCGAAGCGCATACCCGCCGTATAGCGTGCCCTCGCCGTCGAAGGTTTCCACCGTGCCGTCGGCATAAGCGAGGCTGCCGGTGAGCCGGTACTCGGCATGGCCCGTGTCGGAAATCCGGGCTTCACCCCGGTATGTTCCGCGGCCAGGCTGGTAGCCAAACACGCCCCACACACCGTCGAGCTTGGTGTCTGGAGCCGACCACGCCTTGCCGTAAGGCAGCTCCCCGCCGAGATCGCGAAGCACCGCATCGGCTTCCGTCACCCAGCGCATTTCGCGCATCTGCCCGATGACGGTGGGCACGACGAAGAGGTGGAAATCCCTGAGCTTCGCCCAGTTCCCGGCGCTCATCCGGTACGAAAAGATCTTGCCCGCGGTGTGGCACCGCACGCAGGTCGCGAACAGCCGTTCCTCGCCGCTGTCGGCGGGAACCTCCATCTGCTGCGAATTGTGCCAGAGGCTCAGGTACGACACCGGAGCCTGCTCCTGCGGTGTGAGAATCTGAGTCGCACAGAGTTCCTTGAGGAGCGTGTCCATGTCTCCCTTCCCGAGAGGCATGCCGTGCAACCGACTCATCCGGTCGACGATGACCGTCCATTCCTCCGGGGTTGTCCGCAGGTCCTCCACGCGCGGGATCCTGCCGTCTGCCGCAGGTACATGACAGCCGCTGCACTTTTGCCAAACCAGCGAGTCCTGACCGAAACCCTGCACGCCCCCGGCCGCGGCCAGCATTGCCAAGCCGAAGGCGATTCCCAGCATCTTGGTCGGTCGCATCGCCGGCTTCATCGAATTGTCGCCTTTCAGCCCTGCAGCTGCGCCCAGACCTCGCGGTCGCGTTCCATGGTCCAGATGTGAGGCCAGTCGACGCCGTCCAACTCGTCCCAGAGGCGCTGCACGTTGAAGGGCAGGCAGTGCTCGAAGATCGGCCAGCGGCCGAACTTGGGTGCGAGCCTCGCGTGGGTGGCCTCGAATGCGTCGCGCAGCGTTCCCCGCCGGTCGTGCACAGCGCCGACCTCGTCGATCATCCCGCGCAGGAACTCCCGTGTCTGCTCGATGGCGGCGTCGCAGGCGGCGGTGCCCCGTGCGACTGCGCCACGCCCGCCGACCAAGGCCTCGGCTCGCAACGACCTGACCTGGTCGAGCGTGTCGCCCACCCAGTCGCGATGAAAGGCGTCGCCCGTATAAAGCGCCGCCTGCGCCTCGACCAGGTCGCCGGCGAACAGCACCTTGTGCCGGTCGTACCAGGCGACGATGTCGCCCGCGGTGTGGCCGCGGCCCAGGAACTGCAGCTCGAGCTGTCCGCGATCGCCGCCCAGCTCGATGGTCAGGTGGTCATTGAACGTGACCTGCGGCCACGTGAGTCCCGGTATCGAGTCGGGCTCCTTGAAAAGGCGTGGCATGCGGCCGAGCTCACTCGCCCAGTCCTGCATGCCGCGCTCGGCGATGAGCCGGCGCGTCATCGCGCTGCTGATGATGGTACCGGCGTCGAACGCGCTTGCCCCGAGCACGCGCACCGCGTGGTAGTGCGTGAGCACGAGATACCTGACCGGCTTGTCGGTGTGCTCGCGCAAGCGGGCGAGCCATTCGCGCGCGACGACTGGCGTCGCCCGCGCTTCGATGCAGACGAGGAAGTCCTCGCCCTCGATGGCGCCCACGTTGGGATCGCCCTCGGCGGTCAGCGCATAAACGCCTTCGGCCAGGATCTCGAGCGTCTCGGTCTTCGCCGCCAGGTCAGCGGACGATGCGAAGGGCTTCATGCGTGCCGCTTCGTCCTAGGCTGCGGCATTGATGACCTTGATGGACGTGAAGGCCTCGAGGCCTTCCTCGCCGAACTCGCGGCCGATGCCGGAGCACTTGATGCCGCCGAAGGGCACGTGCGGGGCGATGTCGGCGTGCTTGTTGATGTACACCGTGCCTGCCTCGAGGCGGGCTGCGACGGTCGATAGCTGCGCGCGGTCGGAGCCCCAGGCCGAGGCGGCGAGGCCGAAATCGCCGCGGTTGGCGCGAGCGATTGCGTCGTCGAGGTCCCGGTAGCGGAGAATCGGCAACACCGGGCCGAACTGCTCCTCGTCCACGAGCCGGGTGCCGTCCTCGATGTTGGTCATGAGCGTCACGGGATAGAAGTAGCCCGGACCGGCCATCGGCTCGCCGCCGATCAGCGCCCGTGCGCCGTGTCGCTTCGCGTCCTCGACCAGCTCGACGACCTTGCGATACTGCCGCTCGTTCTGCAGCGGGCCGAGCAGGTTGGTCTCGACCATGCCGTCACCCATCGGCACCTTGCGGGCGATGTCGACCAGCACGGCGCATGTGCGGTCGAACAGGCTGTCATGCACGTACAGCCGCTTGAGGGCCGCGCAGGTCTGGCCGGAGTTGATGAACGCGCCCCAGAACAGGCCTTCGGCGAGCTGTTCGACATTGGCATCC
>Ga0326597_10013906_pt1 | contig 10559 bp, 11 predicted proteins | sample RVTome_12_FD_203789 | JGI IMG/M metagenome (GOLD analysis project Ga0326597, IMG submission 203789) | Soil microbial communities from uranium-contaminated site in the Upper Colorado River Basin, Wyoming, United States - RVT100D185 | ecosystem: Environmental > Terrestrial > Soil > Contaminated >... | reverse complement strand
AACACGTCGACGCCGCGAAGACACGCCTCAAATCAAGCCAGGACGTACGCCGCGAACTGGAGAAGGAAGCGGCCGTCTACCAGGGTCGCGTCAGCAAGTTCAAAGGCCAGCTCTCTGCCGTCAAGACCAACCGCGAATACCAGGCCATGCAGCACGAGACGGCGACCGCGGAGCAGGAGCTCAGCGCGGTGGAAGAAAAGGTGCTGGAGCAGATGCTGGACGCCGATCGCATCACGGCGGACGTCGCCAAGGCAGAAGCGGCGCTTGCGGCCCGGAAGCAGGAAGTGACCTCCGAGAAGGCGGCGCTCGAGGAAGAACTCACGGTGGTGCGCACTACGATGGTGGAGGCGACCCGGACGCGGGAGACGCTGCTGAAGGAGATGGAGCCTCGGCTCGTGGCGCTGTTCGAGCAGGTGGCCAAGGTGCGAAAGGGCATTGCCATCTGCGCCACCAACGACGGTCTATGCTCAGTGTGTCACGTGCGCTTGCGGCCCCAGGTGTTCCAACAGGTGCGCCAGAACGACAGCATCGTGCAGTGCGACGTCTGCAATCGGATTCTCTACTACATCCCTCCCCCTGCCCCGCCCAAGGCGGAACCCGCCGCAGCCCCGGCTTCGTGAGCCACCCGTCGCTCTTCGGCGGGTCGCGCGGCGGATCGGCGGTCGCGCACATCGACGGCGGGTCGCGCGGCAACCCTGGCCCGGCAGCCTACGGCGTTCATATCGAACGAGCCGACGGGACGATCGTCGAACTCAAGGAGTGCTTCGGCGTGGCCACCAACAACGTCGCGGAGTATCGAGGCCTGCTGGCTGCCCTCGCATGGGCGACGAGCCATGGGATCGATCGTCTTCACGTACGGTCCGATTCGCAGCTATTGATCAAGCAGATGCGCGGCGAGTATCGCGTGAAACATGCTGGCTTGATCCCCCTCTGGCAGGAAGCCCGTGGCCTGGTGCGGCACATCGGCGACGTGCAATTCGAGCATGTGCGCCGCGAGTTCAACACCGACGCCGACCGGCTCGCGAATGAGGCGATGGACGAGGCGGCTGCGTCGAAGACCACCTGAGTTGATCTGATCGCGGGTCCTGGTGCCGACAGCCTGATTGTTCGCCAAGCCTGCGGTTCGCCGTCGTGACCTCCCCTCCTCCAGCGTCCGGCTCCGCCCGGCGGGAAATCGACCGGCGCTCGTACCCTGCCGCACCCGCCGCGAGTAGTGCCCGATTCCCACGCCTGCCATCGCGGCATGCACCGACAACACCAACTCGAAAGACCACGGATCGCGCAGACCGAACTCGCGGCGAGGAATCGCGCCGGCCAATTTCCGGCTTCGCGGCAACGGGAGACTTCGCAATGAGGCGCCGGGCTCCGAACGGCCGCTGGACGAGGGGAGGTCACGCCTGCGGGTGTGCGCGCGTGGCACTACGGACGTGGATATGTGCGAGCCACGCACACATACCTGAGACGACCGCCTCCGACCGAAGGGCGTATCTTGCTGGTCCGCAGCACGTTACAACAACAGGGCGCGGACATACCGCGGCCGATATGTGCGAAGGCTCGCACATATTCATGAAATTCGTCGACTTGGCTGGCCGAACCTGGATTTGCCTCGCACATAACCACAGGCCCGTCGGGCCGCGAGATGCCGTCAGATCCGACATGCGCCGAATGAGTTAGAGCTTTCAGACACGAATTCACCCGACTGCGGTTCTGCTCCCCGGAAGACTTCTACAAGTAGTTAGCCACACCACTTCGCACACCGGGCGTATACTCGGGCCGAGGACATCAGACATGCCCACCAAGTCGGCGGTGATTCACTGCGACCCGGAGATCCTGGGCGGGAAGCCGGTGTTCGTTGGAACCCGGGTGCCGGTGAAGTCGCTCTACGACTATCTCGAAGCCGGCGACTCCCTGGATGAGTTTCTTGAGAGCTTTCCCTCAGTCAGTAGGGAACAAGCGGTCGAGGCTCTGGAGCTGGCTCGTTCGATGACCGAAGCGCATGCGGTTGCTACTCGATGAGTGCGTCCCGCGGCCGCTGCTGCGAGACTTGACGGCGCACGACGCGCGCCACGTGGTCGACAAACAGAACCTCAGAGCATCAGGGATCAGCGTGGTAGTCGCCGTGTCCCGCACGAATCGCGTGAAGGAACTGCGCCCACTCATCCCCAAGATCCTTGCAGCTCTGGCCGGTGTGAAACCAGGTGAGTTCGTCACGGTTGGTGGCTAACACGCGTTGCACCAGGCGGCCGCGCGATTGTGAGCGGCCGCTGGTGAGCGCCGACGTCTAGTCCCCTGGAAACGAATTAACTGGAAAAAGAATCTGCACTGTGATCTAGTGATCTAAAGGGGCATGGCAAAGATCGGACGCCCCACTCCAGCGTTGAACGTGACTGATGACGAACGAAGCGCGTTGACGCGATTGACCGAGCGGTCGCGCGTGAACCGTTCCCTCGCGTTCCGTGCGCGCCTCGTGCTCGCGTGCGCAGACGGCACGGCGGCGAGCGCCGTGGCCAAGCGGTTGCGGACCACGAATGCGACCGTCGGCGAATGGCGGCGCCGGTTCATCGACCGACGGCTGGACGGCCTCTACGACGAGCCTCGCGTCGGGACGCCACGCACGATCTCGGATGAGGACGTCGAGGCGGTGATCGTGAAGACGCTTGAGACGACGCCCCCGGGCGAGACTCACTGGAGCACGCGAACGATGGCGGCGCACGCGGGCCTGAGCCACACGACCATCGGTCGCATCTGGCGAACGTTTGGCCTCAAACCGCACGTCACCGAATCGTTCAAGGTTTCGCCGGACCCGCAGCTCATCGAGAAGATCCGCGATGTCGTCGGCCTGTACATGCACCCGCCCACGAATGCGGTGGTGTTCTCGTTTGACGAGAAATCCCAAATCCAGGCGCTCGAGCGGGCGCAACCGATCTTGCCGATGGATATCGGGCAACCCGAACGACGCACGCATAACTACCTCCGGAACGGCACGCTCGACCTCTTCGCCGCGCTGAACGTCGCCACGGGCGAGGTCCTCGCGCGCTGCAAACCGCAGCATCGGGCTCAGGATTTCGTCGCGTTCCTGCGCGAGATCGACGCGAGCGTCGAGCCCGCGCTGGACGTGCACCTGGTGTTGGACAACCTGTCCGCGCATCGCGCGCCGGTCGTGCATCGCTGGCTGCTGCGTCACCCGCGCTTTCACCTGCATTTCACCCCGACCTACGCGTCGTGGTTGAACCTCGTCGAACGCTTCTTCGGTCTGCTTACCGAGAAGGCGCTGCGTCGCGGATCGCATACCAGCGTGGCGCAATTGCGCGCGGCCATCCGTGCGTACGTCGACGCGCACAACGAGAAGGGCAAGCCGTTCAAGTGGACCAAGACGGCCGACGAGATCCTGGACAAGATGCGGCGCTTCGGTCTCCGTACTCAACAGATGCATGCGCAATGACACGACTTTTGTCAGAAATCACTGATCCAGGGGACTAGCAGGCCGCTGAAAAAGTAACGTCCATGGTCACCTGGCCTTTGTTCGCTGTCGTCGCCGAACACGATCTTGTCGATCGTCTATTGCAGGACTCGTATTGGCGAGCCGCCATTCTGAACATTTCAGGTATTCCAAACAAACCCGTCGTCCGGACGCGCGTGGCGTTAAGCGGTTTACCAGGCCAAGGAGACGGCGACGTGGATGTTCTGGTTGGTTTGAGGACAGAGCCACACAGGGCGACTGCCGTCGAGGTGAAGCGCATTAAGGTGTCCTCGCGCGCGATCGCAACCGGTCAGCCGAACAAGTTGCAGGAGTATGAGAAGGCCTGCCGGCAGGCGAACCGGCTGGGTCGCGCCGGTTTCTGGCAGGCTTATCTGTTCATCATCGTGGTTGTTGACAGTCGTGTTCTGAATCCAGGAAGTACGGGTTACACGGGCGCTTCGGCTGCGATCGAGCGACTGATCGATGAGACGATTGGTCTGCATAGTCTCGACCCACGAGTTGGCCTCGTGAGGCACGACATCGTCCAGTCCATGAACCGTGAGCCTCTAAACGCGGGTTCCGGCGGTTCTAGCCTTGTGCGACTGGCTACACAGGCCGCTCAGCCTAGCGAGGTCACGCAGTGGGTCACCCAAAATCTGCGGCTGTGCAACCGGGAACATAGGTAACAGAGTTAACCGGGAACATGGGTAACACCGAGTTGTCCCTTCATCAGCGCCTTTCGTTCGTCGATTACATGGGACGCGCCAACGCTCTACGTGGTCGGCTTCTGCGGATCACATCCTTCGCGGCACCGGACCGGACCATGTGGCGCATCCTCCTGCTGGCGTTCGCAGCCTACTCTGCGCTCGCCGTTGCGGTGACGTTTCCTCTGATCCTGGCCCCCTCTTCACGCATCCTGGGCGACCTCGGGGATCCGCTCCTGACTGCCTCGATTCTTTCGTGGAACGCGACTGTCCAGCCGCTCACCGAGCAGTGGTGGAATGGATTCGGATTCTTTCCGGGAACGAACATGATGTCGTTCTCGGAACATTTCCTCGGAGCAAGTCTGATCGCGACACCTCTCCAGTGGCTTGGTTGTAGCCCGATCACCGCCTACAACCTCACGCTTCTCGCTTCCTTCCCACTGTGTGCCCTCGCCGCTCACTGCCTCGCGTACACGCTCATCAGGAGGCACGACGCGGCGGTCGTCTGCGGCCTTGCGTACGGGTTCAGCCCCTACAGAATTGCGCACATTGAACATCTGGAATTGCTGATGTCCTTCGGGATGCCGGTCGCCCTCGCCGCGCTCCATCTGTACGCGCACACGCGACGGGCGAGATGGCTGGTGGTACTGGCGGCTGCCCTGACCATACAGGGCTATTCCAACAGCCTGTATTCGCTGTTCTTCACGGTGCTCCTTGGTATGTGGATGCTCTGGTTCATGCGGCCTCGCGCGTGGCGTGAAGTCCTGGCCATTGTCGCGACTGGTGGCCTGTGCGCGCTGATCGTCTCGCCGATTGTCATCGGCTACGCTCGGGCTCACGAGGCCTACAACGTTTCACGAAGGTTCGAGGAGGTGCTGCTATACAGCGCCGATATCAGCTCTTTCTTCACCGCGTCGTCACTGTCGGTGTTCTGGGGCTGGACGTCTTTCCTGAACGGTGCGGAGCGGCAGTTGTTTCCGGGGCTCACGATCACGGCGCTCGCCGCTGTCGGCGCCCTCTTCGCGTTTCGATACCGACTAGACGAGCGCGGCAGGCTCGGGGTGGTCTCCAAGGCGCTGTGGGCGCTTTCTGCTGCGTTCGCGGCTATGTCGCTTGGCGCGAGCGTCGCCGGATCATCCGGCCTCGACTGGGGATGGCTGACACGGCGGGTGGACGCTCCCTACAAGCTCCTGTCGGTGTCGATCTGGTCCGCAACCGCCGCGCTGGCGATGAGCCCCGCCCTGCGGGGGGCGTTTGGACGCCGTTCGGCATTCGGGTTCTATCTCATGGCCGCGGCCGTTCTCTTCTTGTGCAGCCTCGGCCCCAACCCGGCCTTTCTCGGAGACCGCGTTCTGTGGAAGCCGCCCTACGCGGCGTTGATGCGCTTGCCGTTCTTCGCGAACACGGTGCGCGTGCCTGCGCGATTTGCCATGCTCGCTGTGCTGGCGCTCTCGGTCGCCGGAGCCTTCGCCTTCAGTCGCCTCACCTTGTTGAGGGGGTTGAGACGGCACAGATTCGCCCTGCTCCTGGTCGTGATTACCGGCATCGTCGCCGACGGATGGGTGCGAGGGCTGCCCTTGGCGACCCCGCCAGGAGGATTTCCTATCCCGCCGGGAGCTACCTCCGTGGCCGTGCTGGAGTTGCCCCTCGGGGGACTGTGGAGCGATACCGCTGCCATGTACCGGTCCACGATTCACGGCAAACGCGCCGTCAACGGGTACAACGGATTCGAGCCGCTCTATTACCGGGTGCTGAGGCTGGCGCTTGCTGAACGCGACCGCACTGCGCTCGAGGCGCTCGCGTCTTTCGGGCCGATACTGATTGCAGCCGACAACCTCGACGCCGATGCGCCACTGGCCTCGTTTCTGTCCGATTACTCGGGGATCAAGAGATTGAACAGAAGGGACAACTGGACGTTCTTTCAACTCCCAACGAAAGACGCACCGCTGGAATCGTGCTCGGGCAGACAGCTCGCCGTGACCGCAGCGGTTGACGCTCTCGGCCAGCCGGTCGCCAACCTGGCGGATCAGAAGCCGGCCACGCGGTGGATAACCCCGGGCCCTCAGCGCGCTGGCAACATGCTGACGTTCGATCTTGGGCGTGCCGAGCGGCCGTGTGGAATCGTCGTGTCGCTCGGGGGTGAGGCCGATGCGTACCCGCGTGTGCTGAATGTCTCGACGTCAGCCGACAAGGTGACGTGGGAGACCGGCTTTGTCGGCAAGATGGGCGGAGCCGCGTTTCTCGCAGCGCTCAGGAATCCGCGGGATGCGCATTTTTCGATCCCTCTACCGGAAAGACCCGCGCGATACGTCCGATTGCAGCTCGAGCATTCGCACCCTACCCACCCGTGGGCCGTCGCCGACGTAATCGTGAACGGTCGGTAGCACCGTGGCCCCGACGAACACCGGCTGGTCGGCTCGGCCACCCGCCACATGCGCCACCGCAATTGAATTTTGATAGACATCCAATCCGACAAACAACGGCGTAGACTTGGCGCTGCCGAAGTCATGCTGTTTAGCCGGATCTGATTGGGAATGACAAAGAGACACTGGCTCACCGTGCTTGCCTTGGGCGCCTTGCTTGGTCTCCTCTGGCAGTCTTGGGGCGACGAGTCTGCGGCCCAGACTCCTTCGTCGACGTACGGCTATCGCATCGTCAACACCTATCCCCACGATCCACAGGCGTTCACGCAGGGCTTGATCTATCGTGACGGGTTCCTGTTCGAAAGCACTGGACGCAACGGGCGATCGTCCCTCAGGAAGGTCAGACTCGAAACAGGAGAGGTCGTCCAACAGGAACGTATCGATCCTCAGTACTTTTCCGAAGGACTCACAGACTGGAACGACCGGCTCATCCAGCTCACGTGGCAATCCAATCTCGGTCTTGTGTACGACCTCGCGACTTTCACACTTCAGAGTACCTTCCGGTACCCTGGCGAGGGGTGGGGGCTCACGGGTGACCGGACCCGCCTGATCATGAGCGACGGAAGCGACACGTTACGCTTTCTCGATCCAACTACATTCAGGGAACTGGGACGCGTGTCAGTGAGAGACGGCAGCGTATCGGTGAAGAATCTGAATGAGCTGGAGTACGTTCGTGGCGAGATCTACGCGAACGTGTGGCAGACCGACCGAATTGCCAGGATCTCGCCGGAGTCTGGCCGTGTTGTGGGCTGGATTGATTTGGCCGGCCTGCTGTCTACGGCCTACCTGTCGGATCCTGACGCGGTTCTCAACGGGATCGCCTTTGACGCAGAGCACGATCGATTGTTCGTAACCGGGAAATTATGGCCCAGACTGTTCGAGATCCAGGTGGAACGCCGCCCATAGAATGCGGACTGTTGGCGTCGCGGGCGCGATCGCCTATTCTCCTTCCATGCCCAGTCGATGTCCGCGGCTTCGTGATTCTCGATCAGTCCGGTTGTTGCTTCTCCCGGGTATTGCGCTCTTGTGGATGGCCGCCTGCGGTTCGTATTCTGGTAATCCGAAGGTGCCCGCCGGGGCCACCAGCTCCGGAGGCGTGCACGGGACGATCGAGACCGACAAGGGCGCGATCGACATCGAGTTCTTTGCGGCAGATGCCCCGAAAGCCGTCGAGAATTTCAGGTTACTCGCCGAGCACGGCTACGACGACGGTTTGACGTTCCACCGTATTGTGAGGGGGTTCATGATTCAGGGCGGCGACCCCGCGGGCGACGGCACCGGCGGTCAGAGCGCCTGGGGGGCGCCCTTCGCCGACGAGATCAATGAGGAGTCGGCACTCTACCAGGGTGGCTACCGGCGTGGCCTCGTTGCGATGGCCAACGCGGGGCCGAATACCAACGGCAGCCAGTTCTTCATCCTTCATGACAGCAATCCACTGCCGCCGAACTACGTGATCTTCGCGAGAGTGACCGCAGGCATGGACATCGTCGACGCCCTGGCCGACACGCCGACAACCATGGGACCGGACGGCGGCATGAGCCGGCCCCTTACGCCGCCGATTATCAAGACGATCACGATTCGTCCGTAGTTCACTCGTGAGGAGGACAGCATGACATTCGCGATGAGATGGCTGGTAGCGGGCGGGCTGCTCTGTGTGGTTGTGTTGGCATGGAGTTGGAGTGCCGGTCGAGACGCGGTTGGAGCGCAAGGAACCAACACACCGACCGTCATGAAACGAATCTACACCGGCACCGACGGCCTGTCGCATGTCGAAGATATCGTGCTGGACGCGAAGTCCATCATGGAGAAGGTGACGAGCGTGGAGGTGCGGGTTTCACCGCCCGGCCGCTTCAGCGACTGGCACGTCGGTCCCCAGCGCCAGTACATCATCAATCTCTCCGGCAGTGGACAACTCGAGGTCGCCGAAGGCACAGTAGACCTGCCGCCCGGTTCGATGGAGTACATCGATGATCTCACCGGCAAAGGCCACACGACGAGGACCACCAGTCAGGAAGAGCGCGTGTCGATCTGGCTCAAATTCGAGGACCAGGAACAGCGCATCGGTCCACTCAACCCGACGAGCTCCTCGTCCAGATAGCTGGAAACACGTCACCGACCGCGAAGGAGCCTGATGCGGAGAGCCTGCCCCAGCACATACTTCCGCCCGCTTCTGTTCGTCTCGCTTGCCCTTGCGGTGCTTTATGACACCCGCTCGGCATCGGGTCAGGAGCCGGCGATCAACCGCGCGCCGACAGCGAAGGACTGGGCAGCTCTTGCCGAGTTGCCGGATTGGAGCGGCGTGTGGACCCCGAACGTGACTGACCAGTTTGCCCAAGTGAAGACGAACCCGGTGCCATGGAAACCGGCGGCCGCGGCCCAGGTCCAGCATCTCGTGACTGAAGCGGCGGCAGGGCGGCCCAGCGGACTGTTCGTCAATTGCCTGCCAGAGGCGATGCCGAGCTGGATGCTGATCAGCCACAACGCGATGGAGGTCCTGTTCACGCCCGGCCGCGTCACCATGCTTGGCGAGTCCGACGGCAATCGTCTGCGCCGCATCTACACGGATGGACGCGACCACCCTGCCGACCCGGACCCGTCGTTTCACGGCCACTCGATCGGGCGCTGGGAGGGCGATACGCTCGTTGTCGACACCGTTGGAATCCTGCCCCAGACCTACCTTGCCATCAGCGAAGCCGTGGGCGTGCCGAACAACGGCGACCTTCGCATCATTGAACGGATGCATCTTGCGGGTCCCGATGAGCTGCACGATGAGCTGGAAATCATCGCGCCCAATGTCCTCACGGAACCATGGAAAACGACGCGCATCTACTTTCGACAGCGCGCGAAACAGTACGACATTGTCGAGGGCGTGTGCCTCCACGGCTCGTTCCTGGAGGAAACGGACAGTAACGGTAACCCAATCTTCGTACCCGTCCCGCAGCCACCTGACGGCACTCCCGCATCGATCGGTCGATAGAGGCACCATGAGACCAGCCGTGATCCGATTCTTGATGGCGGCCGTGCTGCTGATCGCTTCGGCGGGCACTGCGACACGTGCGCACCATTCGTTCGCGATGTACGCGCTCAACGAAGAGGTCGTTCTGAAGGGAACCGTCGTACGGTTTCGCTGGGTCAATCCTCATTCGGTGCTGTCGGTCAGGCCGGACAGCGAGACTGACCAGAATCCAGCGATCTGGAACATCGAGTTATCAAGTCCAGGCAACCTGACTCGCACCGGGTGGAGCCGACGGTCGGTGAATGTCGATGATCGGATAGCAGTCACTCTGCATCCCTTGCGGAGCAACGAGCCTGGTGGTTCGTGCATGAGCGTGACGTTGCTGGCCACGGGGCAGGTGCTCGAGTGCGGGGCCGGCGAGGCCATCCGCGCTGGCGAGCGGCCGAATCTGCCGTAGGCCACGAGGTCTCACGCACGGGACGTTCCACCCGCCGTGACCTTGGAGCTTCGCGCGCGGATGATCCCTGCCATCCTCCCCGCCTGTTCTTTCTCCGCGCGATAGGACGTCAGCACGTCAAGGTGCATCGCGGTACACAGGCCCGATGCGGAAATGTTCTCCTCAGGCAGGCCTGCAAGCATCAGCTGATCGCGGTTCGCGGCGACCAGGTCCAAACGCAGCCGGGGTCGCTCCCCTCGGCCGCGCTGAGGCGGCGTGGCCAGAAACCAGCGATCGATGAGGTACCGGGCGTGGCCGGCGGCGGCGAAGGCGTCAACCAGCTCGGTGCCGACGTCGTAGCAGCAGGCACCGATGCACGGGCCGATCGCGGCGACGAGATCCTCCGGTCTCGCACCGAACTCGCGTGCCAGCGCCTCGACGGCCGCAGCCGCCGCGCCGGCCGCCGTGCCCCGCCAGCCGGCGTGCACCGCGGCGACGACGCCGGTGCGTGAATCCGCCAGGAGAAGCGGCACGCAATCCGCCGCGCGCACGGCAATCGCCTCGTCCGGATCGTCCGAGA
>Ga0326597_10013905_pt1 | contig 10560 bp, 6 predicted proteins | sample RVTome_12_FD_203789 | JGI IMG/M metagenome (GOLD analysis project Ga0326597, IMG submission 203789) | Soil microbial communities from uranium-contaminated site in the Upper Colorado River Basin, Wyoming, United States - RVT100D185 | ecosystem: Environmental > Terrestrial > Soil > Contaminated >... | reverse complement strand
GCACCCGCTCCAGCAGCGCCTTCAAGGGGAAGCCGGTCCAGGGCACGACCATGGACCACGCCTCCACGCAGCGGAAGCGGTAGATGCGCTCCTCCAGGGGCATGGTGCGCAGCAGGTCGTCCACGTCGAAGGTGGCCGGCTTGTGCACCAGCCCCTTCACCTCCAGCTTCCAGGGGTCGGTGGGCAGGGCCGCCGCCAGCCGCCACACGTCGTCCTTCTGCAGGCTGAACTCGTAGAAGTTGTTGTATTGGGCCGGGATGCGCTCCGCGGTGGGCGGGCGCTCGACGCGGTAGGCGTCGTTGCGCGGGGCCTTGAGCGGCCGCAGCCCCTGGTAGGTCTCCTTGAAGCTCACGCCGCCCGCGGCGCCGGCCAGGCCGGGCAGCAGCCCCGCGGCCCCGGCGGCGGTGAAGCCCATGGCCTGGATGAAGCGGCGGCGGTCGAGGAACAGGTGTTCGGGGGTGATCCGGTGTTCCGGGATCGCCCAGTCGGGTTTCAGGTGCACGTGTGCCATGGGGTCAGCCCTCCGGGCCTGGGACGCACCGCGGGCGCCCGCCCGCGGCCGTGTTCGGGAAACCGCCGCCGTGGTTTCACTCCACCGTAGGATAGCCCAGCGGGCGAATCGGTCCAACCGGATACGAAAAGCCGCCCCGCGCCGCTCAGAACTTCTCGCCGAAGGGGCGCAGATCCAGCTCGTGGGTCCAGGCCGAGCGCGGCTGGCGGGTGAGGTGCCACACCGCCTCGGCGATGTCCTGGGGGCGCAGGAAGAAGCTGGCGGGCTGCTCGGGCAGGCGGGCGCGGCTGCGGGGATTGTCCACCACGCCGTCGATGACCACGTGGGCCACGTGCACCCCCTGGGGCCCGAACTCCCGCGCCAGGGACTGGGCCAGCATGCGCTGCCCGGCCTTGCCCACCGCGAAGGCGGAAAACCCGGCGCCGCCGCGCAGGGAGCCCGTGGCGCCGATCACCACGATGTTGCCCTGCCCCTGCTGCGCCATGGCGGGCAGCACGGCCCGGCAGCAGTACACCGTGCCCAGCACGGTCACGGCCAGGGTGTCGCGGAACGTCTCAAGGGGCAGTTCCAGGAAGGGCCCGCGGCCGAACCCGCCGGCCGCGTTCTGGATGAGGGTGGTCACCGGCCCCAGCTCCCGCTGCACGCGGGCGAAGGCCGCCCCCACCGCGTCGGCGTCGCTCAGGTCCACCGGCACGGCCAGGGCGCGCCCGCCCAGTCCCTCGATTTCCACGGCCAGGGCCGAGAGCGCCTCGGGCGAGCGGGCCAGCAGGGCCACGGCCTCGCCTCCCTGGGCGAAGCGCCGCGCCAGGGCGCGGCCGTTGCCCGGCCCGGCGCCGGCGATCACGGTGACGGGGGTCATGGCGTTCCTTTCCGCGTGTGGGTCGGCGCCGCGGCGGCCAGCGACGGCCCGGGAAGCCTTTGCGACCGGGAGGGGGGCGCGCGACGTTGTTTTTTCGCACCCCGCGTCATGGTAGGCTAGGGCACCAAGCGAGACAAGTCAGCGAGCAAAACGGGGGCGCGGCCGTGGTCCGCGGGCCGGGGGGCACCGAGACGAAGGGAAAGTTTGTGAAGACGCGCAAGGCATTGGTGGTGCTGGTCGTGGTGGTGCTGGTGGGCGGGTTCCTGGCCGTGGGGGCGTTGCAGGACTCTCGCCCCCCGCTGCCGGCCCTGGAGGCCGACGAGGCGAGCCCCGAAGGCTACACCACGGTGACGATGATCGTGGAGCTGATGCGCACCCAGATGGACAGCTTCGGCGGCTGGCTGCCCAACGACCTGCCCCTTTCCCCCAGTTTCTACCTGGACAACACGCCCCAGTTCCAGCTCGGCGTGCTCCAGGTGGTGCGCCACGCCAGCCGCGTGCTGCGCGACAACCTCTCCCGCCAGCGCACCTCCGACGCGGTGGACCGCGATGCGGACCTGGCCTACTCGGCCTACGCCAACGACCCGCTCAAGTGGGCCTTTCCCTCGGCCGAAAGCGCCTTCGGGCGCGGCAATGCGGCCCTGCTGCGCTTCCGGGACAACCTGGGCCGGACCACCCGCTTCTACCCCCGCGCCGACAACCTGGTGCAACTGCTCGACATCCTCATGTCCGAGCTGGGCGCGGTCAACACGCGCCTGCTGGAGGCGGGCGAGGGAGGCGCGGTGGGCTGGCTCCAGACCGACGACAACTTCTACTGGGGCCAGGGCGTGCGCTACGCCATGCTGGGGCTGATGCGGGCCGTGGAGCGCGACTTCGCGCCGGTGATCGCCGACAAGAACGCCGGGGAGATCGTGGGGCTCATCATCAAGTCCCTGGACGGCGGAGGCTTCGACCCCCTGGTGGTCACCAACGGCTCCAAGGGCGGCATCCTGGCCAGCCACTCCAACAATCTCAAGGCCTACCTGGACGATGCCCGCCAAAAGATGAACAGCCTTGTGACGATCCTCAAGCAGGGGTAATGTTTTGCGACCCCCGCGGCCCGGTGCCGAACCCGGCCGTCGAGCCTCCGCACCCGGCGGGGGCGGGGAGAGGCCGCCCCGGCGGCGCCGCCAGGCACGTCGCCTCGCCCGGCCGCCCGCCGGGCGGTCCGGGGCGCGCGTGACGGCCTCCATCCAGCGATCGTGGCCATGATCCGCTACGAGATCCTCTCCAACGCGGCCAGCAGCGACCAGGGCCTCCAGCACCACCCGCAGGTGCAGGGCCTGGTGGAGACCCTGCGCCTGGAGGGGATCGAGGCGCGCGTGGTGCGCCAGGTGCACCGGGAGGAGGACCAGATCAACCTGGCCCGGGGCCAGTTCGCGCGAGGGGTGACCGCGCGGGCCACGGCAGTGAAGGAGACGCCCCCGGAGACCCACCTGAAGGGTTGCCTGGCTTGGCTGCGGGCCACGGCCGGCCGCATCGACCGGGGGCTGCACTGCCAGGTGGAGAGCCCGCGGGCCACCAACGGCACGGGGCTGATCCTGCGCCAGCTCTACGAGCGCGGCCACAAGGTGTTCCTCTCCGGCCTGGAGGAGGGCGGCGGGCGGCGGCTGATGATCCAGTGCGACCCGAGCCTGACCGAGGTGCCCCGGGAGCTGGCGCAGATGCCGGAGGTGAAGGCCGACTACCTGGCCCGCGCCACCCGCGCCAACTCCTTCTTTCCCGTGCTGGAGCGCATGGTGCGGCTGGGGTTCGTGCCCCAGGCCATCCGGGCGCGCTTCCAGACCATCGTCCGGGCCCGGGACGCCGCCGCCGTGGCGGGCCTGAGCGAGGCGGAGGTCGCCAACAGCGTCCTCATCTCCGAGGCCCTGGAGCGTTACGAGCGGCTGCTGGAGCAGTTCTTCGCCTACCTGTACGCCGGGGAGGTGGGGGGCGACCTGGGTCCTTACTTCGAGCTGCTCACCCAGGGCGTGCCCTTCCCACGGCTGCGGGAGGCGCTGCTGCCCTTCACGCTGGAGGCCAAGCGGGCCGGCATCGACAACAGGCGCACCCTGGCCAACGAGGTGCGCATCGGGCTGGGCCAGTCCGAGCAGGCCGTGCGCAGCCGGTTCGAGCGCGGGTTCACCTCGCTGGTGCTGGAACAGCGGCTGCTCCAGGACCCGCCCCTGTACCGCAGGGCCGTGGTGCTGCCGCAGGCGAACGCGGAGGAAAGCGAGGCCATCCAGCCGGCCCGGGAGCGCTTCCTGGCCCTGCGGCCCCTGCTGGAGGCGTTGCCGGCGGACGGGGCCCAGCCGCTGCCCCCCGCGGTGAGCGAGCGGGTGTTCGAGCTGGTGGTGACGCTGGTGTTCCTGTCCGAGTTCACCGTCAAGCACCGCACCGAGGTGCTGCCCTCCGGGCCCAACCTGGCCCGCCAGCTCCTCACCTGCCTGGTCTTCAACGCCTTCGACGTGCGGCGCCTGCGCAGCATCAATCCGAACCTGCCGGCGCGGGGGGTGGCGCGGAATCTGGCCGGCAAGGTGCCCCTCACCGTGGGGGAGGTGCGGGACTCCCTGGAGATGCTGGGCGAGGCCCTCTTTCCCCTGGGCCAGGTGGCCACCGAGCTGGCCCGCACCATCGCCGAGCGCTTCCGCGACGAAGCGACCCAGCGGCGTACCCGGGAGCTGAACCTGTACCTGGGGGGCGCCTACCCCCTGCTCGGGTTCACCAACTACGTACTGGGCCGCTCCGGGCTCACGCCCGTCATGCGGGCCGGAGCCCTGGCCGCCGGCCGGGGGCTGGGGCTGGTGATGCTGGAGTCGCGCGACGAGATCCGCAACCGCGACGTCCTCGAACGGCGGGACGGGGCGGCGGACGAGGAGGCGGTGCGCGGCTACGTGGTGCTGCTGAACCGGGACGACGACCGGCTGCTGCCCCTGCGCAGCCAGCCGGACCACCTGGCCCGCGCCTACCAGTACCTGTTCACGGACCGGCTGGTGGGCGTGGTGCGGCGGCTGGTGACCCAGAAGGTGGTCTACCTGTACGACCGCTACGGCGACGGCCTGTTCGAGCACATCTACCAGCACGTCGCCTGGGAACGGCAGCTCCCGCTGTCGCGCCACCAGCTCGCCGCGGCGCTTTCCGCCAGCCGGGTGTTCGACCTGGAACGGCTGCGGGAGTTCGGGTACCGCCGGGAGGAGGAGGAGCACAACGCCCAGGGTACCAACCGCTGGCTGGCCTACCGCTTCGACGCAGGCGAGGAGGGCGGCGGGCAGCACCCCTTCGCCGCGCAGCGCGTGGAGCAGGTGTACAAGGGCGCCCTGCAGCAGTTCCACGGCCTGGTGCAGGGCTACCGCGAGCGGGCCCGCACACCCGGCGGCCAAGGCTCCCTGGAGGCCGCCCTGGCCCGGGCCGCGGAGCAGGGCGGCTTCGGCCTCGCGGAGCCGGCCACACGCGAGGCGCTGGCGGCCAGCGACGCGGCCGCGCGACTGTGGGAGCTGCTGGGGGCGGCGGCCGCGGCCAACCTGCCCCTGCTGCGCCAGGCCCAGGCGGAGGGCGACGCGGCGGTCATCGAGCTGCCCGGGCCGCTGGCCTTCCTGTCCCTGCTGCGGCCGGCCCACACCGTGGCGGCCGAGGACGGGCCGCTGCCGGTGCGGCTGGTGCCGGCCTGGGAGGGCAGCCAGGAACGGCTCGACGCCGCCTCCCGGGCGATGGTGACGGCGCTCACGGCCCACCTCCAGGGTGTCGGCAAGGCCGAGGGCGAGCTGGCGCAGGTGATGGGCGTGCTCCAGCGCCATTGGCGCGCCTGGGGGCAGTTGGTGCAGGTGTCGGCGCTGGTGCTGATCGACCAGATGCTGGGCGAGACCATCCTCACCTACGTGAAGCCCGCACCGCCTCTGCCCGGGGAGCTGAGCGCGCTGCCGCCCGGGCAGGTGATGTGCCTGGGCACCTCGTCCATGGACCAGGGCAAGTTCCACAAGGTGGTGGCCAACCCGGAGGCCAAGGGCGTCTACGCCACCATTTCCGAGATGGCGAGCTGGCTGCACCGCTTCCAGCGCCTGCGGGAGGAGCTGGAGGGCTACCGGGCGGTCATCGACGACATCCTGGGCATCATCGACGGGTTCGGCTTCTCCCCCTTCGATGCGCCCCACCTGACGCGGCTGGCCCGGCAGTTCCAGGCCCTTTCCGCCGCGCTCGACGTGAGCCCGGAGGACCTGACCTGGAGCGACCTGACCGCCATGGAAACGCGGGCCCGCGAGGTCACCGAGCTGGTGCGGGAGATCTTCGACCAGGAGCGCAGCCTGCGCCTGCGCGACCGCTGGCTGGGGCGGGTGGCCATCCGCCTGCGGGCCCAGCGCGCCAACACGCCCCTCACCTTCGCCCAGCAACTCTTCGAGCGCGGCCAGGCCGAGCCCCCGCCGGAGGGCGACGAGGCGGCCGCCGAGGAACGGCGCACGGGCACGGAGAACTACCAGACCTTCAGCGAGCGGGTGCGCAACATCATCGAGCTGCGGGAGCAGCTCGGTGCCAAGCAGGTGTTCGTGATCTCCCCCGCCAACACCCAGCACCGCATCACCATCACCGTGATCGACCGCCTGTTCCGCCTCAAGGGGCTGGACGTGCCCATCTTCGCGGACATCTCCCGCTGCGAGAGCTTCGTGGACGCCCTCCGGCGACGGCTGCCCCCTCACCGGCTGTTCAACCTGAACCGCCTGTAGCCGGCAGCGGCAGCAGCCGGCGACGGTTGCCGCCCCACCGGCTGTTCAACCTGAACCGCCTGTAGCCGGCAGACCCCGCGGCCGGTGACGGCCGCAGCGCCGCTGCGGCGATTGCTTTCGGGGCGCGTTTGCGGTTGAATTGAAAGAAGATTCGATAACCTTGGCGGGGTAGCCGCCGGCCGCAGGGGGCGCCGGGCGCCCCTGCGGCGGGAACGGTCAGGCCATGAGCGTGCCGGAACTGGAGCGTGCGGCGCCCAATGCCCGCTTGAAGGGGCCCGAGCGGGGGCTGGAGTTCGCCTTCGACGCCCGCAAGAAGTCCATCGTGCCGGCCGTGATGGCGCAGGAGAAGAAGCGCCTGCGGCGCCTGTTCGCCCGCAAGCCCAAGGTCTCCCTGCACGACGTGGAAGCCGCCCTGGCGCAGGGCGTCAGCGGCCAGGAGCTCCAGCGGCTGATGGAGGGCTTCCACCGCTTCTACTACACCCACGATTCCGCCCACCAGTATTACGAGACCCTGGGTCGCCTGCTGGTGGAGGCCGCCGCGAAGCGGAAGGACGACCCCGCCCTGCAGCGCGTGCTGCTCCAGCAGGCCCTGGAGGCGCTCTCCATCGCCATTCAGAAGTCCCCCAAGGCGATCAACATCGCCGCCCAGAGCATCGTGGTGTCCGTGTCGCGGCTGCTGGGGCCGGCCTACGCCACTACCTTCGCCTGCGAGCGGGAGGTTCACCGGGAAATGGTGAACATGCTCAACGTGCGGCGCGACCCCAACGACTTCGGCACGCGGGAGCGCATCATCCGGCGCTACCTGCAGGGGCGCCGCTACTACGAGGCGCTGGTGCAGCTCGCCGAGTACGAGCGCATCATGCGCACCACCAGCCGGCCCCTGTACCAGCAGAAGCAGGGCGAGCTGGCCTTTCGCAAGGCGGGCATCCTCCAGGCCATCATCGACCACTACTACCGCATCCGCACCGGGGCCGACGGGGAACGCAGCAACCTGGCCGACCTGCTGGAGCTGCAGGCCTTCACGCGGCGGTTCAACCGCGACAACCGCCGCGTGCGGCTGACGCCCATGAAGGCCACCAGCGTGCTGGCCCTGGAGAAGACCCTGGTGAGCCTGGTGGCCATCGCCAACAGCTTCTACCTGGAGGCCTCCAAGGCCCGCGGGTTCCGGGCCACCTACCGGCCGCTGTTCCTGATGGCCCGCAACAACTACCGCTTCGACAACCGCAAGGCCGCGCTGCAGAACCTGGCCGAGGGGCTGCGCCTGCTGGAGCACGCCCAGGTGGGGGCCCAGACCCGCACCCAGGAAAAGCTCAAGCTGCTGGAGTTCCAGTACCGCATCTACCAGGAGATGGGCCACCGGGCGAAGGCCGAGGACATCTACCGCGAGATGTCCCACCTGCGCCGGGAGCGCCAGGGCGCGGAGGAGGGCGAGGCGAGCGCCTGAGCGGCGCCGGCCGGGGGCGGCTCAGGCCGGGCGGCGCCAGTCCACGCGGCGGCGGATCTCGTCCAGCAGCGCCGCGCGCGCCTCGGCCCAGGGCAGGGTGCGCTGGGCCTTCTCCCCGTGGCGGCGCCAGCTCACCTGCTCCGCGTCGCGCTCGGCGGGCCCCACGATGAGCAGGTTGGGCACCTTGGAGGTCTGGCCGTTGCGGATCTTCTTGCCGAAGGACTCCGCGGAGTCGTCCACCTCCGCCCGCACCAGGGCCTCGCGCAGCTCGGCGGCCAGCTTGCGGGCGTAGTCGGTCACCTCCGGGTTGACCGGCACGAGGCGCACCTGCACTGGCGCCAGCCAGGTGGGGAACACGCCCCCGTAGTGCTCGATCAGGAAGGCCACGAACCGCTCGTGGGTGCCCAGGGGCGCCCGGTGGATGATGTGGGGGCGGTGGCGCTGGTTGTCGCGGCCGATGAATGCCAGGTCGAACCGCTCGGCCATGATGAGGTCGAGCTGATTGGTGGAGGCGGTCTCCTCGCGGCCCACCACGTTCTCGATCTGCATGTCCACCTTGGGCCCGTAGAAGGCCGCCTCGCCCCGCACCGCCTCGTAGTCGATCTCCACTTCCTCCAGGGCCGAGACGATGATGCGCTCGGCCTCGGCCCACTCCTCGGGGCGGTTCAGGTACTTCTTGCCGGCGGCCAGGTCGGGCAGGGAGAGCCGCACCCAGTAGGAGTCGATGCCGAAGAGCTTGTAGTAGTCCAGGTGCAGGCGCATCACGGCCAGGAACTCCGCCGCGGTCTGCTCCGGGGCGCAGTAGATGTGGGCGTCGTTGATGGCCAGCGCCCGCACCCGCAGCAGCCCGGAAAGCTCCCCGGACTGCTCGTAGCGGTAGCAGGTGCCGTACTCGGCCAGCCGCAGGGGCAGCTCGCGGTAGCTGCGCGGCAGCGCCTTGAAGATCATGTGGTGGTGGGGGCAGTTCATGGGCTTCAGGTAGAACACCCCGTCGTCCGCCTGCATGGGCGGAAACATGTCCTCGGCGTAGTAGGGCAGGTGGCCGGAGGTCTCGAACAGCCCCGCCTTGGTGATGTGAGGGGTCACCACCCGCTGGTAGCCCTGGCGGAACTCCGTCTCCATGGCCAGCCGCTCCAGCTCCTCGCGGATGGCCGCCCCCTTGGGCAGCCACAGGGGCAGCCCCTTGCCCACCTCCTCGGCGATGGTGAACAGCTCCATCTGCTGGCCCAGCTTGCGGTGGTCGTTCTCCTTGGCCAGCTCCCGGCGGGCCAGGAACGCCTTCAGCTCCGCGGCGGTAGGAAAGGCCAGCCCGTAGACCCGCTGCATCATCTTGTTCTCCTCCGAGCCGCGCCAGTAGGCCCCGGCCAGGGAGTCGAGCTTGAAGCCGTCGGCGGGCAGGTCGCCGGTGGCCGCCACGTGGGGCCCCTCGCACATGTCCTCGAAGGCCCCGCTGCGGTAGACGCTCAGGGAGGTCTCGCCCTCCCGGGCCAACTCCTCGGCCATCTCCGCCTTGTAGCGGGCCCCCTCGGCCTTGAGCCGCTCGATCAAGGCCGGGGCCGGAAAGTCCTCCCGCTCGAAGGGGGCGTTCTCGGCGATGATGCGCCGCATGCGCTGCTCCAGCTCCGGGAGGTCCGCCGGGGTGAGCGGCGGTTCCAGGTCGAAGTCGTAGTAGAACCCGTTGCGGATGGGCGGGCCGATGCCCAGCTTGGCCGCCGGGCGGATCTCCAGCACCGCCTGGGCCAGCACGTGGGCCAGGGAGTGCCGCATGCGGAACAGGGCATCGTCGGCGGCGGGGGCTTCTTTCTTCATCACTCCGTCGGGGGACAAGGAGCCGGGCGGACGGCGGGGGGTGCGCGCGGCAGCGGGCGCTGGCGCGTTGACCGAGTCAATCTCAAAATTTACGGGGTTTGCCGGAAGTCGTCAATTGCGGGTCAGGGCAAGTCCAAAGTCGCAGGCCCGATCATGCAGCGTTCCGGCCATCGATGGGGCGGGTCGCCTGCAAAACCCCTCCCCTGGCCCCTCCCCGCCGGCGGGGAGGGGTGGCGGCAGGCCGGAGTGGGGTGCCCACCCGTATCGCCCCGCACTATCGATCCGGCTGCGGCCGGAACATGGCGCGCGGCCCGCCGCCACATGTCCTGGAGCTTCCCGGCGCTCCTGGCTGGGGACACGCCGGAGACCGTCCCTCGGAACTTTGGACTTGCCCTGGCGGGCGCTACTGGCTGATGCGCTGGCTGGAGCGCACCAGGCGCTTGGCCAGCAGCTTGGCCAGGAACAGGCCGTAGTAGGGCTGGTTCTTGAGGCTGTGGACGAAGGCCTCCTTGGAAATGCGGATCAGGCGGCCCGGAGTGTCGGCGATGACGGTGGCGCTGCGCCGGTCCTGGAGCAGGAAGGACATTTCCCCCACCAGGATGTCGCTGGGGTCCACGCTGGCCACGGGGCGGCCGTTGACCTCCACGCGGTAGCTGCCCTCGGCCACGTAGTAGAGGAAGTTGCTTTCCTCCCCCTGGTTGAACACCACGTCGCCGGGCTGGAAGACCACCACCTCCTGCTCCCGGAAGGCCTCGGGGATGGTGTTGGTGGCGTTGAGGCGGTGGGGGACGCGGAAGCGCACCTCGTTGCCGCGCTCGTTGTATTCCAACCCCTCCACGTTGCTGCGGGTGAGCAGGATGCCCCGGCCCTGCTCGGCGAAGAAGTCCAGCTCGCGGTCCGGGGCCACCATGGCGCGCCAGTCGAACCCCTCGCCCTCGTCGCGGATGGTGAAGGCGGAGTACTCGCGGTGGATCTCGTAGGCGAAGTGCACCTTGCGCGCGGCGATGACCGGGTCCCGGAGCCGCTGGTCGATCAGGCTCTGGATGGTGTGGCCGGCCTCCAGGTGGGCCTTCTTTTCCGCCGCGGAGATGCCGCAGTTGCCGTGCTCGATGGCGTTGATCAGCATCTCGGTGACGCACAAGCTCACGGCGGTCTTGGCCTGGCTCTCCACGAACCCGATGTTGTACAGGTAGTTGGCGATCAG
>Ga0326597_10013904_pt1 | contig 10560 bp, 10 predicted proteins | sample RVTome_12_FD_203789 | JGI IMG/M metagenome (GOLD analysis project Ga0326597, IMG submission 203789) | Soil microbial communities from uranium-contaminated site in the Upper Colorado River Basin, Wyoming, United States - RVT100D185 | ecosystem: Environmental > Terrestrial > Soil > Contaminated >... | reverse complement strand
CCCTATCCCTATCCCCTCTCCCCTGATCCCTGATCGTTAGATCCAGCGATCCAGCGAAACCGCTACTCGTCGCGTCCGTAATGAACCCGACGATACGGGATGCTGGGCACGGTTCGCGATACGCGTACATCGATGACCATCGGCCCCGGATTGGCTACCCACTCCTTGACGGCGGCGCGCAGCTGGTCGTTATGCGTTACCTGGCACCCGCGCCCGCCCATGGCTACCGCAACCGCACCCAGATTCGGCGTGGGGATCACCGAGGTCGAGGAATCCATCTTCTTCGCATCGAGTTTGTAATACTCCGCACCCAAACACTCGTTGTTCATGACCGTCACCAGCAGCGGCATCTTGTAACGCACCGCCGTTTCGAATTCTGCCAGGTGCATCATGTAGCTCGCGTCGCCGTCGATCAGGCATAGCGGCGTATAGTCCGAGGCGACGACTGCGCCCATCGCGGCCGGCAACATCTGCCCGATACAGCCGAAGAAATGCCCTGCCTGCATGATCGTCCGGCGGCGGGTCATCATCATGTTGGAGATTCCGGAAGTCATGCCGCTTCCCGAAAGCAAGCCGATATTCGGCGGCAGGAGTTCGTCGAGGATGAGCATCGACTCGCGCGGATCGACGGTGTTCGGGTCGATCGGAAACTCAGTGCGGTCCGCGTTGTGATTGGTGAGCTTCGCCTTCACGTCCGGCGTCCGGTACCCGAGCGCCTTGTGCGAGCGGTCCGCGAGCATCTTTTCCAGCTCCTCGACGGCGATGCGCGCATCCGAGTGAATATAGATGTCGGCGAATTTGCCGGTCGCCATCGCCAGATGCGGCTGCGTATCGATCTGAATGAACTTGGCGTCCGGATAGAGGTAGCCGTTCTCGATGGTGTGCCGATTGAGCGTCGCACCAACCCCGATCACGACGTCGGCCTCTTCCAGCAGCTTGATGGCAGGGCGGGACGCGTACAGACCGGATATGCCGGCGTGATACTCGCACTCGCTCAAAAAGGTCTTGGCGAGTAGGGACGTGGCGATCAGCGCGCCGATACGCTCACCCAGCTTCAATACCGCTGGTCCTGCCCCCGCCCATTGCGCCCCGCGACCGACGACGATCACGGGGTGCTTCGCCGATGCGATCAGGTCCGCAGCGCGCTCGAGCTGCGCCGGATTCGGCTGTACCTTGCCTGGATTGTAAAAGTCCGTGGTTGGACGATAGGGCTCATCGTCGTCGAAGTTCTTTTGCTGCACGTCCATCGGGCAGCTCAACATGATCGGACGGCGCTCGGTTTTCGCGAGGTAGAACGCCTTGCGCACCACTTCGTCGGTCTGATCGGGGTTCAGCAACCTGACAAATCCCGCCTCGCAAGCCTCGGCAAAGCGTGATTGATCGAGATATTGGGTGTATTCAGGATCGGTCAGCGGATACTCGCCGCAGAAAGCGACGATGGGGGAATGAGCCCGGGCCGCCGTCACGAACGCGGTGGCCAACTGGCTGACACCGGGGCCGCAGGTTGCGGTCGCAATGCCCGGTTCCTGCTTAGTGCGCGCATAACCATCGGCCATACCCAAACCGGCGCCCTCGTGACGCACCTCGTGCACCTTGACGCCGCCGATCTTGTGCAGCTCGGTGAGCCAATACATGTTGCCGTCGCCCATCATGCCGAAGGTCGCGGTCGCCCCTTCGCCCTTAAACGCCTGCGCTAGCCTTTGGTACACCTTCATGGTTGCCCGTCCTCTCTAAGAAATGTGCATTCGATCATTGCGAAGCGCGTTCGCGATGCTGCTGTAACTTGCAGGTTTCACTCAACTTGCGTCGGCACCTGCGAGCCGGTTCGCGAGTCGTTCGGAAAAATCTTTCGTCATGCGTTTCACCACGAGCGATGCCCCTGTTTCGATCACCGAAGCGAGTCGGCCCGAGATATCCACGCTGGCAACGATCGGAATTACTGCGCCTGGGGGATCAGCGCGTTCCTCGACCTTGAAGCTCATCTTAGTTTCAAAGCGTGCGCCGCCTTGCTTGTCCTTGCCGCGGGAAATGACATGCCCCGTCCGGGCCGCAGCGTCCATTACCAGCTCCACTTTAGCGCGAAACGCTACTTTCGCCGGTCCGAACTTGACCGTGATACTGGCATCGTAGGTACCGTCCTCATTCTGCTCGCCGAGCGCGGCGCCATCGACACATTCGACGACGGCCCGCGGGTCGGAGAGCAGATCCCAGACGCGTTGCGGCTCGGCATCCACTTCGATTTTCTCGTTTACTTCGATCATGGGTTGCAGTCTATGGTTTGCGGCCCCGTCGATGTCCGGGCCGTGGTTAGTGTCACGTCTACCGATTATAGGCGAAGCGCGGCCTTATGCTCGTCTAGGCGCATGTTTCGAGCTATTGCAGACGAAAGCGCGCGGTTGCGTTAGAGTCGCCCCTTGAGGGAGAGAGCGCGTGCGCCGTATTGCGGTTCTGTCGATTGCTGGATTGATGTTTCCGTGGGCAGGCGCGGTCGCGCAGAACGACCCCGGCAAAGTTCGATCTCAGGACACCAGCTGCGACAGCGGATGCAAGCCGTGTTAGATCGGACCTGAGGACACCCACAGAACATGCTGCCCAGCGCATCGGCGCTCGCTTCATTCCGCGTTCGCAGTTACCGCTTTCAGTGGCCCGCGGATCTCGCCACCTCGTGGGCTTTCGAAATGGAAACGCTGATCCTCGGCTGGTATGTGCTGGTCGAGACCGGCTCGGTATTCCTGCTCACCGTGTTTGCGTCGTTGCAGCACATCGGCACCTTGATTGCACCGATGTTCGGCGTAGTCGGCGATCGCATTGGCGCCCGCAATCTACTCTGCGCAATGCGCGCGATTTATTCCCTGCTGGCGCTGACCGTAATGACCCTTGCATTCACGGAAATTCTGACGCCGGTGTACGTGCTCGTGACCGCCGGGATCATGGGTCTGGTGCGCCCATCCGACATCGGCATGCGCGCTGCCTTGGTGGGAGAAACAATGCCGCCGGCACAGTTGATGAGCGCGATGGGTATTCAGCGCACCACCATGGACTCTGCCCGTATCGTCGGCGCTCTAAGCGGCGCGGGTCTGGTTGCGGCGTTGGGTATGGGACCGGCATACGTCGTCGTGGCGAGCTTTTACGCGATTAGCGTGCTCCTGACGCTGCAAACCGGCGGCACCGAGCGCACGCGGAAGCCCGCCAGCGGCCCAAACACCGCGGTGCGCGTTTCCCCGTGGCGCGAACTGAAGGAAGGTTTGATCTACGTGCGCAGAACCCCTCAGCTGTTGGCCGTGATGTGTCTTGCATTCGTGCTCAACGTGACCGCGTTTCCGCAGATGAATGGTCTCCTGCCCTATGTCGCCAAACAGATCTATCAAGCGGATCAGACCTGGCTCGGCTACATGGTGGCGGCAGGAGCTTCCGGTGCATTGATTGGGTCCCTCGTGCTCAGTCGCTACGGCGCCGCCATCCGCGCGGCACGCACCATGGTTATCTTCAGCGCGCTGTGGTTCGTGATGCTGCTTATCTTCGGCAACACGCACAATCCGATCTACGGCATTCTCGTCTTTATGGCGGCCGGACTGATGCAAAGCATCGGCCAGATCCCGATGGCGGCGATGATTTTGCGCACCACCGAAGCACAGTATCGCGCGCGCGTGATGGGCATTCGCATGCTCGCCATCTACGGCAACCTGGTCGGACTGCTGATCGCCGGTCCGCTCATCGCGCATGGCGGGTACGGGCTGATGGCGACGCTGTTTTGCACGTTCGGCCTGGCGTTTATCGTCATAATCACGCTGCGTTGGCGCACCCATTTCTGGCACACCGAGGCGCTCGGCAATCGACGCTAGACTTAGACCAGACAATTCGACCGCCTTGTTGTACTCTAGTGTCCTGCACGCCTTGAACCACGCTGGTCTAAGCGGACCACTCACAGATGAGGAGACGCATATGCAAGCGCAAGACATCAAGATTCGTTCCAGTCATGGCGGGGAATTCGACTGTTATTCGGTAACGCCCGATGGCAACAAGAAAGCGCCGGCCATGGTGCTCGCCTCCGCGGTGCACGGCGTCGATAAAGACATCCGCGATCTCGCCGATGAATTCGCCTCCCACGGTTACATCGTCGCGGCGCCGGATCTGTTCTGGCGTACGGTCCCGGGTCCGCTCACCCGCGACGACGATCGGACCAAAGAACGCTCACAGCCGCGCCTGCAGGTGATCAAGACCGGCGAAACCGATCTGACAGACACCTTGGCCGAACTGCGCAAGAACCCGAACTTCAACGGCCGCGCGGCAGTCATGGGATTTTGCTACGGTGGACCGTATGCGATTCTCGGGCCGAAGCGCCTCGGCTACGCAGCCGGCATCTCCTGCCACGGCACGCAGTTCGGTGACTACATCAAGGAACTCGATGGCGTAACGCAGCCCGTGTGCATCATCTGGGGCGACAAGGATCACGCAGCCCCGCCTGCCGTACAGGAGGCCTATCGGGCAGTGCCCGGGCGTATGAAGAATGTCGAAGTGCACATATTCCCCGGAGTGCAGCACGGCTACATGATGCCGGCGAGTGTCCAGGCGTACCACAAGGAGACCCGCGAGTTTTCCATGGGCCGCGCACTGTCCATTCTCGAGACACTGCGCGCGTAGCTCGAGCACTTACGCATCGCGTCCGGGCGCAGGTCCGAGGTCGCCCGGCCGCGCCGATAAACTTAGAAGGTTAAGCGATGCAGCAACTGCGCTTCGACAACACCTTCGTCCGCGAGCTTCCCGGCGATCCCATCTCCGAGGTGCGGCCCCGGCAGGTGCATGGCGCCCTGTATTCCTGCGTCAATCCGACCGAGGTGGCGGCGCCACGATTGATCGCGCACTCACCGGAGGTGGCTGCGATGCTCGGATTGAGCCGGGCGGATAGTGCATCGGAGACGTTCGCTCAGCTTCTGGCCGGCAATAGACTGCTCGCCGGCATGCAACCCTATGCGGCCAATTACGGCGGGCACCAGTTCGGCCAGTGGGCGGGCCAGCTTGGGGACGGGCGTGCGATCACCCTGGGGGAGACGATCGGCAAATCGGGCGAGCGCCTCGAACTGCAGTTAAAGGGCGCCGGCCGCACGCCGTACTCGCGCACCGCCGATGGCCGAGCGGTGCTGCGCTCGTCGCTGCGCGAGTTTCTCTGCAGCGAGGCAATGCATCATCTCGGAATCCCGACCACCCGTGCGCTGTCATTGGTCGCGACCGGCGAAAAAGTGGTCCGCGACATGTTCTACGACGGCAATCCGCGTCCAGAGCCGGGCGCCATCGTCTGCCGTGTGGCGCCCTCGTTCATTCGTTTCGGCAACTTCGAGCTCCCGGCGGCGCGCGCTGACGTCCCGCTGCTCACTCGGTTAGTCAATTTCACCATTGCCCGCGATTTTCCCGAGCTTACCGCGAACGGGAGTGGCCCCGAGACCGAGGCCGTACGCGCCGAGTGGTTTGCGCAAGTGTGCGAGCGCACGGCGCGCATGGTCGCGCACTGGATGCGAGTCGGATTCGTGCACGGCGTGATGAACACCGACAACATGTCCATTCTCGGCCTGACCATCGACTATGGTCCCTATGGGTGGATCGACAACTTCGACCGCGATTGGACGCCCAACACGACCGATGCCGGCGGACGGCGGTACCGCTTCGGCCAGCAGCCGCAGATCGCGTATTGGAACCTCACCCGGCTCGCGAGCGCTTTGGCGCCCCTGTTCGGTTCCCTCGACCCGCTGAACGCCGGACTTCAACGTTTCGTCGACGCGTACACCGAAACAGAGCGCAACAATATCGCGGCCAAGCTCGGACTTGCCGAGTGCACGGACGAGGACATCGAACTGATGGAGTCCTTGTATGTGCTGCTCGAATCGGCCGAGGTCGACATGACCTTGTTCTTTCGAGCCCTGGCGACGGTTGACCTGCAGGCGCCGCCTCTGTCTGGGCTTGCCCTAGCCTTTTACGACCCGGAGAAAATGCGCGCCGCCGCAGCGGAGTTGAGCGCATGGCTGAAACGCCTCGGCGAGCGTGTCGCCCGTGACGCGATGCCAGCAGCCGATCGGCGCGCACGCATGAATGCCGCCAATCCGCGCTACGTGCTGCGCAACTACCTCGCGCAACAGGTCATCGAGCGCGCCGAGCAAGGCGATGACTCGGGCATCGACGAACTGCTGGATGTCATGCGCCACCCCTACGACGATCAGCCCGGTCGCGAGCAATACGCCCAACGCCGGCCGGACTGGGCGCGCAACCGGGCCGGTTGCTCGATGTTGTCGTGCAGCTCGTAGCACGATGGTGCAGTGCCGCGACCGAATCTCGTGATTGCGCCAGCGCCGTCGATTGACTAGCATCGTAACCTTGGGTAGAGGGCAAGGCGCCGGATAATGCATTCAGCGCTGCCCGCTGCCATTTGGCGTTGCCGCATACGGCGAGGAGGAGGTTTCGCGTGGGTACCACATTGAAAGTTCTGATTCTGGGAGCCTCATACGGCTCGTTATTGGGAACCAAGCTCGGCCTCGCGGGGCATGACGCGCATTTGATCTGCCTTCCCGCCGAAGCGGACTTGATCAACAGCGAAGGTGCGCTGGTGCGCATGCCGGTCAAGGGCCGCGAGGCGCTGGTCGAAGTCAATTCGCGTAAGCTGCCGGGGAAACTGACGGCGGGCGGCACGCAAGGCGTTAATCCAGCGAACTACGATCTGGTGGCTTTGGCGATGCAGGAGCCGCAGTATCGCTCGCCGGGCGTGCGCGAACTGCTCGATGCCGTGGCCAAGTCGAAGGCGCCGTGCATGTCCATCATGAACATGCCGCCGCTGCCTTACCTGGCGCGCATCCCGGGTGTCGATGTCAAAGCGTGTCGCGCTTGCTACACCGATGCCTCGGTCTGGGACAATTTCGATCCTGCGTTGATGACCCTGTGCAGTCCCGACCCGCAGGCGTTTCGCCCGCCGGAAGACAAGGTCAATGTGCTGCAAGTGCGTTTACCGACCAATTTCAAATCGGCGCGTTTCGATTCAGACGCGCACACCGCCATCCTGCGCCAACTGGAGGCGGATATCCAAGCAGCGCGCTTCGACACCGGCAGCGGCAAGATCGAATTGCCGGTCAAGCTCAAGGTGCACGAGTCCGTGTTCGTACCGCTCGCGAAATGGAGCATGCTGATCGCGGGCAATTATCGCTGCGTGCAGAAAGACGCCGCGCGCTCGATCAAGGACGCGGTGCATAGCGACATCGAAACCACGCGTTCGGTCTACAACTGGGTCTTCGACCTCTGCACCTCGCTCGGCGCATCCGAAAAAGATCTGGTGCCGTTCGACAAATACGCCCAAGCGGCTCTGTCTCTGGTCACGCCGTCGTCGGCTGCCCGTGCGCTGTTTGCGGGGGCGCCCAATATCGAGCGCGTCGATCGCCTGGTGCAGACCATTGCCGCACAGCGCGATAAGCACTGCGCGCCGCTCGATGAGACGGTCGCCTTGGTCGATGCGCGGCTGGAGTTGAACCGCAAGAAGGCTTGATGCGTATCGTCGGCAATAAGAATCGCTCGGAGATCGAACTCGATCCGGTTAAAGCCTATCGGCGTGGGCGTGAGCTCGATTCCATGCTGCCCTCCGTGCTGCCGCGCCAACCCCGCGGCGTAACGCGAGGCACGCACGCTTACTTCAACCGCGTCGACGATGCTCGCATGCTCGAGGCCGCACGCAAACTCAACGGCGCATGAGCACAGAAGACCTGCTGCACAAGCTGCTTTCGCGGTTTCGCGACGAAGAGGTTGAATACGTGCTGGTCGGAGGTCAGGCTGTGCGCCTAAATGGTTATTTGCGGGCCACTGAAGACGTCGATGTACTTGTAAAGGCCTCGCGCGCAAACGGCGAAAAGATCATTCGCGCCCTGAGCTTCCTCGACTCGTCCGGTGAACTAGATCCGGGCTGGTTTAGCCCCGGCCCCGACGGGACGGCAGAAAACATTCGAGTTGCCGATGAGTTGCTCGTTGATTTGCTGTTTAGCGCGAACGGCGAAACTTACGAGTCCGTGCAGCAACATATACGCGAGATCGATCTTGATGGAACTCTGGTCAGAGTGCTCGATATCGACGGCCTGATCAAGACCAAAACCGACTACCGAGAAAAGGACGTACTCGACAAGCAGGTGCTGGCACGCATCAAGCAGGCAATTGGCGATTAGTGGGAGTAGCCGCGGCACTCACTCCCGCTTGATCCCGGCGTCGCGCACCACCTTCGACCATTCCGCCAGCGCGCGGCTGGTCAATTCCCTGAACGCCTGCGCGCTGTTGGGCTGCGGATCGAGTCCATGCTTTTGCATCCGCTCGCGCCAAAATAGCGGAACCGACCCGACTGTTGTCGCCCGGACGATTGTCGACCACGCTCTGCTCGAGCCGCCCGGCGAGCCGCTCGGAAACGATAGGAGCGAAGGCGCCATTGGTCGCCCCGGCCTAAGCGGAACGACCGGACCGTTTCTACGCGTCGGGAAGGTCTATCCTGGCGCGCTACTCGCCAGGCCCGTCAGACCGTCGAAACCGCGTGCATCCATGAGCAACTCGCGCCGCATCTGGTCGGTCGCCGTGATGCCGAGCAGCGCCATGTCACGATCGACTTCCTCGCGCAACAGCTTGATGACATGGCGCAACCCGACGTCACCGCCGATCGCGGTGGCATACAGCATGGGCCGTCCGACGAACACGAACTGCGCACCCAGAGCCAGCGCTTTAAGGATATCGGTTCCGCGCCGGATGCCGCCGTCCATCATCACAGTCATATCACCGGCATGCGCCGCGATCCCGGGCAGCACGCGCAACGGAGCGGTCGCGTAATCGAGCTGACGCCCGCCGTGATTGGAGACGATGATGCCGTCGACACCGCTTTCGCGCGCGACCCGGGCAGTTGCCTTGCTCAATACCCCTTTCAATACCAGACGTCCCTTCCACAGCCGCCGCATCAGCTCGACATGCCGCCACGACAGCTCGTCGCGATTGCCCCGGTCGCGTTCCACGCTGCGTGCGATCAGTGGCACCCGCTCTCCCATGTTCTCGAAATACGGCATACCGTGATTGAGCACGGTACGCATCAACATGCCAACGAACCAACGCGGATGCGAGAGGCAGTCCCAGGCTAGGCGCGCATTAGGCCGCATCGGCTTATGGAAACCGCTGCGCACATTGTTTTCCCGGTTCGCCCCCACCGGGGTGTCCACCGTCAGTACCAGGGTATCGAACCCAGCACGCGCCACGCGCTCGACGAGCTGTTGAATGCGATCGTCCTCCCCCGGCAGATACGCCTGGAACCAGGCGGTACGCCCCGCTGCGCGCACGTCCTCAAGTCGAGTGAGCGACGCGCCGCTCATGATCATCGGAATATTGCATTCCTGCGCGACCCGAGCTAGGACGACATCGCCCTGATAGGCCACCATCGAAGTTCCCCCCATCGGCGACACCCCGAACGGAGCATCGTAAGTGCGATCGAACAGGGTCGTCTTGGTCGAGCGCGCGGAAACGTCCACCAAAGCCTGCGGGACGAAACTGAGGTCTTCGAATGCCGAACGATTGCCCCGCAGCGACGCATTGGTCTCGGTCGCGCCCGAAACGTAACCGAATATGGGTCGCGGTAGATAGCGGCGCGCCGGCTCCTCCAGATCTTGCAGCGCGAGGATTCCGCGCAAAGACCGCGGCAAAGTCTTGTCGATGCGCGGCGCGGCATCACTGCGCGGCTGGGCATCCTTGTTCACGGCGGTCGCCGGGTGGTTCAACTCCTGTCCCATAGTTGACATGCGCTGCTCCTCATTCGCTGATGACGGGTGACTTGGTTGCTGTGCACCTGCTCGTGATGGCGTTTCGGCTTCTCGCCGTACATGTCCTGCGCAAGGGCATCGCGCACCGCATCCAGCTCCAGGCCGTGAGCGGCGATCAGATCGGCGGTATCGGCAATGATGGCATCGATATCGCCCAGCATCCGCAGGCGCTTGTATAGATCGGGGATGTGGATGCCCATGGCATCCCCGATCAATTCCATGAAATTGAGCAGCTCGAACGACACCTGCGGCTGAAACTTCACCAGCTCGCGATGACAGCCGTGGAAAATCGACGCGAATGTCGTCACCCCAGCGTCGGCCGCGGCCTGGAACTCGCGCTCACGCAGCTCGGCTTTGAATTTCGGCAGGACGGAAAGGTGGCTCGCCTGGGTACTGACGACGGGAACATCGAGTTCCACTACTTCCAAGCCCGGGATCGCCGAGAGCACCTTCTTTACCGCGATCATGACCCCGGGAAGTGCGGAGCGTTCCTGCAGCGCGACCCGTTTGCGCACGGGATGCACGAACAACGGTCGCAGATCGTCGAGCCGCTCGGCGAAAAACTCCGCAATCGGGTTCATGTCGAACGGCGTGGCGCCGAACGATTCCTTATAAGCCGGCAGCGCGACCTCACCGATCTGAATCTGACAGCTCGGACACCACGAAATGACGCGTGCCGCACCCGGGCGCGCAAGCCTTTCAATGGTGTTGTAGCCCACACGCCCCGCCGTCAGAGCGTCCCCCTTCTTGAACT
>Ga0326597_10013903_pt1 | contig 10560 bp, 11 predicted proteins | sample RVTome_12_FD_203789 | JGI IMG/M metagenome (GOLD analysis project Ga0326597, IMG submission 203789) | Soil microbial communities from uranium-contaminated site in the Upper Colorado River Basin, Wyoming, United States - RVT100D185 | ecosystem: Environmental > Terrestrial > Soil > Contaminated >... | reverse complement strand
CGCGGCGAGAGCCGCCCGTCCACCGCCCGTGATTGCGTAACCCGCAGCCGTGCGCGGCGCAGAGCCAGCGGGTAACGCGGTGGCCAGCGCAATTCCGAATGGACAGAGAACCTCGGTTGCCGCCTCTCGGAGCATTTCCAGCATTGCTTCCGAGAGCGCCGGCTCGAGATCCACCACGCTTTCGATCGGAAGCAGGCGGCCCTGAAACTGCGGGTGATCGGTGCGCTCCACGATCACCCCCGTCAGCAGGCGATCTCGGACGCGAACCTGTACGCGGCAGCCCGGCTGGGCGTGTTCGTCGAGTTCCGGTGGCACCGCGTATTCGAAGAGTTCATCCACCGGCAGCGGCAGCGCGACGCGAGCGATGTCGCAGCGTGCGAGCGGGAAGAGCGGTTGATCCATGCCGGCCAGTCTATCGCTCGCGCGCACAAACCGGTGATTGCGATGGCGCGCGTCGGCGGTCTCCGATACTCCTAGTCGTCCACCCTTTGCCAGCAGGAGACCCGATGTCCCCCCGCGCCCGAGCGCCGCGCGCCAACCGCGTGGAAGTCAAGCAGAGCGGTACAGGGCGCGCGCTCCGGATCGACGGAACCTTCGCGTCCTGGTACGAGCCCGGCAAGGCGGTCACGGGCTCGGTGTGGGACGCACTGGCGGCGCCGCTGCTGCTGCTCCCGAGGCCCAGACGACACCGGGTGCTGATCCTGGGCCTGGGCGGCGGCAGCGCCGCGCGGGTCGTGCGCGCACTCGCTCCGCGGGCGCAGATCACGGGCGTCGAGATCGACGCCGGGGTCGTTCGCGCGGCGCGCCGCTGTTTCAACCTCGACGGACTCGGCGTAGAAGTCGTACAAGGCGACGCGCGGCTCTACCTCGAACAGACCCGCAAGCGCTTCGACGTGATCGTCGACGACGTGTTCGTGGGCAATCGGCGAACCGTCCGCAAGCCGGATTGGCTACCCGATCCCGGCCTCGCGCTCGCCGCCGGCCAGTTGCGGGCCGGCGGAATCCTGGTCAGCAATGCACTCGACGAGGCGCCCTCGGTCGCTCGTGAGATGCGCCGACTGTTCGCCAGCACGCTACAGATCGAGATCGACGGCTACGACAATCGGGTCGCGGTCGGAGCCGGGTTTCCGCTCTCGGGCCGGATCCTGCGCACGGCGCTGACGCGCAATCCGACCCTGGCTGCGACCGCGCAGCGCTTCAAGATCCGCAAATCCCGGAGCCGCTAGCGGGCGGTGTCGAGTGGATCGCTCCGCGAGGCGAGCGGGCGAATCCTTTGGATTCGCTTGCGTCGTCGCACGGCCCGCTGGGCCGCGCTCCTAGCGGGGTTGCTCCGCGAGAAATTGCAGCACGATGTGGTTGAACTGCTCGGCAGATTCGGCCATCACGACATGCCCGCCATAGGGGATCGTGACGAGGTGTGCGTTGGGGATCTCGTCTGCCAGTTCGCGGTGGAAATGGGGTGGGGTCAGCTGATCCCGGCGGCCGCAGATCACGAGCGTGGGGTGGCGGATGTCGCGCAGGCGGTCCGCAGTGTCGTGCGCCAGGCAGGCGTCGCATTGTCGCGCGAAAACCTCCTCGGTGAGTGGCGCTCCGTCCCGGATGAAGAACTCGATCATCTGGTCGATCAGATCGGTCTGCTCGAGGGTCTCGTCCTGTAGGGTCCAGAGCATGCGCTCGCGAACCATCACTTCGATGGAGGCGCCGCCGAGCGAGAGTTCTCGCCACTGTTGGATGAGCATCCGCCGCTTGGCGTCGGGGCGCGCGTAGGTGCCCGCGAGGATCAGGCGATGTACGCGATCCGGATGCCGCAGCGCGATCTCCTGCGCGACCATGCCACCCATGAATGCCCCGAGCACATTCGCGCTCTCGATCTCGAGGGCGTCCATCAGTCCGATCGTGTTGTCCGCGAGGTCCGCGGTGGTGAAGGCGCCGCCCGAATCCTCGCTCCCGCCCACGCCGGGGTGATCGAAAATCAGCGTGCGGTGTTCCTGCGAGAACTCGGGAACCTGGAGGGGAAGCCAACCCCGGCACGATCCACCGGTTCCCATGATCAAGACCAGCGGAGTTCCGGGGTGCTCTCCGTGGAGTTCGTAGTAGACCTTGCGCGAGCGGACGACGGTGTGGGGCACCCGCCCATGGTAACTCCGCCCGGTTCGAAATTGAAGGATCGATCCGCCGCTGGATCGGGCGCTCGGGGCGCCTACTTGCTCATCTGCTTGAGGTCGCTCAGCACCGCGCGGGCCACGGCCTTCAGCGTCTCGAACACGCCCGTACCCACCGTCGCGCAGGCCTCGAAATCCGGTACACCGGTGGGATTGAGGAGCCGGCGGATCTCATCGAGCGGGGCCGCATTGGGAAGATCCCGTTTGTTGTACTGCACGATGTAGGGCGTCTTGTCGAGCTCGTACCCCTGCTCGGCGAGATTGAGCTTGAGGTTGTCGAGGCTCTCGAGGTTCGCCTCCATCCGCTCGATCTGGCTGTCGGCCACGAAGACCACGCCATCCACGCCTTTGAGGATCAGTTTGCGACTCGCGTCGTAGAAGACCTGACCGGGAACCGTGTAGAGGTGGAAGCGTGTCTTGAATCCGCGGATCTGTCCCAGCGCGAGCGGCAGGAAGTCGAAGAAGAGGGTGCGCTCGGTCTCGGTTGCGAGCGAGATCATCTTTCCCTTGAGGTCGGGATTCGTCTTGTTGTAGATGAACTGCAAATTGGTCGTCTTGCCACACAGGCCGGGCCCGTAATAGACGATCTTGCAGTTGATCTCGCGCGAGGAGTAATTGATGAAGGACATTGATCCAATTTACATCGAGAAGAGGTTGTCGATGTCTTCGTCCGTGATCTCGGAGAAAGGCGCATCGGTGCCCCCCGCCGCGTTGGCCTGTTCCGACCGCTTCTGGATGTGTTCGAATATCTTGGCGAGCTCGGACCCGGCCTTCTTCACCCGCAGCCGGACGAGTCCGAGTGAGCTGCGGTCGTCGAAGACCACGACCAGGATGATCCGGTGTGCGACCAGGGTGATGTGGAGATTGTCCCGCTGGCCCTGGTGGAAATGGATCGGGAATTCCTCTTCGCCAACGATCTTCGCGAGGCCTCCGGTCGCCGCGATGCAGCCCGCGGTCAGCGAGGCGAGGCTCGTCGTATCGATCCCGCGCATCTCGCCCGCTTCGCCGATCAGCTGGCCATTGCGATCGACGACGAAGATTCCCTTGGCGTTCGCGTCCCGAACGAGCTTCTGGATGACGGCCAGGATCTTGCGATAGTCCTCGTCGTACATCACCAGCTGCATGTCATTCATCGGCAATCGCCTCGATAAGCAGTGAGACAGTCAGAGCTTTCGCCTACGCACCTTACCGCGTACGTCAAACTCCCGGCAAGCGTGAGCCCGGCGAGTGGTTCGGCGCACTCGGGACGTGGCTTTAGTCCGATACTCGATACCTCCCAATCCGGTCGGATCGCGATATTCGAGGCGTGAGGCCGCGATTTTCAAGCTGGGGAACCGCGATTCTGGATGAACGGGACCGCGATACACCGATGCGGCCGCAATTCTCAAACGGGGCCGCGATTTTCCATCGAGCGGCCGATCGTGACGTGATCTGCGTACTCGAGATCTCCTCCCAGGGGCATCCCGCAGGCGATCCGGCTGAACTTCACGCCACTCCCGGCAAGCCGCGTCGAAATGTGATGGGCGGTCGCGTCGCCTTCCGCGTTCGGATTGGTGGCCAGGATGACTTCTCCCACCTCTCCGGATTTCAGCCGGGCCTCGAGTTCCGCGATCCTCAAATCGTCCGGCCCGACGCCATCGATCGGCGAGAGCGTCCCCCCCAGCACGTGGTAGCGCCCCCGGAAGGCCCTGCTGCGCTCGATGGCCACGAGGTCGGCCGGCTCCTCGACCACACAGATTGCCGATGGATCTCGGCGATCGTCGCGGCAGATCGCGCAGGGCGATTCGTCGGTGAGATCGAAGCAGATTTCGCAGAGTACGATCTCGTGCTTCAGGCGCTCGATCGCTTCGCCCAATTCGCGCACGACCGATTCTGGAGCACCCAGCAGATAGAACGAGAGGCGCGTGGCGCTCTTCTCGCCGATTCCCGGCAGGCGCTTGAGGGCCGTGATCAGACGCTCGATCGGTGCGGGAGTGCTTCGCATCGGATTAAGGGGCGTTTCCGGATCCGACCGAATCCGGCAATTGGATGTTGATCGAGGCGCGCTGGAACTCTTCCTGGACCATGCGCTGCGCGTTGGTCAGCGCTGCGTTGACGGCCGCCGCGATCAGGTCCTGAATCATCCGGGTGTCGCCCGATTCCAGCAGCGAAGGTTCGATGCGGATCTCGAGGATGCGCAGCGCTCCGGTCGCCACGACGGTCACCATTCCCCCGCCGGACTCTCCCTCGACTCGCCGCTGCGCGAGGTCACGCTGCAATTGCGCGATCTTCTGCTGCGCCTGCTGTGCCTTCTGGAACAGATCGGCGAAGTCCGGGGAAGTCATCGCGTGTGTCCAGCGGGTCGGATCTCGACGATCTCTCCGTCGAGAATCTCGACCGCGCGATTGACCGCGGGATTCTTGAGCGCCCGCTGCCTGAGTTCCCGCAGCGCCTGCCCCGTGAGCGCGGTTTTCGCGTCGGTTGCCGCTTCCGCCCCAGGCTCGGCATCCGCTTCGGTCGTTTCGATCTGAACCCGAACCGGGTGTCCGAAGAATTTCGCGCAGACCGCTTCGAGTGATTCGAGTCGGTCCCTCAGGCGTTGGGCGGCGAAGGGTTCCGGTGTGAAGATCCGCATCTGCCGATCGTCGCGCTCCAGGATCTTTCCGCCTTCGAGCGCCGCGACGAGTCCTGGATGGCTTTTTCGAATGAAGCCGCGCAGGCGGTCGAGTACGACGGCCGGATGTGCGTCGAGGCTTCCGTTGCTCGGGGGCGCATCGGTCGGCGCCGCCTCGGTCTCGGACCCGTCTTCGGTCGGCGCGGTGGTGGGTTCGCGTCTGGCTTGTGTCGCTGGCGCGCCGGATCTTCTCCCGTCTCCCTTTGGTGTTGCGCCGCGCGCTCGGGGTGCGTCGGGGGTCGCGGCCGCGCTGCGGCGTCCGCCGCGCGGGGTGTTGCCGCCGCCGCCGCCGGCCGGGCCCTCCCGCAGTCCGCGTTCGAGCGCGTCGATTCGCGCGAGCAGCTGTGCGACGTCGTCGCCCGCGGGCATCGTCGCGAGTCGAACCACCGCCATTTCGAGCACCGCGAAGGGCTGTGGGGCCCAGGCGAGATCTTCCTGTTCCTTGAGAAGCGCCCGGAACATCCGGCGCAGTCGGGCTTCCTCGCAGCTTTCCGACAGCGCGCGAAGTTCGGCAATCTCGGCGTCGCCGCCCTCGACGAGCCCTTCCGCATTCGGTGCGATGCGCAAGACGACCAGGTCTCGAAGCAGCGCGAGCAGATTGGCGCCGAGCCGCTTGGCGTCGATCCCGCTCGCGCCCGCGCCCGCGCGCGCGCAGGCCCCGATCGCAGCGGCCGGATCTCCGTTCACGCAGGCCTCGATGATCGCGAGCAGCAGTTTGCGATCGACGAGATCCAGGATGTCCGCCACCTGCTCGTCGTCGATCTCGGTTCCGCCAAAGGCGATGACCTGATCGAGCAGCGTCTGGGCGTCGCGCAGCGAACCATCTGCCTCGCGCGCGATCGCGAGCAGGCTCTGCTCCGAGACCAGCACTCCCTCGGCCTCGGTGATTGCGGTGAGGCTCTCGACGATTTCGCGGACTGCGATGCGCCGCAGGTCGTGGCGCTGGCAACGCGAGATCACCGTAAAGGGGATCTTTTCGGGGTTCGTGGTCGCGAATACGAAGAGGCTGCGCGGCGGCGGTTCTTCCAGGGTCTTGAGCAGCGCGTTGAAGGCCGCGGTCGACAACATGTGGACTTCGTCGACGACGAAGATCCGGTGTTTGCCGGGCGACGGCGCGTAGCGGATCGCGTCGATCAGCTCGCGCACGTCGTCGACACCCGTTCGGCTCGCCGCATCCACTTCGCGGACGTCGGTCGAAGTCCCCGCGGCGATCTCGGTGCAGGCGATGCACTCGCCGCACGGCGTGTCGGTCGGTCCCTTCTCGCAGTTCAAGCAGCGGGCGAGAATCCGCGCGAGGGTGGTCTTGCCGGTTCCACGCGGGCCCGTCAGCAGGATCGCGTGCGGTACGCGATCGGAGCGGATCGCATTGCGCAGCGGCGTCGTGACGTGCGCCTGGCCGTATACGTCGTCGAAGTTCTGGGGGCGCCACTTGCGGGCGAGAACCTGGTAGCTCATCGAGCGCCGCGGGGGTCGGGGAGAGCCATGGGATCCTGTTCGTCCAATTGGACCGACACCGAAGCTGTCGACCGAAAAACACCGACGGCTTGCGGAGAGCCGGGATCGCAGGGCGCCCCCACTCGCAACCGAATTCCCGCTACCGCTGCTTCCTTCCGGATCTGACGGAGTTCGCGAGGTTCGTGATCGAACGGGACCCTGCGATCGCGGCTCTCGACAAGGCGTTCTCGACTCTACTCGTCTCGTCCGAGGGGGTCAATCGCGCGCCCCGGGCGGCAGGCGGGATGCAGAGCGGCGCAAAGTTGGCGCCGCGCGATCACCGTGAGACCGGTGCCATGACCGGTATTCTTGGCGGTGGGGGTAGTCTCGCGCAAACCCCTCTCATAGGCCAGAAATCCTGATCAGCAGGGAAGATACAGGGAAATAGTCCGGATCCACGGAAATGCACCGACCGGGGCCCTGAAATTCCCGCCCGATTCCGGGCCCTTTGAGGGGATTTCCCTGAAGCTGATAACAGGGAATCGCTGCGTTACGAGCAGGGATCCCGTCTCTCAAGGAATGGAGCCTCCGGCAATCCCGGGGCGGTTCAAACGTGCGAGTCCCATGTTCACAAGCGGCGAAGACCTCACGGAAGATCAATGACGTCTGCTCGAGCGACCGGCACACGGCGGCGCATCGCTAGGGCGGGAAGGCAGGCGGCACCTGAGTGTTCTCAATATCCGTCCGGCTTGATCTCATTCGGCTTTTCAGCACTGCCCATTTTCTACATTCGCCGATGATACACCCGAGCAGCTCCTCGTTTCAGACTCGCCCACGGCCGCCTTTTCGAGCAGAATCGTTCCCCCATGCGAACGCTGGCCAGCTTCTCAATCGCTCTGCTCTACAGCGGCTCGCGCTGTTCCGAAATCGTGAGGAACGAGCCATCGTCGAGCTGGCGCTTCGCCAACAGCTCTCGGCATATGCCCAAAGCCGCCCCAGGCCGAAGCTATCTCCACTGGACCGTGCGTTCTGGGTCGCCCTTTCCCGACTTTGGCCGCGATGGAAGAAGCACCTCGTTATGGTTCGTCCCGAGACCGTAGTTCGCTGGCATCGCCAGGGCTTCCGGCGCTATTGGGGATCCATTTCGACGCCTGGACCCGGCCGGCCGCCGATCTCGGAAGAAACCAGAGCGCTCATTCTCCGAAGGGCAATCGAGAACGGCTGGGGAGCGAGGAAGATACAGGCGGAGCTATCGAAACTGGATATTCGGGTCGGAACCGCGACCGTATCGCGTTACATACCGAAGACCTTGCCCGATCCGAGCCGGCAGCAACGCTGGATCACCTTTCTTCGCAATCACAGGGAAGTGATCACAGGCATGGACTTCTTCGTCGTCCCGACGGTTCGGTTTCGCTTGCTGTACGTCTGGTTCGCGATCGATCACGGACGGCGTCGAATTCTCCACTTCAACGTCACCGAACATCCAACTGCGCGTTGGGTGATCCAGCAGCTCCGCGAGACATTCCCCGATGAACCAACCCATCGGTTCATGATCTACGACAACGACGCGATCTTCTCGTCTGCGTTCACCCATGCGATGGAGAGCTTTGGCATTGATCCGAAACGGACCGAATTCCGAAGCCCATGGCAGAACGGAACCGCGGAGCGTGTTGTTGGAAGCGTTCGCCGCGAGCTTCTCGACCACGTCGTCGTCCTTGGCGAGGGCCATCTCAGACGGCTACTCCGGGAATACGTCGACTACTACAACTCGGAACGTGTCCACACCTCGATTGCCGATGCACCGGTCGGTCGGCGGGTGGAACCACGACCCTCGAAGCACACCAAGGTCATTGGAATCCAGCGTGTCGGCGGTCTCCACCACCGCTATTGCTGGCGCCAGGCCGCCTAACCGGCAGGTTTCTCGTCGTCGATCAGCGTATCAGAGGCCACGGATGAATATTGAGAACAGACACCCTCTGCCAAAACCCCGCGAAAGCGCGGAGATTCTCGGGCTGCCGCCAGGTACAGGGGCAAAGTCTCTGCAACCCGAGATTAGGTATGGGGCCCAACGAGCTTATTGACACCTGAGGTTCCATCGGAGGAAATGGGGTTGTTGCGAAACAAACCATCTCGTTCGAAGGGAGCCCCAGGTGCAGCTACATCCATCGGAGGATGGACTCGCCGAGAAGGACCGAGAAGCTGAGCGATTTCAATGCGGACGAATATTGAGAACCCACAGGGCTCAGCGGCCCGAGCGCACTGCGGGGTCGCGAGCGTTCCTCAGGGAGGGAGCGATGAGTGTGTGTCGGGGTCAGCTCGAGGCCGTGAGCGCGTTCCTCGACGGCGAACTTCCGCCCGAAGAAGAGCTCGAGTTGCGACGCCACCTCGACGGCTGCAAGCGATTCGACCGGGAGAGCCTGTGTGCGTTCGCGGGGGTTCACGAGACGCTGGCGGTCGTCGCAGCGAGCGCCGAGTTGGCACAGGCGTTCCGGTCGGCCGCACACGTGGTGGAAAACCCGTGATCGGCCCTGGGTGGTGTACCGGCGCGGCTCGCGGCCGAGAGATCCAACTGGCTGAAATCTCTCGCAAAACGTCGCGACGCAAAAAAACTGAGACTCGGCTGCGACAGCCAGCGTAGAATAGACTGGAGTCCTGCTGGGTTCCAGAATTTCCATTTGGGCCTCTGCACGCCGAGCTTCGAGGGCCCGAATCCGAATGGGAGGAGGCCATGTCACAATCACTCGGGGCGAACGCGCTCGCCATGCTATTCGCGCTGCCACTCTTCGCAGTTCCCGCCGCCGCGCTTCCCGAAGATCAAGCCGTCTTTACCGATTTCGAGGATGTCTTCCCGAATACCTCCCCGGGTGAAATCATCACCGTGGGTGTGTCGCCCGACAGCGCCGATCTCGGTGGTGATGCCTTCGGGGGTCGAATTGGTGTCACCGCCCTCTATCACTCGGGTGTGCGCTCGTGGATGGTCATACCCAACGGTCTCGGCACGATTCACTTCGAAACCGACGCCGACGTCGTCGAGTTCTACGCGCGCGTTCTTTCCAGCGCAACCGGCAATACCGTAATTACCGCGTTCGACGCGTCGGACGTCATCATCGACGGACCCGTGAACGTTGCGCCCGGTACGGGTTGGCAGCTCCTATCGCTATCGGGCGGAATTGCGCGGATCGACGTCGTCAATCTGGACAGCGTAGAAATGAACGGAATCGATGACTTCGGATTCACGCCGCTCCCCGAGCCAGGGTCGACACTGGCGGTGGTATCGGGTGTGGCGCTGTTGGGCGTCATGGGTCGAAGACGTTACGCACACCCGTGATCTCCGGATTGCAAAACAAGCCGCACCCGACGGTGACGGCCCTGTAGCCGGTGAAACGGAGAATTCGCTCTCCGATTCTCACTCAACCCGCAGCCGCGCGAGCGTCTCTGCTTGCGCTCCTATGCTTGTTGTGCGGAGCTGCCGAGGGTACATCCGCGAAATCCGAATCCGCCGCGCGGCCCACAGCCGAGAAGACGTACATCGGCCAGGCCAATTGTCGGGCGTGCCACGTAATCGAAGCCGATCATTGGTCGACCACCATTCACGGGCGCTTGTCACAGCGCCCACGAAACGAATTCGAGAAGCTCGGCTGCGAGGGGTGCCACGGACCTGGCTTCGAGCACGCCAAGAACCCGCAGGATCGCGATCAGATCGTCTCGTTCACCCGCCAATCGAATTCGAGTGTCGCGATGCGAAACGACATCTGCCTTTCGTGCCACGCGGGCGGTGCCCGTATCTACTGGCCCGGATCGATCCACGAACTCCAGGGCCTGGCTTGCAGCGATTGTCACAACCCGATGTCCGAACAAACTCCGCGCGGTCTTCTCGCGAAACAGCGCGTCTCCGAAACCTGCTTCGCGTGTCACCCGGAGCAACGCTCGCAATTCAACAAGCGTTCCCACATGCCGCTCCTCGAAGGCAAGATCGACTGCAACGATTGTCACGCGCCGCATGGATCGGCAACTCGGCCGCTTCTGCTGGCCGACAGCGTGAATCAATTGTGTTACCAGTGCCACGCCGAAAAGCGCGGGCCATTTCTCTGGGAGCATGCCCCGGTCGTCGAAAGCTGCCTGACTTGCCACTATCCGCATGGCTCGAATCACGAGGAGCTCCTCGTCTCGCCCGCGCCCTTTCTGTGCAATCAGTGCCATGACCAACCGGGCGGCTTCGGTCACCCCAACGACCTTCTGACGCGGGGGAATCTGGCTACGGGAGAATTTCCCGACGAGAGAATCCTCAACCGGGGTTGCGTGAACTGCCAT